>Ga0316604_10001988_pt1 | contig 16674 bp, 10 predicted proteins | sample OWC_soil_day20_C_FD_207650 | JGI IMG/M metagenome (GOLD analysis project Ga0316604, IMG submission 207650) | Wetland soil microbial communities from Old Woman Creek delta, Ohio, United States - OWC_soil_day20_CT | ecosystem: Environmental > Terrestrial > Soil > Wetlands | place: USA: Ohio... | reverse complement strand
AGACAAGCCCGTTTCCCTTACTGGTGGATGTCAAGGAAAGCGCCTGCTTATAGCCCTGCACGTCAGATCGCAACAGGTACTACAGAAACAGCAGCAGACGGTAGCTTTAAAGTAAGTTTCCCTGCATTGCCTGATCTGAGCATTGCTGCTTCGCAGAAACCAATCTTTACTTATTCTATCGAAGCGGATATCACAGATGTAAATGGGGAGACCCGTACAGGTAACCAAAGCGTGAGTGTAGGTTACCAGGCCATGGAAATCAGCATTGGGCTGACAGACCGTGTATTGCCACAGGACCTGCAAAAGGTAAACATTTTGACTGAGAACCTGAATGGTGTATTTGAACCTGCTGATGTAGCGATTACCCTGAAACCATTACAACATCCGGGTCGCTTACTGCGTAGTCGTTATTGGGAAAAGCCTGATCAATTTATTCTGTCCCGTGAGGAATATGAAAAGGCATTCCCGCATGATATCTACAATGAAGAAGATGAGCAGGATACCTGGAAAAGAGGTAATGCAGTTTTCAATAAACAACTCAAAACTGAAGCAAATACAACTGTGCTACTCGATGCTAAATTACTGGCGCCGGGCTGGTATGAGCTGGAAGTAAGCACGACCGATAAATTCGGTGAGAAGGTGATGCAGAAGAAAACTTTTGAACTGGTGGATGCAAAGGCAACCCGCGTATCGTATCCTGTTTATAGCTGGTCTTATACAGATGATAAAACAGTGAAACCTGGTGAGACGGCGCATTTCCTGCTGGGTTCTTCTGCTTCAGACCTGCATATAATTGAAACGATCAGTACAAACCTGCAGTCTTCTTTAAGTAGTGATTTCTCTTTCAATAATAGTGTTACTGACAGGAAGTATGATGTGAAAGAAGCGGACAGGGGGAATGTGAATGTGCAGTATGCATTTGTAAAAGATAATCGTGTTTTTACTGAAGAAAGAACCATCGTTGTTCCATGGAGTAATAAGGAGCTGGATGTAACGATTCAGTCACATCGTGATAAGATCTTACCTGGTGCAAAAGAAGAATGGCGCATACAGATCAAAGGTGAAAAACGTGATAAGATAGGTGCGGAGTTGCTGGCTGCCATGTACGATGCATCGCTGGATGCATTCAGGGCAAACCAGTGGAGACTGCCTGATTTATATCCGAGTGCATCAAGATTGGCAAACTGGGATGGTCATACAAACTTTAAGCAGGTAAATGCAGAGACTTACAACTTCGTTGAGAATGATACGCATTATGATGATGTGAATGTTTCTTATGATGATCTGAATTGGTTTAGTGCACAACAGTTTGGTGTAACTGTGATTGATTTTGGAGAGGGGATTGGTCTACAGGCAGTGAAATTGACGGGTTATGGACAGCCTCGCTATTACAATTATATGTCCAGGGACGCAGCGCCCGGAGGTAAGGCAAGGGAAATGAAAAAAGGAGTGGCTGCGCCAGCGTCATCAGTAGCTTTTGCAGCACCAATGATGGAAGCAGACAAGGTGTCGAGCAGTAACGGGTTATTTGCCTTACAAGGAATAGCTCCTGGTGTTGTAACAGCGCAAACGGCAGCAACTGCTGAACCCGCGAAAAGCGTTGAAACTGTCACCCCCCGCACCAACTTCAACGAAACCGCTTTCTTCTTCCCTGACCTTCGCACTGATGAAAATGGCAACATCACCTTCAGCTTCACCGTGCCGGAAGCCCTGACGCGCTGGCGCTTCATGAGCCTCGCTCATACAAAAGACGCTGCATTTGGTTATGCTGAAAGCAGTGTGATCACACAGAAACCATTGATGGTGCAGCCAAATGCACCCCGCTTTATGAGAGAAGGCGATAAGATCATCTTCTCTGCTAAGATCAGCAACCTTGCTGATAGTGCATTGACTGGCGAAGCACGTCTTGAACTGCTGGACGCAACCACCATGAAACCTGTAGACGGCTGGTTCCAGAATGTTTATCCTGCACAGCACTTCACTGTATCTAAAGGACAAAGCACTGCTGTTACATTCCCATTAGAAATACCATATAAATTTGGTAGCTCCCTGTTGTACCGCGTAGTGGCTACTGCCGGCAAATTCAGTGATGGTGAAGAAAATGTTGTACCGGTATTGACCAACTCAATGCTGGTGACAGAAACCCTGCCACTGACGATGCGTGGTGATGGAAAGAAAGAATTTACTTTCGAAAAATTACTGAAGAGCGATGCTTCAGAAACTTTACAGCAGCATGCACTCACAGTTGAATACACCGGTAATCCTACCTGGTACGCAGTACAGGCATTGCCTTACCTGATGGAGTTCCCATACGAATGTTCCGAACAGGTATTCAACCGTTATTATGCGAATACGCTCGCTACTTACATCGTGAATAAACTGCCCGGTGTAAAAAGCATGTTCGAAAAATGGAAGACAACTGATACCGCTGCGCTGCAAAGCAACCTGCAAAAGAATGAAGAGCTGAAGAGTGTATTACTGCAGGAAACTCCTTGGGTACTGGCTGCTAAAAATGAAGCAGAACAAAAACGCAATATTGCCCTGCTCTTCGATCTGAACAAGATGAGTGCTGAACAACAGAAAGCATTGGAGCAATTACGTCAGAAACAACTGCCAAATGGTGCTTTCCCATGGTTCAATGGTATGTGGGAAGATCAGTTTGTAACACAGTATATTCTGGCTGGTGTAGGTCGCTTACAACAGGTAGGTGCTGTGAATAGCCCGGATGCGGATGCGATTGTGACCAAAGGCTTAGCCTATGTAGACAAGAAGATGGACGACTGGTACCATGAGCTGAAACGTAACAAAGCTGATCTGAGCAAACAGCATATCGGTTACATCGAATCGCACTACCTGTACATGCGTAGTCTGCTGAACAAACCGGTAGAAGATAAGTACAAAGAATCTTATCAGTTCTACCTGGCACAGGCTAAGAAATTCTGGTTGCAACAGAGCACTTATACGCAGGCCATGCTGGCGATTGTATTAAATGATAAGGGCATTATCCAATCATTGAAAGAAAACGCCACCAACAACGCAGAGATGGGCATGTACTGGAAGAGTGTAACAGCCGGCTACTGGTGGTACCAGGCGCCGATTGAAACACAGGCTATGCTCATCGAAGCATTCCAACGTGTAAGTCATGATTCAGTAGCCGTAGGCGATATGAAAACATGGTTGTTGAAGAACAAACAAACTAATAACTGGCATACCACCAAAGCAACTGCCGACGCTTGTTATGCAATGCTCTTAGGTGGTGGTAACTGGTTGACTGCAAATCCTGAAATCACCATCCAGTTGGGTAAAACAACTGTGAAGGAAGAAAAGAAAGAAGCAGGTACTGGTTATTTCAAAAAGCAATTTAACAATGAAGAAGTAAAACCTGCGATGGGTAAAATTGAAGTAAAAGTAGATGGCAGTAATGGTCAGCCTTCATGGGGCGCTGTGTACTGGCAATACTTTGAGCAGCTGGACAAAATTACCACTGCGGCTACACCAATGACCCTGCAGAAACAGCTCTTCATCGAGAAGACAAATGACAATGGTCCTGTGCTGACAGCTATCGAAGATGGCAATCAACTGAAAGTAGGTGATAAGGTAAAAGCACGTATCGTGATGAAGGTAGATCGTGACATGGAATATGTACACCTGAAAGATATGCGTGCCGCATGTTTTGAACCTACGAATGTGATTAGTCAGAGTGGGTGGCAAAATGGAGTAAGTTATTACCAGAGCACGAAAGATGCGTCTACTAATTTCTTCTTCAGCCGTTTACCAAAAGGTACTTATGTGTTTGAATACAGCATGTTTGTAACACACAATGGAGACTTCAGTAACGGTATCAGTACTGCACAGTGTATGTATGCTCCTGAATTCAGTGCCCATAGTGAAGGAATCAGGGTGAAAGTAATAGAGTAAAAAGAATGCAACCTTTTTGCCAGACGGCTGTCTTTATATTAAGACAGCCGTTTTTCGTTAGTGAACATCCCATGTACAAAATCGGGGCAATATTGAATTTCCGGGATTGTCTAAACTATTGAAAATCAATTTTATCACAAAGTGGTATTTTTTAGTCCACACCAAGATTTCCGGGTCATGAAGCAAACCATCAGTATTCTCCTTGTCATGTTTCTGGCGGCCAATGCCACCGCACAACAAATGAAGATCATCAGTGATTCCCTTTACTCTGACAACCTGAAAGAGATGCGTCAGATTGAAGTGGAACTACCGGATGATTATGATCCCGCTTCAGGGAAAAAGTATGAAGTGATCTATGTAACGGATGGCGAATGGAACAATGACATCGTTGCACACATGCAGCGTTTTGTACAAATTCAATTTGTACCTTCCTGTATTGTAGTCAGTATGAAAAACATGGGAGTGCGTGACCGGGATTTTACACCCAGCCGTTTGCAAGGCAATTCCCGCTCAGGGGGAGCCGATAAATTCCTCGCCTTTATGAAGACTGAACTGATGCCCTACATTGAAAAAAAATACCCTGCCCGTGCGGACAACCGGGTATATGTAGGCTCATCGCTGGCGGGTTTATTTGGGATTTACGCTTTTCTGCATGACCCAATGCTGTTTGAGTCTTACCTTATTTCAGACCCTGCGATGTGGTGGGACAATGGTTTGCTGCTCAAAGAAACAGGGGAGAAACTGGCGGGTATGAGCCAGGTACATGCATCGCTGTACATTACCGGCAGGGAAGGAGCAGCGATGCGTGATATGGGGGTATCTCAGCTGGATTCTATTTTCAGAGAAAAGGCACCTGCTTCATTACACTGGAAGGTAACACCGTATGCAGGAGAAACGCACAACAGTATGATCTTTAAAACCGTGTTCGATGGGCTGAAATTTACGTGGGCAGGTTATACCACAGATCAACCCAGGTACCATCCAATGACGGGTATTGTGCTGAAAGATAAATCATTCCCGCTCTACATCTGGCCGGACGAAAGGTCTGACTGGCATTATACCACAGATGGTACGGTACCTACAGCAGCATCACCACGCATCAATGGTAAACTGGATCTGACGATACCAGTACAATTTACCATCAAGTCTATTTGTGTGAGAGATGAATATAGTGATACGATACGTGGTAGTTTTAAAGTAGGAACAACATTGAAATCCGAACCATTGCCAAAGCAGTTGAAACCCGGTGGCCTGGATACTTTGCCGGGATTACTAAAAGGCGGGATCAGGATTGATACAGATGGTTATTATATATTTTTTATCGATACAGAAGACAGCGTGAAAGTATCTCTGGGCAATGCGATGAGCAATGTGACATTTGATAAACAAAGTTTTATCGTGCCCTTACAAAAGGGATATTATCCATTGAAAATTTCTTACAAAGGTGCAGCACCCCGAATAGAATGGATCACGCCTGCCAGCCCGGATTCGGGCCCTCTGCCAGCTGCTGTGTTGTACCCTCATCATTAAAGTTATGATCAGGCATCAAAAGATTTTTTAAAATTGGGGCTATTGCGGTACTGCCGGGCCTTATCAGGGGCCTGTGTGCAGAATAAGTCATTTCTTCCATTGACCACTATCATTACGAGCTAGCGATTTTCGCATTATTTTGCATATCAAATGAATGTAGATTATCTGGTAGTAGGTCAGGGCATCGCAGGTACGATGCTAAGTTACAGCTTGATGCAGGCTGGAGCTTCTGTACTCGTCATAGACGAATACAAGGAAAACAGTTCTTCCCGTGTGGCGGCAGGTGTGGTGAATCCGGTTTCGGGCAGACGTTTTACAGTGGCGTGGTTGTACGACGAGATCTATCCGATAGCCCTGCGCACTTACCGTGAAATGGAGGAATTGCTGGGGTTGCCTGTATATAAAGAGCGGGATCTGTGGACAGTGTTGCCTACAGAACAGCTGAAGACGGCATTCTTTGACAGAACGACAGGTCTGGATTATATGCGACTACCATCGGCCGCTGCTATAGCCCATTATGACCAGTGGCTGGATCAACCTTTTGGCGCAGCCATTATAAAAGGGGGGACAGTGCTGCTGCAACAGTTATTGCCCATCTGGAGAGAATACCTGAAGAAACATAATTCCCTGCTGGAAGAGCGTTTCCTGCCTTCCCAGCTGCAAGCAAAGCCAACCAGTGTCACTTATGGCGACATTCACGCCAGGGCAGTGATCTTTTGCGACGGCGCCCAGACTACCCATAATCCCTGGTTCAGTGCTATCCCTTTCCTCCTGAATAAAGGTGAGGTACTGACAGTGCGGGTACCCGGATTTGAAACAGCGGATATCGTAAAAAGAAGTATATCAATGGTACCCATACCTGGTCAAAACGACATTTATTGGGTAGGTGCCACATTTGCCTGGGACTATCCGGATGAAAACCCAACTGCCGAAAAGCGGGCTTTTCTCGAGAATGGACTCCAACAATTATTAAAAGTTCCCTATGAGGTGCTGGATCACCAGGCGGCAGTAAGGCCAAGCGGCACAGATCGCCGTCCTATGCTGGGTATGCACCCTGAAATGCCGTCTCTCGGCTTATTCAACGGCCTGGGAACCAAAGGTTCCAGCCTGGCACCAGCCATGGCGGCCCAAATGACGGCTCATTTGCTACGCAATGCCCCACTGTGGCAGGAAACCGATATAAAACGGTTTTTTAACAGGTATAAAGGTTAGAAATGCTGGCGGCAAACGTTATCTTTGCCGACCGTTCCAGCGAACTGCAGGATCGGTTGAAATGATATTTAAGAGCAACGCATAAGATATAGTATATGTACAGAACGCACACCTGTGGCGAGTTACGACTGGAGAATATAGGAACACCCGTAACCCTGGCCGGTTGGGTACAGACAGTCCGGAAACTAGGAACCAGTATCACTTTCGTTGACCTTCGTGACCGTTACGGTATCACGCAGTTACTGTTTGGCGAATCTCTGAATCCACAGCTGGAAGATCAACCGCTGGGTCGTGAATTCGTTATTCAGATAGAAGGTACAGTTACTGAGCGTTCTAACAAGAATAAAAATATTCCTACAGGTGATGTGGAAATCGCTGTGACCAAGCTTACTATTCTGAATAAGGCACAGACTCCTCCATTCACTATTACTGATGATACAGATGGCGGCGACGAGCTGCGTATGAAATACCGCTACCTCGATCTGCGCAGAAATGCGGTAAGACAGAACCTTGAGCTGCGTTATCGTGTTAATAGAGCAGCACGTAACTTCCTTGACAGCAAAGGCTTCATGGATATAGAAACGCCTTTCCTGATCAAGTCTACACCTGAGGGGGCACGTGACTTCGTGGTACCAAGCCGCATGAACCCTAACGAGTTCTACGCTTTGCCACAGTCTCCTCAAACCTTCAAGCAACTGCTGATGGTGAGTGGTTACGACAGGTACTACCAGATCGTAAAGTGCTTCAGAGATGAGGATCTCCGTGCTGACCGTCAGCCGGAATTTACGCAGATCGACTGTGAAATGAGCTTTGTAGACCAGGAAGATATCCTGAGCAACTTTGAAGAGATGCTGAAGTACATCTTCAAAGAGATCAAGGGTATCGAGTTCAACGAAGCATTCCCACGCATGACTTATGACTATGCGATGGAATATTATGGTAATGACAAGCCGGACATCCGTTTCGAAATGAAACTGGTGAACATGAATGATACTGTGAAAGGGAATAATTTCACGGTATTCGATGATGCTGAGCTGGTGTTGGCGATCTGTGCAAAAGGTGCTGGTGGTTATACCCGCAAGCAGCTGGATGACTTGACCAACTGGGTAAAACGTCCGCAGATCGGTATGACCGGATTGATTTACGCGTTGTATAACGCAGATGGTTCCATCAAGAGTTCTGTGGATAAATTCTTTGACGAAAGCAAGCTGAAAGTTTGGGCAGAGAAAACCGGTGCACAACCGGGAGACCTGATCCTGGTGCTGGCTGGCAAAGAAGAGCGCACCCGCAAAGCGATGAGCGAGCTCCGCCTGGAAATGGGTGAGCGCCTGGGCCTGCGTAATAAAGATGTATATGCACCGTTATGGGTGGTAGACTTCCCGCTCTTTGAATATGATGAGGAAGATAAACGCTGGGTCGCTAAGCACCATCCGTTTACTTCTCCAAAACCAGAACAGATCAGCTGGATGAACGATCTGTCTAAATATGCGGATATTAAGGCCAATGCTTACGACATCGTACTGAACGGTACAGAAGTAGGTGGTGGTTCTATCCGTATCTTCCAACGTGACCTGCAGGAGAAGATGTTTGCTGCGCTGGGTATGGACGAAGAAGAATTCAATCACAAATTTGGCTTCCTGCTGGGTGCCTTTGAATATGGTGCGCCGCCACATGGTGGTATGGCATGGGGCTTTGACAGGCTTTGTGCTTTACTGGGTGGTAGTGAGAGCATTCGTGACTTTATCGCCTTCCCGAAAAACAACTCCGGACGCGATGTTATGCTGGATGCCCCAAGCTCAATCGACCAGAAACAACTGGACGAGTTGCAGATAGCCCTCAAGTAATGGCATGGTATTTGCCAATGGCAGCATGCAGTTAAACAACTAAAATCCCCCTTGAAACTGTGGAAAATGCGGTATCAAGGGGGATTGTTGCAAACTACAAACTATCAGAGGCACAATATTTACTGAATCCCAAAGACTTATGTAAGTATAGCCCCTCATTCCTACAATATTTTAACATTTAAAAATCACATTATAGAATCTTTTAAACTATATTGCCGGTAAGAAGGAATGTTTCTGGCGCCCGATAATGATGAGATTGATAAAACATACATTATTCAGTACAAGAAAAATTACTGCCATGACATTGAACAAGATGTTCAGCAGAGGTTGGTTTTGTGCAGTGCTATGCATGCTCATACTGTTTGGCAACAGTGCATACTCCCAAAGCAAGAACCGTTATGTATCAAAATACAGTGAAACGGCGATTGCATTGATGAATGAGACCGGTATCCCTGCCAGTGTGATCTTAGGGATTGCGATGCTGGAATCAGGTATGGGAACCAGCAAAAATGCCCGTTTGCTTCACAACCATTTTGGTATTGTGGGCAGCAACAAGTTGCATAAAAAGAAAGGCGTGACCTATCGGTCCCGGTACAGGGAATTTGCATCTGACGATGCGTCTTTCCAGTTCTTTGCCAAAATGGTCATGAAGAAGAAGTATTACTCCAAAATGAAGGGGGATGCTAAATATAAAGACTGGCTGAAGCATATGAACAATAGTGGATACTCTGCAGCAGGGCATGAATGGGAGAGAAGAGTAGCAGGTATGATCAGCCGATATAAGCTGTACAAGCTGGATGAGCAAATGGCTTATTCAAAGAAATAAATTTTGTTAAAAAGACGAACTAAACGCATCTGCCTCAGGTAGATGCGTTTAGTTATGTTAAGGAATAGCGCTATCTTTATTAGCTTTAGTAGACCAATCCAATAATCAGAGTAATTCATGTCTGGCAATAACAAATCTGCCTATCCTTTTTATATCATTACGGGGGCTTTAGTGTGTCTGGTAGCATTATCACAGTTTGACAACATTGTGTTTTACGCAGGGTTCAAAACCCGTTCGCTGGATATGCTGGCGGATCTGCGACCTGATTCTTTACGAAAACAACAAGATGAGGATACCCCAGTCGATAGTTCCATGATACCCCAGATCCCTGACGAAGGAGACTCCACAGAAACTGCTGCTGAACAGGTAGCTGATTCTACCCTTGCTACGGCGCTGGCAGACGTTCCGGATCCTGACAACCACCTCGATTTTACTGATTATAAAGGCATTATCAGCTATAACCTGCCTCCAACTGCCGATACGGCAGCTGCCGGGCTCCAGCATTTCCTCGATGCACTGGCCCAGCTGAAACAAGGCAAACGTAAGAAAGTACGTATCGCCTACTTTGGCGACTCCATGATCGAAGGCGACCTGCTTACAGAAGATCTGCGCGATAGTCTGCAAAAGGCATTCGGTGGCAGTGGGGTTGGATTTGTACCGATCACTTCGGTAGTGGCGGGTTTCAGAACCACGATCACCCATACTTTTTCCAAAGACTGGAAAGATTACAGTTATAAACAACAGCCACCTGCCAATATCAAACTCGGTATTTCAGGACACACATTTGTACCCGGTAGCAACAGTTATGTGCGCTACACACCGGTACATAAAAAACGCCTGGACAAGTTTGAGCGCGTCACGCTTTTCTATGGTCCTGCCGGCGATGCGAATATCACCATCAACGATAAGGCATATACATTGAAAGAGCAGAACACGCTCAACCGTTTTGTATGGTCACAGGATCCGGCACAGAACAATGTGACGATCAGGTGGGCGGGTGGTACGACTACGCCATTTTATGGCGTGTCTTTTGAAGGCGATAGTGGTGTGTATGTAGACAACTTCTCCTTCCGTGGTATCAGCGGGATTGAACTGGGAAAGTTGTCAAAATCACTGGTGCAGGAGATGCAGAGTGAACATCCTTATGACCTTGTCATACTTCAGTATGGCGCTAATATATTGTTCAAACCAAAGTTGACAGACTACAGCTGGTATGCGCGACCGATGAAGAAGGTGATTGATTCTTTGAGAAAAGAGATGCCTGGTACTTCATTCCTGGTTGTAAGCACAGCTGATAAATCATATAAAAATGGTGGTGACTGGGTGACTGCGCCGGGTGTAATGGCCTTACTCAAAGAACAGCATGAGCTGGCTAAGCAGCATGGTACTGCTTACTGGAACCTGTATGCTGCGATGGGTGGTGAGGGTACCATGGCAAAGTGGGTAGACGGTGACCAGGTGTTAGCCCAGAAAGACCATACGCATTTTAACAGACAGGGGGCAGCCAAAGTAGCGGCGCTGCTGTATAAAGCTATGATGGATGAATTTAAGCAGGTGGAAATTCAATAAAACAACATTTTTTGCAGGAATACTTATGTTAACCGCCAGTCTGGCCTCAGGTCAGGCAAACCGGATAGCACAGGATTCTGCACTTTTTAAGTTCTTTGCTTCGCTGGACAGGTCCGATAGTATGGTGGTATCCATACTGCACCTGGGTGATTCTCATATTCAGGCCGGATTTTTCCCTGAGGCGACAGCCTCCCTGCTACAGCGGGATTTCGGAGATGCCGGCAGGGGATGGGTTTTTCCCTGGAACCTGGCCAACACCAATGGCCCTGGCGATTATCGTTGGAACAGCACGGCCAGATGGTCTGCTGACCGTATTATTGACAAGTACAGACCTTCTGTATTAGGACCGGGTGCCATTGTGATCAGTTCTACACAAAGCTCACCGGCACTGGCATATAACAGGAGAGAAGATAGTAAGGAAAATGATATCAGCCAGGCAGAGTTATTTTATGACGCAGGACCTGAAGAGGCTACGGTGGTATCACCGGGAGCAGATATCAATGTCTTCGGACCTCCCTTCAGGAATGCAAGTTCTACGGTGAAGGTGGCCACCCTGAATTTTGAAGAGCCGGTGCAGAACTTCCAGGTTCGCTGGGATGATAAGGGCAGTCAGCCGTTTCATTTTTACGGCGCCCTGTTGTTCAACGGTAAGCCGGGAGTACAGTACAATGCTATAGGTATAAACGGCGCCATGTACAGCCAGTACAATGATGCCAACAATACCCTGATCGCACAGATGGATGTATTGAAACCACAACTGGTGATCATCTCTCTGGGTACGAATGAGGCTTACAGTTCGCTGAACGCTGCCAATTTCAGGGATCAGATAGATAGTACAGTGGCGGTGATCCGCCGGTATCAGCCGGGAGCAAGTATTCTGCTGACAACGCCACCGGAGTGTAAGAAGGTGAGTAAGCGTGCCTTCAAAAAGAAAGTAGGGAAAAAGTATAAAACCTTTTATAAGATCTCCTATTATCCTAATCCTTACATAGCGGTTGTGACCCAACAGATCATGAGTTATGGTAAAGAGAAAGGTATTGCCTGCTGGAACTTTAATGCGGAGAACAGGTTCAGAGATGCTGAATTCGCAGGCGGTTGGTCGGGGGATCATATCCACTTCAATGTACGTGGATACCAGTTGCAGGGGAAATTACTGTACGAAGCATTGCACCAGAGTTATTTAAAGTATAAAAAGTACGCTACCGCACACTACAACGTGAATGAAGATGACGATAGAGCTGAATAAAATCATAAGTCTACTGACGTATCATAAGGAGAATCCTATCCTGTTTAACAGTGCCTTTTTCATGTACTACTTTGCCGTGTTCCTGCTGTTTTACCTGGCGGCGAGTAGTAATAAACGGGCCAGGGTGGCAGTGTTCACCGTATTTTCATTGTATTTCTTTTACATGGCCTGTGGCGTGTATGTAGGGTTGGTATTGTTGTCGGCGGTCGTGGATTTCAATTTGTCCAGGTGGATATACAAGTCAGAGAAAGCCGGGCTCAGGAAGCGGTTGCTCATATTGAGTATCGTGTTGAACCTGGGATTGCTGTTTTACTTTAAGTATACCGACTTCTTTATCGGGATGATCAATGACCTGGAACTGGGGCATATACATCCGTTAAAGTTGTTGCTGCCGATAGGTATTTCTTTCTATACATTCGAGAACCTGAGTTATACCGTCGATGTGTACAAGCGGGAATTTAAGCCTGTGGACGATTTCATGGACTACCTGTTCTTCCTCTCTTTCTTTCCTAAACTGATGATGGGACCGATTGTAAGGGCGGCGGATTTTATTCCGCAGATAGAAAAGCCGTATGTGCTGGATAGGGAGGATATTGGGAAAGGGATGTACCTGATAGTGAGTGGGTTGTTTAAGAAGGTGGTGATATCGGATTTTATTAACCAGAACTTTGTGCAGTATATATTTGATGATCCAAGTAAGCATACGGGGTTAGAGTGTTTATTGGGTGTGTATGGGTATGCGCTGATCATTTATTGTGACTTCTCTGGTTATTCAGATATGGCGTTAGGTATAGCCCGGTGGACCGGGTTTAAGATTCCGCCGAACTTCGATTCACCCTATCAGAGTAGCAGTATTACAGAGTTCTGGCGCAGGTGGCATATTTCGTTGTCTTCCTGGCTAAGGGATTACCTGTATATACCTTTGGGGGGCAATCGTAAGGGGAAGGTGAGGCAGTTTGTGAATTTGTTCCTGACGATGTTGATTGGTGGGTTCTGGCATGGAGCGAGCTGGAATTTTATATTCTGGGGAGGGTTGCATGGTACTGCGCTGGCGGTGGATAAGGTGAGGATTGATTATTTGAAGAAGAAAGGGGGAGGGCCTTCCGGTTTTTGGGGAGGTGTGTTGAAGGTAGTGGGCGTGTTGGTAACGTTTAATTTTGTGTGTTTCTGTTGGATATTCTTTAAGGCTTCGACATTCTCAGATGCGTGGGCGTTGATACACCAGGTGGTGTATGATTTCCAGCCGGAGGTGTGGTTGGAGTTGTATAATGGGTATACGGCAGTGTTCTGGGTGATGTTGCTGGGGATGTTCCTGCATTTTCTGCCGAAGAAGATGGAGTTGGGGACTGAGAGTTTGTTGAGTAAGGTGCCGGTTGTAGGGAATGTGGTGATTATGGTAGTTTTTATTTGGTTATTGGCGCAGGTGAAGAGTTCACAGACGATGCTGCCGATATATCTGCAATTCTAGTTTAAGTTTTAGTCGCATTTAGGGGCGTCTTTCCGGCGCCCCTAAATGCGACCGCAGTGAAAGGTTCTGGATTTTTCCGAAGGAAAAATCCAGAACCTTTCACTTATTTAAGAAATTGTTAAATTTTTGCTTTCTTTGCCGCAAATTTCAACTTGAATGCGGCTTAAGCTCCTGCCGATTGTCGGTGTGTTCCTTCTCCTTTCCAGTCTTGCAAAGGCTCAGTTCCTTATGGACATGATTGATACCACCAAGAATCTTGGCAAAGGTATGTTCTCTCTCTACCAGAAATACGACGCCATGCGTTTCAGTGGCTACATCCAGCCTCAATTCCAGCTGGCCCAGGGTAAAGGCATTGAAACCTACGCCGGTGGTAATTTCCCGGATCATGTAAACAATCGTTTCATGCTTCGTCGTGGCCGTTTCCGCCTTGACTACCAGCGGTATAATGCCAATCAGATGCCTGTGGTACAGTTCGCTTTTCAGTTTGACGGAACAGAAAGAGGGGTATTTATTCGTGACTTCTTTGGGCGTTTGTTCGAAAACCGCTGGGATGTATTTTCTGTTACCACCGGTATGTTCGCCCGGCCGTTCGGGTATGAAGTCAACCTTGCCTCCAGCGATCGTGAAACACCGGAACGTGGGCGTATGTCTCAAATCCTCATGAAAACGGAAAGAGATCTGGGTGCCATGGTTACTTTTGAACCTCGCCGACAGGATAATCCTTTCCGCTTTATGCGTATAGATGCCGGTCTGTTCAATGGGCAGGGTTTAAATGCCAGCAGTGATTTTGATAGCCATAAAGACCTCATTGCCCGTGTATCTGTCAAACCACAGCGATTGAATGCTGCCAACTGGCTTTTATCGGGTAGTATTTCCTGCCTGTATGGAGGGTATGAACAGTTCACGAACTACATATATAAGGTTGGTGGCGATGTGTTCAAAGTAGATTCATCTGCTGCTAATGTAGGCAAGATCGCTCCCCGCCACTATTATGGTGCAGATGTACAATTGAAGATCCCTAACGGGAAGAAAGGAGGATTTACAGAGCTCAGGGCAGAATATATTCGTGGGGTACAGACAGCAACGCTCAGTTCTTCTGAATCCCTGTATGCGATTCCTATGAATGGAACAGTCAATGCGCCGTTATACGTTCGCAACTTTGATGGGGCTTACTTTTACTTTTTGCAGAATTTAGGTTCACCCAAGGACCTGATAGTATTGAAATATGACTGGTATGATCCTAACAGGGATGTAAATGGCACACAGATTGGTGCTACTGGTGCTGGTTTTACCAAAGCTGATATTAAGTATAATACTTTTGGCGCCGGTTATGTGCATTATTTTGATGCGAATACAAAGCTGATGTTTTATTATGATTGGGTGAAGAATGAAACGACTGCACTGACCGGGTATACGGAGGATGTGAAGGATAATGTGTTTACGTGCAGGATACAATACAGGTTTTAATATTCTCCATTTGGGTTTTCAAGCCGGCTGCAGGTCCGTTTGCAAACAAAACATTTATGAAAGCGGGAATTCACCAACAGGTATGAAACCCATTTTCAGAAAAAAGCTTTTGCCTCCGGCAAAAGCTTTTTTGTTTGATTGTATTTTTAGTTGTGTATTACTCTCCTGACTCTAATGTAAATCCAAACGTACTACCAATTTCCGGCTTACTGCGAATATTGATCGTTTGTCCATGGGCTTCTATAATATGCTTCACAATTGCTAATCCAAGGCCGGTACCTCCAATATCTCTTGACCGTGCTCTATCCGTACGATAGAACCTTTCAAACACACGTGGTAAATGCTCTTCAGCAATCCCGATACCATCATCAGAAATCTCTACCAGCACGCGCTTATCATCCATAATGTAGATGCTTGCTACCGTATGGCCATCTGTACGACCGTATTTGATTGAGTTGTCAATTAAGTTAATCAGCACCTGTCTTACTTTCTCTTTATCTGCCAATACATGTATTGGTGCTTCACAGCCTTTCTTCACATTGAACTTAATTCCTTTGGTATTCGCCTTTAGTGAAAGGGTGTCGAATACATCCCTGATCAGTTCCTGTATCACAAAGTTCTCTGCATTGATCGTCATCTCTCCACTTTCCAGTTTAGAGATCTCATCCAGGTCATCTATCAAGCGACAAAGGCGTTCAATATTCTTGGTAGAATTCTTCAGGAACAGTTTATTCACTTTCGGATCATCCATGGCACCATCCAGCAGTGTATGAATGTACCCCTGTACCGCGAAGATCGGTGTCTTCAGCTCATGGCTCAGGTTCAGCAGGAACTCTTTACGATACGCCTCGTTTCTACGCAGGCTATCCAACTCTTCTTTCTTTTGGCTGGCCCACTTCTCCACATCTTCACTCACCTCTTCAATCGTCTTTAGGGGAAGAATGTTCTTGTTGAAGAACTCTTCTCTCTTAGACGCTTTGGTCTGATAAATGAATTTATAAATCAGCTTGATCTTTCTGTAGATAAAGTTCTGTAAGGTATACAGATAAAGATAGTAAGACGTGAGGAAGGTGAGCACGAATGCTGTGACAATGATCTTCCAGTCACTATCAATTAATACAGACCCCAACGTGATGACCGTTGCGAGAATCAGTGCGGTAAAACCCGCTAATTTTTGCGGGGAAAGGTTTTTGGCTTTGAACATACTCCACAATGAGTAATGATTATAATACCGGGAAATTAATCCAATTTTTTCACTTGCCATACAAAGGAATTCCTCCGGATAACTGTTGCAACCTATGATTGCATCAGCTATCCGGCCAGGTTCGGCCTGCTGCCGTTATCAACACAATTTACATTTCGAACTTATAGCCAACGCCTTTTACAGTGGTAATGAGATCGATCCCAATTTTCTGGCGGATCTTACGGATATGCACATCTATGGTACGGTCGCCCACGATGACTTCTGTACCCCATACCTGATTAAGGATCTCGTTGCGAAGGAATACGCGGCCTGGTTTAGAAGCCAGCAGTTGCAGTAATTCAAATTCTTTCTTAGCCAGGATGATCTCCTGTCCTTTGTATGTCACTGTAA
>Ga0316604_10001987_pt1 | contig 16675 bp, 16 predicted proteins | sample OWC_soil_day20_C_FD_207650 | JGI IMG/M metagenome (GOLD analysis project Ga0316604, IMG submission 207650) | Wetland soil microbial communities from Old Woman Creek delta, Ohio, United States - OWC_soil_day20_CT | ecosystem: Environmental > Terrestrial > Soil > Wetlands | place: USA: Ohio... | reverse complement strand
TGTTCATAAGCGCCTGCAGTACAATCATACTAGTTATACCTCCAGCCAGCAGGCTGCCATATACATCTGGCGCTGATATAGCTGTTTTAAAACCTCTCCAGGCAAATAGAAAAAATAAGATTACAACAGTGGCTGTACCAATAAAGCCAAGTTCCTCACCCAAAATAGCAAAGATAAAGTCGGTATGAGGTTCAGGCAAATACAAAAACTTTTCCCGGCTGCGCCCCAAACCAACACCGAACAGACCGCCAGAACCGATTGCATATAAGGACTGAATGATATGGTAGCCGCTATTTAATGGATCGGCCCACGGATCACTAAAGGCTAACAAACGTTTTAGCCGATAGGGTTCGGCAATAATCGCTGTAATTATGCCGAGAACACCGACAGCACCCAAAGATCCTAAGTGTGTAAGTTTAGCACCTGAGGCAAACAATAGAATAAAAACCGTTCCACTAATAACAAGTGCAGTCCCTAAATCAGGCTCTTTTAAAATTAATCCAAATACCACTACCAGCATCAATAATTGGGGAATAACACCCTTAACAAAGTTACCAATTTTATCTTGTGACCTTGCCAAACTATTGGCAGTAAACAGTACCATACTTAATTTTGCAATTTCTGACGGTTGTAGATAAAGTGAACCAAACCCCAGCCAACGTCTGGCACCGTTGACTACCTTTCCTAAACCAGGAACAAGAACCAAGACCAATAAAAGCAAGGTGATTATCATAATCGGTTTGGCTAGTTTTCGCCACACGTGATAATCAATATTCATAGTAAACAACATCGTCAGTATTCCTAGTGTAGCCCATATCAACTGTCGTTTTAAAAAATAGAAACTGTCATTATAATTTACATAGGCAGAAACAGCACTGGAACTATAGACCATTACTATCCCGAAACCCAACAAGCCCATAATGGCAAAAAAAACGACATAATCGGGCGACTTAGGCCTGACACCCATCTTGCTCCCTCCTTACCCTAATTGGCGCACTAAGTCCTTAAATGCTTTCCCGCGTTCCTCATAATTATTGAACATATCATAACTGGCACAGGCAGGTGATAATACTACCACCTGTGGCGGCTGCGCCAACTTGTGTGCCAGCGTTACTGCCTCGGCAAATGTGGCCACCTTATGAATATTGTTCACCCCCTGCAGCGTTGCCGCCTCAGCGAAACGCTGCAGGGCCTCTCCGAGCAGAATAAGATGATCCACACGTTCTTTTGCCAGCTGCATAAATGCGGTTAAATCTGTATTCTTATCCCGTCCACCGGCAATGAGAATAATATGCCCGTCAAAAGCTTCAAGCGCTTTTATCGCCGATTCAGGATTAGTGGCTTTAGAATCATTATAATAAGCTATGCCAGCAATTTTCGCCGTAAGCTCTATCCTGTGCTCCACACCGGCAAAGCTTTTAAGAACTTCTGCCATTGCTTCAGGCCGAACTCCGGCAAAATAAGCAACTCCACAAGCAGCTAATGCATTTTCCACATTGTGGCCGCCCTTTATGTTAATATCATTAACAGCACAGATCTCACTACTATTGCCATCCAAGTTTATTTTCAGCTTGCCATTTTCGATATAAATTCCAGCAGCAAGCTGCTGCTGACGGCTAAAATATACTACTTTTCCCTTTGCCCGCTTAGCCATATCGCGCACAGCCATATCATCATAATTCAAAATTAAGTAATCACTAGCTTCTTGTCTGCTAAATACTTGCTCTTTCATTTGCTGATAAACTTCCATCGTATGATGGCGATCTAAATGATCTGGAGTCAGATTCAAAATGGCAGCAATATGGGGCCGGAAATCGATGACACCCTCAAGTTGAAAACTCGATATCTCGGCCACAACAAAACCATCAGGTCTGGCCGCAAGCGCCTGCTCAGACAATGCGGCGCCAATATTACCCCCTACCCCAACTTGGTGACCAGTAGTTTTAAGCATTTCACCAACCAAAGTTGTTGTTGTCGTTTTACCATTAGTGCCCGTAATCGCAATCATTGGTGCCTCACTCAAGCGGTAAGCCACCTCAACTTCGCTCATAACACAAATACCCCGGTTTTGTGCAGCCATAATAAGCGGGATATAAATAGATATACCCGGGGACACCACAAGATAGTCTATGTCATCAAGTAGTTTCTCATTCTGGTGTCCCATCACAAAGACAATACCAGCCGCTTGCAGTTCAGAAAAATCCCGATCAAATTGATCCATAGGTTTAGCATCACTTACGACAACCCTCGCGCCTAACTGCTGCAAAATCTGAGCTACGGAAAGCCCGCTGATACCAGCGCCTAATACGAGAATTTTTTTATTGGCGAATTCTGTTTGTCTAATCAATTTATATTCCTCCAGCCCGGCTGATTGCTAAGATACTTAATGCGATAGCGGCAAATAGTGTCCCTGCCAGCCAGAATACTGTCACAACTTTTGTTTCCGACCAACCTGATAATTCAAAGTGGTGATGAATAGGACTCATTTTGAATACCCGCTTTCCGGTTGATTTAAACGAAATAACTTGAATAATGACAGACAACGCTTCAATTACAAATACACCACCAACGATAACAAGTAGGAATTCCGTTCTAGTCAATACCGCCACTGCAGCCAGCGCCCCACCCAAAGCCAGCGAACCAGTATCACCCATAAATACTTTGGCTGGATGAGCATTGTATCGTAAAAAGCCAAGACAGGCGCCCGCCAAAGCTACACAAAAAATAGCTAAGTACGGCTTACCAAAATACAAAGCAATTACTGTATATGCTAACGCGGCCACTGTGGTCGTGCCTGCAGCCAAGCCGTCAAGTCCGTCAGTAAGATTAACCGCATTCGTCGTTCCGACAAGCACAAGAAAAATCAGTACATAATATAAGGCCCCAAAGTCAACACTTGCCCCTAACACAGGTATCCATAAATCTGTGCCACGACCGAAATAAATACTGGCAATATAAGACAAGGCTAGTGCCATAATTATTTGCCCCAGCAACTTTTGCCGGGCTTTAAGACCCATTGAGCGTTTTAATACCACTTTAATAAAATCATCCAAAAATCCAATTAGACCATGCCCTAAGGTAACAAATAAAGCTAATAGTACTTCCGGATTGTTACCCGCAAAAACCAAACTGGGAATAACCAGTGCCAGCAAAATCACTACCCCGCCCATAGTGGGGGTACCTGCCTTGGCATAATGACTCTCAGGTCCTTCTTCTCTAATACTTTGCCCGAATTTCAGCCGCTTCAGCATGGGTATAAAGAGCGGCCCAGCTGCTAAGGCAATGACAAATGCCATAACTGCAGCATACAACAATTCCTGCATGGTAACCTCCTAAATATGGATAACGATTTAAAGCTTAGACTATATGTCTTGAAATGCTGCCAGCATAGTTTCCATCTTCATGCCACGGGAGCCTTTAAGTAAAATATAATCCCCTGGCTGTAGCAGCTTACGGAGGGCATCAATCGCCGCTTTATGTTCGGTAAAGGCTTGCGTGGATTTTACACCCTGTTCGCTGGCAGCAGCAGCAATATGTTTTGCTAGTTCTCCAACCGCTATGATACTATCTACATTTTGCTCTGCGGCTTGTCGCCCAACCCTGCGATGAGCCTCAACCGAGGCATCACCTAACTCTAACATATCACCCAGCACGGCAATTTTACGGCCCTTACTGATATTGGCTAAGGTAGTAAGCGCGGCCGCCATTGACAACGGACTCGCATTATAAACATCATTGATAACCGTATATGGGCCGTAGCTATTTATCTCCAGCCGCATAGCCCCAGGAACAAAACTACTAATTCCGGTTTGTATTTCACTTGGCTGCAGGCCTAGCTCCCAGCCTACAGCAATAGCTGCAAGCGCATTATAAACATTATGAATACCGACTGTTGGTAATGTGACCGTAAAAGAACCGCGAGCACTGCAACAGTCAAAGGTAGTACTCAGTTCAGTATTTTTCCCGGTAGTTATATTCTCAGCTCTGACAAATGCATTGGAAGATATACCATAAAATACGATTCTCCCCTGGGTTTTGTGCTCCATATCCCGTACATGTGGATCATCAGCATTGAGCACCACTAAATCATCAGGTGCAATTGCCTCAACAAGTTCTGCTTTGGCGGACGCAATATTTTCAATTGATCCGAGAATTTCCATATGGGTTTCCCCGACATTTGTCACTACGCCTACTGTGGGTAATGCAATTTCAGTCAGCTCACGGATTTCCCCGCTGGCCCGCATGCCCATTTCAACAACAGCAACCTCATGACTAGCTTCAAGCTTTAATAGTGTAAGTGATAAACCTATTTCATTATTAAAATTAGCTTCCGTCTTAAGCACTTTGAACCTGCTGGATAATACAGCGGCAATCATATCTTTGGTCGTAGTTTTACCATTAGATCCGGTCACGGCGATCACCGGAATAGTGTAGCGTTGCCGATGAAATCTGGCCAGAGCCTGCAACGCTGCCAACGTATTTAGTACTTGGATTACAGTGACATAGTCAGGCACATTCACCGTCTTACTGACAAGTAGAGCTGTTGCCCCATTAGCTACGGCCTGAGCAACAAATTCATTGCCGTCAAAACGTTCACCAACCAAAGCAACAAACAAATTCCCGGTCTTAATGCTCCTGGTATCAGTCGAAATACCTTGGAACAGCTTGCTGTCACCAGCATTAATCAATTGACCACCAGTAGCCTTAAGCACCTCAGTCAAACTAAAATCAGCCATTGTTGCTCATCTCCTTGATGACTTCACGCGCTACTTGCCTGTCATCAAAATCAATTGTTTTATCTTTTAAGATTTGATAGGTTTCATGACCTTTACCAGCAATAAGTACAACATCATGTGCTTTTGCCATTCGAATAGCGTGCGTAATTGCCTGACGGCGATCAGGAACTACTTCATAGTTTTTTCCCTTGTTATCTGCACATAAGGCCGCCTTGATACCTACTGCTACATCTGCCAGTATCTTTTCCGGGTCTTCACTACGCGGATTATCTGATGTCGCAAGTACAACATCGCCATATTGAACCGCTAATTTACCCATAATTGGTCGTTTTGTACGGTCGCGATCACCACCACAACCAAAAACCACAATTATTCTTCCCTGGGCAAACTGTTTTGCCGTTTTTAGCACATTCTCCAAACCATCAGGCGTATGGGCATAATCTACAATCACCGTAAACGGCTGACCAGCCTGCACTAGTTCAAACCGTCCCGGTACACTAGTAAAACTCTCCAAGGCCTGTTTGATAACCTCGGGGGGAACCCCCTCGGCCAAAGCCGCCCCCACTGCCGCTAAAACATTGTAAACATTAAACATGCCTGTAATGCTAAGCGATAGCTCCATAGTGCCAAATGGGCCTTTAACCTGGAAAATCGAACCAGTTTCTCTAACAGCAACATTGCTGGCCGTCAACACTCCCGCTTTATTAACAGCATAACTAATTACCGGGCAAGCTGCATTCTGGGCCATAATGGCCCCGGCACTATCATCAAAATTGACGACTGCTGTTTTACCTTGTTTCGTATTGGTGGGTTTGTTCAAACCGCGGAAGAGTTCGGCTTTGGCATCAATGTAATTTTCAAAAGTCTGATGAAAGTCTAAGTGATCCTGGGTCATATTGGTAAAGATACCGACATCAAACTCACAACCAGCCACCCGATTAAGCGCCAGAGCATGGGAAGAAACCTCCATAATAACATACTCCACACCACTATTGACCATTTCTGCTAACGTACTTTGCAACTCAATAACATCAGGAGTAGTATTTTTTATTGGTAGTGTCTTGTCATCAATAAGCGTCTGGATTGTTCCAATCAATCCAACTTTATGACCAGCTTTTCGCAAAATATCGCGAATTAAGTAAGTAGATGTAGTTTTGCCATTGGTACCAGTTACACCAATCATCCGTAACTTATGTCCAGGATAATCAAAAAAGCAAGGTACAATGGCCTGCATTGCCACCCGGGTATCGCCAACCTTGATTATCGTAATCGTATCATCAACACCATCTGACACATCTCTTTCTACTACCACAGCGACTGCACCACGCCGGGCAGCCTCAGCAATAAAATCATGCCCATCAACATGCACACCACTTAGACAAAAGAATAATGTCCCTGGAACCACTTTGCGGGAGTCATGTGCCACTGCTTCAATGGTTTGATCAAGCTTTCCCACAATCGTAGCATCTGATAATAATGTCGTTAATTGTTTTAAATTCTTGGCCATCCAAATTCCTCCTGCCCAAATTACAAAAAAATTTCTAAATAATAGGCTGTTCCTATTATTTTTACCATTATTCCCTATTTTAACGCTTTACTCAAAATAGATAGTAATGCTTGTGCCTGATAATACTTTACTCCCTGCCAGCGGGTCTTGTTTAATAGCCTGACCGTTTGTTCCAACCGGTTTAATCGCCAGACCTAATTCAGCTAGCGAATCTGACGCTTCCCGTATTGTCCGTCCGGTTAGGTCTGGAACAGTAACTTCACCAGTTGAATATCTTGGTGTCATCGTATAGAGTAGCACACCGCCGCCGCTAGGTATACGGCTACCCGGTTTAGGAATTTGGTCTGCAATCCTATTGCCAGCCTCCTCAATGCGCGGGATTAATCCGGCCTGTTGTAATTCCTTCATTGCTTCAGGAACACTTAGGTTTATAACACTAGGAACCAGCACGTGCGCTTGTTCAGTATCGGTTTGGCTGTTTGCCGATAATTGCGGATTAACCTTAAGATATTGCAATACATCCTTCATTACTGCACCAAATACAGGAGCAGCAATCTGACCACCATAGTATAGTCCAACAGGCTCGTCAATGACAACCAGCATCGCTACCTGTGGGTCATCAGCAGGCGCAAATCCAACAAAGGATGCGACGTATTTATCAGGTAAATAGCCACCTGCGCCAACCTTTTGGGCAGTACCTGTCTTGCCGGCAATCTTAAAACCTTCAATATACGCATTTCTGCCAGAACCTTGCGATACTACTGACTCTAATATTTCTTTGACCTGTTTTGTGGTGGAAGGATCGAGAACTTGCCTGACAACATCAGGCTGAAAGGCTCTAATTACTTGCCCTGATTTGTCCTTTACTTCCCTTACAATCTGCGGCCTTAACAGTTTACCATCATTAGCTACAGCCGCTGCTGCCGTAACCAACTGAATAGGAGTAACAGCAATACTTTGCCCGATAGACATTGTCGCAATATTAATAGGCGTTGCTTTAGCTCTGTCAATCGTTATGCCTTTTGCTTCTCCCGGCAAATCAATATTGGTGTGCTGCCCCAAACCAAAAGCATCAATATAACGATAAAATGACTCACGGCCTAACCGTAATCCTACATTAACAAATCCAACATTGCAAGAGTTCTGAACTACTTCGGCAAAAGTCTGACTGCCGTGCCCGCCATGTTTCCAGCAATGAATCCTGCGCCCTTGTACTTCGACTTCTCCGGGATCAAAAAACTTTTCATCAGCCTTAACAATATGTTCAGACATAACAGCAGATGTAGTAACGATTTTAAAAGTAGACCCTGGCTCATAGACATTTGATACAGCAATATTCCGCCATAATTTAGGGGAATACTCACTGAATTTATTAGGATTATAGTCTGGTCTGTTAGCCAAAGCCAAGATACCGCCATCCCTTGGATCAATGGCAATGATGGTAACTGCCTTAGCCTGGGTTTCCTTCATTACACGATCTAGTTCACGTTCGACAATCTGTTGAATAACCAGATCAAGGGTAAGATAGATATTATGACCTTCAATTGGCGGCGAAAAACGATGAGAAGCATTCGGTATTTCCCGGCCTCTGGCATCATACTCAATGACAATACTGCCAGAACGACCTTTTAAGTAACTATCAAAGGTCATTTCTACTCCGTCAAGGCCTTGACTATCAATACCAGTAAATCCGAGGACATGAGCAGCCAAATTATCATAGGGATAATAACGCCGGTTCTCCTGGGTTAGACCAATACCAGGAAGATTAAGCATTTGCACTTGGTGACCAATTTCTGGTTCAATCTTGCGTTTTATCCAAGTAAACGCCTGACGTTTTTTTAATTTATTTGTAAGATTGGCTTCATCTAACGCCAAAATAGCAGCCAGTTTGGCTGCTGTTTCTTCAGGATTACGTATTTCGGCAGGTATTGCGTAGACAGATTCAGTACTAACACTAACTGCGAGCTCCCGGCCATTCCGATCATAAATAATACCCCGTTTGGCCTCAACCGGAATTTCGCGAATGCGTTGATCAACAGCATTTTCTGATAACCAGACACTTTTGTAAAACTGGAGATATAGTAAGCGACCAATCAACCCCATCATAATTACCGATATAACAAGAAAAAGGAACGCCACCCTTTTTCTAATGGTAACATGCGAAACAATTGCCACTTATTTATCTCCCCCATCATCCAGATTACCGCCCTTTACTCGCCTCCACCGTGTGTACTTTGATTGCGCTTAACACTTTATCAGCAATCCTGTCATTATTATCAACGGCTGTTGGCTGAGAGTGATTGCTGTCAGGCATAACTGTTGTTGCATAATAAGCGTTTTTGGGCACAACCATTCCCAAGTTCTTGGTAGCATACTCTTCGATACGTTGTGGTGATTTTAGTTTCGCAATGTCAAGCCGTAAAGTTTCGTTTTCTTTTTCAATTTTTGCTACCTGATTTTTAATTTTTACCAAATCATAGCCTGCTTGAATAATGGTAGCGCTCTGCATGGTTGTAACCGCCGCCATTATAGCAACTAGGATTACTAGCATCAGACATTTGGCACGCAATCGTTTATCAGCTTTTCGTACAATCTTCGGCGTAGGTAAAGCGGTTTCTTGCTCATAAACAGGTATCTCCTGCTTTTTATGTACTAACATTTTTATTGTTCCTCCTTACTATTTAGAACAATTCATCACGATAACTTTTCCGCCAACCGCAGCTTAGCACTGCGGGCTCGTGGATTGTGTTCAATCTCAGCTAACGATGGCAGTGTAGGTTTTCTTAGAACCTTTACTTTGGGTTTGGTATTACACATACACACTGGTAATTGTGGTGGACAAACACACGTTTTAGCTAACTCTTGCAACGTTTGTTTTGCAATCCGGTCTTCCAGTGAATGAAACGTTATTATTCCAATACGGCCCCCCGGTTTTAACCTTTCCACCGCAGTGATAAAAGTATCTCGTAAAATCCCCAGCTCGTTATTGACTTCAATTCGAATGGCTTGAAACGTTCGCTTGGCCGGATGGGGTCCATCCCTGCGTGCACCGGCCGGAATGGCTTTTTTGATAATATCCACCAGTTCCCTAGTGGTATCAATAGCAGCGTTTTTCCTGCTTTCCACAATAAATTTAGCAATTCGTTTTGCCCAGCGTTCCTCACCATAGCTGGCGATAACCTCTGTCAGTTGCTTTTCATCGTACGAGTTTACTATATCATAGGCCGAAAAATCAGCCTCAGGGTCCATACGCATGTCAAGCGGCGCATCCTGCATATAGGAAAATCCCCGCTCAGCAACATCCAACTGATGCGACGAAACACCTAAATCAAACAAAATTCCATCTACCAAACCAATCTCTAAACGGTCAAGTATGGTACCTAAATTACGAAAATTATCCTGCACAATGCTAATCTGGCAAGCGGCCTCCGACAACCGTTGCTGCCCCGCCTGAATAGCTGCAGCATCTTGATCGATACCAATCAGCCAGCCTGCTGGTGCCATACGAGCAGCTAAACAAGCTGAATGACCGCCCCCTCCTAACGTGCAATCTACATAAATACCCTGCGGATTGGAAAAAACCCCGGCAACACTTTCTTCCAACAGTACGCTGGTATGTTCAAATTCAAAACCCTGCATTTTTAACAACTCGTTTCGGTTATAATTAAATACCCAAATCGGCGAGATTTTCAGCAATTTCAGCAACCGTGGGGCTAACTTTCTGGTTATATTCATCCCAGGCGTCCTTGTTCCAAACCTCAATTCGAGTCGACACACCAATTACAACTACATCTTTATCCAAGCGCGCATGCTCGCGCAAATTTGTCGGCAACAACACTCTTCCCTGTTTGTCACATTCCAGTTCAGCAGCTCCTGAAAAAAAGAAGCGAATAAAGGCTCTGGCTTCCGGTTTGGCTAACGGAAGCTTTTTTAATTTTTCTTCTAGGATAGCCCACTCACTGCGGGTATATACAAACAAACAATTATCCAGTCCTTTGGTGGCAATAAATAGTTCTCCCAACTCATCCCGAAACTTAGCTGGAAAAATCAGCCGGCCTTTATTGTCAATGGTATGTAAATATTCCCCCATAAACACGGCTGTACCACCACCATTCAGAAAAATCCAACCACTTTACACCACTCTATACCACTTTTAAGTCTATTCTTGGTAAATAAAAAAAATCCTGCCTAAAACTTGGCAGGATTTTAAAAAAAACAAACTTTGGACTTAAGTCCTATTCCATTTAATTTCTTATTAGCCCAAAGCGTTCCAATACCGGTGCCGCGTTAAGCCTGACAAAAAAGCTGCGAAAAGTATGTTGTCCTCTAAATATCGGTATACGTTCAAGTGCATAGGGATTACTTCCCGTACCAGCCTGACCATAGCGAATAGTAAAGGCTGCTTTATAGCCTGCCTGTTTAACCATTTCTTCAGTCTGGCGATTATATGCGCCAGTAGGATAGGCAAAATATCTCGCTTTAACCCCTAGTTGCCGTTCCAGCTCTTTTCGTGAGTTAGTCAGTTCAAGCATCACATCCTCACGGGAAAGCTTGGTAAGCGCGGCGTGGGATACTGTATGTGAACCAAAAACAAAACCGTCTTGTTGCATTGTCCGTACTTGATCCCAGGACATAAAGTTTTCCTCATGTCCTATCTTATTCGTCACTAAAAATATGGTAGCCGTAAAACCATATTTTTTCATAATCGGATACGCATTGGTGAAATTGTCCAAATAACCATCATCAAAAGTAATTAAAATGGGGTTTTTCGGCAATTCTCGATCATGATTGAGATAAGCCATAAGCTGGTCAGGTGTTATCGTCGTAAACCCATTTTGAGCTAAATATGCCATTTGCTCCTCGAATTCTTCTGGTGGTATTGACAACGCATGATAAAAGTTGTCTACTTTATGATAATTTAAGATAGGTACATCAGCAAGTGAGCTGCCTGTAACACGATCCGTAGTGCGTCCCGCCACTACAGCAGTAGTGCTTACCACAGAAGATGATACTATTAGTAAAAAAACAAGGCCCATAATGAGAAAACATCCCTGACGTCGACTAATGCGAACCACCGTCTCGCCTCCCTATAAGATAAGCTGTATCCTGCTTGGTAGCCTACAGTTGCGCCACAATATAAGTACTCCGGCCACTAGAATGGCAATGACGCTAACCAGTTGCGCTAACCGCCACGCTCCAAACATTTCACTATCAAGGCGCAGACCTTCAATGACAAAGCGACCTGCTGAGTACAAAATAATATACAGCAAAAACACACTGCCAGATGCTGACTTACTTGGATATTTTGCAAGCAGCCAAGTCATGATAATAAGTATACTAAATACAAATAAGTCCCACAAGCATTCATATAAAAAAATCGGATGAAAAAAATCAAACTGTTCATAGCCTAGCGGGCGATAGTTATAGTCAATGTAGATGCCCCAAGCAACATCAGTCGGATAACCAAACACATCCTGATTAATAAAGTTTCCCCATTGACCTATCGCCTGCCCAAAAATAAGTCCTGGTGCCAGCATATCGGCCCAGCGCCAAAAAGAAATTTTTTTAACTTGGCAATACGCCCAGATTGTCAAAATAACGCCGATAATAGCACCATGGATAGCCAAACCGCCATGTTGCACTTGCAGGATTTCAGTGGGGTTAGCTGCATAGAGCTGCCAATTTACAACAACATAATAGGCTCTGGCGGCCACTAAGCCTACAGGCAGACTATAGAGTGTCAACTCTAACAATCTATCTGAATTTTCATTACGCAGATGGACATAATACCAGCTAATAGCCACTGCTATAATTATAGCAGTGGCTAAAATTAGCCCAAACCAATTAAAATGAATTGTCCCAATAGAAAAAGCAATTTTCTCCATATAAGCTCCTAACATAACTCTGATTTCGTATAGCAAAACATAAATCAGTTAATAATAATAGCATGATTGCCGTTCCTACTTCATAATAAAGTCATGACAAATATTAGTCAAGTATGCTATAATAATTTATATTGTCAACATGTTCCACTCTCAACTAAAGGAGGTTATTAAAATGACTATCACTAAAGAAATGAGTATTGTTGATGTTGTTCAACAATATCCCCAAACTGTTGAAGTATTTCGCAATTATGGCATGGGTTGCTTAGGTTGTGCTGCTGCCCGCTTCGAAAATATTGAACAAGGCGCTGCTGCCCATGGTATTGACGTACCGGCATTGATTGCTGCCTTAAATGAAGCAGTAAAAGCATAATTGCCAAAAAATAAAAGCAGGGCTAACCATAGCCCTGCTTTTATTTTTTGGCTGCATTAACACGTAACCACAATAATACCAAACGCAGCTTCATAGTCAAGGGCCAGCTGGGTATTATCAATCTTAAGAACATAAGCCGGAAAGGTCTGTAGTACCTCGATCTCCCTTCCCGGTAACAAACCAAAAACGATAAGTTTTCTCATGCTTGCAGCGCTCTGGCCGTGTATGGCTATAACTCTAGCCCTCTTACCTGTTTTAAGTTCGGTTACAGATTGTTCTGTCATACCCACCTCTCACCTTCCTATGGCTAACAAGGTAAGCATATTATGGATGAGTGCCGCCGAACCAAAAGCAATCATAATTATTACCACCACCATTGCCAAAGATATCACTAGCCCTCGTTCTTTAACCATGACAGCCAATTGAGCCACACAGGGAACAAATAAGGTTAATGCAATTGCTGCAGTAAGCAATTGCGCATCTGTTAACAGCCCTGCCACCGCAAGATCATAGAGTCCTGCTGCTCCATAGTCACGCCGGAAAAAGCCCAGTAAAAATGCTTGCGCTGCTGCTGGCGGTAACCCGATAAACGCCATAAAGGGCTCAACATAGCGTATCAGCCTAGCTAAAATACCGCTACAATCGCCAGCCCATAATAGAATACTGGTAATAATGAACACCGGTAATATCTCCATAAAATACCAAGCCATGCGGGCATATGCCTTTTTCAGGACATTACCAACAAGCGGCAATCGTAATGGCGGTATTTCCATGTAAAATGCGCTTCTGCTTCCCGGAATAAACTGAGCACTCAACCAGCCCACACCAGCAAAGACTAGCAGCATGTACGCGCTCCAGATAGTAACAATAGTTGTGTTATGAGCAAGTAATGCTAATACTACTCCCAACTGAGCGGAACAAGGTATAGTTAAAGACAGCAAAAAAGTAGCCAATATTCTTTCACGCTTGCTTTCAAGTGTTCGCGTAACCACCACCGCCATGGTGCCACACCCCAAGCCCAGAGTTAGCGGGATAACAGCACGGCCGTTAAGCCCAAAATACCGAAAAACAGAGTCAACCAGCATCGCCAGTCGCGGAAGATACCCAGTATCTTCTAATAAGGCGAAAGCCAAAAAGAATGTCCCGACAATGGGTAAGATAATTGCGACTGCATACCGAAATCCCATAGTAAAGATACCATATTCACCGACTAGCAGCGACCGTAGCCACTCCCATGGAATATAAGCATTGGCACCCATTACCACTATCGGATTGATGATGGGCACAAATACACTATCATTAATATAGTCAACAAGATATCCGGCCCCGAATTTCCCCACAAATTGGTATAACCCAAAATAAAGCACCAAACATAAAATTGGAATCCCGGTCAAAGGCTGTCTGGTTATTTTCCCTAGCCAGCCTGCCATGTTTTTTAACGGTTGATGCTCAAAGCTTGCATATCTGACAACCGTATCCACTATTTTATCAATAATAGCCTGCTGCTCTATTGCTACAAGAGCGTCAAGGTTATTTTTATTTTTCAACGCTAAGCCATCAATAATGGCAACTATCTCCAGCCACGCTTTTTCGTTCTGTGCAGCACTATGGAGTACCATCGGATCTCCTTGCAAAAGCAGTAAGGCGGTAATCCTTCTGCTCATACCATAGGAGCAAGTTAACAGAACGTTTATTTTAGTTATCGCTTGCTCAAGCTCATCATTTAGCTTAAAGATACTTGGCTGTTGTTGTTTATATTGACTAATTACTTTTCTTAACGCTTCTAATCCAGTCTTATTGACCGCTGAAGTCGCAATTACCGGAATCCCCAGCATTTTTTCGAGAAGCTGAATATTGATGAGCATCCCCATATTCTGAGCTTCATCCATAATATTTAAATTAAGAATAACCGGCAACCCTGCATCAATAAGCTGAATCGTCATATTGAGCATCCGCCTTAGGTTTTTGGCATCAACAACATGAACAACAACATCTGACAATTGTCTGGTTAACAATAGTCGAGTGACCCTTTCCTCCTCTGTCAGGGGAATTAATGAATACATTCCGGGTGTATCAATAATCTCAAACCGCTGCAGGCCATATTTGAAATGGCCTGTGGAAATGTCAACTGTAGTACCTGGGTAATTGGACACAGCAACATAGCTGCCTGTCAAATAATTAAAGATGGCACTTTTGCCAACATTGGGCGAACCCACCAATACTACCTTTACTGCCTTATCCCGCACCACTATATCCTCCGTTGCTTCAGAAATACTCATGCTATTTCCTATGCCGGTGTTTGAGGGGATATGCGTTAAAGACAAATAAATTCCCGGCCATATGGCCGGGAATAACGGTTATACTAGTTTTTTGAGTTTAGAAGTTATATTGGCTTTAGGCAGATAACCTGTCAGTTTCTCTAATTGCTCACCGTCTTTGAAGACAATCATTGTAGGCAAACTCATCACACCGTATTTTTGGGTTAGTGAACGATTTTCATCAACGTTAACTTTTACAACTTTGATTTGGTCACTCATTTCTTGCGCCAATTCATCCATAATAGGTGCAAGCTTATTGCAATAGCCACACCAAGGAGCCCAAAAGTCTACAAGTACCGGCCTCGCAGTATCAAGCACTTCCTCCTGGAAATTGTTATCGTTAGCATTGACTACAGTTGCCACAGACAGTCCCCCTTTTTACTAAACTGAAGTACATATCTATTTGTGGTTGCGCAGTTCAACCAATACACAGTTTGGCTCAACCACAGTAAGACCCAAATTATTGGCTGCCGCTACTACATTGGCGGCATTGGCCCCAGGCTGCAGCCATACATTTTTTATACCCAATTCAGAACAATGATTCATAATTTGTTCCCCAACTTTTGGCGGTACTACAACATTCACAACCTCAGGCATGACTGGCAAATCCTTAAGGGCCGGATAGCATTTATCGCCAAGTATCTCGGTTATTCCAGGGTTTACCGGATATACACTATAGCCGGCTTCCTTGAGCGCTTTAAATATCTTATAGCCAAACTTCTCTTTGTTATCGGTAGCTCCTACAACAGCCCAGTTTTTCATTTGGAGCATAGTTTCAACAGGAGTCATAGATTGCCCCCCTTACGTCATTTTACGACGTTATCAGTTAAATCATTCCTCATTAATGGTAACTTTATTCATTATGTCGCCTTGAGCAATTTGATCAACAACATCTAATCCTTCAATAACCTTGCCAAATACCGTATGTACCCCATCTAAGTGTGGCTGGGGTTCATATACAATAAAGAACTGACTGCCACCAGTATTAGGGCCGCGATGCGCCATTGACAGCGATCCCCGTTCATGTTTGTTCGGGTTGCCTTTCGTTTCACAAGGAATAGTATAACCAGGACCACCGGTACCATTACCATTCGGACAGCCACCTTGGGCCACAAAACCTTTAATTACTCTGTGAAATTGTAAGCCATCATAAAAACCCTCTGTAATTAGCTTTTCAAAATTAGCAACAGTCTTAGGTGCATCTTTTTCAAACAACTCAATAACAATCTGTCCTTTATCCATTTCAATAATTGCTTTTTTCAAAGTTTATCCCTCTCTTAAATAGAATTGTTTTTATTATAACATAGTTGGCTGCCCTTTGGCAAAATTGGAAATCACTTTACACGTAAAAAATACTCTTCCTACCGAGAAAGAGTATTTTAGAAAATATTATGTACGCCCATGGTACCGTGCTCTCGTATGTTCATACCCGCCGCTAAGCAGGTGGGCGCTTTCTAGTTAGGCTTTTGCCTTCCACTCCAAGGAGGCATGGCAGCGGCATCACATCAAACTCCCCAAGTAAATGAGTAGGTTGAACATATAAGAGTGTAACGAGCACCTCAGGCATTAATTTCTGCTAACATCATGTATTTTATCATGGATATACCTTTTTTCTCAAGGCTGAAAAACAGTCAAAAAACTGGTGTTTTTGACTATTTCTTTTAAACCACCCGGATCATACCTTTGCGTCCTTGACCTCACGCAATTACAAAGTGTTTGACTTTTGATAATTTCTAAGGGTTTAACGCTAATGTTCCATGAACAGCCAGCCAAATACATGGCGGTTGCTGCGAGGTATAAGAAACTCGATGCCGCTTATGAGCAGGAATACAAACCCAATCACCGGCTAAAAGCTTTTG
>Ga0316604_10001986_pt1 | contig 16682 bp, 13 predicted proteins | sample OWC_soil_day20_C_FD_207650 | JGI IMG/M metagenome (GOLD analysis project Ga0316604, IMG submission 207650) | Wetland soil microbial communities from Old Woman Creek delta, Ohio, United States - OWC_soil_day20_CT | ecosystem: Environmental > Terrestrial > Soil > Wetlands | place: USA: Ohio... | reverse complement strand
CAGCACCTCTCGAAGTGCGCTTTCCTGTAGGGCCAGGAACAGGAATTGACACCAAGAACGATAAGCAGATGGTGTTATTTATTCCTTTTTGGTTCTACCAGCTATTGCGAACCTATGCTCAGAGTGAACGAGCACGAAGGCGTCGATCTCGGGCTGTGGGAGGCGATACGCAGGATCAGTATTTGTTCTTGAGCGTACGTGGTGCGCCAATGTACACATGCAAATCAGAGTCAAAACTTTTCAATGATTCAAATTCATTAAGGCACGAGAAATCAGGACAAGGTGTTCGGCAATTTATAAAAGAACGTGTTATTCCATATATTCGCAAAAACAATAACGCACCAATTTTCCGTTATCAATTTCATGATACTCGAGCTTCGTTTGGAATGAATCTTACCGATTTTCAATTGGATCAGGTAAGTAAAGGCGATGTCACATTGCACCAAGCTCGAGAGTTCGTTAAAACACGAATGTGCCATGAGTCTTCAGGAACAACTGATAGGTATCTGCAATACCGAAGCAACCTCAAGTTTATTGAAGCCGTTAGTAGCGACTATCACAACCATCTTCGCGACCTCGCAAAAGACATGCTGAGGAAATCGCAATGAAGTTTTCAACTAAAAATAATAAAATTTATGATCTCCCCATTTTAAATGGTATTGAAAAAATTGAAACTTAGTTTGCAATTCTTCGTTTTCCATATGGTAGAACAGTAGACTTCGGGTGCATTTGTTACCTTAGCCGGGAGCCTACTCAAAAACATAATGACAAGAATAGGAAACGACTAGGTGGCAGGCGAGTGAACTTAAAAAGCTTAAACCAAGAGCGTATTGAACAAGTTCGAACATTAATTCTATATGTTTCAGATTGCCTTGCAAATAGCGGGAGGAGAGAGGAAACTATCAGAGATAGTGCATCTCGATTTATTGCGTTCATATGTTGGGCAGACGAACATGGATTTCATAACGTTTTACGTAGTACCGATGATGCGCAAGCAGTTCTGATTCAGTATTTAATGCATATTCGAGAAAGAGTAAACACAAACTCATTATCAATAAAAAGTGGGATCAGGCAGCAATTCGCAGTTATTAGATTTCTAAGTGATTTATTTAATGTAGACATTGCTCGAGGCATAAACGTACTACGTCACCCTAAACGCAAAACATCAGGAACTGTTCCGCCAAGCGAAGATGCCCAATCGAAAGTGCTGGGTCTGTGTGAAATTCTATTTGACTCACTATCTTCATTTATTATAAATAAAGAACAATATCCATTTTATTTTGACGTGCCGAGCAGCCTCGGTTACACCGATAACAAATTATGGGTTTTCCCCGCAACTTCATGGTTTAAATCACCAGGAGCTCTCAACGCAAAGAGTGAAGTTGGTTGTTTTGATTATTTCAATGGAAAGCTTTTCACGGCGGATGAATTATTATCCAACGCCGATATGGAAGTGAAAAATAACAGGTATATAAGAAATAGAATCAAGAGGGGCGAGCGTCAGATTAACGCTGCAAATTCGAATTTTCATCACACTCAAAGATTAAGCCTTGGAATAGTTGCAGTTAATGCGTTCGTTATCTTATTCGTTGCTCAAACAGGGATGAATTGGGCGCAGATTGTGGATCAGACATGGGCAGACGACTATGAAATCAGTGCAACAAGTCAACTATTCCGAAGCATCAAGTGGCGGGCAGGCCACCAAGTAACCTTTGAACTTCCGGTTGGATTCATGCCGCGTTTTAAGAGGTATTTGGAACTTCGAGACTTCTTGTTGGATGGCAAACCTTGTGATTTTCTATTTTTTAAATTGGGGAATAAAGGTCGTGGCGCTCCGGCCAAGGTCAAATGTGGCCCAGGATATACTTTTGATACCTTACAGCGCATAGATCCGAGTCTTCCGAAGGTAATGCCACGCCAATGGCGTGCAGCAAAAAGTGACTGGCTTATTCGCAATACTGATCCGGCTGTTGCAGCAATGGTTTTGCAGAACTCCGAAAAAACGGTTCTTGCATCATATGCTGCCGGTTCTGAAACTGTTCATTTGGAAGAAATGTCGGTCTTCCTTAATATGGTTTCTGAACGCGTTTTAGCTGGCGGGATTGTTGTTGAAGGGGGTGTTTCTCGCCCTGTTGGATTTTGCTCTAGATATGGGGCACCAAATGTTAGGTTTGGTGAGCCCCCTATTCAGCTCGATTGCAGAGGAGCTGAAGGATGCCTTTTTTGTGACAAACATATAGTTCATGCCGACGATGTTGACGTTCGAAAGCTAATTAGCTGTCGATTTTATCTTCAGAAAACAGAGCCGATGATGTTAAGCCATGAAAAATCACAAATCTTATTTACCCCATTATTAAACCGGATAAACAAAATTCTAGAAGAGGTTTCTCGGCTGGACGTGGACTTGGTTAAGAAAGTAACCAGAGAGGTTGAGATCGAAGGCGAACTCGATTTATATTGGGCAGGAAAGCTTGAGATATTGATGGAATTAGGAGCTGTGGTTTGAATATCTCATTTCAGCCGAATTTTGATTTTCCTGTGGGTGCTGTTGCGCCTGATGCATACGATATTTCTGGTGGAAAAGTCCCACACGACAGCTTTGTTGTTAGCCGTCATAGAAATGGCTCCGTGGCTTCTGTTTACGGAGATTGGCAGTGGGATTTATCAGCTTACCATCCGGAGGTCAAACCCTCTATTTTAAATTTCAAGTACTGGACTGGAGAGGATATAAATTCCGAGCGTGAAATGCTGTCGCACGAGGCTCGATACTTAATGTTTTTGTTGATTTGGGCACGTAATGGCCCGAGTTTGAGCATCGGAACTTTGCAAAACTATTATTCTGTAGTCAGAGCTATGGCTAAATATGCGGAAGACAAGTCCTGCAAGATCCAAGATTTGCTTTGCACTGATTGTCGCTTGAGCGCATTTGTAGCAGATCGATGCTCGGGGTGGATGACCGAAACCTTAGGTTCTTTATTGCCATTACTAGTCAAAATCGGTGAAGGCCCTCTCGCCGTTCCACTTGTAGGAGAAAGGTTACTTCAATCAATTCGAACGAGAGGACGCATCTATCGAACTACGTTAAAACAGCACGCTCCAATTCCAACTAGAATATATTCTAAAATTATCGGACAACTAAACGAATATCTCTCTAGATGGGAAGAAATTGAACAGGATTTTCTGTCGCTTTTGAGTGTCTGCGCCGAAAACCCATTGGCCGGCAGAGTTTTAGTTGTGCAATATAGAACAAGACAGCGATTAGGTCTTTCGAAGGCATGGCAGCCAAACTTTGAGCAGCTTGCCACAAAGGAGTGTCTTGATTATTTTTTTGAAAAGCAGCGAAAGTTCACTGTAAAAGGTTTGTCGTCACTGATCGTGGAGGTTCAGTTGGTGGCTAAGTTGCTGATTCAGGTATTTACAGGAATGCGTGATGATGAGGCCCGCTCACTACCATATCACTGCCTCGAGGAAACAATTTCCAATGGAAAAAAGCACCACGTTGTTTTGGGGCGGACGACAAAGCTAAACAATGGGCGAGTAAGTCGAACTCGCTGGGTTACCAACCACGACGGATATCGAGCAATCCGTGCGATGCAACGTGTGGCCGATTCGATATATGGAACTCTCGGTGTAGAAGCGCCTAAAGTCGTAACCAAGACAAACGATCATCCGCTATTTGTTTCTATAGGGTATTTATCACTTGCAGGCGAACGACTGATACCTGTAGACGGGCGCTTTCGCCCTGGACAAATTCAGCTATCAAGCATGAAATCGTTACGTGGGATGATTCAGCCAAATATCGAAGAGTCTGACATTCTGGAGCTGGAACATATCGACCCACATCGTGCATGGCGTTCTGAAGGTAAATTTCAGTTAGGTCAACCGTGGGTTTTTACCTCGCACCAATTGCGTCGTTCCTTGGCGTTATACGCCCAGAGGTCAGGACTGGTATCGCTTCCTTCCTTGCGTCGACAACTGCAACACATTACGGACGAAATGTCCCGCTACTACGCGAAAGGATCAGCTTTCGCAAAAAATTTCATCGGGGAGGACAAAAGCCATTTCGGCTTGGAGTGGCAAGAAGCACAACCCGAGTCGGCGGCATTGAGCTATGTTCTGAACGTGTTGCTGTCCGAAGAGTTTTTGTTTGGAGGGCATGCCAGTTGGGTCGAGCACAGGCTGAAGGGAGCTAATGGAAGTATTCTTGTCGACCGCGAGGCCACTCTTCGGCGCTTCAAAAGAGGTGAAATGGCTTACAAGGAGACACTGATAGGTGGTTGTACCAATCTCGAGGACTGCGATCAGATCGCGCTCAGATGGCTGGATGTTGATTGTCTGAGTGGCGGATGTCGGAACATGGTCTGTAATTTGAGCAAGCTCGAGCGGGTAATAAAAGCGCAGGAGAAGATGGTCGATATTCTTGATCGTGACTCTCTCGAATATAGAACTGAAAAAGCTGACCTAGATGTGCTCGTTTCAGCTCGCGACAAAGCCCTTGAGCAACGCAACAGGGGGTTCAACTGATGCAACCACTTGATGACTATTTTGAGGCCTTGCTTCGCCTCAAGTCAGGGAAGTCTCTTCGTGTTCCCAAAAACACCAAAATCACGAATGACGCTGTTGCGCTGGAGGCTGGTCGCGGCAAGGGAAGTATAAAAAAATCTCGCCCGATCTTTGCTGATTTGATTCAGGCGATTGATGCGGCTGCCACTGAACAACGCAAGGGCGAGGGGCTCCAAAAAGAGCGTTTAGACAAGGCGAAGAAGTCAGCGAATTACTATAGATGCGAACTGGAAGCAGCCTTGGCTCGTGAAATTTCGCTGCTCTACGAGCTTTATCAGATGAAAAAGGAGTTAGCGCGACTGACCGGGGCTAATGTTCTCCCATTGAGACCCAGCAAGGCTTCTACTTAGCTCGCGCTCTACACCGCATCCCCAAACGCCGCCAACTCAAGAATTTCATGCAATCGGCGCCATTCCGGCATGTGTTGTGTCACCAATGCCCAAAATACCATTGTGTGGTTTTTTTCAACGGTATGGCAAAGCTCATGAACAATGACGTAATCCTGCACGCTTGCCGGTAGTTCCATGACCCGAGGGTGAAACTCCAGCACGTTGTGGGCATCACAGCTGGCCCAACGGCTTTGAAATAGGCGAATGCGGGCGCCATTCGCCTGCAGACCTGTCTGGCGCTCCCAGTGGCGCACCCTTGTGAGCAGCTTCTCGTGGGCGCGCTCCCGGTAAAAATTCAGTAGCAGGGGCGTCAGCGCATCCGGCTGGATACTCGCTCCATCCAGAGAGTCAATCACGAAGCGTGAGGCGGTAAAGCTTAACCGGGGCCTGGGAATGCCGGGTGTATGCCGCACCTCGGTGAAGTAAGTTCGGCCGCAGTAGCGCAAGCGGCTGCCGGTGACAATGGCTTCATGCGCCAGCTGTAGATTCACCTGCTCCAGCTTCTCGCGTATCCAGCGGGCGCGGCGGCGTACCAGGGCTTCCTGTTCCTGCTCGTCTACCAATGGCCCCCGCAACAATACCGGCTGGCCTCGCTCCACCGTTACATAGTGTCGTTTGAGCTTGGCATCGGCCCGAAAGCGCCACTCGATAGTGGTTTGGCCATACTGCAGCAGAGGCATGACTTCAGTTCTTCCTCAGGATGTCCAAGATACGCCCGGCGTGGTCTCGGGCTACTGAGCGTTCCCAGCCGGCCAGAGGCATCAGCAGCTTGCGCAGGAGGTCGCGTAGCTCCGGGTGCAGGTCATGCATCTGCTTCCAGTTTTCAGCAGCCATGGTTTTGCTCAGCTCGCTGTCTTCAAACAACTTGCCGGTCACCACTTTGGCCGTTTCCTCCGATAGCTGCTCGGCCAAGTAATGGAAGACCGCTGAATGGGCTGGATGACTGAAGCCGGTGTTGTCCTTGTCATTGATGCGTTGCCCGAACAGGTCAAGTTGCTCCAAGAATTTGGCTTGGCTAATACGCCCGGCCTTTTCCTCGGCCAATAGTTTTTCCAGTTCTTCGGCCAGCTTGTCAAAGAAGGCAGGATCTTTGTCGCGGCCGGTGGCGATGGTGTGCTTCAACTGATTCTTCATCACCAGTGCCTGGCTACCCGGACTGGCCAGCTTCTTCAAGCGAGCCATGTCGCTGGCGTCCAGAATAGATACTTCATGCCCGAGCAGGCTCTTGGCTGGACTAGCTTCTATGTATTCGTCCAGCAGTTGCTGCAGGAGCAAGGATTCCAGTTTGGTGATGCGTTCCCGGTAAGCGTTCCCCGGTAGCTTGTCGCGCAACATCAGGCGGATTTCAGCGAACAGTGTGAAGTACGGCTTGAAGGGCACGCCGCGCACATCGGGCAGGATGATGTCGATGCTGCGGTTGAACTGCTTTACCAGCTCCAAGAAAGCCTCCACCGCATCAAGATGGCTGGCCGGATCAAGAAAACCTTCAGCGTCGTCTTTGTAGTCCTCGCGCTGCCTCACTGGATCATGCTTTTTGGGCAGGAGTTTGAGGATGCGTTCAAGACTGCTCTGGACCCGTGGCAATTCGCTTTCGACACTTTGCCAAACATGCGCCGGCAGCACTTCGCCGCCGTAGATCTTCAGGGCATGATCGAGGTGATCGACGACGCCATGGTAGTCAACGATATAACCGGCGTTCTTGCCCGGCAGGGTGCGGTTTACTCGAGCAATTGCCTGCAGCAGCGTGTGTTCCTTGAGCGGCTTGTCGAGATACATGGTGCCGACGATGGGTGCATCCCAGCCGGTGAGCAGCATGTCAGAGACGATAATCAAGCCGACATTGTTGGCATGAGGTTGGCCGTCACGCCCCTTGCTTTCATCACCGTAGGGCAGGGGGAAAAGCTTACCGACAAAGTTTGCAATCTGCTCGGAAGGCATGGCCACCGGCTCCTGGCCTGCCTTCACCTCGGCTCGCACGCGCTCTTCGATGCTCCGCACCTTTTTGCTATCGATACTGTATTCGGCAGCTTCCTCCTGCACAGAGGCACCTGTGCGGGCCGCAGTAATACTTGCCAGCGAGATGACCACCTTGCTGGCAAAGGTTGGCAGTCCCTGTTTGGCCCGTTCCGTCATGAGGCCATCGAGCAAATCCTTGTAGCGCACTGCCATATCGCGGCCATCACAGACCAGCATGGCCTTCAGCCCCTTGGCCTGGACATGGCCAATGAAATGCTCGACCAGATGTGATGCCACCTGTTCCATGCGGTCACCAGCCTGACGCCAGTTCGCCAGCAGTTCCTTCTTCAATGCCTGTTGCCTGGCTACGCTAGTCTTGGCGAACCGAGCCTTGAAAGCCTCATCCAGTTTGGCATTGGCAGCAAGTGCCACCCAGGCATCCTGGTACTTGATGGGGAGTGTTGCGCCATCAGCCACCGCTTCATGCAGGCGATACTCGTCGATGTAGGCATCGCCGCCAAATTCCGCCAGGGTATGCTTGTCGTCATTTTGCAGGGGAGTGCCGGTGAAGGCGATGAACTTGGCATTCGGCAGGCTGGCCCGCATGAACGCCGCCAGGAAATCGTATTGGCTGCGGTGGGCTTCATCGACCAGCACATAGAAATTCGGCTTGGCGCTTAGTACGCGGAAATTAACCTTCTCACGGCTAACTTCCACCCACTTGCCAGGCAGCAACACGCCATCGGCATCGTGCTGGCCGAAGTGCTCATTGCGCTCCGACAGCATGAAGAAGTCCTTGCCCTCGCGTATCCGCCGATGCCGCTTGGCCTGCAATATTTCGTCATCGTCGTCCGGGGTTGCGTCGGGCAGTTCAGCCTGCTGGTCGCTGTCCTGAAATTTTTGCACCGTGCTGGTGAACACACTGCCATAGTCGTTTGCCAGCATACGCACCAGCCCATCGACTGAGACCGCCTGAATCGCCTTGATACCCACCGCGTGGAAGGTATCGAAAATCTGCTTGTCGAGGTTCTTGCGGTCAGTCAGTACCAGCAAGGTCGGGTTGTTCAGTCCGGTGCTATCGGCGCGCAGCAGACGTGCGAGCAGGGCCATAGTTAGCGACTTGCCGCTGCCTTGCGTGTGCCAGACCACGCCACCCAAGGGCTTGGCGGCTGTCAGACGTGCCACAGTCTTGCGTACGGCCCGCCACTGCTGGTAACGCGGCAGCTTCTTTACCGTCTTGCCATCGCGGGTTTCAAACAGGATGAAGTGGGTAATCAGTTGCAGAAAACGGCTTGGCTCGAATAGCGCCCAAAGCAACTGATCCTGCTCGCTCGGCTCGTCACTCGGGCTTTCTCCGAGCAAGCTGGCTACGGTCGCGAGCTCATCTTTCTGCAGGCGATAGCGGGCATAAAAGGCTGGCTTGGCGAAGATGGCGCCATACAGCCCAGCGCGTCGGTTCAAGCCGACGCAAACCTGGTTGAAAACGAACTGCGCCGCAAAACTGGCTCGGTAGCCGTCTAACTGCGCCAGCGCCTCATCCAGGCGATGGTGGCTTGCTTTGCATTCGATGATGGCCAGCGGCAAGCCGTTTAAGAACAGCAGCAGATCAGGGCGGAAAAGATCGCCACTGGCATTGCGGCCGACATACTGATCGACGACATGAAAATCATTGTTTGCCGCACTGTCAGCAGCAAAAAAGCGCACGCTGCGCGGCCTGCCGTCGGCATCCTTAACCTGGATGTCGGAACGATGCACCACCTGTTCCCAGAACGCTTGGTTCGCCGGCAGTAACTCGTCGTTAACCAGCTTGCGCAACTCAATCAGGGCCGCATCGACGCCGCCAGGAGCGTTCTCCAACCAAGGGTTGAGTGCCAACAGTCGAGGCCGCAACACGTTTTCCAATATCGGCGCGAGATGGCGGTGTTCGACCTGCACCTGGCTACCCGGTAAATGGGTGTACCCCAATTTGATCAACGAATTGATGGCAGGGGTTTCAACTCCAGCTTTCTCGGGTGATTGGCTCATGATGCTTGCACGTGCGGCATGGAACTCCCCTCGGGGTGGCTGCGATACGACACGACAGTGCCAGCTTGAGTAGTCTGTTTGCGAATTTCGAATTGCCTGGATTCGTGTATCACGTGCCGCCAGCTGCCACAGCCGTAACGCTTGGGTGTCTGGCTAGGAGCTCGCTGGCGAATCCTCCCGATAGCAGCATTCAGCTCTGTCCAGCCGGCCTGCGCCAACACGGTTTCGGCCTCGCGCAGATGGCCAACAATGCCGCAGCTTGGCCAGTCCACCGAGCCATCCGGATGGATGCCATCGAAAAACAGGTCCTTGAAGGTTGGTGTTTCCATGAACGATGCCAACATGGCACGGGAGTTTTCCATGCCATTCACCCACTCGCGCAGGGTCAGAAAATGGCCGTCGATGGTCTCGAAACTCTCGTCAAGAAATGCGTCGGCGGCAGCACAGCCATCGGCTTCCCAAAAGTTGAAACGCTCCAGAAAGTGGTGCACCAGCTCATTTCGCAAGTCCACCAGTTCCTTGAGGTCAGATTTCGTGGTTTCGTACTGATCGGGATCAAGCTCCATCTGAAATCTGGTTCTGAACCAGAACCCGCCACTAGTATTTGCCTCATGATCGGCAGACTCATCCGCTTCGCTGGTGGTGAGACAGCCCTCAGTCAGCATTCCCACCAAGGTTCCCAGGGTTTTCTTCTGGGCGCAGGCGATTTTCTCATCACGCACTGCTTGCAGTTGGTCCGGTGGGCCGGCGATGTCGCTGTGCGCCACTAAGGCTTTGAGCAGCAATTCATATTGCTGCAAGCGCAGCAGGCAACGTCCGAGCTTGCGCTGAACGGTTCGTTGCAGGTCGAGTAAAGCTTCGGGGCCTAGCGTGGCATTTTCTGCATCCATGCCTGAATCATACCGGAGCAGCCGTGGTATCGAGCTTGACCCGCCATTCGCCGGTCAACAGCTTTTGCATCAGGCCGCGTTTGAGGATTTGGTGATGGGTTTGTTTAGCCGCGAGTGCGTCGAGTTTTGCTGAAACACCATCAAGTATTTCCACAATCCTTGCCTGCTCGGCGAGTGGCGGTACTTTCATGCTTAGTTGAGCCAAGTCGTCGAAGTAAATTCGGATACGGACGCCACCGTCTCCTGAGCGCCCAACAAAGTGCTGCCATACATCCGACCGCCTGAAATGATCTAAGTACGTGTGCATCAGTTTTGTCGGGTCGGTGCGAAATACAACGTAATCTGGGCTGACCATGACCGCTTTGTTACGCAAATTTCGAGCAATTGACCCGATATTGATCCGCATCGGGTTATAGGCGAACGCATTCGGTTCAACCATGCGACAGCGATCAGTAGAGACGCCTTTTACTCGTTCTCGCATCGGCACCAATCCCTGCTCTTTTAGAACGCCGCACAAAAGGTCATCGGTTAATTTTCCAGAATTCCTCTCGCGGCTCTCTGCGGCCAACTCACCGATACTTTTCACGTTCCAACTGACCGGTATTTTCCCCTGTTTGCTGTCCTTGAATTCGGTATGTGGCACCCAGCGGCCGTTGGCGTCCTGGTTGCCGACTCCAAGGCTGAATAGGGTTTGCATCAGGCCTTGTTTGAGGGCTTGGGTAGCGGCGACTTGGTGGGCAATAACATCCAATTTTTCGTCTACGGCTGTGAGGATGGCGGCGATCTTTTTTTGTTCGGGAAGAGGGGTAAGCGGAATCGGCAATGTGAGCAACGTCTCTTTCGAGATGTTTTTCATGCTGTTACTCGTGCCTGTTGCACCAGCAGCTATCAGACGTCGAAGTCCCGGATGCTGCAGCCAATACGATAGCCAACGTTGTGAGTGTGGCCGGTCAGACGGAACTGTTTGCCAGAGTCGGTCAGGCAGAAACAGATTTGGCACATCAAATGGTACATAGCCGGATTCGCCAACAAGTGCAGGTGTATTCATGCGGCTAACAATGATTCTGTCGCCAAGTACGCTGGTTGCCACTCGCTCAAGATCTTTTTCGGCAACGATCTTATGTTGTTCTGGGAAGAATTTTCCGCCAAGAACGGCGCTGGTCTTCAGAACACCAACTTCACTTTCAATATTGTCTTCTTCCATTTCAACAGCGTTCACGCTGACACCGGCCTGAAGCGATTTGACAAAGTCCGAAAGTGCGCCAATCTTCCAAGCCACCGTGATGGCTCCTTTCGGCGTTTCGTTTGGTTCGGTATTCATACCTTGTTCTCTATCAATCCAAGCTCCGCCAGAAACCCATTCAGCCGCACATCAATCGCCGCTTCCTCTATGGCAAGCGCGGCTAACCGGTCCAGCGTCGCTGCCAAATCGACCTTCTCTTCCACTTCGCCGTTGTCTATGTAGCGGGCGAGATTTAAGTTACCGTCGTTGCTGCGGATTTCTTCCAAGTCGACGACTCGGCAGTAGTTGGCCATTTCGCTTTGCTGGTTGAAAGCCGCCTTGTGGGCGCCGACGATGCGGACAATGTCCTCCGGGCGCAGGCTGTTTTGAGCCTTGCCGGCCAGGTAGTCACGGCTGGCATCGATGATGATGAGCTTGTTCTTGAGTGCGGCCGGTTTACGCTTGTTGAGGATTAACACGCAGGCAGGGATACCAGTGTTGTAAAACAGCGCCGAAGGTAGACCGACGATGGCTTCGATGAGGTCGCCTGGCTGGTTGCCGGTTGCAGCATCGCTGCCGAAGAGCAGACCATTCCGGATCTTGCCTTCCTCTCCGCTGCGGAAGAGAACACCGTGCGGCAGGATGATGCCCATGCGGCCGTCGGCCTTTAGGCTGGCCAGCATGTGCTGGGCGAAGGCAAGGTCAGCGTAGCCCCGCGATGGGATGCCATAGGCGAAGCGGCCGTAGGGGTCGCTGACTTGCTTGTAGTTGGGCGACTTGGCTTTCTTGTCGCCGCCGTTTTCCTGTTCCGCTTCGCCGGCCAGTTCGAGCGGGGTCCACCAGGCCTTGGCCGAAAACGGCGGGTTGGCGATGACCCGGTCGAAGGTCTTAAGGTAGTCGCCTTCCAGATGTTTGGGTTCGACCAAGGTGTCGCCACGTTCAATCTCTGCCCGCATGTTGTGCAGGTAGAGGTTGAGCTTGGCGATGGCCCAGGTGCCGAGGTTCTTTTCCTGGCCGTAGAGCAGCACGTTGGGTTTGTCGCCGAGCAGAGTGCCGTTGGGTAGGCGGGCTATATGGTGAGCACTTTCGACCAGCATGCCGCCGCTGCCACAAGTTGGGTCGTATACGCTATGGCCCGGCTGCGGGTCGATCAGCTCAACGACCAGTTGCACGACTGCCTTGGGCGTGTAGAACTCGCCGCCCTTCTTGCCGGCGTCGTCGGCGAACTGCTTGATCAGGTATTCATAGGCGTCGCCCAGCATATCAGCCTTGTACATGTCCTGATTGCCGAGCTTGTACTGATTGAAGTGGCGCAGCAGGCGCTGCAGCGTGGCGTCGGACAGCACGCGCTTGTCGCCGTACTGAGTGGCTGTGAGCACGTGTTGCAGTTCGGTATTATTGGCTTCGATGGCGGCGAAAGCTTTATCGAGCGCTTCGCCGATATTCTCGGTGCGAGCAATCAGGTTGGGCCAGCGAGCACTGAAGGGGAAGGTGCCCCATTTGTCCTCGACCTCTTCCTCTGCTTCTTTGCCGCTTAACCCCTCATCCTTGATCAACAGGGCAACGCGTTCATCGAACACGTCATTAAAGCGTTTGAGGAATAGCAGGCCGAAAATGTAGTTCTTGAAATCCGAGGAGTCGATGGAGCCGCGCAGGATGTTGGCGGATTCCCAGAGCCAGCTTTCGAGGGCTTCGAGGGTCAGTTGATTGGCCATGCGGTACTACCTCAAGGTGAAACGAACGACTGCCATCGTGGGCGATGGCTGCTCTTGTTATGCAAATGGAAAAGGCCGGAATTCCGGCCCCTCAATATAGTGAGTAGCTTACATCAGCAGCATTGACAACGTTAAGCCTGTCCAGTCGCCACCCTACAATTTTGCTGCCGCAAAAATTTCCGCCACTGAAACGCCCATACCATTGGCAACACGGACAATGGTCATGACTCCAGGGTTTTGGGTGCCGCGCTCAATGCTACTCATGTAGGCGCGATCCACCTGACTTCGAAGCGCAAGCTCCTCCTGTGAGATTCCGCGCTCTTTACGTAACGATCTGATTGCCATTCCGAGGGCAACCAGAACCGGAGCGTTTGCGTATTTCGGGGACGGCGTTGGCATGGGACAAATCGTCCCGTACCGAGTACGATTAAACCACGGATGATCGTACACATAAAGGGAGCCTTATATGCTTCGCGGAGAAATTCAAAACGAACTGGTGACGCCCAGCCGCTGGTCTTTCCCCCATACCCGCAACTACCGATTTATCGAACAGGTGTTTAAGGTTCCGCTTTGGTTCATTGAAACCCCTGCATGCGAAAACACGGAGGAGTCCGAGAATTTGTGGAATCGATATATAGCTAGCAGCCCCAACGACGCTCTTGCAGCGCTTCATGCTCACGGGACTACAAAGGCGATTGTTCACGTTCTACTGCCAGGATATCTGGTTCAACAAGCCGATCCAGTTCTGACCCGCTGCCGGATGCTATGGGAATGCTGCGTGACAGATGATCAAGCCCATAGAGTGATTTCGTTTGTCACTGACCATGGAGAGTTCGTGGACTATCAAGATTCAGTCGAACTTAGCGAGCTTGAAAAAATTGGGCCGGTCTGGCGGGAGCAATAGCCGCCGGCATTCGCTTGAATGATTGCGGAGGCTGTTTTGACGGGGATCCGCCGCAATTTACAATTGCACAATGTCTGCAAATAAGCCCATTACCCCCTATCTTGCCGGTTATCCCATGTATTTGACCGAGCAGGTATGTCAGCAAATCAATGACGGAACCTTGGGAAAAGCTTTGTGCAGGCGCTACCCGAAAGCTCACAGCGTACGTAATGAACGTGGATTGCAGGAGTACGTTACTGACCTGAAAAATCAGTACCTACGCAGCGCGCCACCACTGGCGCGGGTCAGTTACGATAATCAGATTCACGTCATTCGGAATGCGCTGGGTACGCACACCACCATTTCACGCGTTCAGGGCTCGCGCCTAAAGTCAAAACGTGAAATTCGCGTTGCTACGCTATTCCGCGTGATGCCCGAGGAATTCCTCAAAATGATCGTGGTTCATGAGCTTTCCCACCTCAAAATTCGCGATCACGATAAGGCTTTCTATCAACTCTGTTGCCACATGGAGCCAGCGTATCACCAGTACGAATTCGATCTGCGATCCTATCTGTGCTGGTTAGAGTCAGGCGGTCAGGATTTGTGGGCGAATTCTCTTCCTTGATAGCCTGGGTAAGGTCGAATGGGACGATAGGAAGAGGATTAGAGAGTGGCCGATTTGCTCTGAGCTCTTTCTAAGAGCGCGCCAGCAAAAACTACTGACGCCTGTTGTCATCGGCATAGATTTCAATCCCCGTTACCATGCAAAATGAGTGCCGTGTCTCTTGGGGTGATAGTATTTAGCCAAGCAAAGTCAGTAGTTAGATGCAGGTCGAAAAGGACTTAGGGTATATGGGCGGCGAAACAATAAATATTGCCAAGATGGCCGAGAAGCTCTCCAAGGGAATCTTCAACGAATTCTTATGGGGACGTATGGAGCACACCAACATCAATTGGTCGTGTGAGAAACAAGGATTACATCAGGTCAAAACTCATCCATCTGATGTCGTTTTTTGGTATGACGAGCCCTATGCCCAGTCTCGAACTTACGTGAACTGCGATCTCAAGAGCTACGCGCAAGGCTCCATTACTGCCGGTGCTATCCGTGAGGCCATTGAAAGCCTCGCAATGGCGCTTAGCTGTGCTGAAGTCAGTCAGGAGTTCAACGACAAGTTCATCCATCAGAATATTTCACCCAATATTCATGGAATGCTTTTTGTCTACAATCACGACGGAGAGTACGACAAGGATTTCTCCAAAATTCTCGACAAGGTCAAGAGCGAAGATCTAGATCTTCCGAGAGGTGCCAAGATAGTCGTTCTTGGTCCTGAGGATATTTTCTGGTTGAACAATGTTCACCACGAAATTATTCATCTTCGTGGTGGAGCTGGGCTACTACCCGATAGAGATAACTGCAGGTTCTTCTATCCTCACTTGGTAAGAAAGAAAAATGTGCAGCCTGAGCATGCGAAGGCTGCGACATTGGAAATGCTCACTGCTCCCTGGATAATTCTTTCCTACATAAACCCGAAAAATAACAACAAGAAGGGGTTCGTGGTATTTGTAAAGAATCGCGGCGATACGGTTGACGAGTTTCTTTACCTGATTGAGTACCTGATGCACTATCAGGTAATTACTGATGGGACCGAAGTCACCATCCGACTCCTTGACCCACATGCGAATTCATCGGCCAACTTCGCCAAGGCGAAGGATCAGTACATTACTGACTACCAAGGTGGTGAAGAAATCAAGCAAGTCCTTAATGGGATTGATATGGGCAAACTAGAGCATGTCCGCACAAGTTTCTGTGAATTGGAGTTGTCACGACAATGATCAAGCACACACTTCAATACTGTGCGACCGACAAGGAAATCTTTGATGCGTTGATGTCCGCTAAGCAAAAGATCAGTGAGAAAGTGCTCCTAGAGTTAGCTAAGGACAGAGGTATCTTTTTTTCTGCCAAGGACAGCCGAGAAGAACTCATCGACGCAATTTCACTCCTTCCTCACGATTTCCATGATCTCAACACACTTCTTGAGCAGCGGGAGCATTCTGGCCGACAGGAGAAGCTGACCTCGGTTATCTTCCCTGAGGCCCTAACGATGGAAGAGATCAAGGAAGTGTTGAAGGAATACACCGCGGAGGCGCCCGCCGATGAGCGAGTGACTCATCATGGCAGAGGCATCGATCAGGTCGTCGCGAACATCAAATACTCAGAGATCGACTATGGCAAGACCCGTCTTGTTCAACGCACGCCAAAAGAGGCTGCAATTGAGTTTCACATCGAAAACGATAAGACTATCGTGCGTATGCCGGCTAATGACCGTATCAAGGGGGTTTTTGGCAAGTTGAAGGATAAGTTTGACGCGAATCGAAAACAGGAAATACAAGCTATTCGCATAGAAATTGGCGAATTTGACTCTCCGGCCCTACGGACAGAGTTCTTCACCAGCCTTATCAGCAACCTTAAGGGTTTCTCATTGAGGAATGTAACCAGTGTCAAGGTGGAGCGGCTAAAGCAAGTGCCGGACGAAGGTGAGCTTGATCTTGAAGATGACCAAGACACAGAAGAGGCAAAGCAAGAAGCTCTTGCGCTCGTGAAAAAAGTTGCCCTCAAGGGGGAAACTTTGCTTGCTTCTGAGGAATACCAGAGCCTCTCTAAAAAGGGCTTCTTCATTACATCCATAATCTGGCGTTCGGTGCTGGCAAAACCCTCATACCCGATGATTGAATTCGAAGCAGCTTTTGAAGAGCCATTGCTTGGTAAGGGATTCAAATACTTTGTTCGTGGTGCTTACAATATTGTTGACAAGCAGTACACCAAAACTATCCGACCGGTTGACGTCGAAAGCAAGGAAAAGTACCTAAGCACCATAGAAGAGACTGCTGCGAATACTATTAAGGTGCTTCGCAAGAAGGCCCAAGCCGAAGCGGCGCAAGGAGATCTCGCATGAACAGGATCAGGTGGCTCAATGCACAGTGGCCTTCCTCGATGCGAACCATTGGAGAGAAGCTCAAGGCTATCCCGTTCACTGAAGA
>Ga0316604_10001985_pt1 | contig 16692 bp, 14 predicted proteins | sample OWC_soil_day20_C_FD_207650 | JGI IMG/M metagenome (GOLD analysis project Ga0316604, IMG submission 207650) | Wetland soil microbial communities from Old Woman Creek delta, Ohio, United States - OWC_soil_day20_CT | ecosystem: Environmental > Terrestrial > Soil > Wetlands | place: USA: Ohio... | reverse complement strand
GCCAGGGTTTTGCGGAAGTTCTTTCCACCGGGGAAAAAACTGAAATGGGAAAAATCGGCCGGTCGCTGCAAGTATTGCAACCGGAAGATACGTTATTGCATAAAGAAGTACGACGGCTGGTTTTTTGCCTGAGCATTATCGGCGTATTATGTTGCCTCATTATGATTGCCGTCTTTGGTTTTGTGCGTGGGGAATGGCTGCAGGGAATATTGGCGGGCATTACTTTGGCAATGGCTACGCTGCCGGAAGAATTTCCTGTCGTCCTGACTGTTTTCTTAGCCTTGGGCGCCTGGCGGATGTCAAAGAAGAGGGTGCTTACCCGGCGGGTTGCCGCAATTGAAACACTGGGAGCGGCTACCGTACTTTGTGTTGATAAAACAGGAACGTTGACGGAAAACCAGATGGCCGTAAAAATGATTTTTGCCAACCAGCGGATGTACGCTATTGGACCGGAGTATGAAGAACTGCCGGAAGATTTGCATGAGATTATCGAGTATAGTATTTTGGCCAGCCAGAGGGAGCCTTTCGATCCCATGGAAAAGGCGTTTAAGCAACTGGGAGAACAATATCTGCAGCGGACGGAACATTTGCATGCGGACTGGCTGATGGAACAGGAATATCCTTTATTGCCGGATTTGTTGGCTATTTCGCATGTCTGGAAAGCACCCAATGGAGAAAAATACATTGTTGCCTGCAAAGGATCGCCGGAGGCAATTATCGACCTTTGCCATTTCTGTGATCTTGACCGGCAAAGTTTATTACCGCAAATTGAAACAATGGCCAATGCCGGCATGCGCGTATTGGGAGTCGCGAAAGCGGAGTTTTTCAGCCCGGTACTGCCGGGAGGCCAGCATGATTTTGTCTTCAATTTTTTGGGCCTGGTTGGCCTTTCCGATCCGCTGCGGGCCAGTGTGCCGGATGCCATTCGGGAGTGCTGTGCGGCCGGCATCCGGGTTGTGATGATAACCGGCGATTATGCCGGCACGGCAGAGAGCATCGGACGGGGGATTGGATTGACCCAGGCCGGAAAGACCATGACCGGGTCGGAACTTGCCGCGTTGAGCGATCGGCAATTACAGGAAGTGATTTGTGACATCAGTATTTTTGCCCGGGTAGTTCCTGAACAAAAACTGCGGATTGTTAACGCCTTAAAAGCAAATGGTGAAATTGTCGCCATGACCGGTGACGGGGTTAATGATGCCCCTGCGTTAAAATCGGCCCATATCGGCATTGCTATGGGGGGGCGCGGCACCGATGTGGCCAGGGAAGCGGCTTCGCTGGTTTTGCTGGATGATGATTTTTCTTCCATCGTGCAGTCGGTGGCGATGGGACGCAGGATTTTTGACAATATTAAAAAATCGATGATTTACATACTGGCCATTCATGTGCCAATTGCCGGCATCTCTTTGGTTCCCTTGTTTTTTAATTGGCCGTTGATCTTGTTTCCGGCCCATGTTGTGCTGTTGGAAATGATTATTGATCCGGCGTGCGCTCTTGTTTTTGAAGCGGAAAAGCCGGAGGAAGACAGCATGAAGCGGCCTCCGCGCCAGGTTGCTGCCAAGTTAATTAACCGGGAAATGGTTATGGTCAGTGTGCTGCAAGGGATCAGTGTTTTCGTCGTTATTCTTGCCGTGTTCGCTACAGCCATGTATTTGCAGCGGGATGAAAACGAGGCCAGGGCGTTAACGTTTGTCACTTTAATCGTCGGCAACTTGGGTCTGATTTTTGTAAACCGGTCTTGGTCCGAGACTATGGTGGGCGCAGTCCGTTCGCAAAATACGGTATTATGGTTGGTAACAGGCGGCGCTGTGTTATTTGTTGGAGCCGTTCTCTGCGTTCCGTTTTTACGGAACTTATTTAAGTTTGCCGAACTGCATGCTGTTGATTTGCTGATTTGCTTCGTGGCGGGCATCCTAAGTATCGCCTGGTTTGAAATTTTTAAAATGGTTCGTTTGCGGCGCAAAAAAGAAACGGTGGCAGGGTAGGTAAAATAAACAGAGAAAACCAGTCGCTGCCAAGATCAATCCCGGAGCCTTAAAATATTTCCAGGCTGATAGGGCAGTGGTCGCTGCCGAAAATGTCCGAATGAATGACAGAATCTTTTACCGCCTCGCGTAACCGGTCGGATACGAGAAAATAGTCGATCCGCCAACCGATATTTTTTTCCCGCGCTCTCATCATATAAGACCACCAGGTATAGGCATCCCGCTTGTCTGGATATAGGTAGCGGAAGGTGTCGGTGAAGCCGGATTGCAGGAGCATCGTCATTTTTTCCCGTTCTTCATCCGTGAAACCGGCATTTCGCCGGTTGCTTTTCGGATTTTTGATATCGATTTCTTGATGGGCGACATTGATATCGCCGCAGATAACGACCGGTTTTTTGCTGTCCAATGTTTGCAAATAGGTTCGGAAATCGTCTTCCCATTTCATCCGGTAATCCAAACGGACCAATTCACGTTGGGAATTGGGAGTGTAAACATTGACGAGAAAGAATGGTTCAAATTCTAAAGTTATGATTCTTCCTTCCTGGTCATGTTCGGACATATCCATACCGTAACGGGAACTCAGCGGTTTAATGCGTGTAAAAACTGCGGTACCGGAATAGCCTTTTTTACTGGCGCTATTCCAATAGGCCTCGTATTGGCCTAAGTCCATTTCTACTTGGTTTGGCTGCATTTTGGTTTCCTGGACGCAGAAAATATCTGCATCGACAGTATGGAAAAAATCTTTGAAGCCCTTATTAAGACAAGCCCTGAGGCCGTTTACATTCCAAGACGTTAGTTTCATGAGCAAAGCCCTGCCTTTCCCCCAATGGTGTTAATGTAAAAAAAAATTTGGATTAACGAAAAAACAGACCGCCACCCTATAAGGCGCTGGCCTGTTTTTGTCATTCGGCAATCATTCTTAGTTAATTGCTTGTTGATTACGATACGTAAATTTGATTTCTTTTTTTATTTCCGGATTCAAACTGTTATAGACCGGGCATGTCTTGACCACTTGCTCAATCATTTTCTTGTGTTTTGGACTGTAATCATCGTGTGGCAATACAATTTCCATGTTTAACTCAACAATGCGGCGGGGATTGGTTCCCATTACCTTGGTAACGGTGATTTCCGCTCCGGTGATATCGAAGCCGTGGGTTTGGGCTGCCATTCCGGTGATTGATAATATGCAGCTGGCATAGGCTGTAGCCAGTAAATCGGTTGGCGAAAACGCTTCTCCTTTGCCTTGATTGTCAACTGGGGCATCAGTGATTAATTTATTTCCGGATCGCAGGTGCGTTGCCTCTGTCCGCAGTCCGCCCAGATATTTTACGTGTGCAGTTGCCATAGTTCTAAAACCTCTCTTAATAACAGATTTGGAAACCACCATAAACAGCAGTTTACACTAGCTTCTTCTTCGCTTTGTATTTGTATTTTCCTGCTGTATTTTTGTTTCGGGCAATGAATTTTGAAAATACTAATTGACAATTAGAGACGACTGGTCTATTGTGTAAGTATGAAACTAACAACAAGACAAAAGCTGATTCAAGCAGGCGCCAGGGCAATGCTGGCCAAAAGTTATCATGCCGTTGGAATTCAGGAAATTTTAACGGAAGTGGAGGTGCCGAAAGGTTCGTTTTACCACTATTTCGAATCGAAAGAAGCCTTTGGGGTTGCCATTATTGACTATTATGCTGAAAGATTAGCCGGCATTATGCGGACAAGATTGTCGGATGTTCAATATTCTCCGAGAGAGAGGATACGGCAGCATTTTATTTTAATTCGTGATTATTATGGAAAAAATGGTTGTGAACGAGGTTGTTTGATTGCAAAACTGGCTACTGAAGTGGCGGCTCACAGTACATCGATGCGTGATGCATTAAAACATGGTTTTGATCAATGGACAATGTTGTTTTCGGCATGTATAAAAGAAGGCCAGGCAAACGGCGAAATTTCTTCCTTGCAAGATGCTGATTTTTTGGCTGAATTTCTGCTTACTTCCTGGGAGGGGGCTCTCATGCGGATGCAGGCAAATCAAGAGTTGAGCCCGTTGCATAAATTTATCGATATTGCGCTGGATCTGATACTTCCTCCCGCGGCGAAAAAAGAATAAGCAGCGTATATGGTGAACAATATTGTTCACCATATAAAATAAAAATTCATAGACGACTGGTCTATTTTTATAAAATGCTTGGTTGGAACAGTGATTTTTTGAGAGGAGGGTGTATGAATGCAATATTTAGTTTATAATTGGAATGGCCAACTGCTTACCCTTGTTGAGGGCCAATCTGTTGAAGGTCAATCTGATGACAAGAGTTTGCTCTCCGATGCAAATACTTGCACGTTATTTATTAATGCGAATGTTTTCTAAGTTATTTTGAGGTCGCTAAAAAGAAGGGTGTTCCGAATGCATAAAGTGTTCGGAACACCCTTCTTTTTAGCAGCTTATAGCGCCGCAAAAGATCGCTCTGTGGTTATAATGACAGTCCGTCAGTTTCCAGCCTGGATTTCCGGGAAGTTATTGATTGTATTTGTGTTAACAGCATGCCGGAGAACATTAGGGCGCAACCCCCAAGTTCCCACGGACCAAGCCGTTCTGCGATGAGAATGTAACCGCCGATAGCGGCAAAAACGGTCTCCATGCTAAGAATAATCGCCGCATTGGCCGGTGAGGCGTTTTTTTGGCCGACAATTTGCAAAGTATAGGCGATGCCTACCGAACCAATTCCGCCATATAATATTGGAATCGCGGCGCTTACTATGTTTTCCAGGAAAACAGTTTCAAACAGCGAGGCGGTAAGCAGGCTAAAGACGGAACAGGTCATAAACTGATAAAACGCAAGTTTTAGCGTATCCACCTCGCGAGAATAACGGTCGATCAGCAAAATATGGGCTGTCCAGAAGAAAGCGCCGATTAATTCTAAAAAATCTCCCCAGGAGATGGTTAAATTTTCTTTTACACATAAAAAATATAGTCCAATGATTGCAAGAATGGAGCCGAACCAGGTATTCATCCGGATATGTTGTTTCAAGAAAATGCCGGCAATTGGAACCAATACAATGTACAGACAAGTTATAAAGGCAGCCTTTCCGGCCGTTGTGCCAATCAGTCCGATTTGCTGGAGCGAAGCGGCGATGAACAAAATCACACCGGCAAGCAAGCCGATGCGTCGATGGGTTTTCGTTGGTTGAGAATTTTTCTGCGATGAAGAACTATTTTGGAAGAAGAACATTACCGGCAGCAATGAAATCGCCCCCAGAGCAAACCGTACCCCATTAAAGGCAAACGGAGGCATCGATTCCATTCCGACCCGCTGCGCTACAAAGGCAAAGCCCCAGATTGCCGCTGTCAGTAGAAGCAACAGGTTTGATTTTACATGCATAGTAGTACCCCTTTGTGGAAATAATTCATTTATAAATATATTCTAGGCGTTTCTGTCCAACAGGTCAACTTGCGTGCAAGAAAAAGAAAGAATTAACAACAGGGAATTCGCTTGCGATGGAGAAAATAAGTATAAAATAGTATAGTGATCGGGGGGGAACCAGGGATGGTTATTGTGATTGCAAAGTTATCGGTTAAACCAGGAAAGAAACAGGCGTTATTGGCTGCTGCGGGTGAGGTGATCGCTGCATCAAGAGCCGAAGCAGGTTGTATCAGTTATTCGCTGTTGGATGATCCTTTTGCGGACAATCAATGCACATTTGTAGAAGAATGGGCGGATCAGGCAGCGATTCAACTTCATTTTACGACACCACATTTTGCTAAATGGAAGCAAGATTCAAAAGAATATTTGGAAAAGCCATCAGAGATTGTCGTGTACACAGCGGAAAAACTGTCTTTATAATGTTGTACTTTCCTTTGCACAGCCTATGGCTGAATTTATACGTTTGTATTGAATAAAAAAACAATTTCGTGTATAATATAAAAGGCTTTCAATGTATTCTCAAAAACTACACATATTTTCCAAATGATGTTTGCGGAAGAGTGGCCATAATGGCCCACCGAAGGAGCGAAACTCTCAGGTACCTGAATGATTTGGGTGGAACCGTAAATTGATGGGACTCTGGAGAGACTCTTAGTCAAGGGCGCCGAAGGTGAAATACAGTAATATTGTTTTACTGGCAAATCTCTCAGGCAAAAGGACAGAGATAAAAACAGCAACTGCGAATAAGCGGTCTGTTTTATTTTGGCTGTCAAGAGTCGGGTCACAGAGTGATTTGACTCTTTTCTTTTATGCTTTTTTCAGCAATTTCGTTATGTGTAGAATAGGGAATTCATTAAAAAACAATGTATTGCCAAAATACGATGAAAAGGGAGCGGGAAGATTCATGAAAAGTATTTTTAAACTGGTTGCTGTATCTTTGGTAACCTTGCTGATGGCTGCAACCATGGCAGGCTGCGGCGGGTCGTCTTCGAAAGACATTAAAATTGGTATTCTGGATGAGCTGACCGGCAGTAATGCTACATTTGGTACTTCAGCAGCCAATGGTGCAAAAATGGCGATTAAAGAAGCTAATGCTAAAGGCGGAGTTCTTGGCAAACAGATCCAGGCAGTTGTTGCCGACAACAAAAGCGAGCCGTCTGAATCGGCTAATGCGATGACAAAATTAGCAACACAGGATAAAGTCGTAGCGGTAACCGGTATATTTGCCAGTTCCAATGCGATTGCAGCTTCCAGCGTAGCGGAAGCAAGCAAACTTCCGTTTATTGCAGTAGGTGCTACGAACCCGAAAGTAACAATGGATGAAGCAACCGGTAAAGTAAAAAATTATAGTTTCCGTGTTTGTTTTATTGATCCTTTCCAAGGAACGGTTGGAGCAAACTTTGTTCTTAACACGTTGAAACTGAACAAAGCGGTAATATTGGTTGACAACAGCAGCGATTACAGCAAAGGGCTGTCCGCGTTCTTCAAGACTGCCTTCACTAAGGGCGGCGGCAACATTTTAGCGGAAGAAGCATATTTGCAAAAAGACCAGGACTTTAAAACCATCTTGACTAAGGTAAAAGCGTTAAATGCCGATGTTATTTATGTTCCTGGTTACTATGAAGAAGTGGGTAAAATTGTTAAGCAGGCTCGTGAAATGGGTATCACCGCGCCGATCGTAGGCGGAGACGGATGGGATTCACCGAAATTAGTGGAAATTGGCGGAGCTGCAGCCTTGAATAACACATATTTTACCAACCACTATTCAGTTGACGATACCAGCCCTGCGGCTCAGGCTTTTGTACAAGCGTATAAAAAAGAGTATGGACAAGCTCCTGATGCCATGGCTGTTCTCGGTTATGATGCTGCGAACGTGTTGATTGACGCAATCAAACGGGCCGGCAGCACGGAACCGGAAAAAATCCGCGAAGCTTTGGCGGCAACTAAAGATTATCCGGCAATTACCGGAGCAACTACGTTGAACGCTAGTCACGATGCGGTCAAGAGTGCGGTTATCATTGAATTTAAAGACGGCAAGCAAATGTATAAAGCTACTATACAACCATAATCATTGCCTGGGAAATAGTATAATTGCAAGACGAAGTCCCGCAATCTGCAATGCAGATTGCGGGACTTTACGCGTCCATCAGAAAATATAACAACTATTTTATCTGATGGACATAAGTGCAACCAACGGCTTCCGCCGTCGCTGAAGGTCGCTAAAGCTCGGCGCAAGCCGGGTTTTCTAATTCAAAGGACCGTAGTTCAATCCGGATTAATGGCAATGATTCGCTGGTGAATAGCAAGAATCATTTGTCCATATGTTTTCCCGGGAACAGCCCATTTTCCGTTTAACGCTTCCCAAGTTTTTGCTTTACCGAAGGATGAAGAATTTTTTACTAACCCATAGCGAGGGTCAACAATCGGCGTACAAGGTGGAAATACGGAAGCATAGGCTTTTAAATGCTGGAATTGGGCTCTGACACCGGTGCGGGCATCCGGAAACCAGAGGCCTTTTTTACCGTTGCCGATCGCACCAAGTCCTGCATAGTTGTTTTGTGATGGCAGGACATCTCCGCCGTAACGGAAAAAACCGGTTTCATGCAGACTTTGGGCAAAAGCCACATCCGGCCGGATTCCTTCGATCATTCCTTCTTCGTAGAAAATATCAACCAGTTCTTGGGGTGAGACCGATAAGTAGGGAAGCGGGTTTTTGGCCAGCAAATACGTTATGCATTGTTCCTTTGTGGCAATCGGTGCGCCGAGAATAGAAAGATCGATCACTGTTTTATTGGATAATTCGAATTTTGTTGGGAGAACAGGATACGGTTTGCTGATACTTGCTTGATAGGCGGCGCAAGATCCGGGCAGGGTTAAGGCGGCAACAAGTGAGAGACAAGCAACATGTTTTAGCATAACAACACTCCTTGGCTATTTTGGTTACAGTCGGCAAATTTTTTTCGGCGTGTCGGCAGAAACAGGTAGTATCGGTTCTGCACTTTTCTTAGTACACCAGAAAATATAACATTTTCCTCTACGCACAGACTGTAAGATCCCTTATGAAGGGATCAACAGTCTGTAACTCGAAATAAGTGCGACTAAACTTCAGATGGCGGTATCCATCTGAAGCAAGTCTTCTATATCTGGTGTACATAAGCGCAACCAGCGGCTCCACCGTCGCTATGAAAGCTCGGCGCAAGCCGGGTTTTCTAATTATTATAATACAAAGTTTTCGAGCATAAGGAAAGACTTATCCGGCAATTACAGTAAAAAAACAGGCTATTCAATAGCCTGTTTTTTTCAGGCTGTAAAACAGCCTTTATAATTTGTTGTTAATAAACATAAAATGATATTAGGAGTATTTTATTTATGAATTGGTAATAAAGTTAATGTTAGCTGCGGGCCATTAGCTTTGCGATTTTAGCGGCAAAACTTATCGGGTCTTCTGGGGCAATCCCTTCCATCAACAATGCTTGGCCGTACAGAAGGTCGCAATAGTCTTTGAATTCTTCGGAAGCAGGATCTTTTTCGTATAAATCGTTTAAAACCGTAAAGAGTTCGTGATGAGGGTTCAATTCCAGGATACGGCTGGCCTTAAACATGCTTTTGTTAACTTCAGATAAAATTTGTTCCATGGAGAGGCTGATGCCGTCGTCACCGCTGACGAGGCATACTGCGCTGGATTTTAGGCGGCGGCTGATGCGTACGTCAGTGACTTTGTCTTTGAGGCGTTCTTTAATTGCAGTTACCAGCGCCTCTTTTTCCTTGGATAGTTCTTCGGCTTCTTTCTTTTCGTCGGTGCTTTCGATATCATCCAAGTCTGAGCCAGCCCGGCTGATGGATTGGAATTTCTTCTCCTTGTATTCGCCTAATGCGTCGATGGCAAACTCATCAACCCGCTCAAAGAGATAAATCACTTCGATCCCCTTTTCACGCAGAAGTTCCATTTGCGGCAGACGTTCCACGGAAGACCGGTCTTTTCCGGTTGCGTAATAAATTGCTTTTTGTGTTTCCGGCATGCGGGAAATATATTCGTCCAGAGTAGTCAAACCGCTTTCGGTGTGCGAAGATGGGAAGAGCAGGAGTGTTTTTAGTTTATCACGGCTGGAGTAATCGGAATATACGCCGCTTTTCAAGGCGTTTCCGTATTCTTTCCAGAAGCTTTCATATTTTGTCCGGTCTTTTTCGAGTAAAGTTTCCAGTGTTTTTAACACACTTTTTTCAAGGTTTTTGCCAATTCGTTTTAATTGGCTGCTGTGCTGCAAAAGTTCCCGCGAAATATTGAGTGAGAAATCAGGCGAATCGACTAAACCGCGGACAAAACGTAAATATTCGGGCAATAATTCTTTGCAGTTGTCCATAATGAAAACGTTTTTGCAATAGAGGCGAATGCCGGTGGTATAGTCACGGTGGTATAAATCGAAAGGCGCATGAGCTGGAATAAACAATAATGTAGCATATTCAACCATGCCTTCTACTTTGGAATGAATGATTTCTAAAGGGTTTTCCCAATCGTGGAAAAGATCTTTATAGAAGTCATTATATTCCTCGGCGGAAATTTCATTCTTGCTGCGTACCCATAATGGTTTCATAGAATTTAAGGTGCGAACTTCCGTCAGTTTTTCCACCGGGGCATCTTCGATAATTTTTCCGTCGGCGTCGCGGGGCTTTTCTTCTTTCACGAAATTCATTTTTATGGGGTAACGGATATAATCAGAGTATTTTTTTACAAGGCTTTCTAATGTGTAGGTATTTAGGAAGTTTTCTTCCGGATGGTCAGGCGAATAGAATTCCGGATTTAAGGTTAAAATAATGGTTGTACCCCGTTGTTCTTTATCATAGTTCTCGATGGTATATGTTCCGTCGCCGGTTGATTCCCAACGTATTCCGGATGTTTGTCCCGGAGCGCGGGTCAGCAGGGTTACTTTCTGCGCTACCATGAAGGCAGAATAGAAACCTACGCCGAATTGGCCGATTAAATCACTGTCTGCAGATGAAGAAGCTTCTTTAAACTTTTCCAGGAATGCTTTGGTTCCAGATTTTGCGATGGTACCGATGTTTTCAATGACTTCGTCATAGGTCATCCCCATGCCATTGTCGGAAATGGTTAATGTATGTGAATCTTCATCCGGGCAAATGAAAATTTCAAAGTCTTGTTGTCCTTCCAACAATTCAGGGTTTGTCAGCGATTCAAAGCGGATTTTATCGATTGCGTCCGAAGCATTAGAAATCAGTTCGCGGAGAAAAATTTCCTTGTGCGTATAGATAGAGTGGATCATTAAATCTAATAATTGCTTGGTTTCGGCTTGAAATTCACGGGTTACTTTGCTGGTTTCTTCTGGGGTCATATTGTATCCTCCTATCGGTATTTTTTTGTTAGCACTCATTAACAACGAGTGCTAAAGAACTATTTATATAATACCGATTTTGCGTCGGAAAATCAAATTTATTTTTTTTACTGCCGGGATTACGGCGCGACAAGGATGGGTCATGGGTGTATAATGATAGATAATTTCTAACGGATATGGATTGCAAAGGGGAAATTTTTTATGCTTGCTGTACTTAAAGTCGTGATTACACTGGCGCTGGTTGTAGTGCTGCTGCAAAAAAAGGTGAGTCTGGGAAACGCTTTGTTTGCCGGTGCCGGTTTGCTGTTTGTATTGTCTGCGCCGCAGTTTTCAATATTGGAAATGGCAACAAAAAATTTATTGCTTACGCCAAGTACCTGGGAAATTTTATTGGCGCTTTACTTAGTGATGTGTTTGGAATTTCAACTTCGGACAAGCGGCACGATTGATAATTTAATGTCCGCTTCCCGTTCTCTGTTTAAAAGTGATAAAGTTTTATTGGCCCTTATGCCGGCGTTTTTGGGTTTTTTGCCGTCGATTGGCGGAGCTATTTTTTCTGCGCCGCTGGTTGAGAGGGCTGCTGCATCCTATCAGTTGTCCCCGGAACGTAAAACGGCTATTAATTATTGGTTTCGTCATATCTGGGAGTGTACGAACCCGATCATTCCCGCCTTATTGGTGGCCAGTGAAATTATGAGGGTGCCGTTAGGAAACTTGATCGGCCATATGCTTTGGGTGTCTGTAGTTTGTCTGCTGGTCGGCTGGTTTTATTATATTTTTCCGTTGCGTGACGTGAAAAAAGGAGAAAAAGAGATTGACGGTTCACCTGACTGCCCGGTGAAGTACAAGCATTTTTTTCTGGCGTTAGGTCCGATTTTAGGCAATTTGTTATTGGTTGTTGGGTTTCATCTTAGTCCGGCTCTATCAATGCTTTTGGTGGTTGCGGCAATGGTTGTTGTATTGCGGCAAGCTTTTTCTTCGATCCTTGCCATGTTCAAACATGCTTTTGATAAAAAATTATTATGGGGCATTACGGCAATTTTATTCTTTCAATATATGCTGCAGCAAACTGGGACTATGGTCGAAGTTGCTTCCGTTTTGCAAAATTCCGGCATCCCGGTTTTGCTTGTAATTGGCATGATTGGCTTTATCGCCGGAGTGCTTACCGGAGCTTCTCAAGGGTCTGTAGCGATTTCTTTTCCTTTTGCCGCCGCTATATCAACCGGCAATGTCACGGTTGCTGTTGTGGCCTATGTAGCCGGCTTTGCCGGGCAGATGATATCGCCGGCCCACATGTGTTTTCTGGTAACGGTGGATTATTTTAAAGCCGATTTTCTGAAATCGATGCGATCGGTTGTTACGATGGCCGCCTGTATCCTGCTTGCGTTATCGATACAGACGATATTTCTATGATGAAAAAAATCTTTGTAAGGCTGATGTATGAGGAGGAATGTACCATGGATTTAACTGCTTTGGAAAAATATGCACGGTTGATTGTAAAAACCGGAATTAACATTCAACAAAATCAAATATTGGTGATCACATCGCCGGTCGAATGCGCTCCGTTTGCCCGCCTGGTAGCGAAAACCGCGTACGAGGAAGGCGCGAAAGATGTGGTTATGAACTGGCGGGATGAATTGTTTTCCAAGCTTCGTTTTTTGCATGCTCCGGAAGAGGTTTTTGAGACCTTTCCCCAATGGGAAAAAGATTTTTACTTGTTTTATCTGCAGCAAGGTGCGGCTTTTTTGACGATTGATGCCTCTGATCCGGAAATCCTCAAGGAAGTGAACCCGGAGCGGGTTGCGAAATCGCAGCGGACCCGTAATTCCGCTTTGAAAGCGTTCCGGGAAGATTTGATGAGCAACAAGAATGCCTGGAGTATTATTTCGATTCCAACCGGTGTATGGGCTGGTAAAGTGTTCCCGGAACTGCCGGAGGGTGCTGCGGTAGACAAACTATGGACAGCGATTTTACAGGCAGTTCGTGTCGATGCCGATGATCCTGTTGCTGCCTGGGAAGACCATAAAAGTGCTTTGCAACAACGGTTGGATTTTTTAAATTCCCATCGGTTTCAATTTCTTCAGTATAAAAATGGGCAGGGGACCGATTTGCGGGTAGAACTTCCGCAAAACCATATTTGGCTTGGTGGTGCAGAACGGACAACCGGCGGCGTAGAGTTTATTGCGAATATGCCGACGGAAGAAGTATTTACGCTGCCGAAGAAAACCGGGGTTAACGGAACCGTAGTGAGTTCACGGCCCTTGAGTTACAACGGCAATTTGATTGAGCGGCTTTCCTTTACATTTGTAGACGGAAAGATTGTTCAATTTGATGCCGGGAAACACACGGAGATCGTGAAAAAATTGATTGAAACGGATAGCGGGTCATGCTATCTGGGTGAAGTTGCGCTGGTGCCGCAAAAATCGCCTATTTCGGAAACCGGCATTGTATTTTTGAATACCCTTTATGATGAAAATGCATCTTGCCATTTGGCCATTGGCAAAGCATATCCTGTGTGCATCGAAGGAAGCGAAACGATGGACCGGGAAGAATTAGCCCAGGCTGGCGTGAATGATTCCCTGGTGCACGTTGATTTTATGATTGGTACCAATGATATGGAGATTACCGGGATTACCACGGATGGAAAGGCAGTTCCGGTCTTTATTAACGGGAATTTTGCGGTGTGAAACAGCCAAAATTCAAATCATTGTTGGGAATAAAGAACTCTGTCAGTTTTGAGCAGGGTTCTTCGTTTTTTGCAGAAACATGTTGTAACTTATGGAAACAAATTAACATTGACTGGTATTATAGTCTGGTTATATAATTAACTCCTAATATGAAAAATAGTTTACACGGTTTTAGTTTGTTTTTTTAAAATCAATGCATATTTTGTAAATAAAAGGAGTTAGCTACTATGAATAACAGGAACGCCGGGATATTGGGAACTGGTTCTTATGTGCCGGAGAAAGTGGTTACAAACCAAGATCTTGAGAAGAATGTCGATACGTCCGATCAATGGATTGTTGAACGTACCGGGATCCGGGAGAGGCGGATGGCAGCGGACAGCCAGGCTACTTCGGATTTGGCAACAGAAGCGGCCCGGCGGGCTTTGCAAGATGCGGGAGTAAGTCCGGAAGAACTCGACCTGATTATTGTGGGAACGGCCACGCCGGATATGATTTTCCCCTCAACGGCTTGTTTAGTGCAGGATAACTTGAAAGCCGTCAATGCGGCGGCATTTGACCTCACGGCAGCCTGCGCTGGTTTTGTCTATGGCCTTGTTGTTGGCAGCCAATTTATTAAAACAGGGGTTTATAATAAAGTTTTGGTGATCGGAGCGGAAACGCTGTCGCGGATCACAGATCCGAAAGATCGCAACACGGCAGTAATTTTTGCCGATGGGGCTGGAGCGGCTGTTTTGGGTGTCACAGACCCGGGTCTGGGGATATTGGGTGTTCATCTGGGAGCGGATGGTTCCGGCGGCGATTTACTTAAGGTTCCAGCCGGAGGATCTCGTCATCCTGCTTCGTTGGAAACCGTTCAACAGCGGCAACATTTTATCTACATGAATGGAAAAGAAGTGTTCAAGTTTGCCGTTAAGATCATGGGCGACGCTGCGATGAAAGCGCTGGAACAGGCAAACTTATCGAAGAAAGATATTGATTGTTTTATTCCCCATCAAGCGAATATCCGTATTATCCAATCAGCTGCCAAACGATTAGATGTGCCGATGGAAAAAGTAGTCGTGCATGTTGATAAATATGGCAATACTTCTGCGGCATCGATTCCCATTGCGCTGGATGAAGCCGTGAAGAGTGGGCGAATCAAGTTTGGGGATACGGTGTTGATGGTAGGGTTTGGCGGTGGATTAACCTGGGCCGCAAGCGTGATGAAGTGGTGCAAAAAGTGAAAGTATACAAATAAATATAGTTTTCATCAAAAATAACAAAAAAATGTACACTTTGTATTGACAACGGGTTTGTTTCATGTAATAATGTATACAAAATACAGGTAACAAAAACGTTGAGAAAGGGCATTTAGGGTTCCGCCAGTATTGTACATGGGTCTGGACCGAGCAATGCCAAGTGCGGCAAGGAAGCTGCATTACACCGTGAGCACAAAAGGCTCTGCGGAAAGTTTCTTATCCTTCGCAGGAAAGAAATTTTTCGCAGAGCCTTTTTATAATTTATAATAGCATAATTTTGTTTAAATAATAAAAGCGATGATTAGGAGCGAAATAGCTGTTTGACCCGTTGCAGAGAGCCGGTGGGTGGTGCGAACCGGTGTGGCGCAGTTATTTCCAGTCACCTAGGAGTTCTTTGCTGAAGCCGGTGCAGATCATGTTTTGTAACGGTGTGTAGGTTAAAGCGTGAAGCCCGCGTTAACGGGTAGCCGGTGATGGCCGGTGGAAAGAGTAGAATTGCAGGGTGGTACCGCGGATACAAATCCGCCCCTGCTATGCGGTATATATCGCGTGGCAGAGGCGGATTTTATATATATAATCAACCAATAAACATTTGACAGAAAACATAAAGGAGGGGTTCAGGATGAAAAATACTATTCAGATTTCACTGAAAAACCGGGGGGATGGATTAGGCCGACTCATTGGTGTTTTTCGTCGGCGGGGATTTCAAATTGAAAGTTTATACATGACCATAGACCAGGCGGATTCGATGAACATTGTAGTAGATTTCTCCTGTAATCCGCTTGCTTTGCAGCAAATGGTCCAGCATATCAACAAATTGATCGATGTAATGACTGTAGAAGTAGTGAATGATGACACTGCACCTGCAGAAATATACATGCCTGCGCATCAGAGCGCATAATTATTAAATAATAGGGGGATTTATTCGTATGAAAAAGTTGTATTATGATCAGGATGCCAATTGGGAAGCTATTAAAGACAAACGAGTCGCCGTCTTGGGATATGGCAGCCAAGGCCGGGCGCATGCAATGAATTTAAAAGAAAGTGGAGTGCAGGTTACGGTAGGTTTGTATGCCGGCAGCAAGTCCTGGAACAAGGCCGCGGAAGACGGACTGGCAGTTGCCACGGTAAATGAAGCTGTTGCCCAGGCGGATATTGTTGTTATATTGCTGCCTGATGAAAAACAGGCTGCGGTTTATCGGGACCAGATTGCTCCGAATTTGTGCAAAGGCGCGGCATTGGTCTTTGCCCACGGGTTCAACATTCACTTCAATCAAATTCAGCCGCCGGCTGATATTGATGTGTTTATGGTGGCGCCGAAAGGGCCAGGCCATTTGGTCCGACGGACTTACGAGGAAGGCAACGGTGTGCCGTGTTTGCTGGCGGTACATCAAGACAGTACCGGCAATGCGCATGAACTGGGCTTGGCGTATGCGCGGGGCATTGGCGGTACGCGGGCTGGAGTGTTGCCGACAACCTTCAAGGAAGAAACAGAAACCGATTTGTTCGGAGAACAGGCCGTATTGTGCGGCGGCGTCACGGAATTGATCTGCGCCGGTTTTGAAACCTTGGTAGAAGCCGGTTATCAGCCGGAGTCAGCATACTTTGAATGTATGCATGAAATGAAATTGATCGTTGATCTGATGTATGAAGGCGGTATGGCCGGTATGCGGTATTCCATCAGCGATACGGCAGAATTCGGCGATTACATGACCGGGCCGCGGATTATTACGGAAGAAACCCGGGCTGAAATGCGCAGAGTATTGAAGGAGATTCAGGAAGGACAATTTGCGAACAAATGGATATTGGAAAACCAGGCAAATCGGCCGGTCTTTACTTCCATGCGCCGGCGGAACGCGGAACATCCGATTGAAAAAGTAGGAACAGAATTACGGGCCATGATGCCGTGGCTGAAGAAAAAATAAGCCAATAGAAAAGGGGGTGCGGACCATGCAATTATCAGGCAGCGAAATCATTGTGAAATGCCTTTTGGAACAAAATGTAGATACGGT
>Ga0316604_10001984_pt1 | contig 16697 bp, 19 predicted proteins | sample OWC_soil_day20_C_FD_207650 | JGI IMG/M metagenome (GOLD analysis project Ga0316604, IMG submission 207650) | Wetland soil microbial communities from Old Woman Creek delta, Ohio, United States - OWC_soil_day20_CT | ecosystem: Environmental > Terrestrial > Soil > Wetlands | place: USA: Ohio... | reverse complement strand
TAGTGGGTCAGCGACGGCTTGCCGATTGCGAAATCGACCATCTGCCGGGGGCGGTTCGGCCAGTCGCAGATCAGCGGCAGATCGATCTCCCCGGCATCATTGGCCAGACAACCGGCGACGACGGCCAGATAACGCTTTTCCACCTGCCGCGTTTCGAACAGTTTGGACAGGCGCCGGTGCATTTCGGCGCCACGCGCCAGCAACAGCAGGCCGGAGGTCGACATGTCGAGGCGGTGGGCGATCAGCGCATCGGGAAACTCGGCCTGGACCCGTGCCACCAGGCAGTCATCCATGCCGGCACCGCGGCCCGGTACCGAAAGCAGCCCGGCCGGCTTGTTGACCGCCAGCAGGTAATCATCCTGGTAGACCAGGTCGAGGCCACTGTGCGGCGGCGGGCAATAGGCGACCACGGCGGACCGGCTCAGGACTCGAAAACGACCAGGTCGAGGTCGGCTGCGGCGCTGCGCAGCGGAATCAACGCCTGATAGGCGGCCGACTGGTACCAGCCGTCAACCGAGGCCCGGTCGGGAAAGCGGATGACCACCGTGTCGCTGTGCGCGTGGCTGCCGGTAAGGATCTCCGTCAGCGTGCCGCGCAGCACCAGTTCGGCCTGCCATGGGGCCAGCGTGGCCGGCACGGCGCTGCGGTAGGCCGCCCATTTTTCGGCATCCTTGACGCTGATGTGGCCGATGACATAAGCGGCGTGGGGGGCTTCAGCCATGAAAATATCCTTCGCGTGCGGTCCGGGCTTGCGCCGGATGGGCTGTACAGGTATAACTGTACATATAAACAGTAGTCGAGTTTGGGGTGGGCGGACGAAGCATTTCGTTCCCGGCGCCGGGCCGAAAGGATACGCACCGTGCCGCGGGGTGTCCAACGGCATAAGGACAAATTCCGGCTTCTGCAATTTCTATTCCATCTTTGGCCCCTGTGCCATAATCCCGTCAAATTTCCGAGGTATGCCCATGGACGACAACAAGGCAAAGGCGCTCGCCGCAGCGCTGCAACAGATTGAAAAGCAGTTCGGCAAAGGTTCCATCATGAAGATGGGCGACGCCGAAATCGACGAAGGTATCCAGGTCGTGTCGACCGGTTCCCTCGGTCTCGATATTGCTCTCGGCGTCGGCGGCCTGCCGCGCGGCCGTGTTGTCGAAATCTACGGTCCGGAATCCTCCGGCAAGACCACGCTCTGTCTGCAGGTCGTTGCCGAAATGCAGAAACTCGGCGGTACGGCCGCCTTCATCGATGCCGAACACGCCCTCGACCCGCAATACGCCCAGAAGCTCGGCGTCAATGTCGGCGAACTGCTGATTTCGCAGCCCGATACCGGCGAACAGGCGCTGGAAATCGCCGACATGCTGGTCCGTTCCGGCTCGGTCGACATCATCATCGTCGACTCGGTCGCCGCCCTCACCCCGCGCGCCGAAATCGAAGGCGAAATGGGCGACCAGATGGTCGGCCTGCACGCCCGCCTGATGAGCCAGGCCCTGCGCAAGCTGACCGCCAATATCAAGAAGACCAATACGCTGGTCATCTTCATCAACCAGATCCGGATGAAGATCGGCGTCATGTTCGGTTCGCCGGAAACGACGACCGGCGGCAACGCGCTGAAGTTCTACGCCTCCGTCCGCCTCGACATCCGCCGCATCGGCTCGATCAAGAAGGGCGACGAGGTGATCGGCAGCGAAACCAAGGTCAAGGTCGTCAAGAACAAGGTGTCCCCGCCGTTCCGCGAAGCGATTTTCGACATCCTGTACGGCGAAGGCATTTCCCGTCAGGGCGAAATCGTCGAAATGGGCGTCGCCCACAAGCTGGTCGACAAGTCCGGCGCCTGGTATGCCTACAAGGGCGAAAAGATCGGCCAGGGCAAGGACAATGCGCGCGAATTCCTGCGCAGCCACCCGGAAATCGCCCAGGAAATCGAAGCCGGCATCCGCGAGGCTGCCAGCACCAACGTCATCAAGCCGGTCAAGGCGGCGAAGACGGATGCCTGATCCGGCTGTTGCGTTGCGAGTCGCGGCTCTTCGACTGCTGACCCGGCGTGATCACAGCCGGGCCGAGTTGATGAGCAAGCTCGCCGCGCAAGCGGAGTCGGCCGAGCAGTTGGAGGCCGTGCTCGACGCCCTGCAGGCCGAACGCCTGCTCTCGGACAATCGCTTCGCCACCCAGCGCGTCGTCGCCCGTGCCGGGCGTTATGGCAATGCCCGGCTGAAACAGGAATTGCGCCAGAAGGGAGTCGGTGACGATGATATCGCCGCCGCCCTGCCCGAAGGCGGTGATGAAGCCGAACGCTGCCGGGCGGTGTGGGCGAGAAAATTCCGCGAATTGCCGCAGAGCGCGGAAGAGCGGGCCAAACAGATGCGTTTTTTGCAATATCGCGGCTTCTCCGGCGAGGCGATTCGCCGGGTAATGCGCGGAGCGGATGAATGAGCGACACCCAAGTTTCCACCCTCGCTGCCCTCAACCTGAAAAAGCGCTACAAGGCGCGGACCGTGGTCGAGGACGTCTCCTTCGAGGTCAAGAGCGGTGAGGTGGTTGGTCTGCTCGGCCCGAACGGGGCCGGCAAGACCACCTGTTTCTACATGATTGTCGGCCTGGTGCCGGCCGATGGTGGTGACGTCTATATCGACGATGCCAAGCTGACCCATCTGCCGATGCACAACCGGGCGCGCCAGGGTTTGTCCTACCTGCCGCAGGAAGCCTCGGTCTTCCGCAAGCTGAACGTCGAGGAAAACATCCGGGCGGTGCTCGAACTGCTCAAGCTGCCGGCCAAGGAGCTTGATGACCGGCTTGAGGGCTTGCTTGCAGAGCTGCACATCAACCATGTTCGGCACGTCAATGCGGCCGCCCTTTCCGGCGGTGAGCGGCGGCGGGTCGAAATCGCCCGCGCCCTGGCCACCAATCCGCGTTTCATCCTGCTCGACGAACCCTTTGCCGGGGTTGACCCGATTGCGGTGCTGGAAATCCAGAAAATCATTCGCTTCCTGAAGGAGCGCGGCATCGGCGTGCTGATCACCGATCACAACGTCCGTGAAACGCTGGGTATCTGCGACCACGCCTATATTATTAGTGCCGGGCGCGTATTGGCTGCTGGACGGCCGGACGAAATCGTCGATAATGAAAGCGTGCGTAAGGTTTATCTCGGCGAGCACTTCAAGCTCTGACCGATAAGCAGCGTCCAGATCCCATTTGATGAAGCCAGCACTCCAACTAAAACTATCCCAGCATCTGGCGCTGACGCCCCAGTTGCAGCAGTCGATCAAGCTGTTACAGCTGTCTACGGTCGAAATGCAGCAGGAACTTGAGCGTTACCTGCTCGAGAATCCGATGCTGGAACGCGACGACGACGGCGGCAACGAATCCTTTGCCTCTGCCCAGCAATTCGATGCGCCGCGCACCGAGGAAGGCGAGCGGGAGCAGCGCGTCGAGCGCGAAGAACGGGATGCGCGCGACGATCGCGAGCAGGATGTGCCGATGACGCCATCCGATGTGGACGATGACCGCTGGACCTCCGATGCCGGTACCTTTACCGGGGCCGGCCGCGACGAGGACGATGACAGCGATTCGCACGACGTGCATGCGGCAACGATCAGCCTGCGCGACCATCTCGGCTGGCAACTCGGCATGACCCAGCTCAGCGAACGTGACCGCAGCCTGGTCCGTTTCCTGATCGAAGCCCTCGATGATGACGGCTATCTGTCGACGCCGCTCGAAGAGCTGTGGGAAACCTTGCCGCCGGAATACGAAATCGAGCTGGAAGAGCTCGAAATCGCCCTCCACCATATCCAGAATTTCGACCCGATCGGTATCGGCGCCCGTAGCCCGAAGGAATGCCTGGCGCTGCAACTGAAGGCCTTGCCGGTGGATGCAGTGCGGGCGCTGGCCCTGGTCATCGTCGAAAAACACCTTGAATTGCTGGCGGCGCGTGATTTCACCAAAATCCGCCGGTTGACCGGCTGCGATGATGAAATCCTGAAGGCCGCCCAGGCTCTGATCGTCAGTCTCAACCCGCGGCCGGGCGCCCGCTTCGCGCAGATCGAGGCACGCTACATCACGCCGGACGTGATGGTGAAGAAGCTCAAGGGCAAATGGACCGCCTACATCAATCCGGATGCCTACCCGCGTCTGCGCATCAATCGTCTGTATGCGGAGATACTCGCCAAGCAGCGCCGGGGTAACGGTAATCTGTCCGGCCAGTTGCAGGAAGCACGTTGGCTGATCAAGAACGTGCAGCAGCGCTTCGAGACCATTCATCGCGTCACGCAAGCCATTGTCGACCGTCAGCGCCAGTTTTTCGAGCATGGCGAAGTGGCGATGCGGCCGCTGGTCCTGCGCGAAATCGCCGACATTCTCGGCCTGCATGAATCCACAGTCTCGCGCGTCACCAGCCAGAAATACATGGCGACGCCGCGCGGCATTTTTGAATTGAAGTACTTTTTCGGCAGTCATGTCGCCACCGATACCGGTGGTGCCTGCTCTGCCACCGCCATCCGCGCCCTGATCAAGCAATTGATCGGAGCGGAGGATGGCAAGAAGCCCTTGTCGGATAGTCAAATATCCGAAATACTAGGCCAGCAGGGAATCGTTGTCGCACGACGCACGGTCGCCAAATACCGTGAATCGCTCAACATCCCGCCGGTCAATTTACGCAAGACCCTGTAGAGAGAGGAGAAAAGCATGAATCTGCAGATCGCTGGTCACCATATCGAAGTTACGCCGGCATTGCGCGAATACGTCGAAAACAAGCTCGACCCGGTTGTTCGCCATTTTGACAAAGTTACCGGCGTGAACGTCGTTCTGTCGGTTGAAAAGCTCAAGCAGAAGGGTGAAGTCACGCTTCACGTGCCGGGCAAGGACATTCACGTCGAAGAGTCCGGCGACGACCTTTACGCCGCCATCGACGCGCTGTTTGACAAGCTCGATCGTCAGGTCCAGAAGTACAAGCAGAAGGTGCAGGATCATCACCGCGGTGACAAGCCGGCGCACTACGTGGCCGAATAAAGGCTGACAGGCCGCGACACTTTTGTCGCGGCCTTTGCTTTTCCAAACTTCCTTATGAACCCCCTAAACAACATTCTGTCTGCCTCGCAGGTGGTTCTCGACCTCGAAGCCAGCAGCAAGAAACGGGTCTTTGAACAAGCCGGCATGCTTTTCGAGAATCATCTCGGCATTGCCCGCGCGGTCGTTTTCGACAGCCTTTTCGCCCGTGAAAAACTTGGCTCCACCGGCCTCGGCCAGGGGATCGCCATTCCGCATGGCCGCATCAAGGGCCTGAAGCAGGCCGCCGGTGCCTTCATTCGATTGTCCTCCCCGGTGCCGTTCGATTCGCCGGATGGCCGGCCGGTCAATCTGCTGTTTATCCTGCTCGTTCCCGAACAGGCGACCGAGCAGCATTTGCAGATCCTCTCTGAGCTTGCCCAGCGCTTCGCCGAGCGCAGCTTCCGCGAGGCCCTCGTCGCCGCACCCGATGCGGTGAGCGTGGTTGCCCTCTTCCAGTCCTGATCCCTGCTCGTGCGCCATATCAGCCTCATCCAGCTTTACGAGGACAATCGCGAAAAGCTGCTGCTCAACTGGGTGCTTGGCCATCAGTCGGACCGCCGCATCGAGATCAAGCTGTCGAATAACTACGGCGCCGATGTCGTCGGCCATATCAACGTCATCCACCCGGAGCGTCTGCAGGTCATGGGCCAGGCGGAGTACGACTGGGCGACGAAGATCGGCGAACGGCGCTTCGCCCAGATGTTCCAGGACCTGCTCGGCGCCCAGCCGCCGGCGGTAATCGTTGCCGATGGCCTGACGCCCCCGGAAATCCTGGTCGATGCCTGCAAGAACTTCAATACCCCGCTGATCTTCTCGCCCAAGCCCTGCTCGGCGGTGATCGACCTGCTGCGGATTTACCTGTCGGCCCGTCTGGCCGATACCGTCAATCTGCACGGTGTCTTCATGGATGTGCTGGGCATGGGCGTGCTGATTACCGGCGATTCCGGGGTCGGCAAATCCGAATTGGCCCTTGAGTTGATTTCCCGCGGCCATGGCCTGGTGGCTGACGATGTCGTTGAAATGGCGCGGATCGCGCCGACGACGATCGAAGGTCGTTGCCCCGGTATGTTGCGCGATTTTCTCGAGGTCCGCGGGTTGGGCCTGCTCAATATCCGGACCATCTTTGGCGAAACCGCCTCGCGCCGGAAGATGAAGCTGAAGCTGATCGTCCATTTGCAAAAAACGGTCGCCGGCAGTGATGCGCCACGCCTGCCGCTTGATGCGCAAACCCAGGAAGTGCTCGGGGTTCCGGTGCGCAAGGTACTGATCCCGGTGGCGGCTGGCCGTAACCTGGCGGTTCTGCTCGAAGCCGCGGTGCGCAATACTATTCTGCAATTGCGCGGCATCGACAGCATGCAGGATTTCATGGATCGTCAGCAGCGCATGATGCTTGACGATGACGCCTGATTGACCGATAGTTTGCCGGACATTCTTACAACCGGATTCGGGAGATTTAAGATGAAAAAGCTGATTGCCCTGCTTGCTGTCGTGATGTCGGCTTCCTCGGTTTACGCCGCCGATGACTGTGCAGCCCGTGCCGCCGAAAAGAAGCTGGCCGGCGCCGCCAAGAACAGTTTCATGAAGAAGTGCGAAGCCGATGCCAAGGGCCCGGAAGCAATGGCCTGTGAGTCCACGGCCAAGGAAAAGAAGCTGGCCGGCGCCGCCAAGAACAGCTTCATGAAGAAGTGTGTGGCTGACGCCCAGGCTGCTGCCAAGTAACAATCAGGCAGTCTGTTCTCGATAGGCCATCTGCGGATGGCCTATTGTCGTTTACAGGTATTCGAAATCCGCCGCGTCGGCTGCCGGATCGTTGCGCGAGGTACCGAAACAGATGTTGCCGCTACCTTCGAGCAGGATTTCATGGCGGCGCACCATTACTTCCTGCTTGCCGGTCAGGCAGACAAAGGTGCCGTTGGTGCTGGTATCGACCAAAAAATAGCCGTCCTTGCGTTTCTCGATCCTGGCATGCAGCCGCGAGGCCTTGCGATCTTCGATCTGCAACTTGTTGCCGAGGTCGCGGCCGAGCGTCAGGACCGGCGTCTTGTCGTCGAGCAGATAGGCCTTGCCGCGGTAGCGCACACATAGACGTGGAACAGGCATGATGCTGAGCGAACTGATCTGGTCGACGGTGCTCTGACTGGTCCATTCGACAAGCCGCAGGGCCACCTGTTCGTCATTTTGCCGAATGGTGCCGAGATTGGGCATCGGCCTGGAATTGATCGTGGTGTTCGCGGGCAGTTCAGCAACAAGGTGCGAGCTGGCCAGGATCTGGTCGCGGCGTGCCGCGCCGACGATCCGTGCCGCCGTGGTCACGACTTCGCCGCTCAACTGTCCATCACTGTCTTCGGTCAGGGTGCCGACATGCAGGCCAATCCGGATGGTCAGCTTCAAACCGGAGACCGGTGGCAGGTCGGCAATCCGCTGTTGCATGTCGATCGAGGCCTGGCAGGCTTCTTCCGCGGTTTCAAAGGCGGCCAGCAACTCGTCGCCGACCACCTGCACGGTCCGGCCGCGGTAGCCTTCGATGGAGCGGTTCATCCGCTTCAGGCAGCGTTCTACCGCGTGCATGGCTTCGGTATCGCCCAAGCGCTCAAAAAGGCGGGCGCTACCGGAGACATCGGCAAACATGACGACCAATTTGCGTTGCTGGCTGCTCATTGCGGATTATTCGTTCGTAAGATACTGGATTATAAGCGGATTATGCCTTCGTTGCCTTATGACGAAAGGCTGATTGGAAAGGTGCCGCTGATTGGCATTTCCGGGCTGTCGAAGGCAATGTCGCCCTCCTCGACCGGGGTGTCCAGCGTCAGGTTCTGGAAATCGAAAAGTTTGGGGTCGGCCAGGTGCGAGGGCACGACGCTTTGCAGCGCCGTCAGGACCGACTCGGTGCGGCCGGGGAAACGGCGATCCCAGTCTTCCATCATTTCGCGGATTTTCTGGCGTTGCAGGTTTTCCTGGGAGCCGCAGAGGTTGCACGGAATGATCGGGAATTCCATGCCGCGGGCAAATTTGGCGATATCGCTTTCGGCGCAATAGGCGAGCGGCCGGATGACGATGTGGGCATGATCGTCGGTGACCAGCTTGGGCGGCATCGCCTTGATCTTGCCGCCAAAGAGCAGGTTGAGGAACAAGGTATGGACCATGTCGTCGCGATGATGGCCCAGGGCAATCTTGTTGGCGCCCAGTTCCTTGGCCGTCTTGTAGATAATGCCGCGGCGCAGACGTGAGCATAGCGAACAGGTGGTCTTGCCCTCGGGAATCTTGTCCTTGACGATCGAATAAGTATCGGCTTCGATGATCCGGTATTCGATGCCGAGCGAAGCGAAATAATTGGGCAGGATGTCGGCCGGAAAACCCGGCTGTTTCTGATCGAGATTCATCGCAATCAGACGGAATTTGACGGGGGCCCGCTGTTGCAGCGCCATCAGCATGGCGAGCAGGGTATAGGAGTCTTTGCCGCCGGAAACGCAGACCAGGATAGTGTCGCCATCCTCGATCATGTTGTAGTCGCCAATCGCCTTGCCGGTACGGCTTTCGAGGTTCTTGCGCAGTTTAAGCAGGGTGTTTGAATGAGTCATCTGGGCCGTGGCGGATATCCGCGAGTCGATTGCTGCGGTGAACCGATAAAAATGGCAAGTTTACCTGATACGTTGTTTTGCAAGACGGTGATATTTCACCTTCAAATCAAAATTGCCGGCGTTCGCCACAACAAAAGCTTAATTCCGGGTCGGGGCGCCGGCTAAAATCCCGCCTTTATGGAGCCACTATGAACCTGCCCCTCCCTTCGCCCGGTGCCCAAGCCCATAGCCAGCGTCTGCTTGAGTGCATTCGCCGGGAAATTGTGGCGAACGGAGGCTGGCTCCCGTTTGCCCGCTACATGGAGCTGGCGCTCTATGCCCCCGGGTTGGGCTACTACACGGCGGGGGCGCGGAAATTCGGGGCAGCCGGCGACTTCATCACCGCACCTGGCATGAGCGGACTCTTTGGCCAGGCGCTGGCCCGCCAGGTGGCGCAGGTGATGGCTGTCTCGGCACCGGTCATCCTCGAGGTGGGGGCCGGCTCCGGCCGTCTGGCGGCCGATCTGCTGCTCGAGCTGGAGCGCCGGGCCTGCCTGCCCGAGCAATACCTGATCCTCGATCTGTCCGCCGATCTGCGCCAGCGTCAACAGCAAACGCTGGCCGCCGAAGTGCCGCACCTGCTGCCCCGGCTGCGCTGGCTGGATGCGCTGCCCGAGTCCTTCGCCGGTGTGGTGGTCGGCAATGAACTGCTCGATGCGATGCCGGCTGAAATCGTCGCCTGGCGGGAAAACGGCATCTTCGAGCGCGGTGTCGAACTGGATGCGGCTGGCGGCTTCGTCTGGGGCGAGCGGCCGGCTACCGGCGCCGTGCTGGCCGCGGCGCAACAGATCGGCGAACAATGCCAGTTGCCGCCCGGTTTCGAGAGCGAAATCAGCCTGGCGGCCCGGGCCTGGGCGGCGGAATGGGGGCGCCGCCTGAGCGCCGGGGCGCTGCTGCTGATCGACTACGGTTTTCCCCGCCGCGAGTTTTATCACCAGCAGCGGGCGCGTGGCACCTTGATGTGTCACTACCGCCATCACGCCCATCCCGACCCCTTCTACCTGCCCGGTTTGCAGGATCTGACGGTGCACGTCGATTTCACGGCGATTATCGCGGCGGCTCATGGTGCCGGACTGGAACTGCTGGGTTACACCAGCCAGGGGCAGTTCCTGCTCAATTGCGGCATCCTCGACTTGCTGGGCGAGCTGCCGAAGGACAGCGCGGACTACATTCGTGCCGCCGGCGCGGTCAATAAACTACTGATGCCGCACGAAATGGGCGAACTGTTCAAGGTGATCGCCATTGGCCGGGGGATCGACGAGGCCTTGTGCGGTTTTGCCAGCGGCGACCAAAGCCGCCGACTGTGAGGCTTATTGCCGCGTCACCTGTTCCCGGAACCGGTTGGGCAGGCCGAGGATGAGGCGGCCGAAATCATCGAGCATGGCCTGGTCGAGGGCCTGCGGGCGAACGGCGTAGCTGATGCTGCCCAGGCGCTCCAGATTGCGGGCGTCCAGGATGATCAGCCCCCTGTCGAAGTCGGCGCGCCACCGGGCGTTGACGCTGATTTCCGGCTGAATCTCGAAGTCGGCGCGTTCGGTATAACGGCGCTCGTTCTTCGATTCCTTACAGTTGAAGCGCAAGCCGTAGTCGAACAGCAGGCTGCGAAAACGCTCGACCACCGGGCCGTCGCGTTGAATGTGCAGGCCTTCGCCGCCAGCCAGACGATAGGTGCAACTGACTAGTTCGACGAGGGCCCCGGCCGCTGGTGACTGCGTCCGGTAATCGGCAAAGCCTTCCTGCCAGGCCAGCGCTCCGAGCACTTGCTCGTCGGCCAGCGGGTAGGCGCGCGGGATGGCCGGCTTGAGGATGTTGAGCTGTTGCACAAAGTCATGCAGGAAAAAGAACAGGCGTTTCAGGGCCCGATCAATGGTCGAGTTGATGGCCGTGCGCTCGGCCCTGGCGGAATGCTGTTCGCGCTGGCGGAGCTCGGCCTGCTGACGCAACTGGCTGAGCAGACTGCCGCGTGGATCGAATAGCCCGGCCGGGGCTTCGGTATCCTCTGTGACATCCGGTTCCGGGCTGGTGGTCGCTTTTGTTGGAGCGATCGTCGGGAAGGCCAGGCTCGGGTCGGCCAGCCCTGCCCCGGTGCTGGTTTGCTGCTCGTTGCGCGCCCGTTGTTCAGCGGCATCTAGATCAAAGGTTTCGATATCGGCGAGCAGTGAGGCTTCGATGGCCGCAATATCCTCGGCGATAGCGCTCTTCCGCTCGCGCTTGGCGCGAATGGCATCGATGATGGCCGAGGAAGGATTCGAATCTTTAGGATTGCTCATTGCTTTGTTAAAAATAGTGTCTACACTAAAAGTAATAGTGATTTCACTTTGGAGCAAGGACGATATGGACGTCGGAGCGGTAGGAAGTTTGAGTAGCGCCTTGTCACAGGCTCAGACCGGTGATGCAGTGAGTACCTTGGTGCTCAAAAAGGCAATGGCCCTGCAGGAACAGAACGCAATGCAGCTGTTGCAGGCTTTGCCGCAACAGCCGAACAATCCCCCTAATCTGGGGAATAGCGTAGACGTTAAGGCCTGAGTCCGTTTAACCAGGTTTGCAGCGTGGCCGCGACGAGCGGCCATTCTTTTTCGTGGGTCACAGCGTGCCCCATGTGACGGAATATATGAACCGGCAGACCGTAGGTATGGGCTGTCGCCTGAACCAGGAAAGCCGGTACCAGGACATCCAGTTCGGCACCAAGAATCAGCATCGGCGGGCGGTGCATGGCCGGCAGGTTGGGTAGGTTGAACATCGACATGTCCCACAGCGCGCGGTGCGACTCGGGTTGCATCCGGTCCAGCCAGGCGGCGAGCATGGTTTCGTCGATTTCGCCGGCAAACAGCGCCTCCCTGAGCACTTCGGTATCCGGATAGTTGCCGCTCATGATCCGGTTGATGTCCATGAACAGCTGCGGCTTCTGGAACATCAGGTGAAACTGGGAGGCGATCAGGCCTTGGGGCGGGACCGAGCAAATGAGGGCCGCGCCCGGTACGTCGTGATGTTCAAGATATTTCTGAACGATGAAACCTCCCATCGAATGGCCGATCAGGACCGGGGCCTCGCCCAGCCAGTTGGCCACCGTTGTGACGTCGGCGACGTAATCATTGATCGAGTGCCAGTCGATATGCTCGATGCCGTCGCTGCCGCCATGGCCGCGCAGTGACAGGGCATGGCAGGGATAGCCGGCTTCGGCCAGGAAGGGCATGAAGGTTTCCGTCCACATCCAGCCGCCGGCGAAGGCGCCGTGAATGAAAAGCAGCGGGGGAAGTTTGGTTTTTTTGGTCGGCAGGCACGAAAAGACTTCGAGACCTTCGATGATTTGAGTTTTGAGCATGGCAATCCGTTGGGGTGAAGCATGATTAAATGCGACTTTCACCCTGCAGTGCAAGGCAAAATGTTGAAGTGGATATTGACGCTGGTGGTGGCGATCTTCCTGCTGGGCATCATCAGCCCACATCTGGCGCGCTTCATTCGTTTCGGCCAGTTGCCGGGGGATGTCAGTTTCCGCTTTCGTGGCCGGCTCTATGCCTTCCCGTTCGCGACGATCATCCTCTGTTCCTTACTGCTCTGGCTGCTCTCCAGGCTCATTTAGGCATTGCTTGACGGCGCTGACCCGGGCGGCATGAATGCGCTCCGGGATGCTGCCCTTGTCGACGCAGACGGCGGCGATTTTGCCGGCTTCCACCGCGTTGACCGCAGCCAGTGCGGCGAGCAGCCGGGCAGGACTGTGATAGCTGCGATCATGCCAGCCGAGGCGGCCGGTGTAGTCGCACAGGCAGGCGTCGAGCAGCTGCTGGAAGCGTTCCGGGCGACGCAGGGCATCGGTCTTCTCGAGCAGCGAAACAATGGTGCTGGCCCGCAACTCGGCGGCACGGTGGATGTTGCCGTGATAGCGGGCCGTCAGCAGCGCCAGGTCGCGGCAGTCATTCGGCACGCGCAGGCGGGCGCACAGTTGTTCGGTCAACTGGACGCTGCGTTCTTCGTGGCCGAGGTGGCGCGGCAGGATGTCGGCCGGCGTCGTCGCCTTGCCGAGATCGTGGGTCAGTGCGGCAAAGCGGACCGGTAGCGCAAAATTGCGCAGGGCTGACTGGTCGATGACCAGCATCGTATGGATGCCGGTATCGATTTCCGGATGGTAGTCGGCCCGCTGCGCCACGCCGAACAGCGCATCAACTTCCGGCAGCAGGCGGGCCAGCGCGCCACAGTCGCGGAGTACGCCGAACATCCGCGAGGGCTGCGCCTCCATCAGGCCTTTGGCCAGTTCCTGCCAGACCCGTTCGGCGACCAGGTGGTCGACTTCTCCACTGGCAACCATGGCACACATCAGGGCCTGGGTTTCGGGGGCAATCGAAAAATCGTGGAAACGGGCGGCGAAGCGCGCGATACGCAGGATGCGTACCGGGTCTTCGGCAAAGGCTGGGCCGACGTGGCGGAGGATTTTGGCCTGCAGATCCTGTTGACCGCCGAAGGGGTCGACCAGGCTGCCGTCGGCGGCTCTGGCCATCGCATTGATGGTCAGGTCGCGGCGGGCCAGATCCTCGTCCAGCGTGACTTCCGGTGCGGCATGAAAGCTGAAGCCATGGTAGCCGCGGCCGGTTTTGCGCTCGGTCCGGGCCAATGCGTATTCTTCGTGCGTTTTCGGGTGCAGGAACACCGGGAAGTCCTTGCCGACCGGGCGAAAGCCCTTGGCCAGCATGGCTTCCGGTGTGGCGCCGACGACGACGTAATCGTGGTCGGCGCTGGGCCGACCGAGCAGTTCGTCACGGACGGCGCCGCCGACGATGTAGATCTGCACGGTCGGGCCGGACTTAACGCCCGGCGCGGAAGCGGAAGCCGTCGAGCTTGCCCTTCGGCGTATTGAGCGCAATGTAGGTCGGGGCGATCGCTTCCAGCGCCGTCGGCTGCCAGTTGGCCGGCGGATTGCAGTTGCCTTCGCAGACGCTGTCGCGCTGCATCGAGCGCAGGTTGTCCGGCGACATCATCGGCTTCGGAGCCAGCCACATCAGGCCTGCCTGCAGGTAGGCCCAGCCTTCGGAAAGCGGCACGATGGTGGCTTTGCTGCCGGTCAGCTGGGCGGTGTAATCAACCAGTTCGCGCAGCGTGTAAACCTTGGGGCCGACCAGGTCATAGGCCTGACCGTAGGTGCTGGCGTCACCCAGGCAGTCGACAAAGGCATCGGCCACGTCGGCCGCCCAGACCGGCTGGAAGCGGGCATGACCGAAGCCGAGCGGGAAGAACGGCAGTTTCTTCAGAACGCTGGCGAACATCGACAGGAAGGAGTCGCCGAGGCCGAAGATGACGGATGGACGGAAGACGGTGACATCAAGTTCGTTGCGGGCGGCGAGCACGATGGCTTCGCCGTCGCCCTTCGAGCACAGGTATTCGGACGGGCCTTTGGGGTCGGCATTCAGGGCGCTCATGTGCACCAGGCGGCGAACGCCGGCGGCCTTGCAGGCGGCGATGATCTTCTTCGGCAGTTCGACGTGCGCCTCGGCAAAGTCCTTGCTGTAGGGCAGCTTGACGTCACGGCTGTGCAGGATGCCGACCAGATTGATCACCGCATCCTGATCCTGCATCAGCGCGACCAGGGTTTCTTCGCAGTGGATATTCGCTTCCGGCATCTCGACATTCGGCTGAATGATCAGCGCCTTGGTGCGTTCGCGCCGACGGGTCGGGATGGTGACCTCAATGCCGCGTTGTGAGAGGCGATTGGCGATATAGGTACCGAGAAAACCGCTACCCCCCAGCAGCAAGACCTTTTTGATGTCCATGTGGAACCCCGGAAGCTTGATTCGAAAAACTTGAATTTTAAGGCAAATCGGCCTCTTTGGGCCATTTGCCGGCGCCGGCCGGCGCGGCGCCCGGCCCTCAGGCGCTTTCGGTTCGCCGCAAAGCCTGTTCGGCCGCCGAGTTGAACAGCGACTCATTGCTGCTGAGCTGAGCGCGCCCGGCTTTGAGCATCTGTTCAAGAATGTTCGGGTGGATGGCCAGGGCGAATTGCCAGTCCGGGTTGGCGAGCAGCAGCATGCCGCTCTCCGGACTGATCTGGCAGAGCCGGCCGCAAATCGGCGGCTTGCCGTTCAGGGTGAGGCTGAGCCAGACGCCGGGACGGACGGCGGTGCGCAGCCGGGATGCCTCGACTTGAGTGCCGCTCAGGTCGATGATCTTGAGCAGCAGATGGCCGGCCGTCAGTTCACTGACACCGGCTTTTGCCGCGGGGGGCACGGCGGGCGCCTCTTCGGCCGGGGCCGGCTGCGGCGCACCGGTGGCGCGCATGGCGGCGGTTTGCAGCGCGAAGCAGGTGTCGAGGAAAGCGCCCTGGGTTTCTTCCGGGAGACCGATGCGCGCCATGCCGGCATTCAGGCGTTGCAGCAAGGCCGGCAACATCTTGGCCAGTCGTTTGCGGTCATCGATCTCGGCTTTCGGCTCGATGCTCCACAGCAGGTTGGCGATCAGCGCCAGGCTTTCCTGCCAGTCGGTGCTTTGTTCGCCGCCTTCCATCCAGTTGACGACGAGGACCTTGAGCCAGTGCTGATGCAGGAAGCTGACGATACTGGCCGGGACTTCCGGGCGCAGGTAGCCGTCGATGACCTGGCGGGCGCGCCGTTCGGCCTGCTTGCGCCGGTCAAGCTGGTAGAGCAGCGGCAGATAGGCCTCGGCCGCCAGTTCGGCGGCCTTGTCGCGGTCGGCGATCAGGGCGTTCAATTCGCCGATCCGCGCGTTGAAGACCTGATTGTCGTTGCGGAACTCGGCGCGGGCGCGGCTCGCGATGGCCTGGATATCGACGCACAGCGGATGCCGGGAGGAGACTTCGTGGGCCAGGCCGAGGGCAGCCCGGGCCATCTTGTCGAGCAGCAGCCGGGCCGGGTGGTTTTCGGTGGTGAAGAAGGCGGCATCCAGCATGGCTGCCTTCAGGGTCGGGATCTGCAGGCTGGCGAGGGCCGACTTGATCGGGTCGGGCAGCGTCGGCGAGGCGAAAATCGCTTCGAAGATGCGGGCGATGGCGTCGATCGTGGCTGCTTCGGGGGCGCCGTTGGGAATGCCCAGCCGATCCGAGTCCAGGGCTTGCGGTGCGGCGGACGGCGCTTGGTCGGCGGTGAACAGGCCGGGAATCAATGTTTCCAGCGAGGGGCTGGTGGCCGTTGGCGAGAAGTCGCTGACCGGGGTTGGGCGAGCTGGCTTGTCCAGTTCATCGAGGCGGGCCAGCAGGCGTTCCAGCATGGCTTGGGAAAACAGGCTGGCCGCTGGGCCGGCGGCCGGCAGCGCCGTTTCGACGGCCGGGCCGAGCAGTTGTCTTTGCAGCAGTGCCGCCGGGTTCGGCGCATTGGCCGGTGGCCCGCTGGCGCCGGCCGGCTCGGGGGCGCTCACGATGGCCGCCTGGGCTGCGCCAACCTTGTTGCCGGCCAGGAAATCGTTCAACGAGGCGTAAAGGACCGTCAGGTTCTTGGCAAAGTAGTCTTCCAGCCGGTCGATCCGTGCCAGTGTCTTGTCATGCCCTTCGCCCAGTTCGCTGCACAGATCGGTCAGGCCGAGGGCGATCCCCCTGGGGCCGACCGGATTGTCGGCGGTACTCAGATCGGGCCGGTCGAGCAGGGTCACTAAGCGCAGATAGACGCGCCACAGGTCGCCGCCAGTTCGTTCCATCAGGTGAGCCGAGAATTCGCCGAGGCGGATTTCGAGTTCGAGGTCGCTCTCGCCGACCAGAGAAATGCGTGAAGCGGTCAGCCCCTTGGCGTCCTCAAAACTGCTGCGTCGGCCGGTTGACACCATTTCGTCGAAATAGGCGCCGACCGTCTGCTGGAAGGCCTGTACCGCACGGGCCGAGACCGGTTCCGCTTCCTGGAGCAATTGGCCGAGCTGCTTCAGATACAGCATCCGGCAGTCGCGCAGGATCTGCAAGTCGTCAGCCGGGAGTTGGCTGGCGCGGCTGGAAGCGGGTGGGTTGGCCATTCCGGGGGGCGTGTGACTAAGAGGTTAAGGCAGGTCGGCATCCTTGAGGGCATCGGTGCTACGCGGGCCGATGACGCCAAGGCGGGCTTTCAGTGAGTCGGG
>Ga0316604_10001979_pt1 | contig 16744 bp, 13 predicted proteins | sample OWC_soil_day20_C_FD_207650 | JGI IMG/M metagenome (GOLD analysis project Ga0316604, IMG submission 207650) | Wetland soil microbial communities from Old Woman Creek delta, Ohio, United States - OWC_soil_day20_CT | ecosystem: Environmental > Terrestrial > Soil > Wetlands | place: USA: Ohio... | reverse complement strand
TCCTTGGCCTCGCCGGGGGCGCCGATGCCCGAAAGATCGCCCTTCACGTCGGCGCAGAACACCGGTACGCCGGCATCCGACAGTCCCTCGGCCAGCACCTGCAGCGTCACCGTCTTGCCGGTACCGGTGGCGCCCGTGATGAGACCATGCCTGTTGGCGAGCTTCAGCGTCAGATATTCCGGCTTGGTGCTCGACCCTACGTAGACCTTGCCCTCTTCCAACATGCGCGAATCCTTCCCAACTGTCCCGGCGAACCTGAACCTGTTCTAACCCGGGGCATGGTCGCGCCTCAACGGCACCTATGGACGGAAGAGACATTTCCCCGTCCAGACCAAAAAAGGCCCGACGGCGAACCGGCGGGCCTCCATAGGATGACATCGAGGAACGCCGTCAGCCGGCGAGCGAGATTTGCCCGTAGCGCAATGCTTCGACGACGGCCTGAGTCTTGTTGGTGGCGTCAAGCTTCTCGCCGGCGTTCTGGAGATGGGCGTGGACGGTTCGCTGGGAGATATTGAGATTATCGGCGATATCCTGCGCCGTCATACCGAGCGCGGTCAACTCGAGGACACGCCGCTCGCGGGCCGACAGGTCACCGGGACGCGAGTCGATCAGATAGCCGAGCGCCCTCAGACGCCGGAAAGCCTGGTTGCACAGGAAGTCGAAGGCGACGAGGTCGAGTTCGGTCAGCGACAGAGCCTCACCCAGACCGATGACGGCCGCCTGATAGGGCGGGATCGAGGTGATCGGCACCGCCACGATGCGCGCCGACGCCTCGGGGCCGGCGGCGGCCACCAGATCGGAATGTCCAGAAATGCTGACGCCGTCGATCAGGCAGGGCCGATGGGCAATGCGGCAGCGCTCCAGCACCGGATCGCCCTTGTTGATGGTGATCAGCTGCCCACGCTCGGACCGGATATCCGGCCAGCGAATGTGGAGAACCAGCGGCTCCACCGGCCGGCCGGGCATTGGCAAGCCGGAGATCAGCACATGACTGGCGCCGTGCCCCAGCAGGCGGCGCTCAATGACTTCGAAAATCTTGTTCGCACTGGAATACGTACGGAGGCCAACTGCGTCAGCTAGGATATCGTCTGGCGTATTCATGTTTTCGCCCCTACCTCCAGCCACCGAAAGGTCGGTAGTCATGTCATGTGTCTGCGCGCTTCAGCGACCTTCTGCATGAAAACGCATGACCGACCAAACAGGTTCCTTCTAAAGCACATTTGCAGTCAGATAAAGGCTTTGGTGTCGAATGCGGACAATATCCAACGAATTGCTATCCCCTCCGCCTCAAAAAAGACGAACCCGACTCTTTTATCCTATTTATCTTTTCCAAAAAACTTGGGCCACCGGCCGGCAGGACGGAATCATGACAGATTTTTCGGAAACTGAACGAGTATCAACTTGAGTGTTGAAATTTATCGATTGATGATCCGAATATTTTGAATGTATTCACCTAGAAACAAATCAACGGGTCATAGCCGTGGCCCGATTTAGATTAACCACCTAAAATTAATCCAGCTTGATGCGTCGCCGACCACTCCCAATGATTACGTAATGTCGTTCTACCACCCTGAATTTTAATGTGGATTGGCTTAGGAATGCCTGCCAGGCGGCCAAAACTCGCTCCTGACCATTCCGGGACGCGGCAGAAATGTTTGGCTGGACGATTTTATTAGGTGGTTTTACGTAATAGCTGCGGTGGGGGTGTCCACCACCGTTGCACCTGTTTTGCGGCATTTCCAACACATGCAGATGGAGGCCCCTTTGGGCTCGTCGCGGTGGCTACGAATGGACTATATAGTGCCCACCTCACGTGGAGATACTGATGTCCGTTACCGCTGTCCTTTCCCGAGTCGACGCCGACTTCCCAAAGAGCCTCGACCGCCTGTTCGACTTCCTGCGCATTCCCTCGATCTCGGCCGATCCGGCCTACAAGGACGACTGCGCCCGCGCTGCAGCGTGGTTGGTGGGTGAACTGACCGCGCTCGGCTTTGACGCCTCGGTGCGGCCAACGCCGAAACACCCCATGGTGGTGGGGCACTATACCAAGGCCGGCGCCGGCAAGCCGCACGTCCTGTTCTACGCCCACTACGATGTCCAGCCGGTCGATCCGCTGGACCTGTGGGACTCGCCGCCCTTCGAGCCGGTGGTGAAGACGCTGGCCGACAGCAGCGAGCGCATCCTGGCCCGCGGCGCCCAGGACGACAAAGGGCAGCTGATGACCTTCCTCGAGGCCTGTCGGGCGCTGATCGCCGAGACCGGCACGCTGCCGGTCAACGTCACCTTTTTCTCGGAGGGCGAGGAGGAGTCGGGGTCACCGTCGATGATCCCCTTCCTCGAGGCAAACCGGGAAGAACTCTCCGTCGACGTGGCGCTCGTCTGCGATACCGAGATGTGGGACCGCAAGACGCCGGCCGTCACCACCATGCTGCGCGGCCTCGTCGGCGAGGAGATCTCGCTGCGCGGTGCCAGCCACGACTTGCATTCCGGCGCTTTCGGTGGCGCGGCGCTCAACCCGCTGCACGTGCTGACGAAGATCCTCGGCGGCCTGCATGACGACACCGGTCGCGTCACCGTTCCCGGCTTCTACGACGGCGTCGCCGACATCTCACCCGAGCTGCGGGCCAACTGGGACAACCTCGGCTTCGACGCCACAGCCTTCCTCGGCGGAGCGGGGCTGACGACGCCGGCTGGCGAGGTCGACCGGACGGTGCTCGAGAAGATCTGGTCGCGGCCGACCTGCGAGATCAACGGACTGGCCGGCGGCTATGCCGGCCCCGGCTTCAAGACGGTGCTGCCGGCCACCGCCGAGGCCAAGGTGTCGTTCCGCCTGGTCGCCGGGCAGGACCCGCAGCAGATCCGCGCCGCCTTCCGCCAGTATGTCACTGACCGGTTGCCGCCCGATGCCAAGATCGAGTTTCGCGAGCACGGCGGCAGCCCGGCCGTCCACCTCGCTCTCGATGGTGAGGCGATGGCCAAGGCGCGCGCCGCGCTCGAAGCCGAATGGGGCAAGGCACCGGCGTTGGTCGGCTCCGGCGGTTCCATCCCGGTGGTCGGACACTTCAAGTCGATCCTCGGCATGGACAGCCTGATGATCGGCTTCGGCCTCGACGACGACCGCATCCATTCGCCCAACGAGAAATACGAGGTGTCGAGCTACCACGGCGGCATCCGGTCCTGGGTCCGCGTGCTCGACGCACTCGCCGTCTGAGGTGACCGACGCGACGCTGGCGAAGGTTCCGCCAGCGTCGCCTGCAGACGGCAACCGATGCCCTGGCTCAGCCCCGGCTTTTCGCCTGATGAGTGGTTGAATCGGTCTATTGCGCATTGACGAGGGAATTGCATAGCCTTACTGAGTGAAAAAAATCATTTGGAAGGCTGCACCCCTCAATGAAGATCACCCTGCGGACGGTTGCTGAGGCGGCTGGCGTCAGCGTGGCGACGGTCGACCGCGTGCTGAACAGGCGCGACGGCGTGCGTTCGGTGACCATCGATAAGGTGGAGAGCGCCATCCGACAGCTCGGATACGCGCCATCAAGCCTCGCCGGCCGTGTCCAGCCGGGCACCAGCCGCTTCGCCTTTGTGCTGCCGCGCGGCCATAATCCCTTCTTTGAAGCGCTCGAGTCGACGATCCAACGCCTCTGCGACTGGATACCCTACAAGGGCGCCGGCTTTGACATCCGCCATGTCGACGTGTTCGACGGCGAGGTCCTCGCCGACGCGTTGAGGGATATTCGGCAGGAAAACTATGCCGGCGTCGCCGTGGCTGCCCTCGACCACCCCGCCGTGCGCGAGGCGATCAACGCATTGAAGGCTGATGGTGTCGCGGTGGTGACGCTGGTGTCAGACGTTCCCAGCTCGCGCCGCGACCGCTTCATCGGCATCGACAATACCGCCGCCGGCCGCACCGCGGGGTCGCTGATCGGCCGCTTCCTGCCGAACCACGCCGGCAAGGTAGCGCTGGTGGCCGGCTCGCTGGCGCTGCGCGACCATGCCGAGCGTCGGTTCGGCTTCGAGCAGGTGATCGCCCAGGATTTTCCGGGCGTCCAGGTCATAGCGTTGCGCGAGGGGCGCGACGACCCGGCCCGCGTTCACAAGCTGGTCGAGGATCTCTTGCGCCAGCACACCGACCTCGCCGGCATCTACAACGCTGGCGCCGGCAATGCCGGCGTTATCTCGGCGCTCGAGGCAAGCGGCCGGGCGCGCGAGATCATCTACATCGCCCATGAGCTCATCGAGGAGAACCGCGAAGCGCTGGTGAGAGGGACCATCGACGCGGTGATCAACCAGGACCCCGGCCACGAAGTGCGCTCGGCGGCCCGCGTGCTGCTGTCGCTGACGTCGGACTGGCAGATCATCGACGAGCAGGAGCGCATCCGCATCGACATCTTCCTGCGCGACAATCTCCTGTAGCGCCGGACCTGAAACAAGCCGGATCTCAATTAAGCCAGATCTTGAACAAGATTGGGAGGAAGACCATGACCACCTATCTCGGCCTCGACATCGGCACATCGTCGGTGAAGGCCGTTCTCGTCGGTGACGGCGAGAAGATCATCGCCACCGCCTCCGCCTCGCTCGAGGTGTCGAGGCCTCATGCCGGCTGGTCCGAGCAGGACGGCAACAGCTGGATCGCCGCGACGCAAGACGCCATCGACCAGTTGAAGGTGAGCCACCCCAAGGAGCTCTCCGCCGTGGCTGGCATCGGTCTTTCCGGTCAGATGCACGGTGCGACGCTGCTCGACAAGGCCGACAAGCCGCTCCGTCCGGCCATCCTGTGGAACGACGTGCGCTCGGCCGCCGAATGCGGCGAGCTCGAGGCCCGCTGCCCCGGGCTGCGCGCCATTGCCGGCAACATTGCCATGCCTGGCTTCACGGCGCCGAAGCTCGCCTGGGTAAAAAAGCACGAGCCGGAGATTTTCGCCAAGACAACCAAAGTGTTGCTGCCGAAAGACTTCGTCCGTCTCTGGCTGACCGGCGACTACGTGTCCGACATGTCGGACGCCGCCGGTACGCTGTGGCTCGACGTCGGCAAGCGCGCCTGGTCGAAAGAATTGCTGGCTGCCACCGATCTCACGCTCGACCACATGCCGCGCCTTGTCGAAGGCACGGAATCCTCGGGGGATCTGCGCGCCGAATTGGTCTCTCGCTGGGGGCTTGCCAAGGCGCCGGTGGTGGCCGGCGGCGGTGGCGACAACGCGGCGAGCGCCGTCGGCATGGGCGCCGTCAAGCCCGGTGCCGCCTTTGCTTCGCTTGGCACGTCGGGCGTGCTGTTCGTGTCCAACGCATCCTTCTCGCCCAACACCGAGGGCGCCGTGCACGCCTTCTGCCACGCCGTTCCCGGCACCTGGCACCAGATGGGCGTCATCCTGTCGGCCACCGACAGTCTGCAGTGGTTGTCGCATCTCCTCGATACGCCAGCACCAGAGCTGACAAAGGGGCTCGACCCGAAGCCCGCCAAGCCGTCGCCGGTGACTTTCCTGCCGTATCTGTCTGGCGAGCGCACGCCGCACAATGATGCTGCCGCCCGCGGCGTGTTCGTCGGTTTGAGCCACACCTCCGGCCGCGCCGAGCTGACGCAGGCGGTGCTGGAGGGTGTTGCCTTCGCCTTCCGCGACTGTCTGCGCGTGCTCAACGACGCCGGCACCGACATCGATCGCGCCTTCGCGGTCGGTGGTGGTTCGCGCTCGGAAGCCTGGCTGCAGATCATGGCAGCGGTGCTCGACCGGCCGCTCGACATCACCGCCGAGGGTGATTACGGCGGTGGCTTCGGTGCCGCTCGCCTCGGCCGCATTGCCGCCACCGGCGATGATCCTTTCGAGACGCTGACGCCGCCGCCGATCGCCCGCACCGTCGAGCCGGACAAGGCGCTCGTTGCCGCCTATGCCGACCGCTACGCCAAATATCGCGCGCTCTACCCGGCCGTTCGGAACGCGCTCGCCTGACCCTTTCGTTCGTAGAAAAGTTTAAGTGAGAGGAAAGACATGACCCATCCGTTCTGGGGCAATATCAAGCCCGTCAAATATGAGGGCCCGGAAAGCCGCAACCTGCTCGCCTTCCGCTATTACAACAAGGATCAGGTCGTTCTCGGCAAGCGAATGGAAGACCATCTGCGTTTCGCCATCGCCTACTGGCATTCGTTTGCCTGGGGCGGCGGCGACCCGTTCGGTAACGGCACCTTCCTGCGTCCGTGGTTCAACGGCTCGGACGAGCTGGAGCTGGCCAAGGTGAAGGCTGACGTCGCCTTCGACCTGTTCCAGTTGCTCGACGTTCCCTTCTACTGCTTCCATGATCGCGATATCGCGCCGGAAGGCAAGACACTCGCCGAGTCCAACAAGAACGTCCGTGCCATCGCCGAGATCTTCGCCAAGAAGCAGGAAGAAACGGGCATCAAGCTGCTCTGGGGCACGGCCAACCTGTTCTCCAACCGTCGCTTCATGGGTGGCGCCGCCTCCAACCCAGATCCGGACGTGTTCGCCTATTCGGCGGCACAGGTGAAGAACGTCTTCGACGTCACCAAGGAACTCGGCGGCCAGAACTACGTGCTGTGGGGCGGCCGCGAGGGCTACGAGACGCTGCTCAACACCGACCTCAAGCAGGAGCAGGACCAGCTCGGTCGCTTCCTGACCATGGTCGTCGACTACAAGCACAAGATCGGCTTCAAGGGCGGCATCCTGATCGAGCCGAAGCCGAAGGAGCCGACCAAGCACCAGTATGACTTCGACGTCGCCACGGTGTTCTCCTTCCTCAAGGCCTATGGCCTCGAGAAGGAAGTCAAGGTCAACATCGAGCAGAACCACGCCATCCTGGCCGGTCACAGCTTCGAGCACGAGCTGGCGCTCGCCAACGCCCTCGGCATCTTCGGCTCGGTCGATCTCAACCGCGGTGATGACCGCCTCGGCTGGGACACCGACCAGTTCGGCATGAACGTGCCCGAGCTGACGCTGGCCATGTTGGAGATCATCAAGGCGGGCGGCTTCACCACCGGTGGCCTCAACTTCGACGCCAAGGTTCGCCGCCAGTCGCTCGACCCTGAGGATCTGGTCATCGCCCATGCCGCGTCGATGGACGCCGCCGCCAAGGCGCTGCTCAACGCCGCCGCCATCATCGAGGACGGGCGTCTCGCCAAGAACCTCGAGCAGCGCTACGCGGGCTGGAAGGGCGCCGAAGGCCAGGCCATCCTCGCCGGCAAGCGTACGCTCGAAGATCTCACGGATTATGTTGCCAAGAACAACATCAATCCTGAGCCGAAGAGCGGCAAGCAGGAGCAGCTGGAAGCCATCGTCAACCAGTTCTGCTGATCGACTTCGCTCTGTGAAATAGAAAGAGGCCGGGAAATTCCGGCCTCTTTCCATATTATGCCATCGCTTTCCGGGGGCTCACCCCACCGGCGGCACCCAGATGATGCGCTGCAGCGTAGCGCCGGCCAGCGTGACGTCGTCGGGCAGGCCAGCGGCCGAGATGTAGCCGGGGATGGCGAAGACGAAGCTGATATTGGGCGCGCCGCGCGCCGTGCAGATCGGCATGGCGAGCCAATTGCCTCGCCCCTCCCGGCAGGATGCGCGGTCCACGCGGGCCTCGCGGAAGGTCATGCCGATGCGTTCGCCGTTGGGGCCGACAAGGCTTTCCGACACGCCGTGAACGGCGCCGATTCGCCCGCCCGAACCGGGCAGAACCTGCAACACCTGCAATCCCTCGCGGAACAGCGCCAGCGCGGCAACGCTTTCGCTTTGTTCGGTCGCCATGGTTACCTGGGACACGGCATAGCCCGGCTCCAGCATCTCGATCGCCTTCTTGGAGAAGGCGGTGTCAGGCGGCAGACCCGGCACACCGGCAGCGGTGATGCGGAAAGTGGCGGCACGCGACGGCGGCGGCGTGAAGTCCGAGTCGGAGCCCAGGATGGAGCAGCCCACGAGGGCCGCCGACATCAGAACGCCGGACAGGCGCAGAAGGTGACGAATGCAAATCATGCCCTTCGATAGCACAGGCGTCTCGCCGATTGAAGCAACCGGACGGGAACGGGCAACGATCCGCCCCGGACCTCGGAATCCTGCAACCCTCCCAAGCGCCTGCCGCGGTCTTTTTCATGTGGACCCGGTCCGGCCGGCTTCCTAGACTTCGGCCGTATGCGGCGATCGACCTCCCGCGATATCAAAGACGCCGCAGAAGACGGCGATTTCGCCGGTCGTCGCCAGCACCGAATTTGTGAAGCAGGGATGTTCACATGAAAATCGCCGTTCTGGGTGCCGGTGTCATCGGCACCACCACCGCCTATTATCTCGCCAAAGCCGGCCATGAGGTGACGGTCTACGATCGCCAACCCGGTCCCGCGCTCGAAACCAGCTTCGCCAACGCCGGCGAAATTTCGCCGGGCTATTCGACGCCCTGGGCCGCGCCGGGCATCCCACTCAAGGCGATGAAGTGGCTGTTCATGTCGCATGCGCCGCTGATTCTGCGGCCAACACTCGATCCGCGCCTGCTGCCGTGGATGCTGTCGCTGCTGATGAACTGCACGTCGGCCGCCTACACGCGCAACAAGGGGCGCATGCTGCGCGTCGCCGGGTATTCGCGCGAGTGCCTGATTGCCCTGCGCGAAGAGACCGGCATCGCCTACGACCACCGCTCGCAGGGCACGGTGCAGCTCTTCCGCACGCAGACACAGCTCGACCATGCCGGCCGCGACATCGAGGTGCTGTCGGCGGACGGCGTGCCGTTCGAACTGCTCGATCGCGACGGCGTTGCCCGCGCCGAGCCGGCACTCGCCGCCGTGAGAGACAGTTATGTCGGCGGCCTGCGACTGCCTCTCGACGAGACGGGCGACTGCTATCTGTTCACCAGCGCGCTCGCCAAGGTCGCCGAGGGGCTGGGCGTCCGCTTCCGTTACGGCGTGTCGATCGCCCGGATCGAGGCGGATGGTGGTGCCGTGAGCGGGGTCGTCACCTCCGAAGGCAGGGTCACCGCTGACCATTATGTGCTGGCGCTTGGGTCGTGGTCGCCGGTGCTCGGCCGGGCCATCGGCCTCAGGCTGCCGGTCTATCCGGTGAAAGGCTATTCGATCACCGCCGACATCGTCGACGAGGCGCGCGCGCCGGTGTCTACCGTGCTCGACGAGACCTACAAGGTGGCGCTCACCCGGCTTGGCAACCGCCTGCGTGTCGGCGGCATGGCGGAGATCGGTGGCTACAGCACAGACCTTCCACCAGCGCGGCGGGATACGCTCGAATATGTCGCCGGCAACCTGTTCCCCTGTGGCGATCTCAAGACGGCCAGCTATTGGTCGGGGCTGAGACCGATGACGCCGGACGGCACGCCGATCATCGGCGGCACGCGCTATGGCAATCTCTCGCTCAACACCGGCCACGGCACGCTCGGCTGGACGATGGCCTGCGGCTCGGCCCGGGCGCTGTCCGACCAGATCTCAGGCCATCAGCCGGACATCGACATGGGAGACCTGTCCATCGCCCGCTACTGAATGGTCTAAAAAAGCTGTCAACGTGGTCAGAAGTATTCCCCATGCCTATCGGCGCGATTGAAGCCGCCGCGGCGATTGGCTAGCACTGAAGGAGGAAAGCCCAACAACCCCGGGGGGAACTCACATGTTACTGGCCTGTGGCGACGCGCTGATCGATTTCGTGCCTGTGAAGTCGGCCGACGGCCGGGATGCCTACGTGCCGGCCGTCGGCGGGTCCTGCCTCAACATTGCCGTCGCCATGGCGCGCCTTGGCGCCCTCACCGGTTTCGTCGGGGGGATCTCCACCGACCTGTTCGGATCGATGATCGCCGACCACATGACGGCTTCCGGCGTGTCGCTCCGTTATGTCCGCCGCTCGGGCGACGAGACCACGCTGGCCTTCGTCCGTTTCGTCAACAACGAGCCGCACTACGCTTTCTATGACGAGGCGACCGCCGCCCGCCTGTGGACCTATCGTCCGGACAGCATTCCCTTTCCAGCCATAGCGGCGCTGCACGTCGGATCGACGACGCTCATCAATGAGCCGGTCGCTTCGGAGTATCTCACACTGTTCAAGGCGGCGAAGGGTAAGACGACGCTGTCATTCGACCCCAACTGCCGGCCGACGCTGACGCACGACAAGGCCGCCTACACGGCGCGCATGGCCGAGTTCGCCCGCACCGCCGACATCGTCCGCATGTCCGACATGGACTTTGACTTCCTGTTCGGCGGCAACGACTTCGATGCCAAGGCCCAGGAGATTCTGGCCGGTGGCGCGGCGCTGTTCATCGTCACGCGCGGCGGCGACGGCGTCACTGCCTGGCACCGGACGGCAGGCCGGGTGGAAGTTCCTGCCCCCACCGTGAAAGTGGTCGACACCATCGGTGCTGGCGACACCTTCCAGGGCTCGTTCCTGGTGGCGCTCAAGGAATCGGGCCGCATTGCGCAACCGGCGCTTGAGGCCATCAGTCGCGACGAGCTGACCGCCGCCCTTGCCTTCGGTACGCAGTGCGCCGCCATCACCTGTTCGCGGGCGGGCGCCAACCCGCCTTGGCGGGCCGAGGTTCCGGCATAGCTGGGGGCGGAACGGACTGCGCGACACGATCGCCGCGTCGGCTTCGGCAAATCTTAACCTGTAACTGCCAACATTCGCTGACAGGCGGGACCATGTGCGATGTCGGTTGAGCAGAGAAACGGGGTCAGACGGCGGACGCTCAGGGCGGCGAAGATCGTCTATGGCGATTATCGCTACATCGTCGACTGCGTCGTGCGCGACTCCAGTCCCGGCGGCATGCGCATCCGTTGCGACCATGCCCGTGAGATCCCGCAGGATTTCTTCATCTTCGACCCGACGGAACAGTCCTTGCGCCGGGCCGAGGTGATGTGGCGGCGCGAGACCGAACTCGGCCTGCAATTCACGGCCGACCCCATCTACATCCACGAAAGCCACGACCCCCGGCACGCCCGCTTCCGCTTCATGTAAGCGCGCCCGAGGTCCTTACGCGTCCGCCACTTCCGTTGAGGTGGGCGTGTAGGTCTTTGCCCAATCGTGCAATGCCTCACCAACCGTGCGCAGAGCCTTGCCAGCCTCGGAGAGTTCGTATTCGACGCGCGGCGGCGCCTGCTCGTAGTCATGGCGGACAACCAAGCCTGACTTCTCGAGATCTCGCAACTGCGCGGCCAACATATGCTGGGTAATGCCGGGGATGCCGCGCCGCAGTTCGTTGAAGCGCCGTGGCCCCTCCGACAGCAGACAGATGATCTCGCCCTTCCACTTGCCGGTGATGACCTTGAGACCGCGCTGGACGACCGAAAGATACTCCTGCAGCTCCACCGAACAGTTGAGCTTGCCCGATCCCACAGCCGGTCCGGACCCAAGATCGAAGGACATAGCACTCTCCAAATCACACTCGAAAAGCATACCGCTTCCCTCGTGAAATAGGGTCATTCCACCCGGCGGAAAAGCGCAAACCACCGACGCAGACATCACAAGAGCGTGCATGATGCCTCAGCTGAGGCCCTTCACGTGCCCCTCCGCATCGAGGCCGATGCGGTTGGCCGCCGGCACGCGCGGCAGGCCCGGCATGGTCATGATCGCTCCGCAGATGGCGACGACGAACTCGGCGCCCGCGGCGAGGCGCACGTCGCGGACCGGCAGGACGTGCCCCGTCGGCGCGCCCTTGAGCTGGGGATCCGCACTGAAGGACGACTGCGTCTTGGCAATACAGACGGGCAAGCGGCCAAAGCCGCGTTCCTCATATTCGACGAGCTTGCGGGCGGCGCGGCCATCGTATTCGACCGACGCGGCCCCATAAATCTCGCGCGCCACTGTCTCGATCTTGGCGGCAAGTGGCAGGTCGTCCGGATAGAGAAGGGCGAACGGCCGGCTGCGGGGCGCGTCGAGGACCGCGACCACCGCCCGCGCCAGATCCTCGGCACCTCGGCCGCCGTCGGCGAAATGGGTGGCCAACGCCACCGGAGCTCCGGCCTCGGCGCACAACACGCTGAGGCGGGCAACCTCGGCATCGGTATCGCTGCCGAAGCGGTTGATGGCGACGACCACGTCGACACCGAACTTGCGCAGATTTTCGAGGTGACGGGACAGGTTGGCGAAGCCGGCCTCCATCGCCGCGACGTTTTCGGCCCCGAGGTCTTCCTTGGCGACGCCACCATGCATCTTCAGCGCGCGGATGGTCGCCACCAGCACCACGGCGTCGGGCTGAAGGCCGGTCTTGCGGCACTTGATGTCGAGGAATTTCTCCGCGCCGAGATCGGCGCCGAAACCGGCCTCGGTCACCACCACGTCGGAAAGCCCGAGCGCCGTCTCGGTGGCGATTACCGAGTTGCAGCCATGGGCGATGTTGGCAAAGGGACCGCCGTGGACGAAGGCCGGCGTGCCCTCCAGCGTCTGCACGAGATTGGGCTGCAGTGCATCCTTCAGCAGCACCGCCATGGCACCGGCCGCGGTTACCATGTCGGCCGTCGCATAGGAGCGGGCGTCGAGCTCGCCGATGACGATGCGCTTCAGGCGGCGTTCGAGGTCGGCAAGGTCGGTCGCCAGGCAGAAGATCGCCATCACCTCCGAGGCGACGGTGATGTCGAAGCCGTCCTCGCGGGGAAAGCCATTGGCGCTGCCGCCGAGGCCATTGATCTGGTGGCGCAGCATGCGGTCGTTCATGTCGAGAACACGGCGCCAGGTCATGCGGCGGCCGTCGAGCCTCGGCTCGTTGCCCCAGTAGATATGATTGTCGATCATCGCCGACAGCAGATTGTGCGCCGAGGTGATGGCGTGGAAGTCGCCGGTGAAATGGAGGTTGATCGCCTCCATCGGCACCACCTGGGCATAGCCGCCGCCGGCCGCCCCACCCTTGACGCCAAAGCAGGGTCCGAGCGAGGGCTCGCGCAGGCAGATGCTCGTTTTACGACCGAGGCGGGTGAGCGCGTCGCCGAGGCCGACGGTGGTGGTCGTCTTGCCTTCGCCAGCCGCCGTCGGCGTGATGGCGGTGACCAGCACCAGCTTGCCGCGCGGGCGCCGGCGCGCCTCGGACACGAAGTCATGCTCGATCTTGGCGATGTGGCGGCCGTAGGGTATCAGCGCGTCGCCGGGGATGCCGAGGCTGTCCGCTATCTCCTGGATCGGTTTGAGGCGGGCAGCGCGGGCGATCTCGATGTCGTCAAGCATGGGCACACTCGTGGTTCCCGGCGGCTAGTTATTGATTCTAGTGGAGCTTTTGAAAGCGACATTTGATCTGGGGCTTGATGTCAAGCGGGACTCAAATGTCAAATTCGCTCCACTAGTACGTGAAAAGATGTAGCCGGATCCGACTTTTCTGTTGTTTCGACCGGGCATCTCGTCTTTGCTGGCGGCGAGACGGCCCCTGGCCTTCCCCCTCCCTGACGGAGCCCCCCGTTGACCCCATCCAATCGACTTTCTTCCGGCCGTATCCTCGTACGCGGTCGTGTGCTGAGCTTCAAGCGGCGCCCGAACGGGGCCGGCGACGCCGCCGCCTACAGCTATCTTGAGGATGGTCTCATCGTCATCGACGCTGGCAGGGTGACAGACGTCGTCGAGGCCGGGGAGATCGGTCGGGTTGGTGGCGAGGGCGTCGTCCTGCACGATTTTTCCGGCAAACTGATCCTGCCGGGCTTCATCGACACCCATATCCATTTTCCCCAGACGCAGGTGATCGCCTCCTACGGCGAACAGCTGCTCGAATGGCTGACGAAGTACACCTTTCCCGCCGAGTCGCGCTACGGCGATCCCGACTTCGCGGCAGCGCAAGCCGGCTTCTTCATCGACGAACTACTGCGCAACGGCACCACCACGGCGGTCTGCTACGGCTCGGCCCACAAGGGCTCGGCCGAGGCGCTGCTGGCCGAAAGCCAGCGGCGCGGCACGGCGATGTTCGTCGGCAAGACGGCGATGGACCGCAACGCACCGCCGGAGGTGCTCGACAGCGCGCAATCGGCCCATGACGACACGGCGGCGCTGATCGACGCCTGGCACGGACACGGCCGGCAGAAGGTGGTGATCACGCCACGCTTTGCCATCACGTCGACGCCGGAGCAACTGGAGGCGCTGGGCAGCCTCGCCCGCGCCCATCCGGAGTGCCTGGTGCAGACGCATCTTTCGGAGAATGCCGAGGAGGTCGCCACGGTGCGGCGCCTGTTCCCGGACCGCGCCGATTATCTCGACGTCTACGACCACTATGGACTCGTTGGCCCCAGGAGCCTGATGGGGCACTCGATCCATCTCACACCGCGCGAGATCGTTCGCATGTCGGAAAGCGGCGCCGTCGCCGTGTTCTGTCCGACGTCCAACCTGTTCATCGGTTCGGGCCTCTTCGACTACAAGGGTCTCGAAGGCGGGAGGCATCCGGTGCGCCTGGCGCTCGCCACCGATATCGGCGGCGGCACCAGCTATTCGATGCTGGCGACGGCGGCCGAAGCCTACAAGGTGACGCAGCTCAGGGGACAGAAACTCTCCGCCCTCGAGGCTTTCCACCTGATGACACGCGGCAACGCAGAGGCCCTCGGCGAGCCGGACCTGGGACGCATCGCCCCTGGCGCCCATGCCGACCTCGTGGTGCTCGACAGTGCCGCCACGCCGGCCATGGCCCATCGCCTCGCGGCCAGCAACGGCGATCTCGAGGAGGAACTGTTCGTTCTCATGACCCTCGGCGGCGACCGCAACATCCAGGAGGTGTTCGTCGGTGGCCGGCCTCAGGGTGTGCGGCGGGCCGCTCCATAGCTGGGCGAGCAAGGGCTGGGCCGGCGCGATACCGACGGTCCCGTTTTTTCGACCCCTATAAAGAATAGCTTGCCACGGCAGGACAGCCCAAGCTAGCATCAATGAAATCGATTGCTAAAACGAGGGCCTGCCCGCAGGCGACAGGCTGGGATTGCCGCAAACGGTGCGATCGGGGATGTCTGCCGTTGTGGTGCGGTGATTTGGTAACGTTTCGGATTGATGCAGGCATCGTGGAAGAGGGAGCTTCCGCATTGCCGTGTGTGAGGGCGTCGGCCGTCCTGAGATGACGCCGGCCAGGGAGGAAGATGTGGCACTTGACCGGCCGTTTTCGATCCAGCTGCATTCGGCGCGGCTGTTTCCGCCTGTGACGGATCATCTGCCGCACCTTGCTGCCCTTGGCTACACCAACGTTGAGCCGACAGACCTTCTCTACGACGACCCGGCGGCCCTGCGCGAAACGCTCGACGAGAGCGATCTCACCGCCTTGAGTGGCCACTTTCCGCTGCGGTTGCTCGAAGGCGATCCAGACGCCGCCTGCCGCATCGCCGAGATGCTCGGCATGCGCCTCGTTGTCTGCCCCTTCGTGCCAGTCGAGACACGCCCCGCCGTCACTGACGAATGGCGACGTTTCGGTGATCGCCTGGCGGCGATCGCCCGCCTGCTACGGTCGCGCGGGTTCGATTTTGCTTGGCACAATCACGACTATGAGTTCCGGCCACTGCAGGACGGTTCGTTGCCGATCCAGCACATCGCCGCCGATCCAGCCGTTCATCTCGAACTCGACGTCGCCTGGGTGGCGCTGGCCGGCGTGGATCCGCAGCCGTGGCTCGAGGGCTACTCGGGCCGAATTGCCGCCGTCCACGTCAAGGATATCGCGCCGCGCGGCAGTCGCTCGGGCGAAGATGGCTGGGCGGACGTCGGAACCGGCATCGTGCCGTGGCCCAAGCTGTGGAAGACGGCCGTCGCCGCTGGCGCGTCGCTGCTCATTGCCGAGCACGACAACCCCTCCGATTTCGACCGCTTCGCCCGTCGAAGCATCGACGCCATGCGCACCTTCGCCGGCATGATGGAGGCCGAACCGGCGTCGGCGGCAAGGTAACGCGCCGCTGCTACGCCGCGTCTTCGGCGCTTACCGATCTCCGGGACCAGGCAGCACTGGCCTATCGTAGACGTACGCGCACGCCCCGCCGAAGCGGACGGCATGCGACCGCCGCTGACAGCCAGCGGCGAATCACCGACAATGCAATGAATTCGCGGGAAAAATGGTCGGAGTGGCGTGATTCGAACACGCGACCCCCTGCTCCCGAAGCAGGTGCGCTACCAGGCTGCGCTACACTCCGTAACCGTTGGTGGGGCGGTGTATAGCGTCCCCTCCCCGCCTCCGCAAGCCCCAAAATAACACCTGTGGATCGAGGGTTTCTCTCCCGCCGAACAGCGCCGGGAAACGGCCGCCGACAGACTGACGCGGCTGTCGTCGTATGGCCTCCGCCATCGACAACCAGCCGCATCGGCGTTGTTGCAGTCGGCCCATGTTGCGGCTATATCGTGCGAACCGCGGCCAAGGCCGCCGGATGGGGTGTCGCCAAGTGGTAAGGCAGCGGATTTTGATTCCGCCATCCGTAGGTTCGAATCCTGCCACCCCAGCCAAGCTTCCAGACAAAATCAGATCTCGAGTTGAAGTCCCGTACGGTCCCACGCCTGCGGTCATGACGAGATCCCGCAGGCCGGCTCGTCTGAACCTTGTGCTGCCTGGACAGACCGGTGAAGATCGCATCGGGCCATATGTTGGATGGGAAGACCGGAATGACCAGGGAAAACCGAGACCGACTCGTCGATGCGCTGCTGGCGGCGATCGAACACCACATATTGCCGTTGACACGCGTCGGCGTCGCGGCTGGCAACAAGGTGTTCGGGGCCGCTCTGCTCGACAAGAGGGATTATTCTGTTGTGCTCGCTGGAACCAACAACGAGACGGAAAATCCGCTTTGGCATGGTGAAGTCCACACCATCAAGACGTTTTATGAACTCAAGGAAAATCCTGATAC
>Ga0316604_10001978_pt1 | contig 16766 bp, 17 predicted proteins | sample OWC_soil_day20_C_FD_207650 | JGI IMG/M metagenome (GOLD analysis project Ga0316604, IMG submission 207650) | Wetland soil microbial communities from Old Woman Creek delta, Ohio, United States - OWC_soil_day20_CT | ecosystem: Environmental > Terrestrial > Soil > Wetlands | place: USA: Ohio... | reverse complement strand
CAAGGATTGAACCCGGCCGCTTCTGCGCTTAGAATGCTGCCTTCTGCCCAGAGCGGGCGTCGTATAATGGTAATACCCTAGCTTCCCAAGCTAGAGCCGTGGGTTCGATTCCCATCGCCCGCTCCAATAAACCCTTAACTGTTTGTCTTTTATAGGACTTTCTGGTTTCAGGGTTTCTCTGCCCCGTAAGACCACTACAGAGGTGGTCAAATGTCAGGGGTATCCTGCCTATATCGTCGCCCAAGCGGTATTTACGCTGTTCGTATCGTTGTGCCTAGTCGCCTACGCGCATCCGTTGGGCGTGGTGAAATCCATGTTTCTACCGGCCTTCGTGACTGGAACGCGGCTAAAATCGCAGCCCTAAAAATTCAATTCCAGTGGCGAGAGAGGCTAATGGCGCTAGACGTCGAGAGATTGGCTACTGCAAGCCCATTGCTGCAAGGCGATGGACTGATTTCGATCTGTCAGGGAGCAAAGGCTATCGGGGTATCTGATGGCAGCTTGCTGACTGAATTGCGTAACGAGCGCACTGAGCTATTTACCCAAGCACAGTATTGGGAAGGCTGGCTCGTGGCTGAAATAGACGCAATCGAACTGGATTATGATGGCACATTCATCTTGAACGATGTTGAGCGTCAGGGACTCCTTCAAGTCCTGTCCTGTGTTGTTCGTGCGTTTGATCCTGCTGTTAGCATTGCTGGGTTGATTAGCGAAGGCACTGCCACTGAGTCGGTGTTTCGGTTATCAGGGCATGGTGGTTTTTGGCCAATCAACGAGATAGTGATCCCCCTGGCTTCTTGGATGGTCAGGAAAAGCGCGATAGAGCGCATCAGGGCGCGTCTGGCTAGTGGCATACCCCCGGAGCTGAAAAAGCCCGCCAGCGGCGTTGTGAAGACGGTTTCCGAGGGTGTAGTGGTCATGGATGCCATTACCGCCAAGCATGGGCATAAGCGATTCTCTGAGCTGTTCAGCCTGTATCGGAATCACCGCAGTTGGGGGGTAGATCAAAGCCGACGTATGGCTACAGAAGCCGGTTTGTTTGTCGAGTTAATGGGCGATCCTGCTCTGAGTGCTATCGAGGTAGAAACGATCCACGATTACGCCCGCCAGTTGTCTCAATTGCCCAATGACATCTACCAGTCGCGCCGTAGGTTCAAAGTTTCCTCATTGAGCGAATTGGTTGAGATTGCCAAGCGAGAAGGGCTGCCTTGCAAGAATCAAACAACGGTAAAGGGCCACGTTGGTCGCATTGCAGAAATCCTGAATTACGCTGCTACCAAGGGAATGATGCACGCCAATCCTGCTTCTGGCTTTCAGCGGGAATGGGGTGTGTCGAAGAAAGCTCGACCACAGGACGAGAGAGAGCTATTCACATCCGATGAATTGGACTTGATCTTCTCGCAAGATTGGTTTCCCGCAGGGGCGGGTAGGTTCTCCGAGCGAAAGGGTTCGACAGACTGGAGGCCGTTCTATTTCTGGTTACCGTTGTTGGCGCTTACCACTGGTGGCCGATTGAATGAGCTGTCACAGCTCTATCTGGATGACATACGGAAGAGCGAGAAAGATAGTTCCATTTGGTATTTGGACTTCAATTTGAACCATCCAGACAAAATTGACGCGGATGACCGTGATGAATGGGAGTCCGACAAGTCATTGAAGACGGTCAATGCAGTCCGAGTAGTGCCTCTGCATGAGGTCGTTATCCGTGCTGGTTTGCCTGAATACGTTGAAACTTTGAGGGCGGCTGGCTACCTTCGGCTGTTCCCTGAGTTGAAGCGCGACGATGTCAAAGGATATGGAAAACCCGCAGGATCATGGTTCAACGAGAGATTCCTGGGAAGGCAATTGGGCATAGAGCGGAACGGCAGAAAGACGTTCCATAGCCTGAGGCATAACTTCATTACGGCAATTGAGCGGTTGGACTTACCTGAGCGTGTTATGGCACAACTGGCAGGCCATGAGCGAGGACGCACACAGAGTGGAACGCGATATGCAAAGGACCGGCAAGCAGAAGAGCTGAAATCAATCATTGACTGTCTTGCTTTTGATTGTCTTGCTGCCGTCGGTCGATTTGACACGCAAGCGGGCATACGAGCGATAAAAGTCTCAGAGCGTCGAAAAGCCGCAATTGCACGCTCCAAGACAATCTCTTGATAGCGGTCGCTGCTGTAGGACTGAGCCGACCACTCGGCTCAGTGAGTTCTAGTCAGTCAATGTGTCGCAGAAGTGCCGTGCTAGAAAGAACAACCAAGGAATTTGACTCCGTTGTAGCAGGGCGGAGTTGAAGGTTGGTGGCACAGAGCTAGTGGAGACAATTTTGGCCAAGTCGGAAATTGTGTAACTCTGGTCATCAGCGTCCATTTCACCAGGGCGAACGCAAGCGCGGATTAGTGCGGCGCACAATTCCACCAAGCATGTCTCGCCGCCAAGGAAATCCCACCAGCTTTTTCCGACGCGGATCGTTGCGTTAATTCTGATCCCCTGATGAGTGAATCCACATTGCCAACGATTGTTAGGTAGTTCGTGGAAGCATCCTTCTGGCAGCTTCTCAGCCAGGTTCCGAATGATGTGCCAGTCCTTTTTATTCGACTGCTTCTGCGTGCCGTAAAGCACACCGTAGGTGAAATCAATTTCCGTAACGCCTGCCGCTGCTGCCCAGGTAGGTGCGTGGTTGATGATAGCGTCAGCAAAGTTCTCGCTCATCTCATCGTTTAGGCAACGAGGGCCACTTTTAAGCGTGGCAACTTTGAGCAAAGCACCCTCAAGCTTTTGACCGTCAAGACAGGAATTCGAGGTGTGCATTTCACTGAGGACGCACTGCCAGCCAAAGATTGGAAGCAGTATCTCTTCAATCATTCTGCCTGCTGATGTCTCCATCGAAGAGAACAGCTTTGCAGGCAGGATGTCGCCTTCAATTTGACTAATTCGCGAGTAATCATTCCTCTTGGAATACATCATCAACACGAACGGACTTGTGGAGAATTTAGCGAATACTGACTCTGCCACAGGCAAGCTTGCGACATGGTTGCCAATCTTCGTGCGAAACAATGTCTCGATGTCTAGGACTCGTTGCCTTGCCTGGGCATCCTGGTCAATACGACCAAGGGATGCCAATAGTTCGGCTTTGCTTAACCCAAGTGAAACCGCACGCGGCAGCCCTGCGTGACCTCTCGCCATTGCTTATCCCCCTACGCGATCTTGCGCGATTTTCGTTTTGTTTTACTCGGAGCGTATGCGGCTTCCTCACTATCGCCGCCATCGCCCCAGACAATAGTCTTCCCGTCCTTGAACCACTGGCGGGTTCTTACATGCGACTGAATATAGACTATTCTAAATGCATCAGGCGCGACATCGAATTTTTTCCATCCGCGACTCTTCACTTCGTCCAAATGTGAAGCGATCACGTCACCTGCAACACGGCCTAGGCGAGTCGGAACCGCGTTGCCTACTTGTCGATATTTTTCGGAAACTGTGCCTGAAAACTCCCAGTCATCAGGGAATTCCTGGATGCGTGCGTATTCACGCAGGCTTAATGCTCTGGTTTCTACCGGGTGGCATAGCGAGGTGCTGGCGTGATTCGGCATCGTGACCAATGTGGGACACGGAAGGTCAAAGGTTAGCCGACGCCACCACCCAGAGCGTCCTCCTTTGGCATGCCACGCTTTTCCCATCGACTCTTGCTGCAATTCAACAGGCAGACTTCTCCAGTTTGAGCCTTGCGGGATGAGTGATAAGAAGCTCTTTTTCCGAGGGCTGAAGTCCAGAACAACCGGATTGGGTTCCTGCAAATCACCAATGGCATCACGCAGCGTTGCCCAGGGCCGTATAGCCGCTCCCTGGAATAAATCCGCCTGTGGCTTCACCAAAGCGATAGGGCCGTGAGTTGGATTTGGGAAATCCACCTGTGCGTTGTAGCGATTACCAATGAAGATCACTCGCTCACGAATTTGAGGCGCACCATAATTGACGGAATTTACCTCGAACACATCAAGGTGGTAGGCCGCTCCAGGTATAGCCTGCAAATCTTCGGAAAAGCGCCGGACCACAGAGCCCGGTTCTTCATCACTGCTTAACGGTGGCCCTCCGTTTTCCGGGCGTTCGGCAATTGGGCGGTGCAGCAGGGCGGCAGAGATAAGCCCTCTGACGTTCTCCATCAGAAAAAATTTGGGCTGGATGTATTCAACGAAGCGCAGGTATTGCCAAAGCAATGTCCCTCTAGGGTCTTGAACGGTTCCGCGCTTCCCGGCAGTGCTAAACGATTGGCAAGGTGGGCCGCCAACTAATAGATCAACTTCCCCAGGTTTTAAGCCAACTGCCTTCAATACCTCTGCTGGGTCCAAGTTGGTGATGTCACCCTCGAAAACCTGAAGGTTGGGATTTACACGCCCTGCGGCAACGTTATTTCTGATCGTGTTGCAAAAAACACGCTCCTTTTCAGCGCACGCGACAATCTCGTAGCGGCCAGTGCTATCCAAGCCAAGGTCAAGACCCATGCCGCCTGAGAATAAGGAGATAACCTTGTATTTCTGTTTCATGTTTATGCTCATAGTGGGCCGGAGCGGTCTGCAACGAGGTGCAACGCACTTGGAATACGTCTCTTGCACAGCCAGCAGCTCAACGTGCAATCGTAACGCAGCGTCGAATTATTTGGGGTGGCCGGGCTGTGATTTTCAAATTTCACCCCAGCAAATCACAAGGTAGGGTATCAAGGTGGTCGTTCTTTTCTAAGGGTTACCACCCTGACAGGACCGTGCCATTTTCATGTCATGCCGGTCAGGCGAGTGCTTCTGCTTCTGCTTCCTCTTCATCGACGCCGACCCTGCGCATCTCCTCAATCTCGTCGCTCGTCAGTTCCTTGATGACCAGTTCCGGGAGTTCCTTATCGGTATCGTCGATGGTCTTCTCGATGCGCAGGGAGTGACGTAGCGTGTCGGAGGTATTCTTGATTGCGGTCGAGTATGCAGCCGCAGCCCTCATCACCAGAACTGCCTCCTTCAACGAGGTAGCCTGAAGCTGTTCCGCTGCATCGATCATGACTTCACGAAGGAAACGAGCATGGGCAAGGTCATCGTTGATGAGCCTTGCTGCTTCTTCCTTGATGGCTTCATCTGAAGTGACACGCTTCATCAGGTCGGTCCTGGCTTGCGCCAGCACCTCCTCCTTGATCGCACCCTTCTTCACACCGTGTTCAGCAAAGTGACGCTGCAAGGTGCGCACACTGATCCCTAGGCGCTGGCTGATCGAGAGGACGGTGTAACCGGCCTCTCTCATAGCCAATGCCTCCATGATCTGCGCCGGGGTTGCTGCTGCCTTCTTCATCGTTGTAGTCATTCGTTACTTACTCAGGTAGTTGTTACTTCTTACTACTATTAAGTTATTACTATTATCAGAGTGACCCATCAAAACCCTGCGTTTATGCAGGTTTCGGGCTGGATCGCTACCGAAATTTCCGCACCGGCTATGCACCGCGCCACTGCCTGTTCAGCTTCTTCAGGCAGCTATCGTGGATTACCTTGTTCATTTCGTCGGCCACCATCGAGCGACGGTAGGAACGAGTTCCGGCGTAGAGGCGCGTGCCACTGCTGCGATTCGCCCTCGGATAACTTCCCTTCATTCCCAGTTGAGCAAGCGAGGTGGTCGCGAATGCATGACGAACGAGGCGAGGCACATCGTCTCCGAAACGACAGAACCTGAAGTGTTGCGCCAGCTTCGTGAAGTCGAACTGCGCAAGCTCCTGCAAGCTGCGGATGGGAAGCATCGAACCGCGAAGGGTTACCTCCCAACGAGCGCACCACTGTGCAGGATCGGTGATCGGCCCTCCGTCGTTCCACGCCTTCACGTAGCCGTGAAAGCGAATGTCAGGGCGATCCCTGTCTTCGCAGTCAGCAATCTGCCATTCATCTGCCAGGCAGCGCACCAACTCCCTCGGCGTCTCCACGTTGTCGAGCTTACCAAGTCGAGCCGCCCTTCCGATGGTGATCGCCTTCTCGCCCTTTCGACGGTAAAGATGCCAATAGCACCCCTTGGGCGGAGGGCGAGAGGAGAAGCGATAACGGTCAGCAACGATTTCCGCCAAGTCCGTCTTGGTGGCTCCGTCACGGTAGGTGTCGAAAGCAACTTCAACCGCCACTATTCGCACCGTCTCGATGCTGAACCTTTGTCCCAGTGCAGCGAGAGCTTCGGTGACGGCACTCATGCTGCGAGGGTCTTGAACGCGGAAACGGAATGCAGATGCAGACCCTGTTTGCGTCGCATCCAGTGGATCAACTCCCGGCTTGGAACCTTCCGGGAGCTGCAAGGCTTCACGCAAATGATCCTGAACGGTCCAAAAGTTGGACCTATCACTGAGTTGAATCTCGACCTCGACCCAGTCGATGACTACCTCGATCTTGTCACCCCGGTAATCCATTACTCATCGGCTACCGGAGTCTTTGCGTCTTCCATCGGAGGCAACGCTGGGAACAGATGCTCTTGGATGAACTTGTAGCACTCTTCTTCAGACCTGCCGTTTTCAAGCAGTCGGTCGGCACGACGCATTACCCCAACAAATCGATCCAGGGCTGGCTCCGCAATCGCACGGAATGCGGCAGATGCACTAACGCCCTGGACTTCCGCCAGCTTTTCGACTTGTTCGAGGTGCAGACCTTCGAGAGTAATCATGAAGCTCTTCGTCGGCCCATCAGGACGACGACGCTCCTTGCTTCGACGTTGGCGCTCTGCGCCAGACATCGGCTTATCGCCAAGCGGCTTGCGGCCTCGCTTCTTGCCGGCGGCCTCTTCGGCAACCGGCGGGGTGGTTTCTTGTGTATTCATCATGGGCCGACTATAACATATTTCGTCTCTACTGACAAATATAAGGTATGATGCACACAAGTTGTAAGTTGTGACCTAAGGTCGGAATAGGTCGAAATCATCGGTCACAAGTTATGAAATTTACCTATGAGCCTAGCTCTCGATTATTGAGTAACTTCTGAGCCAAGAGGGGAAACGCTATGACCACACGTATTGCTTACTTTCGCGTTAGCACTTCCGACCAAAGCATCGAAGCTCAACGCACCGCCCTCGGTGGCTCCTTCGACAAAGAGTTCTCTGACGAGGGCGTGAGCGGGTCGATTCCTGCAGCAAACCGCCCCGGCTTCGCAGATTTGCTCAAGTTCGTGCGGGAGGGCGACACCGTATTCGTCTATGCAGTGGATAGACTCGGTCGTGACGCTCTGGACGTTCAATCCACTGTTCGCGCATTACTTGAAAAGGGCGTCAGCGTCAGTGTGCATGGCCTTGGTCTGATCGGTCGCGGTGTAGGAGAACTCATTCTGGCCGTTTTGGCCCAGGTGGCTGAAATGGAGCGGAGGAAAATTCGGGAGCGTTGCGAGGCGGGACGGATTGCTGCACGTGTTGCGTTGGCAACAACAGGCCAAACTCATCGCGGTAAAAGAAGTCTTGGCCGCCCCTTCAAAGCTGATGCGATAGCAGTAAAAAAATGGAGGATTGACAACGGAAAGGGCGATCAGCCAGCCAGTATCGCGGCTACTGCAGCACATTTCGGCGTATCAATAGCAAGTGTGAAACGCTACTGTTCAGCTTGAGTGCTATCGCGAATATTTCGATTGCGCTTTAAGCATAGTTGCTATGCATGTTTTATCATCCGCCCGCGCCTTTTTATCGTCGAAATGTCATCTTGCTTGCTGCATCAGCAAAAAGTGCATGCAGTGCTATTGGTGACCTGAAATAACCCGCTAATTGTTAAGTGGCATGCGAACTATTACTGTTTATTACGTTGAGTTGCATATGGCAGCGAATGGTGATCAAACCCAATCGTTGCTTGGGCGGGAGGTCTTCGACAATATCGAAGAGGCGATGCTTCCATCCGTATCACCAAATCACAAAACATTTCTGGTCAAGAAATTCTCAAACTCAGTAAGTTATCGCTGGTTTGTAGAGAGTGTGACTCTGATTTCGCCGCATAGTGTGGTTCCTGCTGTTTATGCTGTGCTGCTAAGCGAAAAGAATACTTCCTTTCCAGAAGAGTATCTTAGGCAGACACTCAAGAAGACCAAGCACACTGTAAATCAACATCTTTGGCAAGGTGTGCTGGTTGAGGTTGATTATGGATTTGTTCAGCGAATTGGGAAAAAAAACGGAGAGTTGCGAACAAACAAGCGGTATAGCGATACCCGCCAACATGGAGAAATGCACAAGCGTAGGCTTGCTGTGGTGGTCAAAACAACGGGAACGTTGATACAAGTCGCACCTGTTACATCTGATACTAAATCAGCATCTGACAAAACGTGCTTCGAGCTTTCCACGCAAACGCTAAGTGGATTGGATTTTTACGGCTCATCTGGAAAGCAAAGCTGGGTTCTATGCAACATGCTTGAAACGGTATCGGCGAGTAGAATTTTGCCTCCCGTGTCGCATTACACGGCCAAGCTTGGAGCACTCCAGAAAAAGGGTAGAAATGTGGCATATCCGAGTAAATTGAACGCAGCAGAGCAAAAGCTTCTGAAAGCTGCGTTGCTTCACTCTATTGGAGTGACAGACTATGCCCAAATGACTACAGAGTTAGCTAACCTAAGGCAGCAATGCAAACAACTTGCCTCACTTACCCTCGCTAACGGGCAGATGGCCGCTCAAATTGCTGATCTTAATGCTGAGGTGGCTACATTAAAGCTAGTCGAAGAAGTCGCTAAAGACTGGGAAAAGAACATGGGTTCAGTCGGGCAGCTTGCAGAGAAAGTCATGGAACTGCAGAAGTTGTATGCTGAGATGTAAGAGTTAGAGGGCGAGACAGCTTGACTATAGGGCCTGAGATCACTAAAATAACGAGACACTGGTGGGGAATTTGGAGCAGTAACAAATCCTCGCGACGGCGCTAGTAAAGGCCCTACTGCAAAAGATAGCACCTTCAAAAGCCACCTTCGGGTGGCTTTTGTCATTTCTAGCAGCGCATTGCGGTTGATTTGAAGCAGCGAACACTACGTGGCATGCCTTGTTGAATTAGGTAATGTATATGGTGTGCATGGAATAAGTCCTGACTCCCATGGTGACTTGTCAAATTTCTTTGCTAGACTGTCACTACAATTGGTTGCTACACATGTAGTTGAGCGGTTTATGATTGTCTATATATTTCAATGTCTTATGGGGTAGTGTAAAAGCGGTTCGATTCCCATCGCCCGCTCCACATCGAATTCAGGCAGGTCGTTGATCTGCAAAAGAAAAAGCCAACCGAGAGCGGTTGGCTTTTTTGTTGTCTTGTCGATATCTGGTCAGAGTTGGGTAGAGCGTTATCGATCTACATCCAGCAAGGGCTAACTGGCGGCTCATCGGCCATCGTCCGCATCGACCTGCTATCTAGCAGGCGCGGGTTGGCGACGAAAACTAAGCAACCAACAATCGACGTTCAGGCTGGAGTGAACAGAGGGACGATTACTGGAGATGGGCCTTCCGGAGGCGCAGCAGTGTGATCGATACTAGCCGTGAAGCCTGGTGGTAGGTGCTTGTACGTGGCCTTTGGGCTGGTGTCGCAACCGTGAATGGCGGCATCGAGATCGCGCACTGGAAGCTGAACGCACTGGGCAGTGAAAATTTCCCCGCCGTCGACCGAGTATCCAATTCGCTTGAACGCGTCCCAGTACGGGCTCACAACCAGTGAGCCGCCGTAATATCCTGTATTGCAGATCACCACGTTACAGAAGACTGTTCTTGATAAAGAAACGGCTAACGACTCAAAGAGCTTGACGTCACGGTTGTAAGCTATGACAAACAAATGGTGAACCCTGCCTCGATACAAGAGCGCCCGCTCGATATCCATGAAGTCGTAGCAAATGCTGACCCCGATCTGTCCATATGGCCCTGCATCGAAGACATAGACGTTGGGATCAGCCCGGAATGACCACGGCGGTACGTATTCATTGAAACCCGACGCTTCAGCCGGCGCGGGATCTCGCTTGCCGAACCAAACTCTGGCGGCATAGCGTGAAGGTTTGCGCTTCCAAAAGTTTTTGGGGACGAGGACAAGACCTTCATTTTTGGCAGACTTCGTTCGATGGTCCAGTCGGTAATCAACGCCAACGATTGCTAGCGTATTCATGGAACAGACAAGCCGTTCGAAGTCGTCCAGTCGCGTTCTTGGGAGTGCCAGCTCAGGGAGAAGAATTATGCGAGGCTGATCGTCGTGGTCTGCTAGTGCCCTCATCGCTCGGCGAATCTCGTGCCATGCACGGCTGTCCTCCGTTGCTGAGATTTTGGGCTCACCACTGCTGGCGTTCCACGCGGCCTCGTAATCTAAGGTAGTCTGAATCACGCCAAGGGTAAGTGCTTCAACCAATGCTGGCTTCTTAGAAGTCATGCCGGTCCCATTTCGAAGTAGTGCTTCCAATCAACATCGGTGAGGTGCATGAGATTGACGGGCGTAATTTGCCGCGATTGCTGATTGAAAGTCGAGATTTGGTTTGCCTCAAGTTCGGTTTGTGCAATCGAGATGACGCGGGCCAAATCTGCTGCATCGATGAGGCTTACCGGATCATGCTCAGTGTCATCATCGAATTTTGGATTCCACGTTTGGAATAGGTTGGCCAATACGTTCTCGGCTGCGCGAGGCTGGAGGCATGCCTCAAGAATTCCGAGAGTCGCCGAAGAATAGGTGATTTCGTCTCGCAGGAGTTGCGGAAGATGTCTGAGCATGCTTTCATGTCCCGGTCCGTTCCATTGGACTGGTAGTAGGAACGAGCGCGAAAGCAAGGCAAAGAGGCACAGGCCAAGACCGCGAATCGGATTCTGAGCGGAGCCTATTTCGCTCACGACGAGAGGTGCATATCGCCTGTCAAAAATCTGGTGCCGTAGCGGGACTCGCCTTAGAACTCCATTTCCGGGCTCACGCAGTTTCTGCTTCCACTCGTGCCAGGACGCCGCTGTCGTGTCGATTAGATGACTCGGCAATGCGAAATTGAGCGGGTGGGCACAATGGTAGCGCGTACCTGTGTCATTGCGAGACGCGCGTTGAAGATACTCTTGGTCCAACGTCTGAGCCGTAGATGACAGCAGTAATGCCGCTTGCCGAACAATCTCTAGGCAGGTCCATTCACCAAGTCGCCATTCCTTTGAGATTCCGGGGTCGTTGCTACCCCAGATCTTTTCTGCCCAAACAGGAAGCGGCAGCAGGTTCGCCGCCTCAGAGCCAGAGAGTGATGTTTGAATACGATTCGCAGCCGGTAAAAGAGCCGCTACTTGCTGGATGTCGGGGCGATCGTAGCGCCCCATTAAGGCGTCAAACCACCACCCATCGCGCTTTGCTTGAGTTGCCCCAGTTGCTGAAGCGATCCGCTCTAGTGGGGCTATTGGTGCATCCGCTGGGAAGAAGGTCCATAGATCATCGGATTCGGGTAGGCCTTCGACGAGGGTTCCCAAGTGGATGATCAGATCAGACGCTCGACGAACTGGCTTGCTAAGGTCGAACTTACACCCCCACCAAGCGAGCGCAACGCGCAGATTCGGCGGCATGTTACCGCTAGCTAGCAACTCATGGCCCCTATCGACAAATGCCTGACTCAGTCGTTCCCTGAAGAGATGCGAGGAGCTTGGTGATTGTTCCAACAACACAGTGGCGCAATACATACCGACACAAAGCTGATCTAAGCTTTTCTGTACAAACCATCGGTCTGCGTCAGGCATGCCCCGGTTGGTAAAGCTCGCAATATCCCGAAGAGATCTCAGCGCGGCGGCTCTGCGCCACCCTGCTGCATTGGTGTTAACAAGTAGCTGCGCAGCTCGCACTGTTTCCGCAGCGAGCACCGCATAAGAATTGCCGCGTATGTAACTGGCCGCTAGTCGATTGACTGGGTCGCGCGCATAACGGTCGATGTCATCAAAGAGAAGATTCAGCCCTGTAGCACCGAGGCGGCGCGCGATGGAAAGCGCATGGGTCCACAACCGGACGCGATCAGGCCGTTCGTGCAGAACCCTTCTGACTAAGCTAAATACTCTGTCTGCAATGCCCGAAAGTCGGGCGTGAATCTGAGAGTCATTGATCCCAGTAAGGCCCGCGAATGGGTCGAGCAATGTAGCCGTGCCATTGCGATTGGTTGCGTCACTCTCAGTCGTTCGGCTTTGTCTAGGTCCGCCATGTCTAGTAGCGATTGTTTCCGGTGCAGCGAGTCTTGCTTCGGCGACGCGAGCAAGGCGAGTCGCCGCGAATGCCAGCCGTGTTCGCTCTGGCATCTCCGCTTCAGGAACATCCACGAGGAGTAGATGCTCTAGCTGCTGCGACAAGATTGAGAGTTCGTTGTCTTCGAGCGCAGTGAAGTCTGTCTTGCCGATTGCCGATTGCCGAAACCAGAGCAATCGTCTTAGTCATTAATGGAGTTGGAAACTCAGGATCGAGTCGGCACTCATCTTTGGCTCGATTCCAAAGCTCTGACCCTGCAAGGCACTTGCTGGCATCGCTCGTTCCCAGCAGATCCCCAAGGGCTTTTGGTTCTGTCTTTGCAGGGTTAATGCTTGCACCGGAACCTAGCCTATCAATCAGATTCTTGTAGTGACAGATCCATTTCATTAACTCCTCAAACGTCTTGGCCAATATCACATGGTCATCAACATAGCGGAAGTGCGCGACGCGCCCGCGCGGGAGTGTTTGTTGAACCTCCTGGTCGACTAGGCGGAGCGCCGCATTTGCTAAAAACCCTGACACCATGAGCCCAGTAGGAATTCGGCGAAATGTCTTCCGAGACTCATCAAGTTCGATGTGCTTTAGTTCGGCGTCCGTCCAACCATCGAGGTTTAATGGTAGCTGCGTCAACGTCTTTAGCAGTGACTGAACTTCTGGGCATAGTTCGGCCGGAACAGACTGTGAGATTGCGTCAATGCATGCTGTAAGGGGGATGGACGGGTAGAACTTCTCAAGATCTACAGACGCCCAATAAATGTCGTCTCTAGCAAAGTCGGTTGGCAAGCTAGTCCAATAGTCAGCAAGGACAAATGGACATTGATCGGCGCGGTCCATGCGATGCTGAAGTCCGAGCTCTTCGTGTTCATCATCATCGAGGTTTCCCGCCTTTGAATGACCACACGTTGCTGCTGAAACCGCCAAGGCAATATGTCGCCTAAATATCGGCCATGCCTGCTGAAACGGCCGATATATTCGGCCAGAGGAGTGCCTGTACGGCCCGACTTTCCGTCGCTTGTCTCCGTGAATATCTTCTTCAATCCATGTTGACCGGAAAAGTCTGTTGCCATAGCTCCAAACGGGCATCTGTTCGTCGACGTAGGGCCCTAACACGTTCACGACTGCAGTCCACGCTACTTGATCTCTGACAGTGAAATGAAAGTACTGACGAACCCTAGGCTTTCCCTCCCCATCAGGGTTCTTTGGAAAAGCCATAGGCCGAATTGGTGACATCCGAAATTTTCCGGAACGGAGATCATCACAAAGACTTTGGAGTTCGTGGCCCAAGTGAACTTCAAAATGGGCTAAGTCTGCCTCGTCGATCCAGATGTCGCCGGGAACAGAGGCTCGTTTTACCTTTTCCCATGCCCATCGCATGTTCAATTGGTCACATACCTGATTGAGAAAGCTAAGCATTCTTTCCTCGTGCAATCACATCACTAGCATCCATGCCTTTAGGCGGAACAACAAACCGAATGCTCTTGCTTCTGGCTCGAAACTCATTAGCAAGGCACTTCATGAATTTCTCGCCTGCAGCATCACCGTCGGGCACTCCCACTAGATCAAAAGGTAGCAGTTCCTTAACCCATTCAGAACGAAACGATGTAGCACCTAAAACTGCAACTGCGGGTAACCCAGCCCCCTCCATGGCAATTGCGTCTGGAACACCTTCGCAAATATGGAGAAGACTTCCTGGTTGCAACTGGCTAAGCCGTTGGCTGTTAAACATAGGTTTCGGGATCCCACTTGGACCGAAGAATTTCTTACTGCTCTGGAGACAACGAACCTGTAAGTATTGCGTGGTGGCATCGAATTTGAAGGGAAAAATTAGGGCGTAGCCAGACCAGCTTAGCGACTGTCGGCTCCCAGATAATCCGGCGCTACGGATTCGCTCTGCGCCCCAATGTTGTTCTAGTTTTCGATATGCCCTAGCTGGGTCAACGAGCTCCACGACACCGAACCTAAGTGCTAGATCTGGTGGAATTCCATGAGCTTGGAGGTAGCTTGCCCCCAACGATGCTTTTACCGGTCCGCAGTGCGCCACCAGCCAGGAGTACAGCTCGGGGTCGGGAGTAGCCGAGGATGCCGAATGGGGAGGGGGGGAGGGCTTGGCGCTTGGACCCCTCGAAATTGTATAAGCGCGTCGGTCGAGCGTGATGTCGCCGCTAATGATGCTGAACCGTTCGCAGAGCCAGTTGCAGGCATCCATAAACCCAAGGCCGTGAATCTTTTGGACCAGCGTCATTGCGTCGCCATGCTCGCCGCATCCAAAGCACCTCCAGGTATTTCTCGCTTTGCTGATGGTGAAGCTTGGACTCGCTGTATCGTGCCCGTTGAAGCACATCGCTTTGTTGCCACGTAAGGTGATCCCTACGGCTGATGCAACGTCCGCTATTGGCACTTCGCGCAGGCGAGCAAGCGCCTGATCACTCAACAATTTCGGCTTGGCTCCCGGTAAGTTGGCTCGCCGCAAAACCCCCCTTGTGCCAGTTTCTATTTTCTTAAGGAATTATGTCATGAAGATGCTCGGCGAGGAATCCGCTCACCACGGGCCCGTAGGCGTTCGATGGCGGTGGAAACCGATAAGCCCAGCCGTTTAGCGAAGCAGGAAGTGGCGTAGGGTGTTTCTTGTCATGGGCGTTCTTCGTGATGACAACAGAGCGCGTGAGATGGCCAAATTTCAGGCAGATATTATTTCCATGGGATCGCCCCGCTAGGCCGGCTGTCGTTTTTACTGGCCCTTAACCAACTTTTGCCGAGAGAAACAGCATGATTTCCAACCTTCTTCCTGCCATCGCCGAGGCTGTCTGGCCCGAGCACATCGAAATCGAATTGCGCATCGAGATTCAGCGCTAACCAACCAGCTTCCAACTCCCTACAGAAGCCCGTGATCCTCACTGATCACGGGCTTTTCTGTTTATGGGGTCACGAAAGGACGCACACTATGAGCACTACCTCCATCTACCAGCATCTCTCGACCCAAACGGCACCCAAGACCAGCCTGAACGCGCAGGGCGGCATCGTCTACGCCCTCCTGAAGGACGAGGTTTCCACGGAAATCTTCTTCACTCTTCTGGAAAACCAAGGCGGCAGCGGCTACTTCGGCCGGGAGATCATCCCGTTTTCCAATATCGTCGCCTGTCTCACCGATGCTGACCTCAAGCAAACCATCCCGGCCAAGCGCTTCCTCAAGGCGTTTTCTACCTCTAAGTCGGTCAATAACGGTGGTTTCCTGGCTGCATGCCTTCGCCATCAAGGCTTGCTCAAGCCGGCACCGGAATCGCCCCAGCAGCACGTCATCGGCGACGACTGGGCGGCGTGGAAGACCAAGGTGCTGAAGACCCCGTCGGACGAGGTGTTCATTGGGCTGGAGGCAGATAAGCCGGCCAAGGTGGTACCGGCCAGCAGCAAGGCCAGCGACAAGAAGGAGAAGAAAGGCGGCGCCAAGGGCAAGAGGGAAGCCGCTGCACCATACAGCACGGAGGATCACGATCATGATCATCCTGCGTGATCCATCCGCGCTGGATCAGGTTGAGGATGCCTATATCCGGGGCCTGATCGCCCAGCGCTTTCAGGAAATCACCATCGACGGCTACGACTACGACGATTTGGGCATGTTCGTTCTGGCGCAGCCCGGCGACAGCATCGCCGATCTGGAAAAGTCCGGCGGGGTCTGGATCACCGCAGGCATCTTCACGGAGGCCAAGTTCGGTGACCCGGACTTTGCACCGAGCTTCGAGGTGCTGGAAGAGCACCCGGGCCACTGCTTCGAGATGGTGCACATCATGGGCGGCGACTACGGGGTGAGCACCATCATCCCAGACGCCGCCGGTATCGACCCGGAGTTGCTGCGCTTCTGCAAGGAATACGCAGCGCCCATTCCGGAAAGCGGACCTGCCATCGGCGGGGATTCCTATGCTCCGGGTGTTTGAAGCCCACACTCAGGAGGGCTCCGAATGGCTGCTCAGCGACGATCCGGACGCCGTTAGCGAGTTTGTCCGCACCAACGGCTGGGCCGTGATCGCCGAGCACGATCCGGCGGTCATCATCGCCAGCCAGTATCAAGGCATTGGGGTACTACAGCGTAGATGTTGTGCAGTTGAACGACTACTCCCGTCAGCGCAAAAGAACAGCCAAAAATACCAGCAACCCCGACGCCTACGGACCGCTTTTCTAAGGCAGCCAACGCATCAAGAGCATACCAACGACTTGGGGAGGCATCTGGACGTGCCTGCTTAAATTTTGCGTTTTCAACCGGCTACTTTTGAACGAGTGCGGTCATCCCGTTCTCTGGTTGTCTGGTCATGTTCTGGTCACTGCTACGTCAAGTTCAAACCATCAAAATCCGTGTCCTGTCCTTTCTGGGATGAGGCAAGCGGCCTGCGCCCACTCCGTTAAGCTGTTGAGTCAAAAATAAAATTAATGAAATGTGATCGAACGTGTTTACCACCAGCAAACGTTTGATGCCCTGTTCGACGTTTTCGATTCCCATCGCCCGCTCCACATCGAATTCATGCAGGTCATTGATCTGCTAGCAAAAAGCCAACCATCACGGGTTGGCTTTTTTGTTTCATGGTCGATTTCGGGTTTGCCTGCGTCTTCGATC
>Ga0316604_10001977_pt1 | contig 16767 bp, 16 predicted proteins | sample OWC_soil_day20_C_FD_207650 | JGI IMG/M metagenome (GOLD analysis project Ga0316604, IMG submission 207650) | Wetland soil microbial communities from Old Woman Creek delta, Ohio, United States - OWC_soil_day20_CT | ecosystem: Environmental > Terrestrial > Soil > Wetlands | place: USA: Ohio... | reverse complement strand
CAGATCGCCTTTTTCCAGCTCAATACCGTACTCAGCGAACCACTCAATCGACGGTTGGTTTATCTCCCGCAGTCTTTCCAGCGGCGTATGATTTCGGGCTGTTTCGCCAAGATCCGAAGTCATTTCTTTGCGATAACGGGCCTGATTTTCCTCCGTCAGCCACTCAAACGAAAACCCCGCCGGATTCCGGCCAAAATCGAGAAACGTCCTGCGTCCTGCCTTCCATTCCTTGTAGAGTGCGATATCGATGATATGAGTCTTATGCTCATAAGATACCGGCCAGCTCGCACCTTTTTTAAAGACGGTGTTAACAATATCCGCTGCAGTAGCACCCGCCGGAAAATATTTCGCCAGAAACTCTTCTCCATCGGAATTGACCAACCGTGGAAGGGCTCGCATCATACTGCCGGAACAATTGAATTTTGTTTTGGTCGAGGCAATCCCAATCTGCACAAATTCCATATTGACCAGCTGTGCACCGGCTTCGTACGCCATAGCAAAGCCATCGCCCGTCATTCCGCCGGGGAATACATTGTGTTCATAAATCATGCCGCCGCCACCGGTCGCCAAAATGGCCGCAGGTGTCCGAATCACGAACGCAGCTTTTGACGGATCTTTTTCTCTTGTGTCGAGAGCTACGACGCCTACCAGCCGGTTCCCGGAATGCACCAGGCGGACGATCATGGCATATTCGAGCACATGGATGTCCAGACTCTTAAAGTGTTTGACCAATGCATTCTCTATATGGACGGCGGTCCGAGGTCCTGTATAGCACGCTCTGGCATACTCCGACCCGTCTGTAACAAACTGGTCGGGTCGCCCATTCTTTTTCACAAATGGTACTTCGAGACGATCCAGATATTCAAAAGCTGCGGCGGCATTTTTCGCCAGCACATCGGCCAGCGTTTTGTCCGATACTTTGCCTCCAATGCGATAGATATCATCCGCGTGATAGGTCCAGGCATCTGCACCGCCGGGCTCGGTTGTAGGTAAAGTAGCATGGAAAGCCATCCTGTCGGAGCAGGAGTTAGCCGTCACCCCGCTTGTTCCCGGTTTACCCTTGGTCGCCACCAGCACAGCAAGTCCCGGCTCCGCCTCTTTTGCCGCTATGGCGGCCCGCAGGGCAGCGCCACCGCTACCGACTACCAAAACATCACAGTCAACGACTTTCATGCATGCTCTCCGCCTTTCATCTCTTGCGCCCAATGTTCCGCCACAGTTTTCGGCGCATAGCAGAACATCATGACCATATTTTCCGTCGAGGTGTTCTTCAACATGTGGTTTACGTTCGGTTTGATATAAACGCAATCTCCCGTCTGTACATTCCGTATTTCTTCATTCACAATGATGCTGCCTTGCCCAAAAGCAATATAATAAACCTCTTCCTGTTGATGGGAGTGTAGTGGAACGGACCCGCCCGGATAAATCGTTACATGTCCCATCACAAAACCCGCAGCTTCCAATCGTGCTTCCGGCCCCACAAGCACGCGGGTACGTCGGCCCGCCGGAAATTCCATTCCAGCAATATCGGCGACATTAACAATATCCAAATTCGTTCCCTCCCTATCAACGTGGACTTACCGAACCTGAATACCCAGTGGGCCTTCCAGGATCGTACGCAATTCACTCACATAGTCGCCAAAGATCACCATGTGATGGCAACCCAGTGACTCCTCAATCCTTTTTTGTGTGGAATCGATCCGGAACCGGAACTGCGTGCGGCAGGTATCCTCATCCGGATTGCTGATGAAATCCGCAGCGAACAGGGTAGCTTCCGAAAATTCATTTCCAAGGCGGAACAACGTCACTTTCTGCGGCTCCGGCACCTCGATCCGTTGCGCCACACTCACTCCGGTTTCATGGTGCGACCGTACCGTATAGCTGGTTTTCGTATCGCCGGTCAAGCGGCGCGGCGCGGTGCAATGCACAATATCGAGCGTATTGTCCAGATGATATACGGGATTACCCATGAAAACCGGCTGCCCTGATACAGCCTTGCCAACCACCATTGATATGGCGGCATCCAGATCACCTTCACAGGCGGCAATAAGTCCCGGCTCATCGTTCAACAGGGAAAGCGCGAGGCAGGAAGTCACGCCGAGCTGTTTCACCAATGAGAAGCAGGATATAGCCATAGCATTGGCATTGTATCGCACCAGCAGCCGTTTGAGTGCCAAGTATAGCCGATATGCGTCCTCCACGCTTTCCGCCGCCGGCTCCCGGCAGGAAGCAGCCGAACCGAGGTATGAAGCGACAAAACTTTTTACGGCCGCATCCCTGGGAATCTCATGGTATTCGGCGAACAACTCCTCCAGGCCGATATGAACGCTCTGAATCCCCAACCGGTCCTCGATCCAACGTTCATCGACACTGGTTGACACAACCCACTGCTGCGTGTAGCCGATGATCAGAAGCCGGGTGGCCCGAATCTTGTCCATCGCCGACAGCAGGCGGCATTTTTCCTGCAACGATGCCTTATCAAAGACTTTTTCGATCTGGACATGCCGGTTTCGGAGATGCGCCCAGCAATCCATCACTGCGGGCACGGCATTCTTGGCTACGATCTGTCGGATGGTCTGTTCCACCGGCGCCGCAAACAGGCCCTCCCCTGGAAAATACCACCACAGCAGGGATTGTTTTGCGGCCTTCGCCACTGAAAGAACCCAGCGCTGGGTGGCGCCGGAAAGGTTTACCAGCAACGGCGTCGCGTTACTGCATCCTGCCAGGTAGGAATCCACTCCTGCCTGACTGTTCAGATACAGCGGCTCCAAAAGTTCCATCGCCTCTGGCATTATCTCACGAACCAGTTTCATCATCGTACCTGCGTCAGACAAAAACCGCTCCTGTTCATAATAAACCGGACTGGCAAAAAACAAAGGTTGAATGCGCATGTTGCTCCTCCTCTTGCTTAACGCTCCCCAAGGTATGCTTTTTTCACACCTGGGTCACACAACAAATCTTTCCCTTTACCTTCCATCGTCACTCGGCCATTTTCCAGAACATAGGCATAATCACACAACGCCAGCGCCTTTTTGGCATTTTGCTCGACCAGCATAACCGTGATTCCCTGTTCGCGAATTTTGGCAATCAGATCAAAGATGCTTTTGACAATAATCGGGGCAAGGCCCAGCGATGGTTCATCCAACAGGATCAGCTTGGGTTCGGACATCAAGCCGCGGCACACTGCCAGCATCTGCTGCTCTCCCCCCGACAGCGTTCCCGCTTGCTGACTCCGGCGACTTGAGAGAATGGGATACAACTGCATCATTTTTTCCGCATTATCCTTTAGTTGACTTGACTGTTTCAGTATATATCCGCCGGCCAGCAGATTTTCTTCCACCGTAAGTCCGGCGAAAATCTTGCGCCCTTCCGGGACCTGAACGATACCCATATTGACAATATCATGCGGGACCCTGACGAGTTCTTTCCCTTCAAATTTAATACTACCTTGTTTCTGTTTTACAATGCCGGAAATGGTGTTGAGGAGCGTGGTCTTTCCTGCGCCGTTGGAGCCGATAATACTGACGATGCTGCCCTGCGGCACTCGGATGCTTACCCCTGCTAACGCCTGGATGTGTCCATAGGAAACATGCAGATTTTCTATAGCAAGCATGCTTCATCCTCCTCACCAATGTAAGCTGTCGTTACTTCAGAATTGTTCTGTATTTCAGATGGCGTTCCGCTTGCCAACAGTTTGCCGAAATTGAGAACATAGATATTGGCGCACAGAGTCATGATGACTTCCATGCGATGCTCAATAACCAGAACAGACAAGGCGAATTTTTCATGCACCGTTCGAATGAGCCGGATGAAATCCTGAACTTCGCTCGGATTGAGCCCGGCCGCCGGTTCATCCAACAACAATACTCTGGGATTAGATGCCAATGCCCTGGCAAGTTCCAATTTGCGCTGTAATCCGTAGGGAAGGTTTTCCGGCTTTTCTTCCTCGTACCCGGCCAAACCGACCAATGTCAAAAAACTGCGGCTCATGTCGCGAACTTCATTTTCCCGTCTTCTTTTGCGGCCACTGTACAGGAAAACATCGGCCAGGTTGTAAGACGAGTAGGGATCAGCCGCCGTCATGACGTTTTCAATCACGTTGAGTCCTTTAAACAGGCGGATATTCTGGAAGGTCCGGGCAAGGCCCTTCTGAGTTATCTGATATTGCGGCAATCCACTGATTTGCTCATCATCCAGGAGTACCTGACCTTGATCGAGAGGATAAACTCCTGTCAGCAGATTGAACGCCGTAGTCTTGCCGGCGCCATTGGGGCCGATGATCCCGACGATCTGACGCTCCCCAACAGAAAATGAAAAATCATCAATCGCCTGCACTCCGCCAAAGGCTTTAGACAGATTCTTTGCTTCCAGACGGCTCATGATGCCTTGACCCCCTTTTTCCCCAACTGCCGCAGCCATTTGAGCGTAAGTTCGAACTCGCCGAAGATACCGATCGGCCGATAATTGATGATCAAAAGAACAATTACGCAATATACCGCTATGCGCCATTCCGATGCGAAGCGCAGCATTTCAGGCAAACCGGTCAGCAGCAGTGTGGCAAATACCGACCCGGTCAGGCTGTTGATCCCACCGACAAATACGATGATGATCCACTCCGCCGATACAATCCAGCCAAAGGCCCCCGGTTCGACATACGTCGTGTAAAAGGCATACAGAACGCCCGCGTAGCTGGTCATGGCCGCCGCGAACAGGAACGTCACCAGCTTGATACGGTTCACGTTGATCCCCATGGCTTTCGCCGCCAGTTCATCCGCCCGAAGCGCCAGACACTGCCGACCATATTTCGAATGTTTGTATCCGACCGCCAAAGCCAGACAAACCGCCACACTGCCCCACACAATGGCAAAATTCGTGTACTGCGGAATCCCCGAAAGCCCCATGGCTCCGCCGGTCAGATTTGCCGAGTTGTTCAAGAGAGCAATGATGGCTTCGCCAAAACCAAAAGTGACGAGTGAAATATAATCCCGGCGGAGACGAACCGTCGGATATCCTACCAGGAACCCGGCCAGAAGCCCGACTGCCATCGCCGCAGGCACCGCCAGCAGAAAAGGCACATCCAGGTTTTTCACCAGCATGGCCGAAGTATAAGCGCCAACCGAAAAGAAGGCCGCCTGTCCAAAAGAAAACAGGCCTGTCAGTCCCGTAACCAGATAAGATCCCAGCACCCCGATTACCGTGATGCCCGTAAAAGTAAGAACTGCAAAAATGTATTCCAACGTTGCGCCCCCCTATGCCTTTTCCTGAACGATGACGCCCGATATGCCGCGCGGCCTCACCAGCAGGAAAACCAGCATTACAATGAATACAAACACCGGCGCAAGACCGGCGCCTACGGCGCCTATTAGCGTCACTTCCAGCACTCCGAGCAAAACGGCCCCGATCATGGCGCCTGTGATACTGCCCAGACCACCGATAACTGAAGCAATGAAGCCCTTGACGATGAGCTGCCCCATCTGGGGATAGAGCGTGTAGTTGATACCCAGAAAGACCCCGGCGATGCCGCCCAGAATACCCGCCGCAATAAAAGTTGCCATAACGACGCGGTTGGAGTCCATCCCCATCAAGTTGGCAGTATTGACATCAAACGACAAGGCCCTGATGGCAAGACCGATCCGGGTCCGGTAGAGCACCCACAACAGGATCATCAACGCCACGGAAGAAAATACCAGCATCAATAAATCCGTCAAAGCGATATTGACGTGAGCGATATTCACCACGGTCAGCTCAAAAAATCTCGGATAGGAGTAAAATGTGCTGCTGGCAAAAATGGTCACGATATTTTCCATCAGGATACCCATTGTAATCGACGATATGAAGTAATAAATAACCGGACTGTTGTTGTTGCGAATCCGCCGGAACGCCATCCGTTCCAGCACGATACCGACCAGGGCTCCCGCCAGCGCCGCACTAAGCAACGTCGCGGCGAACAGGGTCAATCCACTGAGCCAGGTGCTAAAGAACAAGGCTGCGGCAAGTCCAATATAGGCGGTCAATGTCATTACCCCGCCATGGGCGAAGTTCGAGAATTTGAGAATGTTGAAAACCAGGGCAAACCCCACCGCAATCAGTGCATATACCGATCCCAGGGAAACTCCGTTCAACAACTGCTGAATACTCACCGGACACCCTCCACTCTTTTTATTTTAGGGATTTTCTTGCCGGGAGCGGACGCGGGGACTCGATCCCCGCGCCAACCTTCCAGCTTGTGGTTCATTCGGATCAGAATATGGTAGCGCCCTCGTCGGAAGCACTGGTCATTTTTTTGTAGAGGGCCAGCCAGCCAGTTGCCAACTTTTCGATCGGCTTCCAGTTTGCTTTGCGTTTTGCCAGTTCTGCGTCGGAAACTTTCACATTCATTGTACGGGCCGGTATATCGATTTCAATGATATCGCCGTTCTGGATCAGGGCCAATGCGCCACCGTCATAAGCTTCCGGCGAAACATAGCCTATACCGAGGCCGCGGTTGGCGCCGGAAAAACGGCCATCGGTAATCAATGCGACGCTCTCGTCCAGACCTTTGCCGCACACTGCCGCTAGAAAAGTCTCCAGATGAGGCATTCCCGGCGACCCTTTTGGTCCTTCATAGCGGATGACAACGATATCCCCGGCAACAATTTCGTCCCGCAACAGCGCCTGCCAACCTTCCGTTTCAGAATCATAGACTTTCGCAGGCCCGGACAGACGATGGGCTTTTTCTTTTACAGCCGAGAATTTTACCACTGCGCCCCGGGAAGCCATATTTCCCTGCAAAACGGCGATGCCGCCTTCCGGGCTGATCGGATTGGTCACCGGGCGGATAACGTCCGTGTCCCGGTTTTCCACTCCTGCCAGCCGTTTCCGCAGGGTGCCCGTGACAGTGCCCACATCGAGACTGAGTTTGCCTGCGGCGGCCAGTTCCTTTAAAACAGCACGAACGCCGCCGGCGCGATCGAAGTCAACCATCGTATAGGTGTCATGGCTGGGGTAGATGGTGCTGAGCAAGGGAATCTCCCGGCTGATGCGGTCGAAATCTTCGTAGGTGATCTTGAAGCCGGCCTGTTTGGCGACTGCCGGCAGATGAAGGACGGTATTGGTTGAGCCGCCGGTGGCCATGACGTATTTGATGAAATTCAGATACGATTCCATTGTGATATGGTCTTTGGGCTTCCAATCCTTTTTGATGAGTTCGACAATCAATTCGCCGGACTCCCGGGCCATCTGTTTCCATTCCTCGCTGTTGGCAGCCACGCTGGCATTGCCGGGCAGCGAAAGTCCCAGCACTTCGGCCATGGCACACATGGTGTTGGCCGTACCCATGAACGGACAGGCGCCGGTGGTCGGGCAGGCGTTGCGGACGACTCCCTTGTAATCTTCCCGTGACATCATGCCGCCTTTATAAGCCGCATAGGACTGTTTGGTATGGGTCAGGGTAATCATCTTGCCCTTGTAGCTGCCGGGCTGCATATAGCCGCCGGTGAACATGACGCTGGGCAGATTGAGCCGGTTCACGGCCATCACCATACCGGGAACGACCTTGTCGCAGCTCGCCAGCAGGATCATACCGTCCAGTTGGTTGCCTTCCACCATGGACTCGACTTCGGCGGACACCAGATCGCGGCTGGGCAGGGTATACCTGTCGCCCGGCGTATTGGAACAGATTCCGTCGCAGATACCGGTCACGGGAATTTCCAGCGGAAGGCCACCGGCCTTGCGGATGGCTGCCTTGATTTCCTCGATTACGCTTTTGAAATGGAAGTGTCCGGGATTGAGTTCGTTCCACGAATTGACGATGCCGACATAGGGTTTGGTAGTATCCTCTTCTTTAAGGCCCATCGCAAACAGCAACGCATTGCGGTGATCAATCGCTTCCTCGGAAAAATCCTGTGTTCTCATATTTCATGCACCTATCCTTTCATAATCCAGTGGCTCTATAGCCGCCGCAAATGGAATCCGCCATCGACGTTGATGATATCGCCGGTGGAATAAAGCAAACCGCCGTTACTGAGGGTGAAGATCGCCTGCGCGATATCTTCGGGTTGTCCCCAGCGTTTGATCGGCAACAGACCGTTTTGGATCAACGGATCATATTTGTCGTGTACTTTGGCCGTCAATTCAGTTTCGATGATTCCTGGCCGTATTTCATAGACCCGTATGCCTTCCGGCGCCAGGCGGTCCGCAAAAAGTTGGGTGATCATGCTCACACCAGCTTTGGAAATGCAGTATTCTCCGCGATTCAGCGATGTCGTGTAGGCCGACATGGAAGATATATTGATGATCATCGGATCCATTTCGGGGTTTTTTCGTTTTTCCCCGATCATGACATTGGCAATCGCCTGACTGAGAAAGAATGTACCCCTCAGATTGATCCCCAACACAAAATCCATGCTTTCTTCCGTTGTCTCCAAAATGTCCAGCCTGACCTTGGGTCCCACCCCGGCATTGTTTACCAACAGGTCAATCCGTCCGAAATCCTGCATCAGCTGCCTGACCATCCTGTCTCTGTCTGCTGTTGATGCCAAGTCCCCCTGCAAATAAATGACCGGATGTCCAAAAGCCTTGACTGCGTCGATCGCTTCCCGGACTGCTTCTGCCGACTGCCGGGAGTTCATGGCGACCGCGTACCCTTCCCTGGCCAGCCGAGCGGCAACTGCCAGTCCGATGCTGCGCGAAGATCCAGTTACCAGTGCAACTTTTTCCTTTATCATCATCTCTTGCTCCTCTCCTGCTTTAGCCCAGAGGTTGTTCCCGCCACATCAGGTGCAGGATGTTTCCTTCCGGATCGCGGAAGAATAATAATTTGCTGGTTGCGGTTTCCCGTCGTTCGATGAAGTCGGTTATGCCGTGCGCCCGCAGATGCGCTTCGGCGGCCGAATAGTCATCGACCGTAACGGCCAGATGCCTGAATCCGGCGGCTGATTGGCCGTAATCGGTTTTAGCGCCGCTGGTCGCAGGCAATATTTCGATCACCATTCCGTCAAGCGCCTTGAGTAAAAACGTGGGTGGTTGCTTGCCGTTATCGTAAACCACCCGCAGTCCGAACAACTTGATGTACCATTCCGCCAACGCTTTGCTGTCCAGCGCGGCAACCGCGAAATGTTCGAATCCTAAAATCATGCGTCAGCCTCCCTTACGGTTTCAGAATGATCTTCACGGCTTTTTCATTCGGGTCAAGCGCCGCTTTCATCGCCTTGTCGACATCAGCCAACGGGAAAACATGGGAAACCAATTTAGCCAGATCAATGGTCGATGTCAGTGCCAGCGCGGTGTCGAAGTCCCAGCAGTAACCCTGTGAACCCTGCACGGTGATTTCCTGCGCCACGAATATGGAAGCGGGAATCTGAATAGCAGGTTGTTCAAAAATGCCCACCATGGTTGCCGTACCTCCCTTGCACAGGCAGGACATCGCTTGAATAAAAGTTTCTTCACGTCCGGCGCATTCAAAGGATTTGCCGATACCCCGTCCGTCGGTGATTTCGCGCACGACATCCAGGACTGATTCGTTACGGGAGTTGACCGTCCGTGTCGCCCCCATGACCGCCGCCATTTGCAGGCGGGCCTCTGAGATGTCCGCAATGATGATTTCACGAGCGCCAGCGGCTTTGCAGACAGCCGTGATCAAAATGCCGATAGGTCCGGTGCCGATAATGACGACTTTATCACCGAGACCGATTTTGGCGCGTTTGACTGCATGGACAGCCACTGCCAGAGGTTCGATCAACGCTCCTCCTTCATAGGAAAGATGTTCCGGCAATTGATAGACATACCGCTGGTCGACCACGAAGTAATCGGCCATGGCGCCCTGACCCTTGCGGTAATGGTAGCTCAGATTGTCGCAATAGCCATAGAGACCGCTCCTGCAAGGTGGGCAGTCGCCGCAGACAATGACCGGCTCCACTGTCACCCGGTCCCCGATACGGACCGTTGTCACGCCCTCGCCAGCTTCAATGACTTCGCCGGCCAGCTCGTGCCCCAGACTCATTGGTAATGGCGCTGAAGGATGTTTTCCTTTATAAATGTGCAAATCGCCGCCACAGACGCTTGTGGCCCTGATCGCAATCAGCACCTCTGTGTTGCCGGGTTTCGGGACTTCGCGTTCGATGAGTTCGGCCATTCCGGCCGTATGAACCGTTGCCATTCTAGATTTCACAGTCGATGCCTCCTCTGCTTTGTTTCAATATGTAAAGGCCGGATCAGACCGGCGTTTCTTTCCATTTAAGTCAGGTTAGTTCCTCATTATTTATTTTGCGGGGACACCGCTATTCACAGTGTCCCCTGTCTGAGATGTTATTTCTTGTGTTTTTCCGGTACATAACGGCCAAGATCGATGTACTTGCCGTTTTCCAGTTTGTACATGACCATTGACAAACCCACCGGTTGATGGGTTTGTGGCGAGAGAGTAAGGATGCCGGTCGTTCCCTTCACACCAGTAACTTTATTCAGACCTTCGAGAATTTTATCCGGGGTTGCGCTACCGCCCTGTTTAATCGCTTCGGCCACAACCAATATTTTGTCATAGCCCAGATAAACTTTATTGATGGGGTCTTCGTTGTATTTAGCCTTGTAGGCGTTCCGGACTTCCGCCAATTGCGGTTCGGTATCCGAATAGTTGTTGGCAAAATAAATGTTGTTGGCTGCCTGCGGGTCGTTAAGCATCGAGGCAAACGGCGCTGCATAGTCCAAAGCGCCGAGGAAGGGGATAGTCAGACCCAGCTGTTTGCTTTGCTTGGCTGTGATGATCAGCTCCTGTATGTAATTGGGAGCAAAAACAACATCTGCGCCTGAATTCTTGATTTTGTCCAGTTGGGTTTTAAAATCTTTATCTCCCTTGGAGTAAACTTCTTCGGCGACGATGGTCGCGCCGACCGACTGGGCATAGGCCTTAAACGGCGCCACGAGAGAAACCGCATAAGCATTGGACTGGTCATTGAAAATGGCGATTTTCTTCAAGCCCAGTTTTTCCACCGCATAACTGGCCATGATTTCGCCATATTGAACAGTACTTGGCTGCACCAGAAACATGGATGGATGAACTTTGCCATCGGTACCTACAGTAGCGCGCGGGTCAGCGAAACTGCCTACGAAAGCCACTTTCTTGGCATCAGCAATGGAAGCCAGACCAATTCCGATATTGCTGATCGGCGGTCCAATTACTACGACGGCTTTTTCCTGGTCTGCAAGGCGATTAAAAGCCTTGATGGCTTCCTGCACATCGCCCTTGGTATCCATGCTGATCAATTTGATCTTGGCGCCGTTGATTCCACCCTGACCGTTAATTTTGTCGATGGCCAGTTCAGCGCCGCGTGTAACCGCGTTGCCCCATACAGAGGTGGGCCCGCTCAGATCCTGCAGGTTGCCGACGATGATTTCCTTGGCGGCAGCCGGCGCAGCTGGTGTGGATGACTGCCCGCCACAGCCCGCGAACAGGGCCATTCCTACAACCAGCAAACTAATCAAGGCAAATACTGTAACCTTTTTCATGTTTCTCCTCCTTCTTTCCCCAAAGCGAATTCGATAATGAAAACACGCGTGATCTTCCAGCCACTCCCCCTTCCACCCCATCAACGGTTAAATATGTTCGGCTACCCGATCGCTATCCGCCGGCAACTTGCCTTCCCGGCCCTTCTGGTAAATGGGCGCATATTTTGCCGCATCCCGGGGAACGCAGCCGGTACAGCCACCGTCGCGCATGATCGTGGTGCATTTGCTGCAGGCAAGACAGACCTTGCGTGAATCAAAAGCACCCTTGGTCAACAAGTCTGTGGCAAAATCAGGATAAGCAAAAGCCTGTCGACCGAACCCGGCCAGTTTCAACCATCCCTGCTGTACGCATGCCGCCGCTACATTCGGTGCAAACTCCCGCAGCCAGGTGAGTCCGGTTCCCATGATGGCCGCTTCCGGCACTGCCGCCTGCATGACCTTCGCCGCATTCAGCAGCAACTGAATCCCTTCCAGCGGATGGAACGGTGAAACATAGCCGCCGATATCGCAGGGACGGGTCAGGTGCGGATTATAGTAAGGATTTCCCAAGCTGATATTGAAGAGCTTGACCCCTTTTTCCCACAGAATCTGCATCAGTTGAACGGGTTCGGCGAAGTCCGGTTTATGGTAGTCATCCTTGTCCACGCCCCATCCATAAGGCTGCGGCACTTCATCAAACACTCCCAGGCGGACGGCCAAAGTAATCCTGTCTCCGAGCTTATTTCTGACCTTGTCGACAATATTGCAGAGAAAACGGGTTCGATTCTCAAAGCTGCCGCCGTAAGGGCCGGGGCGAGTTCTCGCCCCCAGCAGTTCTGCCATCAGGTAACCATGGCAGGCCTTGATGTCCACCGCATCGAAACCGGCGTCGGCTGCAGCCTCTGCAGCGGCCACGTACGTATCTTCCAGTTTTTCCAGTTCCGCATCGGAAATGACATAAACGCTTGAAAACTTTGCATCAAGATAGGGATTATTGGCAGCGATGATTGGAGCCGGAACTCCTGCCGGTTTGCTGTTGCGACCGGAATGGTTTAGCTGGACTACCGTGTATGGCTTCTGATGTCCTGCTTTGCGTGCTGCTTCCAGCGCATCCTGCAGCAAAGCGGCGTAATCATTCTTTACTTCGGCATTCAACATCAACTGCCGGGGATTGGCCCGACCTTCGCTGACAACAGAGGTCGCCTCAAACCATAACAGTCCTGCGCCACCGGCCGCAAATCGTTCATATCGCCGTCGGGTAAGATCACTCGGCCTGCCGTCCGCTGTCCCGTCACAGCCCTCCATAGGATTGACCGCCAGTCGATTGGGTACGATTTTGCCGTCAATAACCAGCGACTGCCCCAAAACCCCCAGATCGGACGCCAGTGGAATATTGACACCGATCCGGGTAATGTCCTGTTTGAGTTCCTCCAGTGTTTTGTAGTTGAATTTCGCGTGCTGCGCCATAGTAACCCCTCCATACTATCCTGGGTTGCTGATATCAGTATCAGCACCAAAACACTTATATCACCGATTTCCGGACAACCAGCTGCGCCGACAGAATCTCGACTTTCGGCCTGCTATTTTGGCCCTTTTCGATCATCTGGATCAACCGGCGGCAGGCTCGGACACCCATCTCATAAAAAGGCTGCGCCACCGTCGTCAGCGGCGGATCAATCTGACTGGAAAAGTCCAGGTTGTCAAACCCCATCACCGATATATCCTGCGGAACCCGCAGTCCTATATCACGAATCGCCCGAATAATCCCCATCGCCTTGGGATCGCTGGTAGCAAAAACCGCATCCGGACGATGTCCTTTGTCCAGCAGCTCTTTCATCACCTGATATCCATCGTCCCACCCGCTGATTCCGTGCACAACCATATCTGCAGGTTCTGCAGCGCCAGCTTCCTGCAACGCCCTCAGATAACCTTCATAACGATGCCTATACAACGGTAGATCAAGACTCCCGTTAATCAATGCTATGTTTTTCAGTCCGCGCGACAACATATACCGAATCGCCTCATAAGCTCCGCCTTCATTATCAAGTACCACAGTGTTAATCGCCTTGCCCAGCTGCCGTATCATAAAGACCACCGGTACTCCTTCCGATGGTAAATCCAGCAAATATTCATGTCCGGGGCGGGCGGTGGAAAAAATAAACCCATCAATCAACCGTCGCCGTAGATTTTCGATGTAAAACCGTTCCTTCTCAATGTTCTCATCGGTATTGCACAAAACCACAGTATAGCCATGTTGCCCTGCCGTGTCCTCAATACCGCGGATAGCCGCCGGAAAAACCAGACTGCGAACATTGGGAATCACCAATCCAATCGTCTGGATGCGTCCACCCTTGAGTCCCTGAGCAAAGGCATTCGGTTGATAGTTCATTTTTTCCACGGCAGCCATCACACGTATCCTTGCGTCTTCGCTCACAGGGATCTTTCCTGTAAGCGCTCGCGAGACCGTGCTGGCCGAAACTCCGGCAGCTTTGGCCACTTCCTTGATGTTTACCAACGTAGTTCCTCCCGTCTGCAATCGTTTCTGCAATCGTTTGCATAATTAGTTATTCGATAATTCAAAATAAATTCCTGCTGCTTAGAAAATTTTTTTTGCATTTTTTGCTCGAAAAAAAACGTCATGACACATAATCAATGTCATGACGTAGAAAATCCTTATAGGGTCGCCGCGTAGCCGCCCTGTGCTTCATAGGCCTTGATCGCTGTTTTCATCATTGTGTCGGCGTTTTGTCCGCTTGCATCGGCCTCGCTGCTCTTTGACGATGATTTGCATTCGCCGCAACTAATGCACGCCGGATTTCCCTTCGGACAAAGGCTGGCTTTGCTGCTCCCGCCACTTTTCGCCGACGCACTTTTTTCCGTTGAACTTGTCTCCGATGAGTTATCGCTTGAGCTGTCAGCCGTAGTAGCATACGAACTTGACGTAGCGGCACTGCTCTTTGCCGTGCCCGAAGCAGAAGTCGCGGAAACCGCGCCGGTGTAAGCTGCGGCTAGAGCGGATCCGATCGCTGAAATCGCCATTTCTTGCCTGCCTCCGTTTCTTCTCGGTTAATATGATTGTACCACTATTTCAACTGCAACAACAACAAAAAATCCATAGTGCTTTATACCGCTTCCCTATGGCATTCGGCGAGAACAGCGGCAATTCTTGTTTGATCAAACATTGCCTGTACTTCATTGCAAAGGGAGAGAACCCGGCTTGCATCCGAAGCTTCCGGCGTACCATGGTGATACGTCTCAAGAGAGCAAATGCCGAAGATTTCATCAAGTGATCGTATGGCCCGATTCAATGCTAATGGGAATTCAAGTATTGTTTCGGCGGCATCCATCAGACAGGTATAATTATGATTTTCCGGCGATATGCCATACAGATCGCACAAGGCAACCAGATAACGTTCGAGAGCCATGGAAGCGACATTAAATACCAAACTGGACGGTCGCCCTGAGTGTGAGAACTTTTCGGCCCTGCGATGATACCCCTGGGCGTCCTGGTAATCTTTTTCGAATAAACCGCAATAGGCTTCACTGATCATGTTATCCATCATGTTTGATTTCCTCCTTACGTTAAAGAATAAAAAAATCAGCTACCCGCACCTACACGGTTAGCTGATACTTCTTTGTATCGATGGCAATTTTCATTCGCCTGTTTTGTTTATTATATATCAATACAGCGTCAAAGTCATTTTTTTGACGTCTATTTTCATAAAGGAGTTTCTCGCGAAATAGCTAATTGCTCCTATATCGCCGATTGCCATTTATCCTATCGTCCCAACTCGCTCAGCCGTTGCCGCGCCAACGTGGAAAACGGATGTTTCACATCCGCTACCTGTAACAACAATTGAAAGTCTGCAATAGCGTGTTCTGTTTCGCCAATTGCCGCATACGCCGAAGCGCGATGATACAAAGAATCCAGATTACGGGGTGCAATCGCGAGCGCCGACGTGTAATCCGCAATTGCTTGAGATTGGTCGCCTAGTTTTTCATAGGCAAGTCCACGGTGATCATAGGAGCAAGCGAAACCGGTCCGAACTTCTATGGCTTGACTAAAGTCCGCCACAGCCCGAACAAAATCGCCCGTTCGAACGTATATAAGCCCTCGATTATTATAGGCGCCTCCGTGCCGCGGATCAATTTTCAGTGCTGAATTCAGATCCGCAAGCGCAGCGTCCATCTTGCCCAGTTCCGCCAGCGATAACCCTCGATTGTAAAACGAATCAACGTCGTCGGGATTCAGCGACAGAGCCTCGGTAAAGTCAGCAATCGCCTCCTCATGTCGTCCCATACTGGCGAAAGTATCACCCCGACTGTTATAGACAATCCCTTCATAGGGATTGATTGCCAGCGCTGCTGTATAATCCTTGATCGCAGAACTATACTGCCCAAGTTCCGCCAATAAGCCTCCTCTGCGAAGCACTGCTTCCAGGCTTTCCGGGTCAGCCTCTATGGCCTTGCCATATTCCGCGAGCGCTTCTTGAAAACGCTCCTGTTCCTCATATTCCCGACCCTGCGCCAAATTATTCTTCACTATCTTAAACTCCCTTTTTATTCGCTCATCAAGCCCTTCTCATTTTCATTTTATCATTTTCTTGACATTGAGTGTTTATAAGCATTACTCTTTATGTCACATAGATTTCCAATTGTAACATTGAACCCAAAAGCGGGGTGGCGGAATTTGAAGACAAAGAGGAACATCCTCCTTCTAATGATTACGGTATTATCGGCCATTGTGTTGGTCGAAATCGTTGACATATTTGGTTTTAGCAGTTTTCGCCCGACCATCGCGGTAGGGCAGGGCGGCAATGAAACGGTGCTCTCCTGGCAACGTCTGCCCTACCCTGCTTATTATGAAATTGAAGTGCTGAGCCGTCCGCCAACTACAGACACCAGTTCTGCGCCTCCGACTTTGCGTCTCATGCGATTTCGAACCCTGCAAAATCAATGGACGCTTGCCCAGGACTTTCCTTTCCAGACATTTTGGCGCGTATCGGCAGTCGGCCTTCTGCGTCACCCTCTGGGAATCTGGTCCGAACCCATTATTTTAAATAATGCGCTCCCTGACCGGATAACCGAATTCGCCGCAGTCAAACCACGCTCAGACATCAATGCTCCTTCGGAAAAAACCGTCGGCCCGCAACCGATTCTCACCTGGTCTGTAATTCCCAACGCAGTGTATTATGAGATCGAGTTTTTGGATCGGCCGCCCGAAAATCCCAATGGAATTGACGCCTCGGAATATCGCATTTTTGCCTCACGGGAAGTCTTTGTCAACGGATACAATCCAGACTTGCGCAA
>Ga0316604_10001975_pt1 | contig 16770 bp, 15 predicted proteins | sample OWC_soil_day20_C_FD_207650 | JGI IMG/M metagenome (GOLD analysis project Ga0316604, IMG submission 207650) | Wetland soil microbial communities from Old Woman Creek delta, Ohio, United States - OWC_soil_day20_CT | ecosystem: Environmental > Terrestrial > Soil > Wetlands | place: USA: Ohio... | reverse complement strand
ATGCCAGCGCGGTGAAAAGCGGTCAGTGGACGCGCCGCACCGGTCACGAACTGATGGGCAAGACGCTCGGCGTGCTGGGCTTGGGACGCATCGGCCAGGAAGTGGTCAAACGCGCCAACGCCTTCGGTATGCACTGCGTCGCCTATGGCCGGTCGTGGCCCGAAGCCTTCGCCGCCGACCACAGCGTCGAACGCATGGAGAGCGCCGAAGCGTTGCTTCGATGCTCTGACGTGGTTTCGCTGCACCTGAGTCTTGATGACGCCAATCGCGGCCTGATCAATTCGCGAACGCTGGCGTTGATGAAGCCGGGCGCTTACCTGATCAACACCGCGCGCGGCGGCCTGGTGGTCGAGGCCGATGTGGCGCAAGCCTGCCGCAGCGGCCAGCTCGCCGGCTACGCGACCGACGTCGTCGACGAGGAACCGATGCCGCCAGGCCATCCTTTTCAACAGATCGACACGATCCTGGTGACGCCGCACATCGGCAGTCGTACTTTTGAAAGCGTCGAGCGCCAGGCGGTGCGGGCGGTCACCAACCTCGTCGAATTTTTGACCGGCGGCCAGGATTATATCCAGGCCAATCGCTTCTAGTTAATAGAAAACGGGACCGGGTTTTGTGACACACTGCGCCTGATAATTCTCTTCGGGCCCGTTGCTCGTCGCTCATCCGTGCTTAACGCCAAATACTCTGGGTCTTGCTGAAGATATGCTCAACAACATGAAAATCGCCACCCGCCTCACGCTCGGCTTTGGCATCGTTTCCTTTTTTCTGCTGGTGGTCATGGTGCTCGGGCTGCAGAGCCTGGCTTCGCTCAAATCGGGACTGGCCGCGACCAACGCGACGAGTCAATACGCCAAGGCGACGGGTGATACCCAGGGCACCTTGCTCAACCTGGTGCTGACCGTTCAGCAGGTGGCGGGCGGCTTTGACGCGGCGCGGATGAACGAGAGCCTGGCCAAAATGAAGCAACTCAAGGGCGAGCTGGAAGCGGATGTGGCGGCTTTCGCCAAGCTTGACTCGTCGGTTCTTTCGGATCAGGAAAAACAGCTGTTTGCTCAAGTAGAGGCTGAGTCGAAGAAATTCGCCGCGCCTTTGCAGAAAATCGCCGAACTGGTCGAGTCGTTCCAGAATGCCGTCGCCACCGACGTTGCCGAGAAAGACATTTCGCCGGCGGCGGGCAAGATGAGCGTCGCGCTGACCGAGTTGGCCAAGTTGCAGAACGCCAAAATCGCCGCCACCGAAGCGGCCTCGAGCGCGACGTACAGCAATACCCGCGCCGTGCTGCTGTCGATGAGCGTGGGGGCGCTGCTGATCAGCGCCGCGCTTGGCTTCTGGGTGATCCGCAGCGTCACCGCGCCGCTGCGCCAGGCGGTGGCAGTGGCCAGTTCGGTGGCTGCGGGCGACCTCACCGGGGAGGTGCTGGTCGAATCGCGTGACGAGACCGGGTTGCTGCTCGATGCGCTGCAGGACATGAAAGAACATCTGGCGCTCGCCGTCGGCGGAGTGCGACGCGGGGCTGACGCGGTCAAGACGACATCGGCCGACCTGGCGACGACGGCCGCCAGTCTGCTCGACGGCGCCAATCGGCAATCCGAGTCGGCAGCGTCAACCGCGGCAGCGCTCGAGGAAATTGCCGTCAGCGTTTCCTGCGTCGCCGATGCCGCGGTCGAGCTGCGCGAGTTGTCGGATCAAAGCCTGCAGGCCAGCAGTCGCGGCAACGAACGGTTGCATCAATTGCTCGGCGAGATGACCGGCGTCCAGAACTCGGTCGGCGAGATCGAACAGGTCGTCGTCAAGTTCATCGAGAGCACGCAGGCGATCACCAGCATGACCCGCCAGGTGCGCGACATCGCCGACCAGACCAATCTGCTGGCGCTCAACGCCGCCATCGAGGCGGCTCGCGCCGGCGAGCATGGGCGGGGCTTCGCCGTGGTTGCCGACGAAGTTCGCAAACTCGCCGAGATGTCGTCGCAGTCGGCCAAGCGGATCGACGAAATCACCCAGAACCTGGCGCAGCAGTCGTCCGCCGTGGCGCAGGTCGTCGAGCGCGGCAAGGTCTCGCTGGCGGCCAGCGAGGGCGCCGTCGCCAGCGTCTCGGAGGCGTTTGACGAAGCGCGCGAGGTGTCCGAGCGGACGCATCGCGGTATGGGCGAGATTACCGGTTCGGTGAGCGAGCAGAAGATCGCCATTAGCGAAATCACTCAGGCGATGGAAGCGATCGCGCAGATGGCCGACGAGAGCCGGTCGAGTGTCGAAGAAGCTGACCGCAAGGCGCACGAGATGGAAGAGGTCGCCGTGCAGATGGAAGCTTCGGTCAAGATTTTCCGGACCTGAGCCGCGCTCCCGCTCCGGCCATCATCGTCTGCCGGTCGACGCGCGAACGATCAGCCGGGGTTCGAGTTGCAGCTCGGTCGCTTCGGCTTCGCCGGTTTTGATCAGCTGCAGCAGCAGTTCCATCGCTTTTTCGCCTTGCTCTTCGCTGCACATATCGACGGTGGTCAGCGGTGGCGTCATGAAACGCGTGGTCGGAACATTGTCGAAGCCGGCGATGGCGATCTGGCCGGGAACCTCGACACCGAGCGCGCACGCCTGATGCAGCAGGCCGATGGCGATCATGTCGTTGTAGCAGACGATGGCGTCGCAGCCGTCGGCGCCGTAAATGGCCGAGGCGGCAATGCTTTCACCGGCCTCCATGGTTTGCGCTTCCAGTTCGATGACCTTGATCTTGGCGTCGGGCATTGATTCGCGCAGGCCGTGCAAGCGCTCGTGGTCCCAGCGCGATTTGGGGTAAGAGAGATAGGTCACCTGGTGGCGGCCGCTTTCCGCCAAGTGCTTGCCCAGCAGGTAAGCCGCCTGGTAACCGCGGATGCGCACCGACGGCAGGGCGCCGTGGGCGAGTTGGCCCGGCTCGGTCTGCCCGAACAGCACGGCGGGCTTGCGGCTCGCCTGCAACTGGGCGAGCGCGGCTTCCGGCAGCCGTGAACTGGCGATGATCCCATCGACGCGCAGTGCCAGTGTACTCAACAGATTCTGGGCGTTCTGTTCCTTCTCCTTGAAATCGACGACCATCAGGCCGAAACCTTGCGCTTCGGCGACCTGGCTGGCGCCCTGGATGATTCCGGTGAAGTGGGGGTTGCGCAGATCCTGTACGGCGAGTCCGACGACGCGGGTCTGTCCGGTGGCCATACTGCGCGCCGCCGGGTTCTGGCGGTAGTCGAGCGTCTCGATCGCGGCGCGGATGCGCGCCTCGACCTCCTTGGAAAAACTTTTTTGCCGATTGATGAGCTTGGACACCGTGGTCGCCGAGACGCCGGCCATGGCGGCAACGTCCTGGAGAGTGGCTGGGCGACGAATGGGCATGAGGGCTCTGCTTAGGCGCTGAAGGCGGGAAGTGTCTCAAAATCGCTCCGGATAATCAAATGCGCTAGCCAAAGCCTCGAATCCATCCGAAGGATTAGCGCTTGACCTCTTTGTTGAGAGCGGAATACAATCGTGTTGGGTTAGCGCTAATCCTTTGCTGTGTCGGATCGGCGCTGGCTAAAAAAATCCGTCTTGTACGAGAGGAATCTTCAAGCGAGCCGGCATATTACATAAAGGAGATTGAAATGAGATTTTCGCTGTTGAAGTGTTGCTCGTTGGCGATTCTGATGACTTTCGGTGCGGCCCAGGCGAGGGATTTTCGTTCCGCCGACGTGCACCCCAATGACTATCCGACCGTCCAGGCGGTCACCTATCTCGGCAAAGTGATCGGCGAGAAGACCGGCGGCAAGTACAAGGTCAAGGTCTTCGGCAACAGCGCGCTGGGTTCGGAGAAGGACACCATTGAACAGGTCAAGATCGGCGCGCTCGACATGGTCCGGGTCAATACCTCGGCGTTCCACGGCATCGTCCCGGAAACGCTGATCCCGTCGTTCCCGTTCATTTTCCGCGACATGGATCACTTCAGAAAGACCATGTACGGCAAGCTTGGCGACGAAATCCTGTCGTCGATGGAGCGTGCGGGCTTTGTCGGCCTGTGCATGTACGAGTCGGGCGCACGTTCGCTTTATGCCAAGAAGCCGATCAGGACGCTGGCCGACGTCAAGGGAATGAAGGTTCGCGTCCCGCCTTCGGATCTCTTCCTGTCGATGATTACCGCGATGGGCGCGTCGCCGACGCCGGTTCCCTACGCCGAGGTCTATACCGGCCTCAAAACGGGTCTGGTCGATGCGGCTGAAAACAACTATCCGTCGTATGAAACCGCCAAGCACTACGAAGCGGCCAATGTCTATAGCGAAACGCAACACATGATCTCGCCGGAAATCGTCGTCTTCTCGAAGAAGGTCTGGGACACCTTGTCGAAGGAAGAGCAGAAGATCATCCGCGAGGCCGCCAAGGCGTCGGTCGACGTTTACGTGAAGCTGTGGACCGACAAAGAAAAGTCGGCTAAGGCAACGCTCAAACAGCTCGGCGTGCAGTTCGTCGACGACGTGGACCGCAAGCAATTCGTCGATGCCGAGAAGGTCGTTTGGGAAAAGTACGCGACGACGCCCGAGCTCAAGAGCTTGGTCAAGCGTATCGTCGAAACCAAGTAGAAGCGCCAATCGCCATCCAGGGAACGGTCTCTGGATGGCCTAGGATGATAGAAGGATGAAAATGGAAGCTCAGTGCGTCACGCAGGATGGGCAATCGAACGAGCAATTGCTTTACTTCACCACGTCGAGTCTGGATCAGCGGGACGAGGCGCTGGTCTTCATCAGTGACCAGACCGGTCACCCCAATATCTTCGTTCGCGACCTCCAGAGCGGTCGGGAGCGGCAACTCACCCAAAATACCGAAGGTACGCTCAAGTCCTACGTCTATTTCAACGGCAACGAGCGGCGCGGGCTGGGCAAGGCGAGCATCAGTTTCGATGCCAATAGCCGCAAGGTCTATTACGTTCAGGGCGAGGCGATCTGCTGCACCAGCCTCACCGGAGAAACGCGGATTCTCAACCATGTTCCCGCCGATCAGGTCACCGCTTTTACGCACGTCAGCGCCGACGGCAAGCGACTGTGCGTGCCGACCACCGATGCGCGGGCGCTCGAGGCCGATCGCTTTGTCAACGACAGCCCGGCCTACGCCGCCGCGCAGGAAAAGAAGAACGAAGTGATCAGCGACAAGCCCGACTACGACATCGACGAGCGCGTGCGCAATGAAGGCTTGTCGTCGTGGATCAACGTCTACGACACGCAAACCGGCGAATTGCTGGCGCGCGAGCAGGTCAAATCGGCGTGGATCACCCATGTGCAGTTCTCGCCGCTCGATTCGACGCAAATTCTCTACAACCACGAATGGCCGTCGGATTGCGGCATTCGCCGGATGTGGCTATGGGACGGCCAGCAGCATCGGCGTCTGCGTAGTGCCGGCGAGTGGCGCAGCAAGGATGACTGGACCTGCCATGAAATGTGGCAAGCCGACGGTGCGTTCATCATTTACCACGGCAAGTACGCCGACGGGCGGGCTTACGTCGGCCGGGTCGATCCGCAAGGGCTCGATCCGATCGAGATCGCACTACCCGACGAGTACCACCGCTACGGCCATTTCACCGCCGGCAACCGGCATAACAACTGGCTCGTTTCCGACGGCTACTACCACCCCGCCGGCGCGCCCGAGAACGACAACTGGGGCGGCGAATGGATCAGCCTGCTCAAGGTCGATTGGGAGCAAAGAAGCATCGAATGGCAGGCGCTGTGCCCGCACGAGTCGTTCTGGGATTGCCAGGACAGCCACCCGCATCCGATCTTCGACCACGCCGACGGCGCGGTCTATTTCACCTCGAACAAGTCGGGGAGTCGGGCGGTTTATCGGGTTGCGGTTGCTCAATGAAAGCACTGACCGTTGATCCGGCCCACTAATGTATGAAGTCGTCACCCCGGCGAAAGCCGGGGTCCAGGAGGAGAATCCACGTCGGCACTGGTTACCGGCCTTCGCCGGTATGACGGCTGTCTCATATTTCATCGGGCCGGAACAATAAGCTGGCCGGGAAATTCGGCCCGCAGCGCCAGCAGAAACTGCTGTCTCTGCTGACGCTTCTCGTCGATTACTCGACGTCGTTGGCGAGCATTCCGCGTTTGTTCTTGATTCCGGCAATCGCGCTGCCGGCGAAAATCAGCAAGGCCAGGACCAGCAGCGTGCACGCGATTGGCCGGTCGAGGAAACCCCACAGGCTGCCGTAGAAATAAATCAACGACTGGACCAGCGAGTTTTCGATCATCTTGCCGAGGACGAAGGTCAGCACGATGGGCGCCATCGGAATGTCGATCTTTTTCATGATGTAGCCGATGACGCCAAAGATGATCATGACCCAGATGTCCCAGACTCTGCCGCCGGTGCAGTAGGCACCGACGACCGAGATGATGGCAATTCCCGGATACATCAGCGTCGATGGAATCGTTGCGACTTTTCCCCACAGGCTGGCCATCGGCAGGTTCATGATCAACAACATGACGTTGCCGATGAACATGCTGGCGATCACCGCCCAGACGAAATTGGCGTTGTTCTCGAACAGCATCGGTCCGGGTGTCAGCCCGTGCATGATGAAGGCGCCGAACAGCACGGCGATGGTTGGCGAACTGGGAATGCCGATGGTAAACAGCGGGATCAGCGCACCGCCGCAATAGGAGTTGTTGGCCGTTTCCGGGCCGGCAACGCCTTCGATGGCGCCTTTGCCGAAGCGCGACGGATCCTTGGCCAGCTTTTTCTCGATCGAGTACGACAGGATCGCCGGAATCACCGAGTTCGAACCCGGGATCAAACCGATCAGGAAGCCCAGGCCGCTGCCCCGGGCAATGGCTTTCATCGTCGGCGCCCACTCGTCGCGATTGGGCAAGAGCTTGCCGACCTTGGGCAATTTCCCGCTAAAGACGGTCTGCTCCATCCCCAGCATGACTTCCGAGATGCCGAACAGGCCCATTGAAATGACGACAAAGTCCAAGCCTTCGACCAGATTCGGCACGCCGAAGGTAAAACGCAGATTGCCGGTCAATGGGTCCATTCCGACCAGCGACAGCGAGAGACCGATGAGCATCGAGATCATTCCACGCAGCATCGACTTGCCCATCAAGCCGACGACCATCACCAGACCGACGACCATCAGCGCGAAGAACTCCGGGGGGCCGAAGCTCAACGCCATTTTCGCCAGCGGCGGCCCGATGAAGACGATGCCGAACATCGACACTGTTCCGCCGATGAACGAACCGATTCCGGCGACGCCGAGCGCGGTCCCGGCGCGGCCCTGGCGGGCCATCGGATAGCCGTCGAAACAGGTGGTCACCGACGCCGCTTCGCCCGGCGTGTTGATCAGCACCGAGGTCACCGTGCCGCCATACATCGCGCCGTAATAGATTCCCGACAGCATGATGATCGCCGGAATGGCCTCCATCGAAAAGGTGATCGGCAGCAATAGCGCGATGCCGGTGGTCGGCCCCAGTCCGGGCAAAATCCCGACGAGCATGCCGATGGTCACACCAAGCAGGCAGTAGAAGAGATTCCACCCCATCATTGCGGTTCCAAACCCGTCCAGCAACGGCACAATCGAATCCACGTTCAGTCCTTTCTACCAGCCAAAGTCATTTACAGGCAGAGAAACGCCCAGAAGTTTCTGGAAAACGACCAGCAGCACCACCGCAATGGATGCCGCGGTGGGCAGGGCGTAATACCACTTGAATTTTCTCAGGGTCATCAGAAAGATGAGCTGCGTCCCGGCCAGGACAAAACCGATCGATTCGACCAAGAGCGCGAACAGGCACAGGCCGGTGAGCATCAACGCGATGTCCACGCGTGCATCGTCGTGCGGCAACAGGTCTACGAGTTTGACCACTTCGGCCTTGATCGAGTCCAGGATATAGAGCAGGGCGACGATGAGCAGCAAGGCGCTGAGCCAGAGCGGAAGAAACCCCGGCCCCGGGCCATACGGATTGTAATAATCGAGCAACAGGGACTGCTGGAAGAGTAGGGCTGAATACGCCAGCAAAATTGCCCCGGCCCAGACACCGGCATTTTTAATCAACTGGAAAACCTCCGAAAAGCCGGATCTCGTCCGGGTCTCGCTTATCGTGTTTGAGCGGGCAAAGCGTTGTTTCCGCTTCGCCCCGCAGCGGGCTGCTATTTCTTGTTGATGCTGTCAGCGACCGGCTTGAGAACCTTCATGTCGGCCTCGACCATGGCCTTGAAGTCGGCCGGGTTCTTGTATTCGATGCCAAGATACGACTTGGTCATGAAGTCGACGAACTTGGGATCCTTGACGGCCTGGGCTACGGCGTTCTCAAGCACCTTGGCGATATCGTCCGGCGTTTGCGGCGGAACGGCAATGCCGCGGTAAGTGCCGCACAGGATATTCAGGCCTCTTTCCTTGAAGGTCGGCATGTCCTTGATTCCGTCCACCCGCTTCTCGGCCATGACCGCCAACGGACGCAGTTTTCCCGCCTCAACCTGGGCCTTGATTTCGCTGGGGTTGTAGATGCCGAAATCGGATCGTCCGCCGAGAATTTCGGTCATCGCCGGAGCAGCGCCCTGGAACGGGACAGTAACGAAATTGACGCCGGCTTCCTGCGAGAACTGGATGCCGTAAAAATTGGGCGCCGATGCGGCGGCGAACTTCAAACGGCCGGGGTTGGCCTTCATCGCCGCAATCAAATCTTCGATGGTCTTGTAGGGAGAGTCGGGAGAGACGACGACGACTTCCGGATCGACATTGACGTTGCCGATGAATTTGAAATCGAGCGTTTTGAACGGTGCCTGACCCAACAGCGGCAGAATCGCCACTTCGCGGGTGACCATGGTGATGGTGTAGCCATCGGGTTTGCTGCGCAGTCCTTCGTTCATTCCGACGGCGCCGGCGCCGCCGATCTTGTTCACGACGACGACATCCTGCTTGAGAATGGTTTTGAGCGATTCGGCGAGCACTCGTCCGACGGCGTCGGTTCCGCCGCCGGCAGCGTACGGCACGATCAGTTGAATGGCTTTGCTCGGGTATTTGGCGTCGGCGGCCTCTGATTTACTGCTGAAGCCGGCAAAGAGGGCAGACAGCGCAAGCAGACCAATCGGTACGATGGATAATGATTTTTTCATTTTGACACTCCGTGCAAAGTTGAAGTACTGACCAAAAGCTCATTGAATCGCTCTTCTCGCCATTGACCGTAATCGGTCCGCAGCGCCTTACAACACTTCCCCCAGATTCTTTTCCAGAACGGCTCTGACCCGCGCCTTGCCCTCATCGGTCAGCGGCTTGAACGGCCCCCTGCACGATCCGCAATCGACGCCGCGCAGCGTCAGCGCGTACTTCACGGCGTTGAAGACGCCGACCTCGACCATCGTTTCGATGATCTCGTTGGCTTCGCGCTGCAGCCTGAACGCTTCGGTGTTCTTGCCGGCCAGGAAGGCATCGCGCAGTGCGATATATTTGCGCGCCATGAAATTGACCGTGCTGCCGATCATTCCACTGGCGCCCATCGAAAGCCCAGAGAGGAAGGCCTCGTCATAGCCGTTGAGCGCGATCAGCGACGGATTGTGCGCGAGCACGCGCTCGAGCTCGTACATATTGGTGTTGGTGTGCTTGAGCGCGACGACGCGCGGGTGCTTGAACAGTTCGGCGATCGGCCCCTGCGTCATGTTGATGCCGGTGAACGCCGGGATGTTGTAGACGACCAGCGGCATGTCCGACGATTCGATCAGTTCGAGGTAGTAGGCGATGACTTCGTCGGTGGTGTATTTGAAGTAGATCGGCGGCACCGAAGAGATCGCGTCGGCGCCGTTGGCCTTGGCGTGTTTCGACAGGCGCAGCGCCGCGTCGGTACCGCCGGCACCGGTATGGACGATCGCCTTGACTCGGCCGGCAGCGTGCGCGAGGACTGTCTCGGCGATCTTCTTGCGTTCGTCTTCGGTGAGCAGGAACGACTCGGCGGTCGATCCGCCGATGTAGACGCCGTCGACGCCCTGCGCAACCACGAAATCGACGAGGTTCTTCAAGGCCGCATAGTTGACGGTGCCGTCGCCGCACATCGGTGTCGGCAGTGCCGGGTAAATGCCGCGCAAATCTTTCATTGGTTTTTTCTCCTTACCAGGCGGTCCAGCCGCCGTCGACGACGAGGTTGGATCCGGTCATGTAGCGTGATGCATCGGAAGCGAGGAAGACCAGCGCACCGTTGAATTCGTCCTCTTCCGCCATGCGGCCGATCGGCATGCGCTGGCAGTAATTGGCCTGGAACTGCGCGTCCTGCGTGTCGCGGCGCACCCCCGACGGGGTCAGGATGTTGACGCGAACGCCTTTCTTGCCCCAGTAGGTCGCCAGATAGCGCGTGAAGTTGTAGAGCCCGGACTTCGACGCGCAGTAGGCGACCGGTTTGATGAACGGCGTTCCGGTCAGTTCTTCCTTGTAGGCGTAGATGTCCTGGACCGGCGAGAGCATGCCGTAGATTGAACCGACATTGACGATCGAACCGCGCCCGAGCTTGGCCATGGCGCCGCCGATCACCTGGCAGCACAGGAAGGTTCCGGTCATATTGACTTCGAGCACCTCGCGCCAGACGTCCTCGGGAAAGTCCTCGAACGGCCCCGAGACCTCGGGCGGCGCGCTCGGCTGGGTATCGAGACCGGCGTTATTGACCAGCACGTGCGGCACGCCCCATTGCGCGACGAGCGCGTCGAGCCCAGCTTTGAGCGAAGCCTTGCTGGTGATGTCGACGGCGAAAAAAGCGATACGACTCGAATCGACCGGGAAGCGTTCGCGCAGAATCGTTTGGTCGGGAATGCGGCGGTTGAAGATCGCGACGCGGGCGCCGCGATCGACGAGTTCGAGCGCGAATTGGCGCCCGATTTGCCCCAGTCCTCCGGTGATCACAATGACCCGGTCTTCAAGGTCGAAAAGGTCTTTACGCTTCATTCCTGTTTCCTTTCTACTGCCGTGCACGATGGGTTGGTGTGAGAGTGAAGATCCGGCTCGCGCCGGGAGTGTGATGCTTGGCTGACCTGGTTTCTATTTGCCGTCGCCCAGTGAGATGTCTTCCAGCGTTTTGAATAGGTGGCTCTTCATGTCGCGCTGAGCGCCGGCGGCATCGCGTTTTTGCAGCGAAGCGATGATCTTGCGGTGCGGCGCGATGGCGTTCTTGGCGTGGTTTTCGACCTTGAAGGTGCGCGTGCGGAATTCCTTGAAGGCATCGATCACCAGATTGTTGAGTTCGACCAGCAGCATATTGTGCGAAGCCTCGCCGATGGCGGCGTGAAATTTGGCGTCAAGGTTGCCTAATCGCTCGCCGATGGTTTCGTTGAACGGGCCGGAAGAGAGTGTCTGCTCGTATTCGGTGCGAATCGCGTCGATCCGTGCGATGTCGTCGTCGTTGCCGCGTTCGACGGCCAGTCGCGCGGCGAACGGCTCCAACTGCATGCGCACCTCGATGATCTCGCCGACTTCAGCCTTGCGGCTGCCGAGCCAGGACAGGATGCGATGGACCGGCATGTCGAGACTCTTGCGTTGCAGGAAAGCGCCGCGTCCCGGCTGGATGGTGACGTAGCCCATCACCTGCAGCGCCTTGATTGCCTCGCGCAGCGTCGACCGGCCGACGCGCAGCCGTTCGCAAAGCTCCATTTCGGTCGGCAGCTTGTCGCCTTCGTTGATCGCGTCGGAGAGAAAGTAGCGGATCAGCTCCTTCACCACCATGTCGGTCTGCGAAACCCGTTCTATCGGCTGCATTGTTTTTCCATTGGTTTTGTAAGATTGTCTGACGTCATGCTTTCAGGCGAGATATTAGGAGGCTTGCTGGTCGCGGTCAAATAAATTCGTATTGCGCAGCAGGCGAGGGACGTCTGCGCAATCGGCTAGAATGTCCGGCTGACGTTTTGAGGAGAAAATCGTGACCACGACCAACTATTTGCCCGCAGCCAACCGTTACGACTCGATGATCTATCGCCGCGTTGGGCGCAGCGGTTTGCAACTGCCGGCGCTGTCGCTCGGTCTGTGGCACAACTTCGGCGTCGACGATGATCAGTCGGTCGCCCGTAGTCTGCTGCTGCGCGCTTTCGACCTGGGAGTCACGCACTTCGACCTGGCCAACAACTACGGTCCGCCGCCCGGCGCTGCCGAGTCCTTGCTGGGCAAGATCCTGTCGACCGATCTGGCGGCCTACCGCGACGAGCTGATCATTTCGACCAAGGCCGGCTACCGGCAGTGGCCCGGCCCTTACGGCATCGACGGTTCGCGCAAGAGCCTGTTGGCCAATCTCGACCAGAGTCTCAAGCGCCTGCAGATCGACTACGTCGATATTTTCTATTCGCACCGCTACGATCCGCTGACACCGCTCGAAGAAACGATGGGCGCGCTGGCCTCTGCCGTCGCGCAAGGCAAGGCGCTGTACGCCGGAATATCGTCGTATTCGGCGAAGAAGACACGCGAAGCGTCGCAACTGCTCAAGGCCATGGGCGTGCCGTGCGTCATTCATCAGCCGTCGTATTCGATGCTCAATCGCTGGATTGAGGGCGATCTGCTCGATACGCTCAAGGATCAGGGGATCGGCTGCATCGTTTTTTCGCCGCTGGCGCAGGGCCTGCTGAGCGGGAAATACCGCTGCGGCGTGCCGGCCGACTCGCGCAAGGCCAAGGGCGCGGCGTCGTTTCGCGACAATTACGTGACTGAATCGAACCTCGAAAAAATCGGCCAGTTGACGGCGATCGCCGAGCGTCGCGGCCAGTCTCTGGCGCAGATGGCGCTGGCCTGGGTGTTGCGCGACCCGCAGGTCAGTTCGGCGCTGATCGGCGCCAGCAAGATCAGCCAGCTTGAGGAAAACGTCGCGGCGCTCGCCAAACTCGATTTCACGATCGAAGAACTCGCCGAAATCGATCTCTGGGCCAAGGACGCCGACCTCAATATCTGGGCGGAGTCGAGTACCGCCGGCTGATTCTTGCTCTTGCCGCGAGCTGCGGAGAACCGGTACTCCGGGGGGCTAGAGCCGTCATTCCCGCGTAAGCGGGAATCCAGATGCCTCCCGCCCTTGACGAACGAACTGGATTCCCGCCTGCCACTGCGGGAATGGCGATAGACCCATGGCTGGACATCGTTGGCCGCATCGCGTAGCATCGCGCCCCCTTGATTAGCTAGCCCCCTTCATGTCTCAAGCTTTTTCCGCGCGCGCCTGCGGCATCGATTTCGGAACTTCAAACTCGACCGTCGGCCATTGCCGGTCCGGGCAGGCGACGCTGATGCTGCTCGAAGACGGCAAAGTGACGTTGCCGTCGGTCGTCTTCTTCAACGCCGAGGACGACAGCACGCGCTTTGGCCGCGCAGGGCTGGCCGAGTATTTGGCCGGTTATGAGGGGCGCCTGATGCGCTCACTCAAGAGCCTGCTCGGCAGCAGTCTGATCGACGGCAAAACCGAGGTTCATGGCCGTTCGCTGCGCTTTCGCGACCTGCTCGCGCAGTTCATCGGCGACCTCAAACGGCGCGCCGACGAGCACGGTGGCCGCTCTTTCCAACAGGTTGTGCTCGGCCGGCCGGTCTATTTCGTCGACGACGACGCGCTCGCCGACCGGAGCGCCGAAGCGACGCTGGCCGAGATCGCGCACGCGGTCGGTTTTTCTGACGTGAGCTTCCAGTACGAGCCGATCGCCGCAGCATTCCACTACGAAACGACGATCGACCGCGAGGAACTGGTGCTGGTCGCCGACATCGGCGGCGGTACCTCCGACTTTTCGCTCGTTCGGCTCTCGCCGCGGCGCGCCAAGCTGACCGACCGCCAGAACGACGTGCTGGCCAGCGGCGGCGTGCATATCGGCGGTACCGACTTCGACCGCCAGCTCAGCCTGGCCTGCGTCATGCCGAGCCTGGGCTATCGCAGCCTGTCGGTCAGCGGGCGCGAAATGCCATCGAGCATCTTCTTCAACCTGGCGACCTGGCACAGCATCAACCTTGCCTACACGCGCCAGGTGCTGGCCGAGCAGAAGCAACTGGCGGTCGATTCGAGCGAACCGCAAAAAGCGGCGCGTCTGCTGGCGCTGATCGAAAAACGCGCCGGCCACTGGCTGGCCAGCGAAGTCGAGCAGGCGAAAATAGCGCTGTCCGACCAGCCCGTCACGCAGCTGGTGATCGACCGCCTGACAGACAGCTTTTGCGTGCCGATTGCGCGCAGCGAATTCGATGCGGCCACCGCCGCGCTGGTCGGCAAGGTCGAAGCGACGGTCGGCGCGCTGCTGCGCGATGCCGGGCTCGCCGCGGCGAACATCGACACGGTGTTCTTTACCGGCGGTTCGAGCGGAATTCCGCGCTTGCGCCAGCGCATCGCCGCGCTGCTGCCGCAGGCGCGAGTCGTCGAAGGCGACCTCTTCGGCAGCATCGGCGCCGGTCTCGCGGTCGAGGCGGCAAGGCGCTACGGCTAGCGCGGCGCACAACGGGCGGTAGTGGACGGCCCTGAACTGCCGATCAATCTCGCCAAAAACAGGCCTTCAGGGACGGTAGCGCTAAGCAGTCTTAGGTTCGTCGCTTAGTGCGCAATCCGAAGGCACGTTCAAAGGCTTGTAAACCCAACCGCGACACGAGTATAAAATGCTGTACTCATGTTATCGCTCAAGCCTGTAGAAACTGCGGTGTTGTGCTTTCGATTCAACGTGGTCAATGAAGCCAATCCAACGTTGTTGCCATACGTTTACAAGCGTTTGAATATCTGCTAGCGAATAACTCCGACCAACCTCTTTAGGAGTTAGCCTGCCATGTGCGATTCCGTTTCGCTCAGTCACTACCGTGTCGAGGCGACTCAATACTTCCTTTAGTACTGGTCCTGGATCGCCCAGATTAAATATTTCACAGAAAAGTACCACCTGCGAACGTTTCATAAAGCTGCCATCCGAGGGGAATAGGTTGGAATTAATGCTGCACTGCTTCGAATCAAACGCGCAGTCCAATAGGCGGGGTCCGATGTCTCGCCAAATTTTTCCTTCAGATGCATCGGAACCCGATTGAAATAGATTGTGAACTGCAAACAGGCGAAACCCTTTTTGGAGTCGTCGATTACCGACGCGAAGCGTTGTGGCGACTTCAAGCAAACGGCGGCACAAGGATGTAAGGAGATTTTCGTAGGACGCGAATAGCAATAAAATCGCAAGGCCTCTTGCGTCACGGCCAGCATCTGGAGCGCCAGGGGGGAGGGTAGCCGGGTGGGCCGCGTCGACTATTCGACGAACCGCATCAAGGCGCCGAACTAGCTCATCGCGAAAGGGTTTTCCATCAAACATTTTTCTGGTGATCGAGGAATCGGTCGCGTGAGTACTCAATACGTCCCGTCACCCGCGGGCGGCTATTCGTAGCTCCTGTTGTTAGACGGCGCAAGTCATCAGAATGAACCCAATCAGTTGTCTGTGGGATTGAAAGGTCTGGACGTTCACGAAGGGCCAATGCTGCTCCTGCTGCAATTCCCTCAAAGAGGTTTACTGGTGTCATCCCTTTGCGGGATTTGATCCCATCAGGGAATGCCTCTGCAAGATAGTGGAAGGTGTCGCTAAATATGGATTTACGCTCGCTAGCTCGGGGGTCTTTGGCCGCGTCTTCCGTGAAAGCATTGAGGAAGTCCTTTACGGAATGATCAAAAGTTTCATACCTTTCTAGGAATGCGAAGAAACGAAGCAAGTAGTCTTCTGGTGTGCCGTCCTTCCAACTAGCCTGCGGCAAACGGACCACAGTCCTGAACTTTTCGTCCTGCGAGAGAGTGGACAGCAGATCCATAAACTCACCTCGGAAAACGCACTCTCGTACTTCCTGATCGGTCAACGCGACCCCCCCAGTATTTAATCGCTCAAAGAGGTCGAAACGAACCTGAAGATCGCTCTTGTCGTTTAGTACGATCACCTTGACTGGCCGATCCTCTAGCGACGAGCGGATATCCTCCGGCAATTCGTTGAATACCATACCGTCAAGTGCTATGAGCTTATCGAGTTGGGTTAAACGCAACGACGAGTCTTTGAGTCTTGCCGCCACCCTTGCATCCTCTTCTCCAGTGAAGTTGACCAGCGTTAGCAAGCGCTGGAGACCGTCGACGACTTCCCACTGGTTCTTCTGGTCAGGCATTAGGTTCGTTGCCATGAAGAGAGGAGGGACGGGAATGCCTAGCATCAGTGACTCGATCAGCCGAGATTGGCGGGCGGCGTCCCATCGAAACTGACGTTGGTAAACAGGAGCAATCTCAATCCTCTTTTTTTCAACGCGTCGGACCAACTCCTCGACCGTTACGTCGTAAGTGTCGAAATCCACCTTTCGCCTCTGCTCAGCGAGTTGCCGCCGCTGAAGCATTGGATCATGTTTTGTCATTTTGAAGTATCCATCGTTCGCACCCCACAGGATTGAACACACCGTCCCGTAACCCAGAGATTCTAAGCGCAAGTGTCGATTCAACATAGAAAAGATGAGATAGCGTTGAGATTTTTCGCCGCGCAATCCAAATACAAACAACCGTTGCACCCTGACAGCAGCGGTTCGGCAGCATCGGCGCCGGCCTCGCGGTCGAGGCGGCAAGGCGCTACGGCTAGCGCCATAGTCGAACGAGCCATTCCTGCAGCGCTGGCCGCTTGCATCAAATCAAGGATTCCGGGAGCGTCGAAATGACGCCCCCGGAAATGTTCAGCGCATATCTACGCTCTATTTCGTCTTCCCTTGGCTTTCACGACCGAATTGACGAACTTTCCAAACGCTCGATCCTTCTTGCGCTTATCAAGGTAGGACATTTCGTGAAACTCGGATTCCTTCTTGAGCTTCAGGTAGTTCTGAAAATGCTCAGC
>Ga0316604_10001969_pt1 | contig 16800 bp, 13 predicted proteins | sample OWC_soil_day20_C_FD_207650 | JGI IMG/M metagenome (GOLD analysis project Ga0316604, IMG submission 207650) | Wetland soil microbial communities from Old Woman Creek delta, Ohio, United States - OWC_soil_day20_CT | ecosystem: Environmental > Terrestrial > Soil > Wetlands | place: USA: Ohio... | reverse complement strand
CTGGTTACGATTATATGTTATTCCTGATCGAAGCGGCCTTGTACCGGGATGATTTCCGGTATTTTGACGACTATAGCAGTCTCATGGATACGGCGATTGAAAAAGGCATGACGAACAAAACAGACGGTGATACGATCCTCAAAACCGTCATGCTGGCGGTCTTCAAATCCGATGATTTGACATACGTCGATAAAACGCGCGTTGCGACCGCGTTAAAAAAGGAGTATGAAGAGCGGATCTCCTTCCAAAGCAAACCAGGCAGCAAGGTCAGCAAAAATACGCAGTGGCTGAACGACAAGGCGTTGGCACTTGATCCGGAAGTGATATCACGGCAAATTTTACCATTTTTAACAGAGGACAACCTGGATGATGCGGCCATTTCCGGCAGAATTGTTGCCATGATCGTGAAGGGTGAAATCGAATAATTCATTCGTCAGGTATTCGGATATACCAGGGAGGGGAGGTGAACGGGTATGGTTGCTTTTGCGGGGGTTTATCTGATTATTGTTTTAATCAGTGCCTTAATCATAGGATGTATGCTTCACAATGCACCTGTTGTTGAAGATGAAACGATGTTAAGCAATGTTAATTTGGAGTCGGGATTCCCCCAAGATAAGGAATGAGACGATTCATACAAGTTGTCAGGAACGGTTAGCCACTTCTTTATTTGAAAGGGGTGGTATGATGATAACAATGTTTGAAGCAATGTATGGAGGAATTTTCATGAAAATTGTAATTGACCCTGGCCATTCCGGGCCGGTGGAGCCGGGAGCCTGCGCCGCAGGCGTGCAGGAGTGCGATGTGGTGCTGGCAATTGCCAAGTTGCTGGCAGAGCAGCGCTGTGAACAGGGTTATGAGTTTTTACTTACCCGCAGTGGCGACATTACGACCGATGATTTGGCTTTCCGGGCGGAAGTTGCCAATACGAACAGGGCCGATGTGTTTATCAGCATTCACACTAACAGTGCGGAAAATCCGGCCGCCCATGGTACGGAGGTTTATCATTATCCGGACAGCGTAAGCGGTAAGCAGCTGGCGGCCTGCCTGCAGGCCCGGCTGGTAGAGAAACTGGAAACAGCCGATCGCGGTGTAAAGCAAGCTAATTTCCAGGTGCTTAGAGAAACGGACTGTCCGGCGGTGCTGGTGGAAGTGGCCTTTATTTCTAATGATACTGACCGGCAATTGCTGACAAGCAGTGCGGGACAGTTGGCAGCAGCGGCAGCTATAGCCAACGGGCTGGCGGATTATTTTTCTAAATGAAATGCTAGTTTTAAAACATCCGGGCAAAAATTGACATGTTATGGCAAAAATGATATTATTAAAAAATCAACTGAAAACAATTGAATCTTGTTGAGATGGGTGCCCGCAAGGGCTTAATAGGGAAGACCGGTGTGATGCCGGCGCGGTCCCGCCACTGTAATAGGGAGCGAATCCGAGGTATGCCACTGAGATATGTATTCTTGGGAAGGCTTGGATGAGCAATGAACTAGAGCCAGGAGAACTGCCTGTCTATCAATCACCGTTTTTACCCACGAGCGATGGGGAGGAGATTTGCGCACCTGAGTTGTGTCTTGTTTTTCCCGGCGTAGATAGTGCCGGGATTTTTGATAAGAAAACTTTACCGCTTTCAAAATCTCCTGTCCGCCGGACGGGAGATTTTGTTTTGCTATTTACCAAATTAACAGGGTGGGAGGGAAGGCTGGGCTGAACTGGAAAGGTATGAATGGTTTTTCCGAAGCTTTTTATCGGTCATGAGCAATGATAAATTTATTACTATGTTGAGGTGGCACTATGGAGAGAAAATTTACCAGAAAAAACAAAAGACATTTGCTGGCGGCGGCAATCGCGTGTGCGGTCGCCTTGGGCTTTAATTCCACCTACGCATATGCGGAAGAAGAGGCGGATGCGGCGGAAACTTCAGCACCGGCGGCAAAATCAGATTCTCCCGCATACAAACTGGAGAAAGTTGTCGTTGAAGGCAAGAAAGATAAGAAAGAGGATTCCGATACCGGCTTTGTCGACCCAAATGGCAGCGTGGGTTTTTTAGGCGAGAAAAATGTTATGGATACGCCGTTTACGCAAACTACGCTGACCAGTAAAACCATCGAAACTTTCGGCGCGGCCAGCCAGCCGCTGGACAGCATCCTGTCCAACAGTCCCTCGATTCAGGCGTCGGGCAGTGCGCTGCACAATGATTTTACTTTCCGGGGATTTCGCGCCAACGGAACGAGTTCCTATGTGAACGGCATACCGGGTATGTTTACGCAATTCAGTGCTCCTACCTTTATGATCGACCATATTGATTTAATTTCCGGACCGAACAGCGGAATAAGCGGCACGGGGGCACAATATGAATCAGATACCGCCGGCGGGCTGGTCAATTTTGTATCCAAAAAAGCGCCGGAACAGCCGCTGACGCGCTATACGCAAACTTTTTCCGGTTATGGCTCGTTCGGTGAATATATGGACATCGCCCGCCGGTTTGGCCGGAATAACGCCTGGGGCGTACGTATTAACACCGAAATGCTAAACGGCGAAACCTCAATCCATGGAGAAAAGATGAAGGCGCGGGGAATTTTCGCCAATATTGACCACCGGGATGCCAACAGTACGACTAATATATTGACCGGTTACCGGGAGCTTGAGATTCAAGGCGGACAGCGCTGGTTCAAATTTGGCAGTGCTGTTACCAGTCTGCCGAGTGTGCCCGATGCCAGCGGTGATTACGGCTTTGACGGCATGGTCAAAGCGTCCCGTGGCTGGATTTTCGCGCTGAACCACGAACAGAAGGTCAGTAAAGACTGGAAAGTGTTCTTTAACGGCGGTCTCAACCGCAATACCCTGACGAAAAATGTGAGTGCCACCAACAGCGCTTTTACGGTTAAGAACAACGCAGGCGATTATGATCTGTACGTTACCAACGGCGGCACGCCGATGAATACCTATTATGCCCAACTGGGGACTCAGGGGAAAATTGACGGTGGTGCGGTCACGCACAATGTGACGCTGGCTGTCGACAAATCCTGGCGTAACCGCGAATCCGCCAAAGTTACGGTAAATGACCTCATCGGCACAGGCAATCTTTATAGCGGCATAACGCAGACGCTTCTGCCGAACACCGATTACTCGACAGGGTTGACAGAAAAGCAGCGTTTCTGGGGCTGGTCGTTGGTTGACAATATCGAATATCAGAAATGGGAGTTCCTGCTGGGGGTGCACAAGCATTTTGCCACAGTGGATTCTTATACGGCGAAAACCGGAACAAAAACGGCCAGTGTTGACAGCGATGCCTTTTGTCCGACCTATGGAATTGTATATAAACCGGCAACCAATATTTCCTTGTATGCCAGCCACTCGGAAAACTTTAACAAAGGCACTGTCGTAGGCAGCAGCTATTTAAATGCCGGCGATATTTTAGCGCCTGCTAAGAGCAAGCAGGATGAAATAGGGGTCAAATATGAACATACCGGTATTCTTACGACACTCAGTCTCTTTGATATTGAACAGGCCAATAATATTGAAGTTGCTGATACAAGCAGCTCTAAATACTATTTGATCCAGGACGGACGGGAACGGCATAAGGGCATAGAGTTGGCGGCCAGTGGCAGACTGGGCGCCAAATGGACGCTAATGGGAGGCATCACACGACTGATTGCCACCCAGGAAAAAACGAAAGGCGGCCAGTATGATGGTTATGACGTCAGCGGTCGAGCCAAATGGAACGCAGTCGCCGCTTTGGAATATCAGGCCGACAGCCGGCTTAGCCTTATCGGACGGGTCCGGTATACCGGCGAATCGACAATTAATTATGAAAAGCTTGCGGTTCCCGGCTATACGACCTTTGATTTTGGTCTGAAATACAAAACGAAAATTGACAGCGTACCAACTGTGTTCAGTTTGATGTGCTACAATCTGACCGATAAAGATTATTGGCAGGTGGCCCGCGGTGACCAGTTGTACGTATCAACACCCCGCACCCTTGTCTTGTCGGCGCAGTTCGACCTGTAAGGGGTAAGCGGAATGGCGAGAAGCAGGGAAAGCTATATGGAAAAAGGCCGCACCCTTGTAAAGGCGGCCTGTCTTCTGGCATTATTCGGACTGGGTTTATTTTTCAGTTATTCCGACCAGCCGGCACAACCACCCGACCCTGACCGGGAAATTGTGCTGGCAGCGGCCAGAGATCTGACACCGGGCAGTAAAGATCCTTATTATACCAGTCTCATTCTGGAGGTATGGGAACCGCTGGTGGGAGTTGGCGAGGACGGTCAGCCCGCTCCCAAGCTGGCAAGGCGATGGGAGCATTCCGACGATTATAAAGAGTGGACGTTTAAGCTGACGGAAGGTGTAACGTTTCATGACGGTACACCATTTAACGCGGCGGCCGTAGTACAAAATTTCGAACGCTACCGCGTGATATCGCCCCGGACGTCCAGCTTCTACTTGTTTGATATCCACAAAATTTATCCTCATTTACGGCGGGCGGAAGCGACGGGCGAATATACCGTCCAACTGACCTTTGACCGCCCGTTTCCGACCTTATTATACAGTATGACGAATTTTGGCAGCGCTATGTTCAGTCCGGCCTGCTTCGACGCTCGTACCGGCGACTTCGTTACCGCGGTTGCCGGTACCGGCCCGTTTAAGATGATCGGACATTTTAACAAACAATATACCCTGCTGGAGCGCAATGAGACGTATTACGGCAGCAAAGCCAAAGCAAAAACAATTCGAGTCAGGAATATACCGGTCGCTGAAACCCGCTATTCGGCCTTAAAGGCAGGAGAAATTATGGGGGTTTTAGATATTGGCTCACTGACGCCGGCGTTGACCAGCGAACTGCTGAAAGATCAGCAGTTTGCCGTGGCGACGAAACGATCCTCCATTACGCATTACTTGTTCTGCAATGGAGAAAAAGCACCGTTAAATGATCCGCGTTTGCGGCAGGCGATCAGTCTGATGGTAAACCGGGAGGTGCTGGTTAAGAATTTCTTTCATGGATACGCCATACCCACTAATAATTTTATAAATGGAGCTTCGCCGTTCAGCAATGTGGGAATACCGGGACGGAATACGGCAAAGGCGAAAGAAGTGGCAAGGTCGGTTTTGCAGGATAAAACCGCCGATATTATTTTTTTGGTGCCGCAATATGGAATTGACCGGTACCCCTATAAAGAGATCGCCGAATTTATCCAGGCCGAACTGAAAGAACTCGGACTCAATGCCCGTATCGTCGTTATGGATTGGGCGGCAATCCAGGATGCACGAGCGAACGGCAGGTTTGATATTATTCTTGGCACGCAGGGACTACCTAACCTTGAACCCGCCAGCCTGTTTCAAAATTATATGAAAAGCACAGGCAGTGCGAATGTTCAATACAGGCTTGGGTATAAAAACGAGGAGGCCGACCGGCTGCTCGCTGAACTGGACACGGCAACCGGGACGGAGGAGCGGGAAAAAATTTATGATTGTCTGCAGGCTATAGCCAGAAAAGATCCGCCCTGCATTCCGCTGTTTGATGATCTGAATCTGGCCGTATACAATAAGAAGCTGGAAAACTATCAGCCACTCCTATATGGCGTAATTCTGGATAAAGTGGGGTGGAGACAATAAAAAGCGGCATTTGGTTTTATATTGTGAAGAAGCTGGCTCTAGTGATTCCGGTCTGGCTGGGCATATCGGCGGCGGCGTTTCTGTTGGGGGTTATTTCGCCCAGCGATCCTGCCGTCCTGCTGCTCAGTATGGACGGCATTTCCACTCCTGGCGCGCAGGAAATCGCCGCCAAACGCCATGAACTGGGCCTGGACCGTCCGTATATCTTGCAGTATTTGGCCTGGCTGGGGCAAGTGCTGCAGGGAAACCTGGGGATATCCTATATAACGCAGCAGCCGGTTTTGGATGAATTACTGCTGCGTTTGCCGGTAACCGTCACGCTGGCTGGAATTTCACTGCTGCTGGTCATGCTTGTAGGCATCCCGCTGGGGGTTCTTATGGCGTGGGGAAAAAATACCGGCAGCGATTTCGTACTGCGGGCGGCGGCTTTAGCAGGGACCTCGCTGCCGTCTTTTTGGCTGTCGATCCTGATGATCTGGCTTTTTGCGGAAACCCTGCAGTTGCTGCCCACCAGCGGCTATGGCAGCGTTTCCCAGCTTATCCTGCCGGCCATTACCCTGGCGGCGGGAACGACCGGCGCTCTGATGCGTTTGCAGCGGGCCACCCTGCTGGAAGTACTGGAGCAGAATTTTATCTTTGCCGCAAAAGCAAAGGGCTTACCGGGTTCCCGGATCATCTGGCGGCACGGGTTGCCAAACGCGCTGATCCCGGTTGTTACCTTGCTGGGAAATTATTTCGGGGGCGTTCTTGGCGGTTCTGCCGTCATCGAGTCCATTTATTCGCTGCCGGGCTTGGGCAGTTATGTGCTGGAAGCAATCCGGGGGCGGGATTATCCGGTCATCCAGGGTTATGTTTTGTTTACCGGCTGCGTTTTTGTCGTGTTTAATCTGCTGGTAGACCTGGTTTATCTGGGACTGAATCCGCGAATCCGGCTGGGAGGAAAATAGTGGCTGCCATAAATAAAGCTTCTATTGTATATAGGTTAGCGGCAGTTATTTTGCTGCTGCTGGTGGCCTCAGCCGTGTTGGCGCCGGTCATCGCGCCGTATGACCCGAACCGGGTTATGCCGGACGAGACGCTGCAGCCCTGCTCGATCAGGCATTGGCTGGGTACGGACTCATTGGGACGGGATGTGCTTAGCCGCCTTCTGTATGGAGCGCAGGTTTCGATCGGCTTTGCTGTGCTGGCAGCCTTGTGCACGACTTTGCTGGGTGTTTCGCTTGGTATTATCGGCGGTTATTTTGGCGGAGTCACCGACCTGCTGCTGCAACTGTTGGTTAATATCTTTCAGGGACTGCCGGGCATGAGCCTGATGATCGCAATTGCCGGTAGCCTGGGACCGGGCAGCGCCAGTCTGCTGCTAGCGGTTACGCTGACCTCCTGGGCCGGTTTTTCCCGGATTGTGCGTGGCGAAGTTCTGAAAATCAAGGAAGAAAGCTATATTGAAGGAATCCGCAGCCTGGGTGGCAGCGACGCGTATATTTTGCGGCGGTATATTCTGCCTAATTTATTTAACTCCTTAATCATTCTGTTTACCATCCGGGTCGGCACAGTAGTGTTGTCTGTGGCTTCGCTGAGCTTCCTGGGGCTCGGCATGCAGCCGCCGCAAGCGGACTGGGGCGTGATGATTCAGGATGCCAAAGTCTATTTCCGCAGCTATCCCCAGCTTTTGATCGCTCCCGGGCTATGTATATTGGCGTTATGCGGCAGTATCCAACTGGTCGGCGATGCGCTGCGCGACCGGTTCAGTATCCGGCAGAGCACCCAGAAACAAGACTGGTAGAAAGGACGGGCCAGAGTGGATAACCATATCGCTTTAAGACAACTTACGGTTTCTTTTACTACAAAGGCCGGGACAGTAAAGGCGGCGAATCGGATTGACGCGATTTTCCCTGGCGGACAAATCAGCGGGATCGTCGGCGAAACCGGCAGCGGCAAATCCGTCCTGGGCCTGTCTGTTTTAGGACTGTTGCCGGAGAATCGCATTGTGTCGGGCAGTATTCTATATAAAAACCGGGATTTATTGCAGTTGCCGGAGCCGGAAATGAATGCTCTACGTGGAAAAACGATCGCGTTTGTGCCGCAAAACCCGGATACAGCTTTAAATCCGGTCATGACGGTTGGCGAACAGCTTAGCGAAATGTTCACTTGTCATGGCAAGGCAAACCCAGTTGAAGCCCGCCTGCGAGCCATCGAACAATTACGCCGCTATGCTTTATCCGAGCCACAAACCGTTTTTGACCGCTATTCCTTTCAATTAAGCGGCGGGCAGCGTCAGCGCCTGCTTTGCGCTATGGGCAGCGCGCTGGCACCGGACTGGTTGATTGCCGATGAACCGACCAAAGGGCTGGACGCCGTGCTGCGACGGCAGGTGTTTCAACTGTTCCAGGCGTTGCGGGAGACCTCAAACCTCGGTATTCTCCTGATTACCCATGACTTGCGGCTGGCGGAGCGCTTGTGTGATACCGTATTCGTCCTGTATGCGGGCACGGTGGTGGAACAGGGGCCGGCGGGGGAACTGTTCGCCGGGCCTTTGCATCCTTATACCCAAGGCTTGATCAACGCGCAGCCGCACAAGGCGTTAACGCCACTGCCGGGTATGCCCCCCAGCCTGATTGACCTGCCGGCGGGCTGTAAATTCCGGCCCCGCTGCCGGCAGCGAACAAAACTTTGCTCACAGGAACCGGCTTTGCGGAATGTCCATGGACGGCAGGTGAGGTGCTGGCAGTATGATTGAAGTTTTCAACATAACAAAGACTTTCGGAACCGGCTTGTGGCGGCAGACCCGGACACTGGCGGTGGATAACGCTTCCTTCTCGGTGAAATCCGGAAAAACGCTGGGTTTGATCGGGATGAGCGGATCAGGCAAATCAACCTTGGGACGCCTTGCTTTGAAGCTTATACCCTGCGATACAGGCAGAATTGTGTTTGATGGCAGAGATATAAGCAATTTTACGGCACGGCAGATGAAAAGACTGCGTACAGAGATGCAGATCCTGTTTCAGAATCCGGAAACTTCGCTAAATCCCCGGTTTACCATTGCTGAAAGCATGGCGGAACCTTATCGGCTGCATGGACAGCGCAGGCAAAAGGACATTGCGGAACAGATCGATCTGTGGTTTCAATTTGTCGGGTTAAGCACAGAGTTATTGGCCCGGCGACCGCATCAGTTAAGCGGCGGTCAACTGCAGCGGGTTTGCATCGCCCGCGCGTTGTCGTTACAGCCTAAATTCCTGGTGCTGGACGAACCTACCTCCATGCTGGATGTGTCGGTGCAGGCGCAGATTATTGAGGTGCTGAGGCAGGCACAAAAAAAAGCTGGGATAGCGTATTTGTTCATATCGCATGATCTTGATTTAATTAAGGCTTGCAGCGATGAGATTGCCATAATGTATCAAGGCAGAATTATTGAACAGCAGCCTACTGAGGATTTATATCGACGGCCCAGAGAAGAATACACAAAAAAACTTTTGGATGCCTTTGTGAATTTTTGAAGAGCCTGTTTCTGTTTTGATTATGGGAGAACTATGAAACAAGTAATGTTACCAGCCGTTTAGATAAACTAGAGAAAAATACGTCGCCGATAAGAATCACCAATGGTGATGTCCGGATTCGTTACCAGAGTAACTGGGATCAAAAAGCTAAAAATATCGATAAAGCCGCAGACACACGCATACAAGAGCGAGTGAGACTACAGGACAAGAAACCTGCGTCCCGTTCTTCCTAGGGAAAAAAATCACAAAATATGTATTTACAAAATACCCTGAAAATGCTAAGATTTGACATAGGAAAGCGAATTTTGAAAATTCGCAGATGTGACCGATGTCATATTAGCGTTTTAAACGACAAGCATAACAGCATAGATGATAAAAATGTGGTATGAAACCATGGGGGGCAAAAGACTGCTCCCATGGTTTCATACTTTTTTGTTGTCCAATAGACTGTTAGCAAACTAATTTTTGGGGAGGTTACTATGGATAAACAACAATGGGACAAGTGTGTGGAATTTCATGGACATGAGTGTCCGGGACTGGCTATTGGTTTTAAAGCCTGTGAAGCGGCCATTGAAAAACTGGGGATAAAATTTTCTGAAGATGAAGAAGTGGTATGTGTTACTGAAAACGATGCTTGCGGGGTGGATGCGATTCAAGTAATCACTGGTTGCAGTATGGGCAAAGGCAACCTTTTATACAGGAGCACAGGTAAACAGGCGTATAGTTTCTTTAACAGAACTACTGGCGACAGTATCCGGTTAGTGCTCAAGCCGTTTAAAGGAGAAATGGACAGGAAAGAGCGCCAGGCGTATTTGCTGGATACACCTGCCAGCGAAATTTTTGAATTTAAAAAACCAAAGTATGCTGTCCCGGAAGAAGCACGCTTATTTACTACTATTATTTGTGAAATATGCGGCGAAGGTTCTCCAGAACACAAAATCAGACTTCAGGACGGCAAAAAAGTATGTCAGGATTGCTTTGAAGAATATAGCCGGGGCTGGTGACGTATGAACATTGATTATTTCACCGAAGCATGGAAAAAAGATCTGTCTGAATTAGAAGATACACAACAATTCTGGAATATGCGAGCCGATGAATTTAATAACCAGCATGGCAATAAACAGGGTGAAAAACGGCGGCAGGAGGTTATTGAATTTTTAACAAGCCGGAATATGCTGCCTGCTGACGCAGAAATTCTTGATATTGGCTGTGGTCCGGGCAGGTATTCTGTTGAATTTGCCCAAAGATCCAAACAGGTAACCGGAATTGATATTTCACCCAAAATGCTTGAATATGCTCGTGAGAATGCCCGGCAGCACAAGCTGGACAATGTATTGTTTGAATTGTCACCATGGGAAACACTCAATCTGGAGGAGTGCGGCTGGCAGAAAAAATATGACCTGGTATTTGCTTCCATGTGCCCTGGGATTAGCAGCAGCGACAGCCTGTTAAAAATGTGCCGGGCCAGCAAAGGCGCTTGTTTTCTCAGTGGCTTTGTAGAGCGGAAAGATAACTTGCGGGACAAGCTGCATCAAGAGGTATATGGCAAAGAGCCTGATCACCGTTGGGGAAAGAACATTTACTATGCTATTAATTTACTGTGGTTGTCAGGCTACTATCCGGAAATTACATATTATGACAATGAATTTGATCATGTCTGGCCGTTGGATAAGGCTATCGAATTGTACAGCCATCAATTAAAGCGCATGACAAAAATAAACCAAGTAACCGGGGACATTGATGAAAAAATTGCCGGTTACCTAGGCAGCGTAGCGGTTGAAGGCACTGTATCCGAAAAAGTGCAGTCCAAGGTTGCCTGGTTATGCTGGAAGGTATAGGTTTTGTTAAAGAAGGCTTATGGTAAATCAATTATTATGAGGATGAGAGAATGATAAAAAAAATCAAAAAAAAGAAGTCGCTGTTGCTAACAGTAGCAGTGTTGCTGCAAGTTTCTCCAATGGTTTACGCCGATGAAACCATTCCTGATTTTGCTTTGGAAACTATTGTGGTTACAGACAGTAAAATTGTAGGTGAAGGTGAGACAACCAAAGTTACCTCACTTAATGTCAAAGATAAAATTGATGCCGGACAGATCAACAGTGTTACCGATTTATTAAAAGATGTTTCAGGTATAGTTGTTTCTACAGACCCACAAGCAGGGACAACGGTTACTATGCGCGGTATGACCAATGAACGCCTGGTGGTGGCGATTAACGGCAATATCATTGAAAACCAAGGAGGGCTATATCGGGGACGTGCATTGGAATGGGATTCGCTGCCTGTAAGTAATGTCAAGAAAATCGAGATCATCCGTGGAGCCAGTTCGGCACAATACGGCGGAACCTGGGGCGGGGTTATTAATATTGTGACAACAGATACCCCGGGAGAAGTTAAGACCTATCTTAAATCCAGCTTTGGTAGTTATGGCGACCGCAAGAACAGTATAAGCAACCAGGGAACTACTAATGATGGAAAAATTTCCTGGTCGGTTAGCGCCGATAAAAAAGAGAGTGACGGCTTTTATCGTAATAACTTTGAAGACAGCCATGATACCAATCTAAATTTAACGTATAAGTTTTCTGATAAGCAGAAGCTGTCTGTCGCTATTACCGACAGTTACCGCAAAGAAGGGATTATTGTCGGTAATAATCAAAATGCCAATAATGAGAATGGTTGGGATTCCAGTTATCCGATTATTTCGCCTCAGCCGAATACTACCGCAAACAGTCAATATTTGGATGGCAGCTATCGTGAGTTTAATACCAAAAATTATTCCTTGAATTACACAGATGACAATTGGAAGTTAGGTTTATACAAGAATAAGCAAGACCGGAATGATTGGCTGCGATATTCAAAATCAAGCGAAAATGTTGAATTGAAAACCGATAACAGCGGCTACAACTGGCAGCAAACCAGGCAGTTGGGCAATCACATGCTGACCACCGGTTTTGACTATCGTAAATTGAAATTTAAGGTAAACACTAGCAGCCCAAGTTCTTTGGAAGCAGAAATGAACGGTTACTTTGTTCAGGACAACTGGCAGCTAAACAAAAAAACACTGCTTGGCTTGGGCTTGCGTTATGACCAGTATCAATCAAATAATCTGTTGACTTCCAAAGAATATTCGGATAAATCGCAAGTAAGCCCTAAACTAAACGTGACCTATCAGCTTACTCCTCAGGAAGCCGTATATGCCAGTGCCAGCAGGGTATTTAGACCGCCAACGGTGTCCGACTATGTACGGTGGCAAAGTAATTACACTCCTAGCAAAATAAGCAATTCAAACTACACGAAGTATATAACTTATAATAGCTTGAACTGGACACTGGCCGATTGGCAAAAGACAATCGGGCAATTAGATACCGAAAATGGTATGGCCTATGAATTAGGCTGGAAAAAACAATTCAATGATAAATTTGGTGCTAAGATAACCGGATTCTTCAATGATATTGACAATTATGTAATTACTTACATGGGTTCCGGCATTAATTCGGGTCCTCCGACCTACAATATCGACAATGCTAAAATTAAAGGGTTAGAGGTAGCGACCGACTATCAATTTTCTAAAACGCTGGGAATGGTGCTCAACTACACGAATCAACATTCCAGCAAAAGTGGTGATCCGTTAGATACTACTGGTACAGAAGTTACCACAATACCGAGAGAAACCATTAATCTGGGGTTGCGTTATAATAATCATCAGGGTTTCCGTGCTTCCCTGGATGGGCAGCGAATCAAAACAGTAGATGCAGCAACCACAGCAGGTTATACCTTATTTAATGTAGGGATGTCATATACCACCAAGAATGATCAGACTATTGCTCTGGCAGTCAACAACCTGTTTGATACTGACTATGAGCAAACAGCAGATATCCCGATGATAGGCAGAAACTACAGCGTATCATACCAAATTGGCTTCTAAAAAAATAATATAAAAGGAGTTGTTACCATGTGCAAGAAGTTTTTCAGTGTACTCCTGGTACTGTCGTGTCTCTTGTTGTCTGCCAATGTAGCCTGGGCCAGTCAGCCTGCAGACAAAGGCTATCTTTTCTGGAACGCCGTATCCAAAAAAATGAGTCAAGAAGCCTGGAAGCTGATGGGGACTAAGCCTGACAATATGATTGCATTGACAAATGGAAGTTATGTAAAATTTGGACAATATTCTCCCCAAGCAGCTTTAGACGGCTTGAGCAAAGAAACAGGCTGCACAGTAGGCAAAGGAACCTTGTTAGAAGTTCATGCCGCCCGTACTAACCCTTTATGGTTTGTTTTATATGATAAAGAATCCGGTAAAGCTGTGTATTGTGTTGTCAATAAAGAAAAAGCAATAGAATTACTGGATAAAGGGGTAACAGACCTGAAAGGCGTATCTTCCCAGGATTTGTTTAGCAAAATAGTCTGTGAAAATATCAAAGCCAACTATTTGTTTGCCCATGCGCAGGCTTGGGATAATAAAACAAAAGAAAAAGTATTTGACGGCAATGAATTTAGAATAGTAACTATTGTCAATGCCGCCGCCAAAGGCGCCCCGGTCGATTTTATGAAAGGCATTCTTTACCATGACCATTTTTGTCCGGGAGTTACCAGCGGCTATTTGCTGGCAAACTTTTTAGAAAGGGAAATGCCGCTGCGCTCGGCCAGTGATTCTTATTTCATCATTTCGGCTCCTGTTTGGTGCAAAGAAGATGCGTTGCAAACCGTGCTGAATACCACACCAGGTAAATCCGGTATGGCGGTTTTGCCAATGGATGAAAAGTCAAAAGAAAAATTGCTGCCGGAAGCCAAGAACCTGGCGGGGATTTACTTCCGCACCGACAGAAAGACCAAAAAGAGTGAGGCGATGGTCTTAACTTTTGATTTTGCCAAAGGGGCCGAATTAAGTGGTTTAGATAAACAGACAAAGCTGTTTGACTGGGAGAAAAAAGTAAAAACAGTGCTGTGGGAGCTGGATAACCTGGACAAGCCGGAGCTGTTTATTACGGTACTCAAACGCTTTGAATTGAAAGAGGGAGAAACTCCGATGAGCTATGTTCAGCCAGGAGTTAATCCGTTAGTGCAGTTTGGTTTAGTAAAACAACCTTAGAAGTTTTTATAAAGGGCAGACATGCATAATATGCCTGGCTGTATGCAGCCCAGTTGATGGGTATTTACCTGATGCTGTGATTTAGCACAATATGTAAAGAAACAAGTTAAAGTATTGACAAAATAGTTGAATCTCTGTAGTATTATAGGCAAGTACTGGTAATTGAATAGTATTGAGTTAGGTGCCAATTAGGGCTTAATAGGGAAGTCCGGTTAAAAACCGGCGCGGTCCCGCCACTGTAATGGGGAGCAAGCTTAAGATATGCCACTGGGACAATCGTCTTGGGAAGGTTTAGGCAAGCCATGATCCGGAGCCAGGAGAACTGCCTAGCTGACAATCACCGTTTTCACCCACGGGTATGGGGAGGGGATTACAGTTAAGCAATTCCTTGGGGATATTCTCAAGAAGGTTGCGATTTGGCTGAATTCACTCCTGGTATAAAAACCAGGAGTTTTTTATTCGCTACTGTAGAAAATTTCTTTCAAGAAAGGTAAAATCATACATTAACTGTCGTGCTAACAGAATATTGACAGAATCAGGTGCCCGTAAGGACTTAATAGGGAAGACCGGTTAAAAACCGGCGCGGTCCCGCCACTGTAATGGGGAGTAAGCTTAAGATATGCCACTGGGATGAAACCATCTTGGGAAGGTTTAAGCAAGCCATGATCCAGAGCCAGGAGAACTGCCTGATGAACAGTCACCGTTTTACCCACGAGGTTATGGGGAGGGGATTATATTCAGGCTGGTATTTACCAAATTTTTAAGAAACCTCCTTACTTATATAAGGGAGGTTTCTTTTTTTATTCAGGCCAAAAGCGACTATAAGAAATAAAATTAGAGAATTAATAAGGAGCTGAATTGATAGTGCAACATACTGCTGTATATCCATTTACCGCTATTGTTGGCCAAACGGACATGAAACTGGCACTTATCTTAAACGTAATTAATCCGCTGCTGGGCGGGGTCTTGATCAAAGGGGAAAAAGGCACAGCCAAATCCACTGCTGTCAGAGCGCTGGCCGATTTATTGCCTGCCATGGAGGTTAGTAAAAGCTGCCCGTTCCACTGTGACCCGAAAGATAACAGTCATTTGTGTGATGTCTGCCGGGAAAAAGAGGGACAGGAACAGGGTATAGCTGTTCAGTCAGTCAAAATGCGGGTGGTTGAACTGCCTGTTAGTGCGACTGAGGATCGGGTTGTTGGCACACTAGACATTGAACATGCTATCAAACATGGGGAAAAGAAATTTGATCCCGGTATTTTAGCTCAGGCCAATCGCAATATTTTGTATGTGGATGAAATTAATCTTTTAGATGATCATGTTGTTGATGTGCTGTTAGATGCCGCCGCTATGGGAGTTAATACTGTGGAACGTGAGGGTGTATCTTATTCCCACCCGGCCCGATTTGTGCTGGTCGGCACGATGAACCCGGAAGAAGGTGATATCCGGCCACAGTTATTAGACCGCTTCGGGTTGTCAGTGGTTGTGATCGGGGAAAACCAGCCCGAGTGGCGGGTGGAGGTTATTAAACGGCGTTTGGCCTATGAACAGGATACAGACAGCTTTGCCCAGCAATACCAGGAAGAACAGGAAAATCTGGCCAAAAGCATTATACAGGCCCAACGTCTGCTGTCCCAGGTAACTATTAAGGATGAGCTGCTCATGCTTGTCGCCAAGCTGGCCATTGCCCTTGATGTTGATGGTCACAGGGCCGATATTACCGTTATTAAGGCCGCCATGACGCTGACTGCTTTTGACGGACGGACGGAAGTAGAGGCGGAGGACGTAAAAAAAGCCGCCCGTCTGGCACTGCCTCACCGAATGCGGCGGCGGCCCTTTGAGGATGGCACGTTGGAATGGGATAAAGTAGAAGCTGTGTTTGCGCAGCAATAAGCCGAGCGGGAGGAATGATATAATGCAGCGCATGATATTTCCTTTGGCGGCCATTGTCGGGCAGGAAGCTGTCAAGCGAGCGCTATTGATTGCAATTGTCAACCCCAAGGCCGGCGGAGTTTTGGTGGCAGGGGAAAAGGGTACAGCCAAGTCGACACTGGTACGTTCTATCGCAGAAGTTATTGGCGAAACCAAATTGATTGAATTACCACTTAATGCCACTGAGGATATGGTGTTTGGTGGTCTGGATATGCAGTACGCTGTAGAATGTGGTGAACGTCGCTTTTTGCCTGGCATACTGGCCAGAGCTCATAACCATATTCTTTATATTGATGAAGTTAATTTGTTGCGCCATGACTTTTTGGGCAGTCTTTTAGATGCAGCTACGACTGGTGTGCACCGAGTGGAACGCGAAGGGATTTCCTGTGTGCATGAAGCCGCTTGTACCCTTATCGGTACCATGAATCCGGAGGAGGGAACCTTATCCCCCCAGATTCTTGACCGGTTTGGGCTATATGCTGCCGTCAGCCGGGAACAAAATGAGGTGGAACGGGCTGAAATCGTACGACGGATTTTGGCGTATGAAGCCCAGTCGGCAGAATTTTGTCAGCATTATGCGACTGAAACCGCAGCAATCAAACAGCAGGTGGCTGCTGCTAAAAGCCTGCTCCTTACTATTACTATTGCGGAACCCATGATGCTGCTTGCTGCGCAGATGTG
>Ga0316604_10001967_pt1 | contig 16806 bp, 17 predicted proteins | sample OWC_soil_day20_C_FD_207650 | JGI IMG/M metagenome (GOLD analysis project Ga0316604, IMG submission 207650) | Wetland soil microbial communities from Old Woman Creek delta, Ohio, United States - OWC_soil_day20_CT | ecosystem: Environmental > Terrestrial > Soil > Wetlands | place: USA: Ohio... | reverse complement strand
TCGGAATCTGTCAGATTGGCGATTTTTTTTGAGTTGTCCGTTTTATGCTTATTGGCAGTTGCCATTGCTTGCACGTCCTCTGTATTTTGGTACTATTAACGGAAATAGTATTATCATATCTGCGATCAAAACGTATATAATGTTTTGTCGAAGAGGCTGATTATCTTTCCTTAAGGGACAGCATATCAAAAACAAAACGCATTTGCAACGTAGTTCTTAATACTTTCGTAATGATTCTTTGTGTAGAACATGTGAAAAAATTGCAATACAATCTTATTTCGTCTGATTATTTATTTCTTGGCAATTAAATAAGAGTAGTATAAGTTATATAATATAGACGTGAGGTTGTGCTTTTTAAATTTTATATTATTGGCAATGAAGCCATTTAGTTATCTAATGTGTTTAGATTAACTAAATGGCTTATTATTTTGATGGCGAAATGTCTTCAACTACTGTTAGCCTAGCGTGGATTTTTCTGAAGAAGACGATGTGGTTCTTTTGAGGCCTCAGGCGTGATGAATTGCTTGAGGTAAAAATAATAAACAACTGGGTGACCAAGTGAACCAGTAAATTTAGAGTCGTTTTGGAAAAATACACGTTGGAGATAGGGTTTGAATGCCTTGTGTAACGGTTTGAACAAACGCGCATTAGGTTGTTATAAGCCTGGGTGCATCCTTAGGATGAAATATTTGAGAAAAAGCCGGTTGGGGTGAGATTAAATCACCTTGCCGGCTTTTTTGTATAAATAAAAATATCTTGACTTTGAGTTCAGACCAGGGTGTACGATAGGATGGAACATAGTGGTAATATATTGAGTTAAATTAGGTGGTTTTACTCAAAGTAACATCGGACACAAAGCTTTCTATGATCTTTAACACGATCTCTATTTCAGATACTTGGAAAAGAAGGATGTGAGCTTGTCAAAGGGGATAAGATTCACCCGGTCGTACAGATCCACATGACCTGCGCCCGGAACAAGGTAGAGTTCCTTCGGTTCGGCCGCCAGCATGTAGGCGTCTTCGCTGAACTCTCTGGAATGAGCGTTCTCACCCGCGATGAAAAGCATGGGACGAGGAGAAATCGTCTCTATGTCTGCGAACGGGTAGAAATTCATGAACTTGACGTTGCTGGTCAGCGTCGGATGCGTCGTGCGTTCGGGTGACGACCCCTTGGGAGTGAATTCACCCCTTGGAGTGCGGTAGAAGTCGAAAAACTCACGCTGGATGGGGTGAGTGTCTTCCTGCAGCTCATGCACTGTCCCGCTGGTGTATCTGGTTTCACCACCCGTGAACTCCACATAGCGTTGCTCGGCTGCCTCTGCGATGATTTGTTTCCGTTGCTCAAGTGTCAGGGAATGTTTGAGCGCATTACGGTTGGCAGCGCCCATGTCGTACATGCTGACTGTCGCAATGGCTTTCATGCGCGGGTCGATCTTGGCGGCGCTGATGACAAAGCTTCCGCTGCCGCAAATTCCAATTGCACCAATCCGCTCCCTGTCAACAAACGGCCGGGTGCCCAGAAAATCCACCGCAGCACTGAAATCCTCGGCATAGATATCCGGCGAAACAGCGTTGCGAGGCTGCCCCGCACTCTCTCCCCAGAAAGACAAATCCAAGGACAAAGTAACGAATCCCTGTTCAGCCATTTTCGCGGCATACAAATTCGCACTTTGTTCTTTTACTGCGCCCATAGGATGACCGACAATGATCGCGGGATTTTTGGTGTTTTGATTCAAACCTTTGGGAATAAAAAGATTCCCTACAACATTCATGTTGTATTGATTTTTAAACGCAACCTTCTGCATGGTTACCTTGTCGCTCTTGTAAAAGTTGTCTGCTCCATTGGACATGTCTGCCGCGGATGCAACGCCAACGCCGGTCGTGGATACAAGCATGCCCAGTGCCATCGCTGTGAGCATTTGGAAGCCACGAGTAATAATAGATTTTTTTTTCATTTTAAACCCCTTCCAATGTTTTTTTGTCATGTTATTTCGCTGTTCGCAGTTACAAATTTTACAAAATATAGTTTACCGCATTTTTTATTACTCCTCTCTAGACAAGTTAAGTCGATAACATGTCTAATATCTTATTTTTGTTAACAGTATTTTTATCAACAATTAAAATGTATCATCTGGTGTTAACACTAAGTCAATAGGCTTTGTAAAACTATTTTTTAATGCTTCTAATTTTAAGGGGAGTATCAATTGCTGTCACTCAAAAAAACTTGACTTTGTGTTAACACTAGGTGTTAGACTAAAATTCAAGAAGACAATCGGAGGAGATAAGATGCATTTTAAAAGGATTGTATTAAGGTAAATAAAAAAAACTTGACTTGGAGTTAAGACAAGGTGATAGCCTTACAGTATAAAAGGGAAAAGAAGGAGTAAATCAAATGGTAATTTCAGAGGTCAGTGAAAAATACGGTATGACACAGGACACATTGCGCTATTACGAACGAGTTGGTTTACTCCCGCCGGTTCCGCGTAAACCAAATGGGATTCGCGACTATGACGATTACAGCTGTGGATGGATTGAATTCATTCACTGTATGCGAAATGCGGGTGTTCCGGTAGAAGTCCTTGTTGAGTATGTCCAGCTTTATCAGCAGGGAAGTAAAACAAAAGAGGCAAGGAAGGCGCTTTTGCGGGAAGAATTAAAACGTTTAGATGATCGTATTGCAAATTTGCAAGCAACAAGAGAACGATTGGCTTGCAAAATTGAAAACTACGATGATCTTGTGAAGTCCTGATGAAAATAAAAGGAAAAGCATTTGTTTAAAAAACATGGTAAGGAGACGAAATAGATAAAATGAAAAATGTAGTAATTATTTCTACCACCCCACGCAAGGGTGGAAATTCTGAAATATTGGCCGATGAGTTCAAAAAAGGTGCCCTCGCAACTGGAAACAGCGTAGAAAAAATCTGCCTGTATGACAAAAAGATTGATTTTTGTAAAGGCTGTCTTACTTGTCAGACGACGAAGAACTGCGTAATAAAAGATGATGCAAACGCGATTGTGGGAAAAATGCTTCATGCCGATGTGCTGGTATTCGCTACGCCTATATATTTTTACGAAATGTGCGGCCAGATGAAAACCCTGTTGGACCGTTCTAATCCGCTTTTTCCTGCGAAATATTCCTTTCGTGACATCTATTTGCTAGCGACGTCAGCTGATGGAGATCCAGTTTCTATGGATGGTGCCGAGAAGGGATTACAGGGATGGATCGATTGCTTTAGAAAAGCTAAACTGTCCGGGGTAGTACGTGGCGTTGGTGCAGTTCAAGTGGGAGATATCCGTAACCTGCCATCTGTTCTGCAAGAAGCTTATGAAATGGGAAAATCAGTTTAATCAGTTAGGTATTTTGGTAAAAAACAAACCGGTTAAAGTGATCAACTATCACCTTAACCGGCTTTGTTTTTTTTAAGCATTGGTTAATCGATTTGGACAATTAATGAAAGTTTGAGGTATATTTTATGGTTAAAGGAAATAATCTGCTCATATTTATCTTGACTTTGGGAGTTTTTGGCATTATAAATACCGAAATGGGAGTTATTGGAATATTGCCCTTGATTGCTGACCAATTTCATGTCAGCATATCCCAGGCCGGCTTGTTGGTGAGCCTTTTTGCACTTGTTGTGGCCGTAGCTGGTCCAACTATGCCGTTAGTGTTTTCGGGGATAAATCGTAAGAAGGTAATGCTGCTGGTACTTGGTCTTTTCATTTTGGGTAACATTGTCTCAATATTTGCATCAAACTTTACCATTGCATTAATTGCGCGTGTGGTTCCAGCCATTTTTCATCCAGTTTATTGTTCATTGGCTTTTACAGTAGCTGCTGCGTCAGTTAGCAAGGAAGAAGCGCCAAAGGCCATTTCAAAGGTAATTATCGGAGTATCGGCAGGTATGGTGCTTGGTGTACCAGTCAGCAGTTTTATTGCTAGTGCAACGTCGTTAGGAATGGCGATGCTATTCTTTGCTATCGTGAATGTTATAGCATTCATTGCTACATTCCTATTTGTACCATCTATGCCTGTTAAGGAAAGGCTTTCTTACGGAGCACAAATAAGCGTTCTGAAAAAATCAATTACCTGGCTTTCCATTGCCGCTGTCATTTTAATGAATGGCGCTATATTTGGGGTTTTTAGTTACCTTGCGGAATATCTTCAAACCATTACGAAAACTTCTTGGAATACAACTAGTTTAATGTTACTAATATATGGTGCTGCAAATATTCTTGGAAGTGTCATCGCAGGGAAGTTACTTACTAAGAATGCCATCAAAGCCGTAGTGGCTTTTCCTTTCGCATTAGGAGCAGTATACGTCATATTATTCTCAATGGGACAGTTCACTGTGCCTATGGCTTTAATTACTTTGGTTTGGGGAATTTTAGGCGGTATCGGGGCTAATATTAATCAATATTGGATTACGTCTGCTGCTCCAGAGGCTCCTGATTTTGCTAATGGATTGTTTTTAACAGCCGCTAACTTAGGTACAACAATTGGGGCAGCCGTATGTGGATTATTTATATCTGAATTAGGAACACAGTATGTCGTATTAGGGGGATTGTTATTTTCGATTTTAAGTGTATTAGCTATCTTGCCAAGAGTTTACATGTATAGTTCCCCAAGCAACTTTCTAGATGAGGAATTAGTAAAATAGAGTATTGTAGCTTGTTTTAACCGAAGAATACATTGGCTTCGCGCATGCGTTATAGTATATCCACGTGAAACGGACAGCGAGGTTGGCATTGACTGCATACGGGCAGTCAATGGCGGTGCGCCTTTCATCGACATAGTGGATAAGCCCGATATCACTGTAACTGGGCTTCCCCCAAAAAAATGCTTGACTTGGTGTTAACTCCAAGTGCTAGACTGATGCTAACGATATCTGTGTAGCAGTATCTCGACTTGAGGGCGTGTCTAACCATCATTCAGGTGCTGAGTATAGCGCAGAAAATTTTGTAATGATCCTTGGAACTTTAACTGTCTCTAAGTTCTGGTTATGGAATATAACAAAAAAGGAGTAGTGAGAAAAAATGGAAAAAGCTGATGATCAAAAAGAGGAAAAAACAAAAGAAATTTCGAGGCGAAATTTTCTGAAGTTTGCCGGCGGTACGGTGGCAGCGATGGCGGCAATTCCGACATTAAGCCAGCTGGTTGCGCATGCGGAAGGCGACTCCAACCGGGCGACTTGGGATGGATTACACGCAACTTCGCAGTATGACCCGAGCAAGCCGATTGTATACTTTACAAGGGACTTAAGCCCGGAAGGCGTACAAAAGATTTATGAAAAGATTAACCAGGGGATTGACGGCAGAGCCGGGATTAAACTGCATACCGGTGAGCCGCACGGGCCGAATCTACTACCTATTGAATACATCAAAAATTTGCAGAGGAAGATTCCGCGTAGCTCGATCGTCGAATGTAATGTGATGTATAAAAGTCCGCGCCGGGAAACGAAGACGCATCGCGAAACGATTAAGACCAATGGTTTTGACTTTTGCCCCGTCGATATCCTGGATGAGGACGGAGATGTTATGCTCCCGACTGGCGCACAAGAATTTCTTGATAAACAAATCGATAATTTCGGAGGAACATTTCCTTTTGAACCAGGAATCCATCTGCAGGAAATTGCGATAGGGAAAAATGTGCTCAAATATGATTCTATTTTGGTCTATACGCATTTTAAGGGTCATGCAATGGGCGGTTTTGGTGGTTCTTTAAAGAACATCGGTATCGGTTTTGCTTCAGGTAAGGTAGGCAAGAGAATGATTCACGGGGAAGGCTGGCCGCTAGGTAAAGGCTTCCTAGAGAGAATGGTGGAATCTGGTAAGGCCACTACAGAACATTTCAAAGGCCACATTGCGTATATCAACGTCTTGAAAAATATTTCTGTTGATTGTGACTGTGCTGGGGCTAGTGCCGCAAAACCGACTTGTGATGACATCGGTATTCTAGGTTCGACAGATATTCTGGCAGCCGACCAGGCTGGTATAGATCTGATTTACCAGATGCCGGCTGATCAGCGTCGTGATATTGCCGAACGTATTGAATCCCGTGGCGGCCTGCATCAGCTCGAATACATGAACACCCTGGGAATGGGTAGTCGGGAATATAATTTGGTAGAAATTTGATGTGTTTGGTATAGCATGTTTGTTAACTAATTTGTACAGGCATTAAAGCGGTTAATTTATTGAATTACAGTAGAATTTAATCCTATGTATGGAATTACCTGCGAAGGCAGCTGGGTTCTGGCTCGGCTGCCTGTTTGTTATAATTTGCTTAATCAGGGTACTGAATATGAACTGTATGTAAAAAAGGATAAATAGGAAATAACAAGTATGCAGAGTACTGATAGAGAGGAATAATGAATTATGGACAGACGTCAATTTATCAGTGGGCTGGGTTATGGTTTGGTATCGTTAGGATTAACAGGATGTGGATTGAAACTTTCTGGGAAAAGCGATAATCCGCAAAACACTAATACCCAGAATACACCGAACAATCAAGCAATACCTGCTGCAGCAAGTGTATATGATCGTGGCAAGTTGATCATATCGGAAGGAACTGACCCGAATGCATTAATCGAGAAAGGTTTCGCTGCTCTTGGGGGAATAGGCGCCTTGGTCCGTAGCGGGGCGACTGTGGTAGTAAAGCCGAATTTCAGCGTCCCCAGAAAACCGGAAGAAGCTGCAACGACCAATCCTCAGCTAGTAGCCGCTGTCGTAAAACAGTGTTTGGCAGCGGGGGCCAAGGAAGTTAAAGTTATTGATTATCCTTTTCAGAGTCCGCCTGTATGTTTAACGAACAGCGGCATTAAGGAAGCAGTGGAATCTGTAGGTGGAAAAGCTTATGCCATCAATGCACAGAGTTTCTATACACAGGTTGATACGGGCGGTAAAATCCTGAAAACAATCTTATTTTCAAAAGATGTGTTAAATGCTGACGTATTTATTAACTTTCCCATTCTCAAGCATCACAATATGACAAAGGTGACTCTAGGTCTGAAAAATATGATGGGACTTGTATGGGATCGTGGCTACTTCCATAGGACAGACCTCATGCAATGTATTGCTGAACTTGCTGCATTCCGTAAACCCCATCTTACCATTGTCGACGCTACAAGAGGGATTACTGATAATGGCCCTACGGGACCGGGGACCATTCGCGAATGGAATCAGGTAATCTTTGGTGCCGATCCTGTCGCCGTTGATGCTTACGCTGCGACATTGTTTGGGCTTAAACCGGCAGAAATCGAATATGTAACGGCAGCTGCGGAGTTGGGCGTGGGTGAGATGGACTTGCAAAAGCTTACAGTAGTGAAGGTATAATGCAATGAAATCTAAGAAAACACTATGGCTGCGATATGTGTTGCAATTTGTTTCGTTAGTATCGTTTGTATTGCTCATAGCCAACTTATCATACCCGCTGGGACAGGAAAATCTATTATTACAGTGGTTCTCGCGACTTGACCCCTGGCTTTTGTTGAGTCAACTTCGCTGGCAGCAGGAGGTTCCTTCCTGGATATGGTTGCCGCTATTGACGTTGGCATCAACCTTGCTTTGTGGGAGGATATTTTGCGGCTGGTTGTGTCCGTTTGGAGCTTTGTTGGCGCTGACAGATAAAATTGGCCGGACAGTTTTTAAAAAGCTGTCGCTGCCCAGAAGTAAAGTGCTGCATGCCGTACAGCCTGTGCGAGGATATTGGCTGCTTTTCTTGGTGATTGTTTTTGTCCTGGGCTCAAACTGGGTCTTCTTTTTAACTCCTTTTGTGTTGTTAAGCCATGAAACTGTGAGGAGTTTGCAGGGACAGTTTCCTTGGATGCTTATGGGAATAATGGCCGGTACCTTGTTTTTTTCCCGCTTCTGGTGCAGCGTGCTATGTCCTACCGGTGTTCTCTTGTCACTAGTAGCAAGGCCGAGGCTTTTTCGTTACCGGATTACGGGAAACTGTGTGCATTGTGAGAAATGTGCAGGAATCTGTTCAGTCGGTGCTGCACCATTGAATACCGGTGTTGCGAAGGAAGGGTGTTTAGCCTGCAGGGACTGTCAAAGGGCCTGCCCCACAAAGGCAATCGAATGGCGGCAGAGTTCTTGGCGCGGTAAGAATGGTCAATCTGTTTCTGCCAATGATGTTGCAGCAACAAAGCATCAAGAATCGCGGAGACAGTTCTTCAAAGCCGCTTTTGCCGTGGGGCTGGCTATTGCTTTTTTGAAAAAAAATGTTTGGGCGGCGGAAAAAGCTTTACGTCCTCCAGGAGCTCTGCCGGAACCCGAATTCACTGCCGTATGCAACCGCTGCGGAAGGTGTGTTCAGGTATGTCCCAGCAAAGCGCTCTCGCCTATGCCTATTACTGATGGACTAGCAAATTTTGAAACACCTTATCTTATCCCGCGACGAAATCGCTGTGATTTATGCCTGGCCTGCCAGGAAGTATGCCCGACCGGAGCCATTAGAGAGGTGCCTCTAGAGAAAATCCGGATGGGTAAGGCGGTTATCGATAAGCCGCGTTGTATTGCCTGGAATGAGGGAAAAATGTGTTTTATTTGCGGCGAACAATGTCCTGTTTTGGCAATCAATGGGGATGGGCATCATCGACCTACTGTTTTAACCGACAAGTGTGTGGGATGCGGCTCATGCGAAAATGCGTGCCCGGTTGATGGCGAGGCCGCTATCCGCATTTTTCCTGATTAATCATCTTGTTCTTAAGCAAAAAGGCCTATACGGCAGGAATAACCTGCTGTATAGACCTTTGCACTTTAAACTAAAAAGTTGGTTTGTTCAGCGACCAAAGAAGGCATTGGCCTTGCGCATACGGTCGAGTATATCCACGTGGAACGGACAACGTGGTACACATGCGCCACAGTATGTGCAATCCCTGGCTGTTCGCCTCAACTTGAAATAGTGGTCTTTAGCAAGTCCATCGCCTGATTGAGCAAGATCAAGATATTTATTGACGGCAGCGATGTCGATTCCGTAAGGACATGGCTGACAGTGGTTGCAGTAAATGCAGACGCCGTTCATATCCTGATGCTGTGAACCAGCGATAAAGGAATAGTCGCGCTCCGCTGGCGAGGTTTTATAATAGGCGAGCACACTGTTGAGATCCTCCATATTGCGCACGCCGGGCAGACAGGAGACAACGGCTGGACGGTCCAGTGCGTACTGGATGCACTGCGGTACTGACATAGCACGTCCGAATGGCGAGGAACTGTCACTTAACAGGCGACCGCCGCCATAAGCCTTCATGACGGTGATGCCTGCGCCGCGTTTTTCTGCCTCCTGATAGAGCAGCCGCCGTTCTTCGGACAGCTTCAGCTTGCCATCAACCGGAACAAAGTCATAGGCCGGGTTGAGGCTGAACATAAAGATATCCATGAGGCCGGTTTCGAGAAAACGGCGGGAGATATCTACAGAATGCGAAGAAAAGCCAAGGTAACGAATGATTCCGTCCTGCTTAAGCTTCTGGGCGTAATCCAGGATGCCGCCCGACATCACCCTTTCAAAATCATCAGACTGGTCGACATAATGGATGAGCCCAATATCGCTATAATCTGTGCCAAAGACTTTCAACTGTTGCTCGAAGCCTTGCTGTACTTCTTTTAAATTGCGAGTCCTCGTGTAGGTTTGGCGAGGATAAGTGACACCGATATGCATCTGCGTCATTACCTTGTCGCGCCGGCCCTTTAGTGCTCGCCCAATAGCTTCCGCCGGCCCAAAGTTCGACATCACAGTGTCGAGCAGATTGATGCCTTGCTCGGAAGCATAAGCGATCATTTTTTCAATTTGAGCCGCAGACGACTCATACAGAGCACTGGCACCAATACCGATGGTACTGATTTTTGCTCCGGCACGCAGAGTGCGATATTCAACCGTACTGGAGAACTCCGGCATATTTTTGTCGGCGGAGGATGTATTGTCTGGGGTAGCAGTCGATAAAGACGATTTAAAATTGCAGCCGCCAAGCATGAGACCTACAGCTCCGACTCCTATAGCTTTGATAAAATCACGACGTTCCATGATGATGCCTCCATTTCTTTCCTAAATAAATTTAGCATATCACTTGAAGTTAACTCGAGGTCAAGCATTTTTTAAAAAGAATTTAAAATGCCGCAACCATATATAATGGCTCCGGCGTTTTACTGGACAATCTAAAACAGTTTTGTCATTAAAACAAAAAATGACTTGACTTTTAGTTAACTCAAAGTAGTAACCTGTGAATGTAAAAACAAATTCCAAGCTTGTGTGTACTTAAACGATCCCTGCAAGATTCTACTATTTGTTTTAGAAAGAGGTGTTATGTTAATGAAAAAAATTTTAAATGTATTCGTTGCCGTAATGGTAGGATTTGCTATCTCACTGGTAGGCTGTGGCCCAGAGACGGCAAAAGGCGGCTCCGGTACCGCACAACCCGATTTGGCCCAAGGCGGAACAGCATCATCGGGGCAGGAGGCAACTACTGAAACTGCTAAAGCGTCTCAAGTTACTAAGGTCAAGCTGACCTTTGATGACGGCGAAGCCGTTGCAGAACTGTACGACAATCCAACGAGCCGCGACCTTGTGTCCATGTTGCCGCTGACGTTGAGTTTCAAGGACTTCAACAGCACGGAAAAGATCGCTTATCCGCCGCGCAAGCTTTCTACGGAAAATGCACCGTTTGGGTTAGTTCCGGCAGAGGGTGATTTTGCTCTATTTGCTCCATGGGGAAATTTGGTGATTTACTATCATGACTTTCGTTATTCCAAGGAGTTGGTTTCGCTGGGACATTTTACGTCAGGAGTTGAGCAACTGGCAAAAATGAACCACGATTTTACTGTCAGGATCGAAGTTGTAAATCAATAAAGGGATTTTTTGATATGAGTAAAAAATTTTTGATTGTGTATTATTCCCATTCTTCAAACACATGCAAGTTGGCAAAGTTAATTGCTGAGGAGACTGGCGGGACGATCTGTGAGCTAGTGCCGGAAAAGGCATATCCTGATGACTACAACACAATCGTGGAACAGGCGAAACAAGAAATCCAGGCGGGTTTCCGCCCCGAGCTTAAAACTAAGGTTAATGATCTTGCTTCTTATGCTACGGTCTTCGTTGGCACACCGAACTGGTGTAGTACGATTGCTCCGCCGGTTGCCACTTTTCTGGAAAGCTACAATTTGTCAGGAAAGAATGTTGCTCCGTTTTGCACCCACGGCGGAGGCGGCTCCGGTTATATCGAAGTTACAATCAAAAAACTCTGCCCTAATGCGGCGGTGCGGCCAATTCTTTCGGTATATGGCGGCACGGCAAAGGATTCACAAGTAGAGTCCGGGCTGAAAAAGATTGGCGTAAAATGAATTAATTATATTTGAGAAAGCCTCGAGTTGACTCAAGTTAATAAGTTTTATACATAGAAAACAAAATGGAATTTTGTATAGGTGAGGAAAAGATGATCGCTTTAGAAAAACTGTTCGGTGCTGTTATGATGGTGTTGGCGTATTCAGCTTGTGTTTATGCTTGATCTATATCGCTGAGAGTAATTATGCGTCAGAGGCGGAATATGCCCAAATGGCTCAGGAAATTGTAGACCAGAGTGTTGATTCGACCATAGCAGGTAATTGCTTGAAATAGGTTTTGGAGGGAATGTAGAGATGAAAATAAAATATATTGTACTGGTCTTTGCAGTGCTTGCAGCAATTGTGTTTGCAACTGTGGGTATCCTGCAGAAACCGGATGCAGGGCCGGAGACTTCGAAGGCGACACTGCAGTCGGCAGCCGTGCCCTCACAAGAAGGTGAAAAAACGCCAAGTATTCCGAAGAAAAAGGCTTTGGTAGTTTATTTTTCTTATACAGGTAACACGCGTATTCTTGCTGAACAGATCCGCAAGAACGTCAGTGGTGATATCTTTGAGCTTCAGCCTGTGACGCCGTATTCTACAGACTATGCTACGGTGGAAAAGCAGGGAAAACAGGAAGTAGAATCAGGCTATAGACCGTCGCTTAAAGCAAAAGTAGAAAATATCGCATCTTATGATGTTATCTTTGTTGGTACGCCGATTTGGTGGTATACGATCGCTCCACCGGTAGCTACCTTTTTAGCTGAAGCTGATCTCGCCGGTAAGACAATTATTCCGTTTTGCACGCACGGCGGCTATGGGGCAGGCCACAGCCTGGAGGACGTCAAAAAGCTTGCGCTTAAAGCCCAGGTATTGGATGAACTCGTACTCAGAGGAAATAGCAAATATGAGCAACAAGAAATTTATGCATGGCTTAGTAAGGTGGGTTTTGGCGAATAACACAAAAAATTAATGGTGGCAGATTTTTATGACGATCATGGGGGATAAGCTTTGATGAGAAATATATTGAATATAGTAATGACGGTGCTGTTACTGTTGATCATGGATTACCGTTTTATAGGAAATTCCCTCCATGAAATTGGCGGGGTAGTCTTCGCTTTGCTGTTTATTTTCCATAATGTGTTGAATCGACGCTGGTATGATGTCTTTTTCAAGGGCAGGCAGAGTCTTAGACGTGTGGTCATGACGATTGTTAATCTACTTTTAGTGATTACGATGATCACGGTATTCGTTACCGGTGCGCTGATTTCGGCGACGGTATTTGCTCCGCTAGACATACGGAGCAGAAGTCTCTTTGTGCATGATCTGCACCAGGGGGCAGCCTTCGTGAGCTTTATCCTCATCGCAATCCACCTGGGGATGCATTGGGAAATACTGATGGCCAAACTAAAGAATTGGTTGCATATTGATACTTCCCGCCTAAGTTGGGTCATTACGAGCCGCATTGTATCCATTGTCGTCATTATTTATGGTATCTATGCATCCTTTACGAATGATATTGGAGAGAAGCTTCTCATGCAGCGTGTTTTCATGGGTTGGGGCGAAGAGCCTTCCCTTTGGAGGTTCTTGCTGGACCATTTCGCCATTGTGGGCAGTTATGTCGGCATAACGCATTTTTTGTTCAGTTTGCTGCGAAGAGTAAAAAATGAAAATTTTACTACACAGAGAATGCTTCATAAAAAAGATACCAATCCTAATTGACTTTATGCGAATATTTACAGTCAGGTACTATGATAATTGAAAAATATGAATGTGGAATCGTAAAGGCAGATAAACATAAAAAAACCACGTCTTACATGTGTATGAATTGTAAGACATGGTTTTTTAGTTTATAGGGTAATTAATTCATAATCGCGGCTGCCCATGCCAATTTCTTCTCCATATCGCATTTGAATAGTACCGTCTATGTAAGGACGCAAACCCTGAAACTTATCTGCGCCAGCTTCTAGATTGGAGGAAAGGAGAGAATGAGAGAAGCCAAGCTGTTTATTGACTAGGTCATAGCTTGCCTGATCAATAGCTACTGGGTCAGTGGAGGCCAAAAAGCCGATATCTGGAACAATCGGTGCATCGCTCCACGATGCACAGTCACAGTCAGGTGTGATATTGAGTAAAAAGTTTATATAACCAATACGTGTCTCGTGGGCATTATGTACCCCATAGCCATACTCTGTCATGCGTTCAAGGAAAGCAGCCAGATCTGTTGCCCAGTCCATTCCATTGGCCTTTACCGGACAAACAGTTAAACACTCGCCGCAGCCAATACAGGCATCTGGGGAAATATTTGCCTTCTTTTCACGGATGCTAATGGCCGTTTCCGGACAAACAGCACTGCATTTTGAACAGCCAACACATTTCTCTTGATCGACTACAATCTTAAGAGCATGCTGTTCTTTTTTTCCAAGTGCCGTTGCTCCGCCCATAGCCAGATTTTTAATAGCGCCACCAAAACCAGCCATCTCATGACCCTTAAAGTGCGATAATACAATCATGCTGTTGGCACTGACAATGTCTGTAGCCAGTTTCACCTTACTAAAGTGTTTTTTATCAATCTGTACTTCAGTCATGCTTTCGCTGCGCAGTCCATCGGCTATGATGATGGGAGCTCCTGTAACCGTATAGTCAAAACCATGTTCCAATGCGGTCAGTAAATGATCAACCGAGTTATGTCGGCTTCCCGAATACAACGTGTTTGTATCGGTTAAAAAAGGTTTAGCACCATTTTCTTTTATCTTATCTACCACTTGTCGCACAAAAACCGGGTTAATAAAACCGTCACTTCCACGCTCACCGAAGGTTAGTTTTATTGCTGTAAGGGCATCTTTTTGGAGGAATTCATTAAAGCCGGCTTGATCAAATAAGCTTCGTATTTTACTGATCTTATTACTTTTGTCTGTTCTTGCTCTAAGGTTTACAAAATATACTTTGCTGGACATTATCTTTCCCCTTTCTAATAAAAGCCGCTTAAGTATCCATTTCATCTTACAGCCTTGAGTTAACTCGAAGTCAATAGATTTATAAAATATTTTTCCCCTATGGAATTGATATAATCCAAGAGAGCACTTGCGCCTAGACCGATGGTGCTAATTTTTACTCTGATTGGCCGCATGGTACGATATTCGATCTTACCGGAGAAGTCCGGGGCATTTTTATCGACGGCTGATGTGTTGTATAAGGTAACAGCCGATAAGGGCGATTTGAAACCGCAACCGCCGAGCAGGAGGTCTGCAGCTCCGGCTCCCATAGTTTTGATAAAAACACGACGATTCCATGATGGTTCCTCCCATTTTTCCTAGTGAATTTAGCATAGCACTTGGACTTAACTTGAGGTCAAGCACTTTTCGAAAAAAGTTTAAAAGATAATTTTTTTATAAAAAGTAAAAAAACTATTGACTTTGAGTTAACTCAAAGTGATAACCTTTGATGTAGAGATCAAATCTAAAACTTGTGAGGTCATATCAATGAAGAAAATATCAGTTGTTGCCTTGATGATAGGATTCTCTATTATGCTGGTAGGCTGTGGCACAGAAGCAGCGAAAAGTAGTTCCGGGACGGGCGGTGTTCAATCGGCTTATAGCAAAGACCATATCTATAATGTGTCGAAACCATCTGGAACTACCAAGATTAAGCTGAATTTTGGTGGTGTCGAAGCGGTTGCAGAACTGTATGACAATCCGACAAGTCGCGACCTTGTGTCCATGCTGCCGCTCACACTGAGTCTGAAAGACTTCAACAATACCGAGAAGATTGGCTATCCACCACGCAGCCTATCTACGGAAAAGGCGCCAGAAGGATATGCGCCTTTAGCTGGTGATTTGGCCCTTTTCGCTCCATGGGGCAATCTGGCGATCTTTTACCATAACTTTGGCTATTCCCAAGGGCTGGTTCCGATAGGCCATTTCACGTCCGGACTTGAAGCACTGGAAAAAATGAACGGCGATTTTACAGCCAGGATCGAAGCTGTAAATGAATGAAAGGGGTTTTTTAGATGAACAAAAATATTTTGATTGTGTATTATTCACATTCTGGGAACACGGGTAAGTTGGCAAAACTGATCAAGGAGGCGACTGGTGGGACAATTTGCGAGGTTTCACCGGAGAAAGCCTATCCTGGCGACTATAGCACAGTTGTGGAGCAGGCGAAGAAAGAAATTCAGGCAGGATTTCGCCCAGTACTCAAGACCAAAGTCATGGATCTCGCATCTTATGATATAGTCTTTGTCGGCACGCCGAATTGGTGGAGTACTATCGCACCGCCGATTGCCACTTTCCTGGAAAATTATAATCTGACAGGCAAGACTGTTGTTCCGTTCTGTACCCATGGTGGAGGCGGTTCCGGCAACATTGAAGGCACGGTTAAGACGCTTTGCCCTGATTCAAGAGTGCTATCACTTCTTTCAGTATATGGCAATGCAGTGAAGGCTTCAGAAGTAGAAACTTGGCTGAAAAAGCTTGGTGTAAACTAAACGAAACGAGTAAAGATGAGAGCTTATAAATACAAAAGGAGCGATTCAAAATGAGTGATTTAAGTAATAGCGTAAATTTTCCAAAAGGTAACAAGATGCCGGAGCCGTATAATAAATACTTTATCGGTCAGGCATATCTTGAGATGCTAGTGCCTGGCGACAAAGAGTTCAACTGTCCAATCGGAAACGTAACGTTCGAGCCCGGCTGCCGCAATAATTGGCATAAGCATCCAGGCGGACAAATCCTTTTGGTAACAGGCGGCAGAGGCTGGTATCAGGAAGACGGAAAAGAGGCGCGTGAACTCAAGGCTGGCGATGTTGTAAAGATTCCGGCAAACGGGAAGCACTGGCACGGCGCTGCTAAAGACAGTTGGTTCGTACATCTTTCTGTTGAAACCAATAGTCAGGCAGGGCCTGCAGAATGGTTGGAACCTGTTACCGATGATGAGTATAGTAAGTTAAAATAGTCCTTTATTTATGCTGATGGCAATATAAGGGGATGCTGTGCTGACGAATTTTGTAAGCACAGCATCCCCTTTGCAAACAAAGTAGTAATTAATAAAGCGAGTTTGGAGGATGCACTAATGAGAATAAAGTATATTGTACTGGCCTGTATTGTGCTTGCAATAATTGCATTTGCAACTATGGGGACTTGGCATAAACAGGCTTCAGTGCCGGAGACTTCGAAGGCGTCGCAGCAGGCGGTATCCTCAAAGGAAGATGAAAAGACGCTAAGACCGCTCTTTTTTGCTGTATAGAGTTTGCTTAGTCTAAGATTGTTGTGATATGCTAAAAAAAATATATAGTCTAAGGAGTTATTCATGCAAAATCCAAGTCTTATGAAACCCTATCTCATTTTGTTGCTAGTCCCTTTGTTTTGGGGCGGTGCATTTGGTACGACGAAGCATGTGCTTACAGAATTGACGCCATTAACAGCATCGGCAATCAGGTTCAGTATAGCAGGACTGATTATGCTACTATGGAGTGGTTGGCGCAAAGAATTAGAATGGT
>Ga0316604_10001966_pt1 | contig 16809 bp, 12 predicted proteins | sample OWC_soil_day20_C_FD_207650 | JGI IMG/M metagenome (GOLD analysis project Ga0316604, IMG submission 207650) | Wetland soil microbial communities from Old Woman Creek delta, Ohio, United States - OWC_soil_day20_CT | ecosystem: Environmental > Terrestrial > Soil > Wetlands | place: USA: Ohio... | reverse complement strand
TATGCGTGCGAAAAAAATCTCTTGGGTTTTCATGAGTATAATGATGGTGATTTTTTTGACTGCGCCGGCAGTTTGGGCGGCGGAAAAGCAAACCTCAACTGTCACCGTGGCTGGCCACGCTGAGACGGCTGTCACGCCGGACGTTGCATTTATTACCGTGGGAGTAGTTACGGCGGGCAGTGACCTGGAAGCACAGCGGCAGGAAAATGACCGGGCGGTGCGGCAGATTGTGGATGCGGTGATTACGCTAGGCGTGGATCAAAGCAAAATTACGACTTCTCAATTTTTCCTGCAACCTATTTACCGGCAACAAGATTCCAAGGAACCGACAACCCAGGTTATTAGCGGTTACCGACTGCAAAACACCATGATTATCGCCGTGGATGATCTAACGAAGACGGGCGCAGTCATTGATGCAGCGTTCCGGGCGGGGGCCAACCAGTTCCAAGGGTTGCGGTTCGGCTTAAAAGATGACAAAGCCATTCGGGATGAATTGTTGAAAATGGCGGTACTGGACGGCAAAAGAAAAGCTGGGATTATTGCGGATACCCTTGGAGTGAATTTGGGGAAACTGGCGTTCGTTGCAGAAACCGCGCGGACCAATCCAGTCTATACGGGCGACGCGGCTACGCTTAAGCAAGATGCCGCGAGAACGCCTGTGGAGTCTGGATCTATGACAGTGAGCGTAAATGTCACACTTTCCTATGAACTTTAAGAGCAGTTGCAGCAGTTACCCCTACAAAAAGCTTGGTCGGAAGTGAAAAAGGAATATCTTCTGATGCCATATAAAGAAATCCCTCCGGCAAAAAGTCCGGAGGGATTTCTTTATATGGCATCATTCTTTATTGCGCTGAACTGGTGTGGGGGCGGTACTTAAAAGCAGAAGATTTTCAATATCTGCTTTTAAAAGGGTTATAGCTGTTGCGATATCGCCTTTTTCCAAGTAGTCAACGAAAGCCAGATGCAAATCCATGGTGGCGGATTGCGTTTTCTGTGCGAAAAAGATGGTTTGGATGTTTAAAGCGTCTTCCAATAGTTTGTATGCGTAATGGTTACCATAGATGGAGAACAATTTTAGATGAAATTGGCAGTTGTAGTGCCAGTGCGACATAAAATCGTTGGTTGGACAGTTTATGTAGTCCTCGCAAATGGCTCTTAACTCTTTGATCCCGGTTTCATCAATGTAGTTGGAATTGCTTTCTAAAAAAGAACATTCCAAAGCGGAACGGAACTTTACAATTTCCAATAATTGTTGTCTGCTTGGCTGGAGAATTTTGTATCCCTGCCGGGGAATGCTGGACAGGATTTGAGTTGCGGTCAACTGCGTAAGCGCTTCACGTATGGGTGCGCGACTCACATCGTATTTTTCCATCAAAAACTTTTCAGTCAGAATAGTGTTGGCGGGATAAACTCCGTTGATAATATCAGAAAGCAAAGCGTTATAAACTTGATCTTTTAATGTATCTGTTGTGTTTCTGTTCATAGAATACCTCAATGTTAGCATTTTTATGTATATTATAGCTTGAAAAAAATGGCTAGTCAATATAAAAGGAACATGAATTGCATAAACAAAGCAGAAACTATTGCATCTAATCATATCACGAAAAACAAAAACGTATTAAAATACGATGTTATTACAGTGAAATACATGAAAAACATATATTTTATGAAAAAATTCAAAAAAGTCTTGACCTAACTTTGTTATCGTGATATGATCAGAGCAAATAGAAAAACAGTTGCTTATACGGTAAAACACTGGTAAAGGCCAATAAAGCGAGGTGATTATTGAATAGTTGTGATCATATCAATTATTGGAAATTAAGAATTATTTGTCGAAAAATACTTATTACGCGGTGTATGTAAAACAGAAAAGTAATAAATGGGGAAATTTATCCATCAATAAATTCAATAAATCTTAAAAGAAAAGGAGAAACGAACATGATCGACAACAAAACCAGCATTAAAGGGGACCAAGTAGTAGACCTTCACAGAGGTGCCATCGGGCATCGCGCAACCTGGACCGGTTTAACTTACACAAAGGCGAGGGAAGCAGGTAAGGAAGAAGAAGCCGAAAAATTCATCCGGGAAGCAGTTGCAGAAACGGCTAAGGTTCAGGCAGCAGCAATCAAATCCCAATGCCAGGATCCGGAAAGCGTTGCCTGCTTTGCCGAGAATTTTCTGAATTCGAATGTTGCAAAGACGTTTGAAATTGAATTCAAAACGAAAACTGAAGACAGAGTGGATCTGGCATTTCATCATTGCCCGCTGTTGAAAGCATGGCAGGATTTGGGCTTTGACGATGCAACCTGCGAGAAATTATGCGACATGGCTATGGACGGCGACAGAGGCATTGCTGCAGCGATGGGATATGAATTCTACCTGGGCGATACCATTGCTAACGGATTTAAGACTTGTGAAATGAGTTATTTCAAAAAAGGCAAGTAATTCTGCAATGAACAAGGAGAACGCTTTCATGGATAAGATTCAATATGATAATTATATTGCAATACTAAAGGGAGAATTAATTCCTGCTATGGGCTGCACGGAGCCGATTGCCATTGCGTTTACAGCCGCCAAGGCCAGAGCGGTCCTTGGACAGATGCCGGACCGAATCCTTATCCGCTGCAGCGGCAATATTATCAAAAATGTGAAGGGCGTTATAGTTCCTAATTCCGGCGGGCAGAAGGGTGTGGAAGCGGCAGCCGTTTTAGGTGCCGTTGCCGGGAAACCGGAACTGGAACTTGAGGTGATCAGCCAAGTAAAGCAGGAAGATATTGATAAGACAAGAGAGTTATGCAACCAGGGAATATGTAAATGTGAGCTGGAAGAAAAAGAAGAAAATCTTTTCATTCGTGCCGAGTTGACGACCGGACAGGAAACGGCAACTGTGGAAGTCAGAAGCAGGCATAACCACATAGCCAGAATAGAAAAAAATGGTCAACTGCTGTTTGAACAGCCTGATATTGAAACTCAGGTGTTTGGTGATAAGTCAAAGTTGAATATTGAGGGAATCCTCGATTTTGCGAATGAAGTAAACTTGGATGATGTAAGAGACATTATTGGCAGACAAATCGAGTATAACTCCGCGATATCAAAAGAAGGCTTGACGAACAACTGGGGCGCTCAAGTCGGACAAACTTTCCTGAAATTTGGCAGTGATGATGTGAGGATTAAGGCGAGGGCGGCAGCGGCGGCAGGTTCTGACGCGAGAATGAATGGCTGCGCCATGCCGGTAGTGATCAACTCAGGAAGCGGCAACCAAGGGATTACTTGTACGATGCCCGTCGTCGTTTATGCCGATGAAATGGGCGTCGATGAAGATACTCTCTACAGAGCTCTTGTGCTGACGAACCTCCTGTCTCTTCATCAAAAACGCTATATCGGAAACCTATCTGCCTATTGCGGTGCCGTATCGGCCGGGGCAGCTGCGGCTTGCGGTATTGCATATTTAAATGGCGCAGATTATGATGTTATTGGGAAGACCCTTATTAATTCTTTGGGTAATGTGGGCGGCATTGTATGTGACGGAGCGAAGGCTTCTTGCGCAGCAAAGATTTCCAGTGCCGTCGATGCAGGAATTATGGGCTACGAAATGGCAAAACGCGGTTTGGTTTTTCCCTTTGGCGAAGGGCTTGTGGAAAAAGATTACGAACAGACAATTCAAAATATCGGACGGATGGGCTGTTATGGCATGAAAGCCACCGATGTAGAAATCCTTAATATTATGATCGGAAATTAGTATTTGGCAAAAGTCTACAGGAGGGAAGATAGATGAAAAAACGTTGGGTAGTCCTCGCGGTGTCTTGGATCGTATTTTTCGTGGCGTTCCTCGATCGGGTCAATTTGTCGGTCGCTATGCCTCTGATATCCAAGGAATTCTCCTTATCTCCGGAACAAGTCGGTTATTTATTTAGCGCTTTCTTTATATCGTATACCATCTTCCAAATACCAGGCGGTTATTTGAGTGACAAAGTCGGGCCGAAAAAGGTGTTGCTTGTCGCTTTGATCTGGTGGTCGATTATGACGATGGCTACCGGTGTAGCACGGTCATTTTCTCAATTCTTTATTGTCCGTGTGCTTTTTGGAATTGGCGAAGGGCTTCAGCCTCCGTGCGCTTTCAAATTAAACAGCAACTGGTTTCCCAACCAGGAGCGGGCAACAGCTAATGCGATCTTCACTTCTGCCTGTTCCTTCGGGCCGGCGATTGCACCGTCCATCGCCGTAGCGATTATTGGCCTGTGGGGCTGGCATGCACTGTTCTACATTTTTGGCGGATTGGGCTTTGTCATTCTTCCGTTACTGTACTTTTTCGTAAAAAATTCTCCGGAAGAAGATCCTAACATCACGAAAGAAGAATTTAACTACATAAAAAGCGGACAAGTAGAGATTGCGTCGGTCTCTTCCAATGATACCAGCGTAGGACTGATGAGCGTTCTAAAAAATAGGAATATTTGCTTGCTAGCGCTTACTTACTTCGGTTTTATGTGCGCGTTCTTCGGTTTATTGTCCTGGCTGCCCAGTTATTTGGTCAAAGCGCGTGGTTTCGAACTGGTCAAAATGGGGATATTTTCAGGCTTGCCCTTCTTAGCGCTCGGTATTGCCCAACCGTTTGGCGGCTGGCTTTCCGACAAGGTGTTTGGCGGCAAACGAAAAATGCAGGCCATTGTTGTGAATTTGGCTGCAGGGCCGGTGCTTTACGGTGTGGTTGCAGCGCCGACGGAAGGGGTTGCCATGGGGCTCCTGGTTTGTACAGGGTTTTTGGTAGGGTTGGCATTTGGTCCGTTGTGGGCTATGCCAATGGAGTCGGTAAAACGTAGTTATGTAGGGATGGCGACCGGCGTGATGAACGCGGGCGGCAGTATAGGCGGTATCTTATCGCCGATTATCATCGGTTATTTGGTTGGCATGTCCGGTTATAATGCTGCGTTCGTCTTTATGGGTGGAGCTCTGGTCTTCACCGCGCTGATTGTATCCCTGGTTAAACTGCCGCCGAAAGCGGATGCATCCAATTCCTTGGCGTCATAAAATATAATGATAAGATGATAAAAATGGGCTGTCGTGCTAAGAAGAAATTAGCGCGCAGTCCATTTTCTATTAAGAGGCGAACAAGCCATATGTCTGACGGGTGAATGATGCTGATTGCCATGACAATGGGGTTTTACACTGACAGAAAAGTGGGTTTAGTTGCAAAAAACCAAGAGCTTAGCATACACCATCGCTGTGTATGCTAAGCTCTTACTTATAAAAGAATGATCGTAATTCCGGCATTGCCGCGTTCGAAATCTTTGTCCCGGTTAAGGTCAGGATGCGCATCGAGAATACGGCGGGCGCCTTCGTCAAAGATACTCCAATTCTCCCCGGACACTGTTTCTTTGATCTCGCCTCGTCTTTTACGACTGGCTAGCTCCGCCCGGATGCCAATCCTCAGTTTGCCACCGACGCCTGATGAGCCATAGCCGTGAATAAGCTTAACTACCTTTACTCCATGGGCGCGAGCCCGGACTAATTCGCCGGTTAGTCTGCGGATTGCCTGCTCAACGGTTGGCATGCCTTGTTCTAAGTTGATAATAACTAGTTTCGTCGTCATAATAATAGTTTAGTTCTTCTTGGATTGTATTATTCCTGCAAGAAGAATGGTTTTCACCAGGTTATTTCAATATTTATCACCATTGTGCCAACACTGGCATAAATAAACATGTTATATTTAGAGGCGATTATCAAGAATATGGCGAAAAAATCATCTAACGCTTATTTTATAAACGGAGGCCATTCATGGAAGAATTTCGGCGATTATCTGTTTTGAATAAGTTTCCTAATTATAGGCTGGGTGAAAGAAAAAGTTTTATATTAATAAAAGACTTTAAAGGATTTTTGGGTTAAAATATAAAATAATATAATTTTACCAAGTTTTGGGGAGGAGAATTAGAATTTATGAAACAAGTTGCAGTAAAGACGGGACTATTGGAGAATGTTTTTAAGCTGAGTGAAAAAAAGACGAATGTTAAAACAGAAATTATTGCAGGTGTTACGACGTTTGTTACGCTTGCCTATATTATTTTTGTGAATCCCAACATTCTTGCGGATGCAGGTATTCCCAAAGAGGCCGCCATTGCTTCGACCATATGGGCGACTGCGTTAACGACAATGTTGATGTCGGTCTGGGCTAACTTTCCGATCGCAGTAGCTCCTGGTATGGGGTTAAATGCATTTTTTGCCTACTATGTGGTCGGTGTTTTAAAATTGCCGTGGCAGGTAGCCCTCGGCGGGGTGTTCATTTCCGGCGTCGTGTTTTTGTTATTGACTTTTGGCGGTATCCGGCAAGCTATCATCAAAGCCGTGCCTATGAATTTGAAATCGGCCATTGGTGTAGGTATTGGGTTGTTTATTGCGTTCATCGGTTTAAAAGGAGCCGGAATTATTGTAGCCGATAAAGCCACATTCGTAAGTTTGGGCCATCTGACCAAGGGCGAACCTCTTTTGGCGTGTGTAGGGTTAGTCCTTACGGTAGCATTAATGTATCGCAATGTGAAAGGTTCGATTTTGATCGGCATTATTGCCACGACTGTATTGGGCATGATTTTCGGGATGGTTGCGGTCCCGAAAGGAATTGGCGATATTGTCAGTTTTTCTTTCCCCAGCATGGGGCCAACTTTCTTGCAGTTGGATATAAGAGGCGCATTGGAATACGGCCTGGTTTCCATCATCTTTACGTTCACGATTGTCGAATTGTTTGACAACATGGGAACACTGATTGGTCTTACCCGGAAAGCAAAATTAATGAATGACAAAGGTGAGATTGAGAACCTCGATAAAGCGTTAACGACCGACGCAATTGGGACGATGTGCAGCGCGCTTTTCGGAACATCCACGGTAACTTCCTATATTGAAAGTGCGGCCGGTATTGCAGAAGGTGGTAAAACGGGTTTGACCGGTTTGACAGTAGCGGTTTTATTCGTAGTGTCTCTGGCCTTCGCGCCACTGGTCGGAATTGTGCCGGCTTTTGCGACGGCACCGGCGTTGATTTTGGTTGGGGCGTTGATGATGATGGAAGTCGTTCATGTTAAATTTGCCGATTTAACGGAAGGGTTCCCCGCCTTTATGACAATTATTATGATGCCGTTGACTTCCAGCATTGCAAATGGCTTTGCGTTTGGCTTCATCAGTTACACGCTGCTTAAGGTGTTAACCGGGAAAAGCAAAGAGGTAAGTTTGATCATGTGGCTGATCAGCTTAGGGTTTGCAATTAACTTCTTTATGCGACTCCACTGATTTTGGAAAAGGCTTTTTGCAGCAGGTTGATCTGCGAGGGGAGAGGGGGAGATCCTTATTCGAAGCATAATCGATATTGCATTGGGGCGCTGTCCGGCTGATTTGGTGTTGAAAAATGTCAAGTTATTCAATGTGTTTACGGGAAACTTTACTGTCGGCGATGTGGCTGTGTTTGATGGCCGCATTGCCGGAATTGGAAGCTACAGTGGTGACGAAGAGATCGATTTATCAGGAAAGTTTATGACTCCGGGCTTTATTGACGGACATGTGCATATCGAAAGCTCGATGGTGAGTCCTTCACAATTTGCGTCCGCTGTAGTTCCCTGCGGTACAACAACTGTGATTGCCGACCCGCATGAAATTGCGAATGTGGCCGGAGTTGAAGGAATCCGATATATGCTGCGGGCCACCGAACAACTGCCGCTGAATGTATATTTTATGCTCCCTTCCTGCGTGCCGGCTACTGATTTAGAGAATTCCGGCGCTAAGCTGACTGCACAGGATTTGCTGGAATTCATAAACCACCCAAGGGTTCTTGGCTTAGGGGAAATGATGAATTATCCGGGGGTTCTGCACAACCAGCCAGAAGTGATGGAAAAAATCGCTTTATTTGCAGGCCGACCGATTGATGGCCATGCGCCGGGACTTAGCGGCAAGGAATTGACCGCTTATATTGCCTCAGGCATTCGTTCGGACCATGAATGTACCACCGTTGCTGAAGCCCAAGAACGCCTTGCGCAGGGAGTATGGTTGATGCTGCGGGAGGGGTCTGCTGCGAAAAACCTGGAAAACCTGTTGCCGGTTGTTAATGGGCATACGGTTCGACGCTGTATGTTTGCTACCGATGACCGCCATCCTCACGACCTGATTGAACAGGGGCATATCAACCACCTTGTCCGATTGGCGGTGGCGGCCGGAACCGATATCGCATGGGTATTGCAAATGGCAACGATTAATGCAGCGCAATACTTGGGAATACAGGGTTTGGGCGCAATTGCTCCTGGTTATAGAGCAGACCTTCTGGTGTTTGATAATCTGGAAAATTGGAAGCCGGCAATGGTTTTCAAAGATGGCGAGTTAGTGGCCCAAGACGGGCAGCCGTTGTTTGCTAATTTTCCCGTAGATGACAAAGTGGTGAGAGATTCACTGCGGTTGGGTTCATTGGATAAAGAAAAGTTAAGAATCAAAGCGGCTTCACCCATTGCGCGGGTGATTGGATTGGTACCGCAAGAATTGGTAACCCAATCCTTGGAGTTGCCTGTTCCTGTGCTGGATGGCGAGTATATTGCGAGCGCGGCTGATGATATTTTAAAATTGGCTGTTATTGAGAGACACCATGGCAGCGGGAATGTCGGCGTTGGCCTGGTGAAAGGCTTGGGCTTATCCAGCGGCGCCATCGCTTCCACGGTTGCGCACGATTCGCATAATATCGTTGTTGTTGGTGCTAATGATGATGATATGTTATTGGCTGTTAAAGAAATTCAAACAATGCAGGGCGGAATTATTATTGTCAATAAAGGGAAAGTGTTAGGATCTCTTCCTCTGCCGATAGCAGGTTTAATGGCGGACCAGGATATTGTCTGGGTTCAGGAAACGTTGGCCAAGCTTCACAGGATAGCCAGGGATTTAGGGGTAAAGAAAGAACATGATCCATTTATGACATTGAGTTTTTTGAGTTTACCGGTGATCCCGTCCTTAAAGCTGACCGATCGGGGATTGGTTGATGTCGACAGTTTCCGTTTTGTTTCTGTGTCGGTGCAAAAATAATTCTTTTTACCGATGCGAATCTTACCGTTGACAGGAAGGTAATGACAAAATTTACAGTTATCTGTACTAATTGAAAATCAGGCAGGAAAAATAATTTGGATGCAGAAAACTTATAGTAGCAAATAGTTACAGTTGTTTATAAATGGATGTTGCAGTATCGACAAACCGACCAAAAAGCAAGGCGCAAAGATGCGGCTTTAGAAGTCCGGATACTGGACACAGGAATGTCAGATCATATCCGGAGGAGTCCGGTATGGTCTGACATTTTTTCAGTCTTAGAGAAGGTGAAAAGACTTTCCCTGACATAAGCATAAGCCGGATTTTCTGATTTTGAGGCTGATCGGGTATATATGGTTAGTATTCTTAACCGTGAGTACTTGATTATATGAATGGAACTAGGCTGTTATTCCTAGACATATTTAACGAGGAGTGAGAGAAATGCTTTTAGTTGGCAATGCGGCACGGAACACGATTGCGATGGTTTTAGCCGGTGGTAAGGGAGAACGGCTAAGTCCCCTCACGGAGCATATTCCTAAGCCCTATCTTCCGTTTGGCGGAAAATATAAAATTATTGATTTTGTCCTTAGCAATCTGTTCAATTCGGGTATCAAGAAGGTCTATATCCTGACCCAGTACCATGCGTATGCGCTGAATAAGCATATCCAGGAGTCCTGGTCTGGCTGGGCCGGCCTCGGCGACTTTTTCGACACGATTTCACCGGAGACTACCAGTGACCGGGAAGAATGGTTCAAAGGAACAGCGGATGCAATTTATCAGTTCATACGGTTTATTGAAAGCTCCGACGCCGACTACGTAGCGATATTCGGCGGAGATCACATTTATAAAATGGATATCAGCCAGATGTTGTCGTACCATGTGTTGAATAAAGCCGATATGACCTTGGCCGGTTTGCAGGTGCCGGTGGAAGAAGCCAAGCGGTTCGGGATTTTTTCAGTGGATGAAGACTATAGGGTGACTGATTTTACGGAAAAACCGGCCAATCCTGTGACGATACCGGATCGTGAAGATGTCTGCATTGCTTCCATGGGGAATTATGTTTTTTCCACTAGAAAATTGATCGAAATACTTAAAGAGGGTAAAATACACCATGATGATCTTGATTTTGGCAAACACATTGTCCCTTTGATGATCAAGCGTGGAGAACGGGTTTTTGCCTATAATTTTTCGGATAACCTCATTGCCGGTACGCGAGCGGAGGAACGAGGGTATTGGAAGGATGTCGGAACGATCGATTCTTATTACGATGCCAACATGGATTTAGTGAACATCGTTCCGCAATTGAACCTTTACAATTACAAGTGGCCGATTTTGACGAAACAAGGGAATTTACCGCCGGCGAAAACCTTGTTTGACGAAGAAGACCGTCGCGGAATGAACATCAATTCGTATGTTTGCGGGGGCTGCATCACCAGTGGCAGCACCGTACGCCGCTCGATTATTGGGCCGCGCTGCAAAATCAACAGTTTCAGCGTTGTCGAGGATTCGATACTTTTTGAAAATGTGGAAATCGGCCGATACGCTAAAATCAAAAAAGCGATTATCAGCGAAAATATTAAAATTAAAGAGGGAATGGAAATCGGCTACGATCATGAAGAGGACCGCCGCAGAGGATTTACTGTTACAGATTCGGGGATAGTAATAGTGACCAAGGCTTGTCCAAGCTAGGCAGGCATTGATTATGAGATGCTTCATTGCCAGGAAATGATCGCTGGTTAGAGGATGTGTATCAGGATGGAAAAAAATATTTCCCAAGTTGTTCCTACCGATAAAGATAATCTTAAAATATTGACCATCGATCCCTGGCTGCGGCCGTACGAGAAAGATTTGCTGTTGCGAATGAAACGATATGGGGATGTAAAAAAAATCCTTCTTGGCGAAAATAGCGATTTAAGGGATTTTGCCAATGGCCACAAATTTTTCGGATTCCACCAGGTTGAAAATGGCTGGTATTACCGTGAATGGGCTCCTGCTGCCGAGGCGTTGTTTTTAGTGGGGGATTTCAATCATTGGAATCCTGACTCCCATCCGCTAGCCAAGAAAGAAGGCGGTATATGGGAACTCTTTTTAGCCGGAAAAGATACTCTCATTCACACATCCCGTGTCAAGGTCCGGGTCAGGTCGATGGGAGTTGAGCGCGACCGGATTCCCCTGTATATCCGACGGGTTGTCCAAGATCCGAATACGCACGACTTCAGCGGGCAGATTTGGAATCCGGCAGAGCCGTACAAATGGACCGACGAAAAAGTTTTTGTGGACAATAACCGTCCTCCGCTTATCTACGAGGCTCATGTCGGTATGGCGCAAGAAAAAGAATCAATTGGAACGTATCAGGAATTTGAGACGAATATTCTGCCCAGAGTGAAAGCGTTAGGTTATAATACGGTCCAGATTATGGCGATCATGGAGCATCCGTATTACGCTTCTTTCGGTTATCATGTATCTAACTATTTTGCACCTTCTTCCCGGTTCGGAACGCCGGAGGAGCTTAAGTCCCTTATTGATAAAGCACACAATATGGGTATTGCTGTATTGATGGATATTGTACATTCTCATGCCGTTAAAAATATTGCCGAAGGTATCAATGAGTTTGACGGTACAGTAGATCAATTTTTCCATGTAAATAGCCGCGGTGAGCACAGTGCTTGGGATTCAAAGTTGTTTAACTACGGGAAGCATGAAGTGATTCATTTTTTGCTATCGAATATAAAATTCTGGATGGAGGAATACCATTTTGATGGCTTCCGTTTTGACGGTGTGACTTCCATGATTTATCATGATCATGGCCTGGGGACAGCTTTTGACGAATACGGCAAATACTTCAGCCTGAATACGGATATCGAAGCCATTAACTATCTCCAGTTTGCCAATGACCTGATCAAGGAGCTGAGGCCGGATGCAATTTCCATTGCGGAGGACATGAGCGGCATGCCTGGCATGTGCCTTCCGATAGCGGATGGCGGGATCGGGTTTGATTACCGTCTGGCGCTGGGGATGCCGGACTTCTGGATTAAGACCATGAAGCTTCGGGACGAGGACTGGGATATGAACAGGCTCTGGCAGGAATTGACTTCTAGCCGTCCAGGCGAAAAACGAGTAGGCTACGTGGAATCGCACGATCAGGCTTTGGTGGGCGATAAAACGCTTATTTTTTGGATGGCAGACAAAGAAATGTACTGGAACATGGATAAGAGCAGTGAAAGCGTGATTGTTGACCGTGCGATTGCCTTGCACAAGATGATTCGTTTTATCACTATTGCGCTGGGTGGCGAAGGGTATCTAAACTTTATGGGCAATGAGTTTGGCCATCCGGAGTGGATTGATTTTCCGCGGGAAGGTAATGGTTGGAGTTTTCAACATTGTAGAAGGCAATGGAGTTTGGCCGATAACCCGTTATTGCGGTACGGCGATCTAAACCGTTTCGATAGTTCTATGGTTCACTTCATGTTGGAAGCGGGGTTGATGGGGAGGGGAGTGCCGCAGGCGCTCTGGATCGATCAGGATAAAAAGATCATTGCTTTCCGAAAGAAGGATTATGTATTCCTTTTCAATTTCCATCCCACAAATTCTTATAGCGGGTTTGAACTTCCCGTCCATGAAACCGCCAGTTTTCGAGTTGTATTGGATACGGATGAAGAGAGTTTTGCCGGATATCGGCGTATTTCCCACCAGACAATCTACGAAGCGGGTAAACTTTCCGGTTTCCCTGATTTCTCCGGCATTACGATATATTCGCCAAGCCGCACGGCGATGGTACTGAAAAAAATCTAGTAATTTTGCGAATTATGTAGTAGAGACCTGAAAGGACAGGTGATGTAAATGACAAAGGTTTTATTTGTGGCCGCAGAAGCGGTACCATTTGTTAAAACCGGTGGTTTGGCTGATGTAGCCGGTTCTTTGCCGAAAGAACTTAACCGCTGTGGAATGGATGTACGTGTGGTCTTGCCAAAGTACAAGAATATTCCTGAACGATATACTGCAGCTATGGATTTCGTGGGCTCCATCATCGTGCCTGTAAGCTGGCGGGAGAAGTATTGCGGGATTTACCGCTTGCAGCATGAAAATATAACATACTACTTCATCGATAATGAAGAATACTTTGGTCGTGACGGATTGTATGGTTATTGGGATGACGGCGAACGCTTCGCGTTTTTCTGCCGGGCGGTACTGGAAATGTTGCCGGCCATTGAGTTTTTCCCGCAAGTCCTGCATTGCCATGACTGGCATACTGCATTGGTGAATGTGTTTTTGCGTACTTTTTACAAGCGTTTGCCTAAATACAGGCCCATTCGCACTCTCTTCACCATTCACAATTTGCGTTATCAAGGAGTTTTTCCTAAAACGGTATTGACGGATGTTTTGGGACTAGGCTGGCAGCATTTTACGGTGAAGTTTCTGGAATTTTATGATCAGGTGAATTATATGAAAGGGGGTATTGTAGCCGCTGATCTGATCTCTACCGTCAGCGAGACCTACGCTCGTGAGATACAATATCCTTTTTTCGGTGAACAATTGGATGGATTATTGCGGGAACGGCAATTCGATTTAGAAGGGATCATCAACGGCATAGACTATGAAGTCTATGATCCTGCTACGGATCCCCAGGTTTTTGCCACTTATGATCTGGATACCATAAACAAAAAAGAGGAAAACAAGCTGCGACTCCAGGAATTGTTAGACCTTCCAGTTAAGCGCACTACGCCGATGATTGCCATCGTATCCCGTCTGGTGGGGCCCAAAGGGTTGGATCTGATCGCTCATGTGTTGGATGAACTGTTGGCTTACGAAGATGCACAGTTTGTGGTGTTGGGAACAGGAGAAGAGCAGTATGAAAACTTATTTCAGTATGCTTCCTGGAAATATCCCGCTAAGTTATCGGCAAATATTTTTTTCGACGACAAGCTGGCCCATCAGATTTATGCCGCTTCGGACATATTTTTGATGCCATCGCTGTATGAACCTTGTGGGATCGGACAGTTGATTGCCTTGCGTTATGGAACGGTGCCTATCGTTAGGGAAACAGGCGGCCTAAAGGATACTGTTCGGTCCTTCAATCGATATACTGGGGAGGGCAATGGGTTTTCTTTCAGCCATTATAATGCTCATGATATGCTGTACACCATCAGGCGGGCCGTGCGAATCTACCATGATAAACCGATGTGGCAGAAAGTGGTGAAGAACGCGATGACCAGCGATTACAGCTGGCAGCACTCGGCAAAACAATATATCGGTTTATATCAGCGCTTAGAAAAAGAAGAACTTTAATCATTCTGTGGCCGGCGAAGTTTGCTGCCGTTTTCATACAAATAAAACTGGCACCTCATCAAAAAGGTGCCAGTTTTGCACGGATTCACGTTATTTTATTTTCATATGGCCTGTAAGTCTAAATCTATTACAAAGCTTTTTTTGTCAGTTGCTGTTCTTCCTCATGTTGGGGTAAATTCCAGATCTGCTCATTGTATTCATCAATGGTACGATCGCTGGAAAATACGCCGGCTGCGGAAATATTGGTAATTGCTCTCGACCACCAAAGTTCAGAATTTTGGTAGTCTTTTTCCACTTGTTGGTGGATGCGGCGGTATGTGTCAAAATCTTTGAGTACCATATAAGGGTCCGCCATCGAGCCATTGCCGTATAATAAGCTGTCGTATATAGGACGAAACAGGTTGCGGTCTTCTGAATAGGTTCCGTCGATCAATTGATTTAGCACGCGCTTTAGAGAGGGATTTGCCTCGGCTAAGGTCCAAGGACGATGGTCTCCGTGTTGATAAATATCGTTCACTTCCTCTGCGGTCAAGCCAAATATGTAAATATTATTACGGCCGACAGCCTGGCTCATTTCCACATTAGCTCCATCCATTGTGCCAACGGTCAATGCGCCGTTAAACATGAACTTCATATTTCCTGTACCGGAAGCTTCCTTGCCGGCTGTAGAAATTTGTTCACTGACATCGGTTGCTGGTACGATCAGTTCGGCTAATGATACCCGGTAATTGGCAAGAAATACTACTTTTAGTTTGTTGGCGACAATCGGATCGTTATTGATCTTGTTACCAACGGCGTTAATCAGCTTTATGATCAGTTTGGCCATGTGGTAAGCTGCTGCTGCTTTCGCTGAAAAGATGAAGGTTCTGGGGTGCATCTCATATTCCGGATTGTCACGCAGTTGATTATATAAGTGCATGATATGCAGAATATTAAGCAATTGACGCTTGTATTCATGCAATCGTTTCACCTGCACGTCAAAAATTGAGTTGACATCGACAGTGATATTGTTGTGCTTTTGAATATAGGCGGCCAATTGTTCTTTCTTTTTTTGACGAATAACCTGCAGGGCTTTTTGTACTTCTTTGTTATTGGCAGTCCGGGAAAATTCCTTTAGCAAGAGGGGATGTGTGATCCATTTGGATCCGATATTGTTGGTAATCAGTTCGCTGAGTTCCGGATTGGCGATGCAGAGAAACCGGCGATGCGAAATGCCGTTGGTGATGGCTCGGAAACGCCCTGGAAATATGGTATTGAATTTATCAAAAACATGGTTTTGCAAAATTTCTGTGTGCAGGGTTGAAACTCCATTCACACTGAACGAACCTACAATTGCCAAGTGTGCCATGCGGATTTCGCCGTAAGCGATAATCGCCATTTCAGATATACGGTGCCAATCTTCTGGATATAGTTTCCATAGTGAACGGCAAAAACGTTCGTTGATTTCTTCCACAATACAATAGATTTGCGGCAAAACCCGTTTGAATAAGGCTACCGGCCATTTTTCCAGTGCTTCATGCATTATGGTATGGTTCGTATAGGCAAAAGTCCGCGTGACAATATCCCACGCTTCATCCCAAGTCATTCCTTCTTCCAGGAAAATCCGCATTAACTCCGGAATTGCCATAGATGGGTGAGTGTCGTTGATATGGATGACAATCTTATCGGCAAACGCCGATAAAGGATTGCCGTTTCGCTTGAATTCCCGGATCATAGATTGAATTCCAGCTGAAACAAAGAAGTATTGTTGTTTCAGCCGCAAAACTTTCCCCTGTTCATGAGAGTCTTCCGGATACAATACCTGCGAAATGATTTCAACTAGATTGTTCTCTGCCAAGGCTCGGGTGTATTCGCCTCGATTGAACAAATGCATATCAAGATGTTGAGTTGACCGTGCGCCCCAAAGCCTCAGTGAATTGATTAATGGTGAGGAACTACCGACAATTGGCACATCATAAGGAACCGCCTTGACAGTCTGATATTCTTCGTGGATGAAACGGGGTGTTCCATTGTCGTCCCAACGTTTTACCGTGCCGCCAAAGCGCACGGTTTCAGCTTCTTCCGGTATTTCGATTTCCCATACATGCCCATCTTCTAACCAGGCATCACACACTTCGACTTGGTAGCCATCTACAATTTTTTGCTTAAACAAGCCGTATTCATAGCGGATACCGCAGCCATGGCCTTCCAGCCCCAGGGTTGCTAAAGAATCAAGAAAGCAGGCGGCCAGTCTTCCCAGACCGCCATTTCCCAAGCCGGGATCTGGCTCCACTTCCTTAATTTCTTGTAAATTGATATCCAGTTCTTTGCAGACATCTTCCAGTGCTTTATCCATTGCCATATTGGCTAAATTATTGCTTAGTGCTCTCCCAACCAAAAACTCCATTGACATATAATACAGTTTCTTTCCGTTGGTTTGGTGCACTGTTTCTTCCGATTCGGCCCATTTTTTCATGATTTGGTCGCGGACGACCAACGAAATAGCCTTGT
>Ga0316604_10001965_pt1 | contig 16812 bp, 12 predicted proteins | sample OWC_soil_day20_C_FD_207650 | JGI IMG/M metagenome (GOLD analysis project Ga0316604, IMG submission 207650) | Wetland soil microbial communities from Old Woman Creek delta, Ohio, United States - OWC_soil_day20_CT | ecosystem: Environmental > Terrestrial > Soil > Wetlands | place: USA: Ohio... | reverse complement strand
TCGCTTTTGAGCATGGCATACCTGTCACCCCGCGCGGCGCTTCCAGCGGGCGTTCCGGCGGCAGCGTTCCCCTGCATGGCGGAATTGCGCTTACGCTGGACCGTATGACAGATATTCTGGAACTGGACAAGAAAAACATGATGGTGACCACCGAAGCGGGTGTGCGCACCAAGGATCTCTATGACTACTGTGCGAAGGAAGGGCTTTTCTATCCGCCCGACCCTGCCAGTTGGGCTTATTCACTCATCGGCGGCAACGTTGCCGAGAACGCCGGCGGAATGCGCGCCGTAAAATATGGGGTTACCGCCAACTATGTTATGGGCCTGGAAATCGTACTGGCTGACGGTTCCATCATCAAAACCGGCGGCAAGTCCATTAAAAACGTCACCGGGTACAACCTCACCCAACTCATGGTCGGTTCCGAAGGGACGCTGGGTATCGTTACCAAAGCCATCCTGCGCCTGATCCCCATGCCGGCCAAGCGCGGTGTCATGCAGGTGTTTTTCCGATCTCTTGATGATGGCTGCGCCGCTGTCCATGACATGCTGCAACAGAACATCGTCCCGTCGGTGGCCGAACTGATCGACGACGTCAGTTTGGAAGCCATCGTCCGGCAAAAGAAAACGCCGTTTGATCCGGCTGCCAAAGCCTGCCTGATTTTGGAGGTCGATGGTCCGGACGAAGCCTCCCTGAAAAAACAATCCGACGCTATCAGTAAAGTTGTTGCCAACCTTCATGCCGTTTCCTTCCGCGTTGCGCAGTCACAGGCGGAGGCCGATGAACTGTGGGCGATACGGCGGGGGTTAAGCTCGGCTGTCGCAGCCATGGCTCCGAACCGTCTCGGCGAAGATATTTCGGTCCCTCGCGACGCATTCCCGGAAGCCGTGAGGCGGCTCAAAGAAGTTTCGAGCAGGAACGGGCTGCCTATCGCCGTGTTCGGTCATGCGGGAGACGGCAACCTGCATCCTTCGGTTCTGTGTGACCTCAGCAATCCAGCCGAAGAAAAACTGGCCCATCATGTTGTTGGCGAAATTTTCGATGTTGCGCTCTCCGTGGGTGGAACCTTGTCCGGCGAACACGGGATCGGGATCACCAAACGCCCCTACATCGTCAAAGCACTGGGCGAAGCCGGCGTTGCCGCGCTCAAATCTGTCAAGCAGGCGCTTGACCCCAAAGGGATTCTCAACCCTGGAAAGATCTGGTAATGGAGGACTCTCCTTATGAATAAATCTCAGGAAAAACTCGACGCTGCAAGGGCGCTCGTTTCCCAGTGCGATCGTTGCGGCAACTGCCTTACTGTATGTCCCCTGTTCGGCAGCAAAGACCTCGAAGCTTCGGCTGCCCGGGGCAAGAATACAATCCTGCGGGCGATGGCTGACGGGGTGCTGGAACCAACACCGGAAGTCCGGGCTGCCCTGGATTTCTGCATTTTGTGCCAACGGTGCGTCACTGCCTGTCCGGCCAAAGTCAAAACCGACGAAGCTATGATCCTGGCCCGGCAATATCTGGCCGACAACGCTGACGGACCCAGTCTGAAGTACCGCTTCGTGGGCGGCGTGATGAGTCGGCCCTGGATGGTGAAACTGGGAGCTGTTGGATTGTCGGTCGTTCGAAAACTTGGCATGAACTCGCTGGCCCCTTTCGGCGCTGCACCGGACGAATACACGAGGAATCATTTCCTGACTGCGTTTGCCGGTCCAGGCGCACTGGGAACGGCGACTTCCCCGTCAAACGCGGCGGTGACGGCAACCAGTCGGGTGGCTTACTTCAAAGGCTGTGGCATGCAGATCATGTTTCCTGAAGCAGCTGCGCAGACGATGGAAGTGCTCGGACGCGTCACGAAGCCTGTAACCCGGGACAATGTCTGTTGCGGGCTGCCACATCTGGCGCATGCGATGGAGAATGAATTTCTGGAACTCGCCAAAGAGAATATCCGTCAGTTTGAAGATGTCGACCTGGTAGTCAGCGACTGCGCAAGCTGTAGCGGAACTTTAAAGCATGTGGCCTCGTATTTTGCCAATGATCCCGAATGGAAAGAACGTGCGGCAGCCTTCAGCGCCAAAATAATGGACCTGACGGAGTATCTGGCCAAGTCCGGCTATGTACCTCGACAAAAGAGCGGAGCGAAGATTACCTATCACGATCCGTGCCATCTGGTGCGAGGGCAGGGGATCAAAAAAGAACCAAGGGCTTTGGTGGCGGCGGCTGGTGACTACCGCGAAATGAAAGATGCGGATATGTGCTGTGGGGGCGGTGGATCATTCTTCATGGACTATCCGGAGATCTCCGACAGCATTATCGACAAAAAGCGCCAGAACATAGAAGCAACTGGCGCAGACATCGTGGTGACCGGTTGTCCCGGCTGCCTCATTCAGCTCAACAAAGCAGCCAAGGCCAGCGGTAAGTTCAAGGCCATGCATATCAGTCAGATTCTTTAACTGGCGACGATCCAGATATAGAACCGGTCTCGACAGGTCTTCGCATTTGGGGATTCAGCATGTATAATTAACATGCAACTGGATTCCCGATGCGGCGGCCTGTTGCTTTTATCGTATGAAAGCGGTGTGATCCGGATGGATATAGCAGATAAGTTCATAACTCTATTCGTTGATATGATTCTACCGCTGATCGTCGGCTATTCGTTGCGTAGGTCGGCGCGGGGCAGTGAACGTGTTTTTAACTGGATGATTTCTCTCGGCATTATTGTCTTGTTCCCGGGACTCACTGCTTTTAGTATCTGGGGTTTGGTTCCGGTATTCGATCTCGTCTGGCTACCGATATTTGGCATATTGCTCCATATCATCCCGGGCGGACTGGCTCTCTTCTGGGGGCGCCGGAAATACAAAAGCAGCCTGGATTATGGCAGCTACACCATCTCAGGATTTTTATCGAACCATGTCACGCTCGGTTCTTTGTCTGCCTATATTCTGTATGGCGAAACCGGTTATGCCTATACTCAAATGACACTGTTGTTCAACAGTTTGCTGATGTTCGGCTTTGCCTATCCCCTGGCGCAGCATTACCGGAATGTGCATGATCATGGCAGCGGGTTGCGCATCAATCTGAAGCAGGTCCTGTTCAATCGCAACCAGGTACCGTTGGTCGGGATGTTCGTTGGCATTCTGCTGAACTGGCTGGGTGTGCATCGCCCGGAGAGTTTTCTGCCGGCATTTGACATGATGATTCATTTCTCCGCCTGGACATTTTTGGTCCCGGTGGGTTATTCCATGGATTTTGGCGAGGTTCGCCACTATTGGCGTGATGCGTTGGATATTACAATAATCAAATGCGTTATAACGCCTGTAATCATTGTCGCTTGTGCTGGTTTCTTTATCCACGATGTGACGGCCTTTCGAACGCTGATCCTGCTCGCAGCCCAGCCGACCGCGGTCAATGCGGTGATCGCGATGAAGTTGTTCGGATTGAACCTCCATCTGGCCGTGGGCGCCTTTGTTCTATCGACAGCGGTCTATCTGCTGCTGGTTTTTCCGGCGCTTTTCCTGTGGTAAAGAATTTTCAAAGCCTGTAACGGAAGCCTCCGGAGCACCTGCCGCTTATTGGCGGCTTTCTTTTATTCCCCGGCCATTATACAATATATCGGATAACCATTCTGTCGGCAGGTAATAAGCGGAAAATGTCGAACTAATATTTACTAAATACTGATTGTCCGCGTTCCTCTGAATTAGAGGGGAAGGAGCGGATATCGCAAAGGAGCCGACTGCGATGCGTATTGTTTCGCTTGAAGAACTGAATGACGATATGATGCTGGCCCGGGATCTCATCGATCCTGAAAACGGCAGGGTTCTGTTGGGCGTCGGCGCTAAAGGGCTTTCCCGGTTTGCGGAACGCTTGAAATCCCTCGGCGTCGGCTATGTTTATGTCGAAGATTCTATCACTGCCGATCTCGAAATCCCCGCAGGGGTCTCCGACGAAATGAGGTCTAGCGCCGAGCAGGCGTTGCACCAGATCTATACCCAGTGTCAGCAGGATAACCGGCCTGACTATTTATTGGTGAGGCAGACCGTTCAATCGCTTATCGATGAGGTTCTTGCCAACAAGGAAATTTTGGTCAATATCTATGAACTGCGCTGCAACGGCGGAGGTTTTTTGGGCCATTCGGTCAATGTCGCATTTCTTTCCCTGCTGCTGGGGAATCATTTGGGATATGATGCTGACAAGCTGAAAAAGCTGGGTATGGGTGCGTTGCTTCACGATATCGGCGTGGCGGGAATGCCCAGGGTCCTGCTGGCGAAACGGAGTGCCCTGACTTTAGAGGAAAAGCTCCTTTATGAGCAGCATGCCGTGATTGGCTACAAGCGGGTAAAAGACAGCTGGGAGATTTCGCCGCTTTCGCGCGGGGTGATTCTCTGTCATCACGAACGTTCAGATGGATCAGGGTACCCGCATCGCCTATTAAAAGGCGATATCCACGAGTTTTCCCGCATCGTGGGCCTGGCTGACTGCCTGGAAGAACTGTCTGGAGGGCATCCTTTCTCCCTGCAGATGAATATTCAGGAAGCCATGGAGTTAATAGACGTAAAAGCCGAAACTTGGTTTGACGGCGAACTCGTCAGGGAATTCATCAGTTTGATTCCAATTTGTCAGACTGGCGCGACTGTCCGTCTGAATGACGGCAGGCAGGGCGTGGTCGTGGCCCAGAATCGGGGGTTTCCGACACGTCCGGTCATCAGGATTTTCCAGGCTGCGTCGGGGAATCGCATTGACCCGCCCCTGGAGGTGGACCTGCTTCAGAACAATCACCTAGTTCTCCAATAAAAAAAGCCCGGGAGAGTTTCTCCGGGCTACGGCAGATAAAGCCGGCTAATTATATTCGAGAACAGGTTTTTACTGAACGACATGTTTGGACCGGGCATTGCACTCGGCCACTTTGGCATCATTGAAGTTGTCGATTGAGCTCAGGTAACCGGTGATACGGCGGATGCGCCGGATGGGAGACTTCTCTGTCGCCTTTACGATGACTTCCTCGCCGTCAAGGGCAAGCTCCAGAACTCCGATTTTTTTATTCTGAGTTTCCCACAGGCGTTTTTCTTCCGCTACAAAATAGGTGATTTCTTCGTTGGTCAGAGTAGGATCGGCGACAACTTTGATACCGTCAACGAGCATGGGGTGCACCTCCGCTATGATCTTCTCGGGTATTTAATTCTACGAAAGAATCAATATTCCTTCTATATGTTGGTGTTTTTTTAAAATATTTTATAAAATAATACAAGAGCAGGGGGTGCACGATGATCCGCGAACAGCGAACCCGGGAAAAGTTGCAGACGTATTATCGGAAATTCATGACGCAGGGAGTCATAGATCCCAATGTACATCCTTGGGTGGCAGAGTCTTGGACCAAAAGCCGTGCGGCCGGAGTTTCCGCCAAAGCCTTCGGGACTCTGGCGAGGTTGACGGAGACGGAGCGCGGCGAACGCCTTGCTGCTGCGCGGCCACTGATCAGTCAGCTTGATGGTTTCTATGAAAGCCTGCGTGAATTTCTCAGCCACAACAACATCAGCATCTTGCTGCTGGACCGGGATTCGTATGTGCTGAAAAGTTATGCGATGTCTTTTTACCAACGGACACCAGGCGAATTGGAAGGAGCCCGTCTGGGGGAAAAGGATATTGGCGCATCGAGTATCAGCATTGCCTTGGCGCATAAAACGCCATTTGTTTTGTTTGGACCGGAGATCTGGATCGAAGCCTGTCACGATTCGGATGCGGCGACAGCTCCGATCATGCTGAACGGCGAAGTCAGGTATCTGCTGTCGCTGGTGATCATGGATGGAGAGGCCGGACGTCAGCTAACCATGGATGCACTGATGGCGTTGCTGCTGACGTTGAAACAGTCGCTGGAACAGGCGCTGGCACTCGAAGAGCGCATCCGCGAACGGGAAAGCATTCTGGACAAAGTGCCGATGGTTATCTATCAGGTGGCGCCGGACGGCGAAGTCCTATATTCGAATCGTTTGGGGACCGATCGCCTGGTCCGTGGGATCAAACGCAATCACAGCATGGAAAGTCGGCTGGACTTGAACGATACTGTGCTGAATTATCGTCACACCCAGATTCCCAGAGCCTTCTTGGGAATCCCGTCGTATAATCGTGAGCTCGTCTGGATTATTGGCAACAAGACGTATGAAGATATCGCCAGCATCTGGCCCAACTATCGTGACGGTGAAGTGAGGAACGTGACGGTGGTGTCGGCGCCGATCGAAGACATGAAGACTTTGTTGGCCTACGCGTCGCAGTATAAGGCTCGATACAGCCTGGCCAGTCTCGTGGGAGATTCACCGCGATTTTTGGCGATGAAAGACAAGGCCGCCCGTTGTGCCAGGCACCTGGAACACTTGCTGATTGTCGGCGAACCTGGCACTGGCAAGCAAAGGCTGGCGCACGGCATTCATCAGGCGGGTCCTCATGCGGCAGGACCTTTGATCACGGTCCGCTGCGGCGATACGCCGCCAGAGCTGCTGCCGCAGGAACTATTCGGTCAAGCGGGTTCAGGAGACGCCCGTATTCCAGGCAAGATTGAACTGGCCAGGGGTGGGACTCTGTTTATTGATGAAATAGACAAACTGACGGTCGCCTTGGGTGATGAGCTGGCGGCTGTTTTGAAACAGGAAAAAGAGGTGCGGGTTATTTCCGCTGCAGATTTGGATCCAAAACGCCTGGTCTCGCGGGACCTGTTTTCGGAAGATCTTTATTTTATTGTTGCTCAGTCCCTCATTCGTACGCCTTCCCTGCGGCGTCGCCAGAAAGACATCCCTCTGATCGCCGCAGATATTCTGAAGGAACTGTCGGAACAGCATCCAACGGAAGCCAAGCAGTTGTCGACTGCCGCTGCAGTGCTTCTGTCGAATTATGACTGGCCCGGCAATGTGAAGCAACTGCAGGGCGTTTTGGAGCAGGGATTCTTCCATGCGCATGGTTCTGTGATTCAGCCAGGCGATTTAACGTTGCCGGGCGGTAGCGACTGGGGTAAAGTCTGGAAACGCGACCGGGGCGCGTTCGTAGAGGCATGGAAAGCCTGCGGCGGCAATATCAGCCGGCTGGCAACCAATTTAGAAGTGAGTCGTGTGACGTTATATCGGTATCTGGAAAAATACGGACTGGAACGAAATCGAAAGTAGGTGTATCCCGGCGGATGGGACGTTTACGAAGAAGGCCCGGTATGGAGGAAATCCTGCGGGGATTTGTTGGAACTGTGGTAGTTTTTGATGAAAATTTTGTCGGCCGCGGTGAGTGGAAGAATAGTTTTCCTGTGCCGGGGCCGCTGTACGTCGAACTGGGAACCGGCAAGGGACAATTTCTGCGTGAGATGGCGCAAAAACATCCAGAAGCGTGTTTTATCGGCATGGAACGGGAACCCGGCGTGTTGGTGCAGGCAGTGCGAAAGGCCCGTGAAATGGGGTTGGATAATTTAAAGTTCATCTTGGGCGACGTGCAGTTTTTGACGCAGCTATTTGGCCCGGCCGAAATCGACGGTCTCTACATCCATTTTTGTGATCCGTGGCCGAAAAACCGCCATGATAAAAGAAGACTGACGCACGAAGATTTTCTGGCTCTTTACCGGCAGGTAATGGCGCCGACGGGAGTCCTTCGCCTAAAAACGGATAACCGGGATCTGTTCGACTACTCACTGGTTTCGTTTGAGGCCATAGGCATGGAACTGCAAGCAGTGTCGTATGATTTTCATGCCGATAATTTGGAGCCTCAGCCCATCATGACAGAATATGAGGAGAAGTTTTCTGCAGCGGGGTTACCTGTGCACTTTTGTGAGGCGCGGTTCTGCAAAGTGACAGAGGAGGCGACAGAGATTGGCTGAGTTAGAGACGCCGGTCCGCGTGGGGTTTTGGCCTCGGATATGGGCAAGCCCTCTCGAGGGGCTGGGGTTTGTGACGATCCTGCTGTTTCTTGTTGGCACGGTCAATGTGTTCAGCGCCAGTTTTGTATTGGGGTCGCAGCTTCTCGGCGATAGCCTTTATTTTCTGAAACGTCACTTTGCCGCTACTGCCATTGGCTTGGCAGGCATGGCCTTTATCATCAGCAAGGGTTACAACTGGTTTTTGAAACGCATATCGATCTGTGCTATCGTGACGATTGGGTTGTTGATCGCCGTTCTTTTCTTTGGCATTGAAGCCAACGGGGCACGTCGTTGGCTGTCATTGGGCAGGGTTACGACATTTCAGCCATCCGAGCTGGCAAAACTGGTCGCTGTATTGCTGGCTTCGGCATACATCGGACCGCGACTGGATCGTCGGTCCGTTTCACTATTCTCCTACCCGCTGTTGGTGACCGGAGCTATGGCCACATTGGTCACCATCCAGCCAGATATGGGGACAGGGATGATTATCGGCGCAATGTGCCTGGTTCCCTACCTGGTGGCAGGCATCCCGAACCGGGAAAAAATCCTGCTGACTGTGTGCGGCAGCGCAGGCGTGCTATGGCTCACTTTTCGCGCTGCCTACCGTGCGGAACGTATTCTGGCCTGGTTCAATCCGGAGGGATATTCGCAGACCAGCGGCTATCAGCCGCTGCAGTCCCTGCTGGCGATCGGCTCCGGCGGACTGAAGGGAACCGGGCTGGGCATGGGGGCAAGTAAATTTTATTATCTGCCGGAGGCACACACCGACTTTGCTTTCGCGATTTGGGCGCAGGAAACCGGATTCGTCGGCGCTGTGCTTGTGTTGTTGCTGATCGGGGCTATGGCCTGTTACGGCATTCGCATCGCGCTGGAGTCTTCTGATGGTCGGGGACGCATCCTGGCGATCGGAATCGTATTCATGATTGTGGGACAGGCGGTTGGCAATATCGCCATGGTGCTAAGCCTATTGCCGGTTACCGGTGTGCCAATGCCCTTTTTCAGTTACGGAGGGACGGCCCTGTTCGTCAACATCTGGGCGATGGGGCTCCTGTTCAGCGTGGCCGTAGAATCGGCCCGGAGGGGCAAAAAAACCGGTGGCGACACGCAGCAGAACCCGACCTCTCTTCGGCCCAAACAGACCCTGGCGGAACGATTGGCGCAGCACGGACGATGACAGATGAACAACTAACGTTGAGCCTGCTGGATTGGTACGACCGAACGCGGCGGGATTTGCCGTGGCGCTCGGATAACGACCCTTACCGGATCTGGGTATCGGAGATCATGTTACAACAGACCCGGGTCGAAACGGTTATCCCTTACTATCAACGCTTTTTGGAGCGGTTTCCGGATATGCAGGCGTTGGCTGGCGCATCGGAGGAAGACTTGATGTCACTCTGGCAGGGATTAGGCTACTATTCCCGCGCTCGTAACCTACAGCGCGGCGTTCGGGAGGTCGTGGAGCACTACGGAGGCCAAATGCCGGATTCCCATGAGGCTGTGGTTTCGCTGCCCGGGATCGGCGCTTACACGGCGGGGGCGATCCTCAGTATCGCGCATAACAAGCCGGAACCGGCTATTGACGGGAATGTGCTCCGTGTACTCAGCCGCCTGCTGAAGATTGAGGATCCGATCGAGCAGCCAGGCACTAAGCGCCGGATTGATTCGGCTATCCGGGCCATGATGGCGACAATTCCCCGTTACGGGGACATCACTCAAGCTTTGATGGAACTTGGCGCGATCGTGTGTCTGCCACGAAATCCTTGCTGCGAGGAATGCCCCTGGACAGAATTTTGCAGCGCGCGCCAGAACGGTGTACAGGGATTGCTGCCGCTAAAAAAGAGCCCATCTCCGGTTCGGATCGTGGAAGTATATACCGGGGTTTTAATCGCGGGCGGCCGGGTTTTAGCCATGAAACGGCCACCCAAAGGCTTGCTGGCCGGCATGTGGGAGTTTCCCTCCGCCCAGACCACCGGGCAGCTCGCGGCACTGTTTCAGGTGACAGGGCACGAAGTCACGTTGGAACCGGAGTGGTTTTCTTTGACACACACGTTCAGTCACCGTGAATGGCAGATGCACATTTACCTTTGCCAGGCGATGCGGATACAGGAAAAAACTGCTGACGGAATCCGATGGATGGACCGCGACGAGCTGCAGAAGGCGATTTGGGCCGGCCCGAATCGCAAGGTGGCAGCCCGGGTGGATAAAGACTTCGGGAAACTATTGCAGGAGAAAGGTTCGTAGAGATTTTGTCTGTAAGTAATTTACCTTCAGGAAAACGCTTTAAAAAATTATGCCTCTTGCTTGTCGGCCTATTGTTCCTGCTGGCAGGACGTCTGGCCTGGGTTCAGATCGTGGACGGGCGGATATGGTCCGAACGGGCGCGGGAACAGCTGCAGGAGAGCCGTAGCCTGAAAACGCCGCGCGGGGCGATCTATGACAGAAAAGGCAAGGAACTGGCCATTAGCCATATGGCCAAGTCCCTGTATGCCGACCCGCGGGAAGTGAAAGAGCCGAACAAGCTGGCGAAACAGCTTGCGCAACTGCTCAACATGGACGAAAAATTGCTGCAGGATCGGCTGAAGGTGAAGGGGGCGTTCATCTGGCTGAAACGGACCTTGGAACCTGACGAGTATCAGCGAGTGGCTGAGGCGATTGCCAGGGACAAAATCCGCGGCCTGGGATTTCTGGAAGAGAGTCGGCGCGTCTATCCCAATGACTTTTTGGCTGCTCACATTTTAGGCTTCGTCGGCACTGATGACAAGGGGCTGACCGGTATCGAGATGGCGATGGATGATTCGATCCGTGGGCAGACCCACAAACAGATTCTGGACACCGACAGCAAGGGAATCCCGATCTTCAAATCAATTTTCGCTTTTCAGAAGCCCAAGTCCGGTCAATCTATCTATTTGACGATCGACAATGCGATTCAGTTTGCGGTGGAACAGGCGCTGGACAATGCCCTTGCACGCACTGGGGCGCAGGCGGCTACCATGATCGTGATGAACCCCAAGACCGGCGAAATTCTCGCCATGGCCAGCCGGCCTGCTTTCAACCCGAATTCCTTCTTCCGCTTTCCGGAGAACATCTGGCGAAATCGGGCGATTGCATCGATCTATGAGCCGGGGTCCACCTTCAAGTCCGTTGTGGCAGCGGCGGCCATTCAGGAAAAAGTAGTTACGGCGAATGAAGTGCTCAACGATACCGGCGCTATCGATGTCGGCGGACGGGTAATCCAGAACTGGGACGGCGGTAGCTACGGACGGATGCCGTTCTCGGATTTCGTGAAGTACTCCATCAACACCGGATTCGCTGAAGTCGCGAAGCGTATGGGCGGAGCCCGGATGCTGAAGTATTCGGAGGCCTTCGGGTTCGGCAAAGCAACCGGAATTGAACTCCCCGGGGAAGAGGACGGGATCCTCATTAGCCTGAAAGCAATGCAACCAGCCGATGTCGCTACCATGGGAATAGGGCAGGCGATCGCGGTTACTCCATTGCAGATGATCACGGCAGTCTCTGCGTTGGCCAATGAGGGGAAATTGTTGAAACCGCATATCATCAAGGAAATCCGCGACAGTGACGGTCTATTGGTCAGTTATTCCGCCCCGCAGTTGGTTCGGCAAGTAGTATCGCCTGAAGTGGCCAATGAAATGGTCGGACTGATGGAGAAGGTGCTGACCGAAGGCGGCGGCAAGAGGGCGAGAGTGGAGGGCTTCCGCTTCGCCGGCAAGACCGGGACGGCCGAAAGGTTGCGGGACAATGGCGCCGGCTATGATCCCGGTCGCTATATCGCTTCTTTTGTCGGCATCGGGCCGGTGGAAGACATTCAGTTGGCTGGGATGGTCGTGATTGACAGCCCGAAGGGGCTCTACTATGGCGGTGAAATCGCCGCGCCGGTGTTCGCCGAGGCAATGACTCAGGTCGTCAGGATTCTGGGACTGCGTCCGTCGCAGGCCCTTCCCGCGTTCCAGCCTCCCAAAACGGCTCAGCGCGCACCGGTAACTCCGATGAAATCGCTGCCGGTTCAGACGCAGGGGAAAATCCTTGTGCCGGATGTTCGAGGCAGGACCATTCGGGAAGCGGCGTTGCTTTTGAAGCAGGCAGGATTGTCACTGCTGCCCGAAGGAAGCGGGGTTGCTGTTCGTCAAAGCCTGCCCCCGAATTCACCTGCGCCGTGGGGGGCGGAGGTCAAGGTCTATTTTGAGTCGAGGTAGCGAGTAATGAGTGACAAGGAAAAACTCGCCGGTTTATTTCTGGATATTGCCGAATGGTTGGAGCTGAAAGGGGATAACCCATTTAAAATCCGCGCTTACGAAGCAGCAGCCCGTGTTTTTGAGCAGCTGGATGAAGATCCGGCAGTGTTAGCCCGAGAAGGCAGGCTGGAAAACATTCCTGGCGTCGGCAAGGCGATTGCCGCCAAAGCCGCAGAATTTATTGCAACCGGACGCATTGCTTACCATGATGACCTCAAGGCGTCGATTCCCCCTGTGCTGTTCGAAATGGTCAAGATTCCCGGCTTGGGGGCAAAAAAAGCGCTGGTCATTCATTCGAAGCTCGGAATACAATCCATTGGCGAACTTGAATATGCCTGCAAGGAAAACCGACTAGTGGTACTGCCTGGATTCGGCGCCAAAACGCAGGCGAAGATACTGGCAGGAATTGAATCCCTGCGACGTTTCCAGGGCCGTTATCTGATCAGTGATGCCCGGCCGGTGGCGGAGGAAATCGTCGTGCAGCTGGCGAAAATTCCGGGGGTAAGTACGGCTGCGGTAGCCGGCAGCATCCGTCGCCGAAAGGAAACCATTGGGGATATCGACATCGTGGTGGGGGCAATAGATTCGGCGCCGGTGATGCAGGCAGTGATCGAACTTCCAGGGCTGCTGTCCGTGATCGCGCAGGGGCCGACTAAAACCAGCGTCACCTTGGGAAACGGACTGAATGTGGACGTGCGGGCGGTGACGCCGAAGGAGTACCCCTGCGCGCTGCATCATTTTACCGGAAGCCGGGAACACAACGTTAACCTGCGGGGCCTGGCCAAGGATAGGGGCTTGAAAATCAATGAATACGGTGTGGAACGCACTGACGGTTCTCAGGTTCCGATCGAGGATGAAGCCGCTCTGTACCGCTTGCTGGGGATGACCTATATCGAGCCCGAACTACGGGAGGGCGGCGATGAAATTTTGGCCGCTCAAACAGGGATTCTCCCGGATCTTGTGAAGGAAAACCAGTTGCGTGGGGTCTTTCATGTGCACACGACCTGGTCGGATGGCCGGGCAACGGTAGCGCAGATGGCGGCGGCTGCCCGGGAACTCGGCTGGAGCTATATCGGGATCACCGATCACAGCCGGAGCGCCTTTTATGCAGGCGGGCTCAAGGATGAAGCTGTGGCTGAGCAGCGCCGTGAAATCGACGCGTACAATGCGGAACATCCGGATTTTCGAATTTTTGCCGGAATAGAGAGTGATATTTTACCGGACGGTTCGTTGGACTACTCCGACGAGGTGCTGTCCGGATTTGATTTTGTCATCGGTTCTGTGCACTCTTCTTTTGGAATGGAGGAACGGGTCATGACCGAGCGCCTCGTGAAAGCGATGCAGAGTCCGTACCTGACGATGCTGGGACATCCGACAGGCAGACTGCTGCTCGCCCGTGAAGGATACCCTGTCAACCTGAACGCGATCATCAGGACGGCTGCGGAAACCTCAACGATAATCGAGATAAACGCGAGTCCCTATCGCCTTGATCTGGACTGGCGCTGGTGCCGACAGGCAAAAGAAGCGGGTGTGCTTTTGGCTGTCAATCCGGATGCGCACTCAAAGGAGGAACTGTCCGTCGTTTCCTATGGGATCGGCATTGCCCGCAAAGGCTGGCTGGAACCTGCTGATCTTTTGAATACGAGGGATGCGGCAGCGGTGTGGAAACTCTTGCGGCGCAAACGGCCGAAATAGTACCAGCAGTTCTGCAGGAGAAAGCGGCGATTCTCACGAAAGAAACAGATACTGAAATTTGCTATCCTGACGTCTGATTCTGAAATTTTGATGCGATACTAAGGAGGGATCATCCGTTGTTAAGTGACATTGAAATCGCCCAGGCCGCCCACATGAAACCTATCGGCGAAATAGCCGCAGCTTTGGGGATAGATGGCCGATACGTTGAAAATTACGGGCATTACAAGGCCAAGCTATCGCTGGATCTATGGAAGGACATCGGTACGCGGCCGGACGGCAAGCTGATCCTGGTGACGGCGATTACGCCGACGCCTGCCGGAGAAGGCAAAACGACGACGACCATCGGGGTGACCCAGGCTCTCGTTAAACTGGGCAAAAAAGCAATCATCATGCTCCGCGAACCTTCTCTGGGCCCCTGCATGGGACTCAAGGGCGGCGCGGCAGGGGGCGGTTATTCTCAGGTAGTGCCAATGGAGGATATCAACCTGCATTTCACCGGTGATTTCCATGCGATTTCGACAGCGCATGCTCTCCTTTCGGCTGCACTGGACAACCATCTCCAACAGGGAAATGTTCTGGGCATCGATCCGCGCCGGATCGTTTGGCGGCGGGCGGTGGACATGAATGACCGTGCGCTGCGCAATATAGTCGTCGGATTAGGTGGAAAAGCACACGGCGTGCCGCGCGAAGACGGCTTCGACATCACCGTGGCCTCGGAAGTAATGGCGGTGCTGTGTCTTTCAAAAGACATATCGGATTTGAAAGAAAAACTTTCCCGCATTGTGGTCGGCTATACTTATGCCGGCGAGGCGGTCACTGCAGGTGCGCTCAAGGTGCACGGCGCGATGGCGGCTCTGCTCAAGGAAGCCATCAAACCCAATCTGGTGCAGACGCTGGAAAATGTGCCTGCTATCATCCACGGCGGTCCGTTTGCGAATATCGCGCATGGCTGCAATAGCCTGTCGGCGACGCGGATGGGACTGAAGCTGGCGGATTATGCAGTGACGGAAGCAGGCTTCGGCGCTGATCTCGGCGCAGAAAAGTTCCTCGATATCAAATGCCGGATGGGCGGCCTCAAACCGGCGGCCGTCGTACTGGTCGCCACAGTTCGGGCGCTCAAGATGCACGGTGGTATTCCAAAAGCTGAACTCGGCGCGGAAAATGTGCAGGCCGTTGTGCGTGGAGCCGGCAATCTGGAGAAGCATATCGAAAACATGCAGAAGTTCGGATTGCCCATCGTGGTAGCTGTCAACCGGTTTCCGACGGATACTCAGGCGGAGCTGGCTGCGGTGCTGAGCATCTGCGAGAGGCACGGCGTGCCGGCGGCGGAGTCCAGGGTGTTCAGCGACGGCGGCGATGGTGGAATTGCTGTTGCCGAGAAACTGCTGGAGCTGTTGGAACATGATCTGAGTTCCTACCAGCCGATTTACCCGCTGGAAATGCCGCTCAAGGAAAAAGTACGGACCATTGCCCGGGAAATATACGGTGCGGATGATGCGCTGTTCACGAAAGAGGCGGAGCAAAGCATTGAAAAACTAACGGCTATGGGCTATGGGAATTTTCCTGTCTGCATGGCCAAGACCCAGTATTCACTGTCGGACGATCCTACGCTGCTGGGGCGTCCGCAGGATTTTTGCATAACGGTTCGGCAAGCGAAGGTTTCGGCAGGTGCAGGCTTCGTGGTAATGCTGACGGGTGAAATCATGACAATGCCGGGGTTGCCGCGTGTGCCGGCGGCCGAGAAGATCGACGTGGATAATGATGGCCGGATTTCTGGATTGTTTTAGGAGGGTATCCTCGCGATGACTCTGGTTTTGGAAGGGAAACCGGCAGCTGCCGCCGTAAGGGCCAGGCTGACCGAAAAAGCGAAACGCCTGCAGGCGGAAAATATCGAATGTGGACTGGCTGTTCTACTCGTGGGGGACAATCATGCCTCTATTATTTATGCGGAATGGCTCGGCAAGTTGTGCAGCAGTCTAGGTATCAACTATCACCTGGCTGCTTTATCCAGCGAGACGACGCAGACGGAAATTATTGAACTGATAGGACAGCTTAACCAGAATCCGGTAGTCAGTGGTATTTTGCCGATGATGCCGTTGCCGTCTCATATCGATGCGGACATCGTGGCCCGCAGCATCGATCCGGATAAGGATGTGGATGCCATGCATCCGCTCAATGTTGGATTGGTGGCGGCAGGAAAGAGCCCCTGGGCCCCTTGTACGCCGCGGGCAGTCATGACAGTCCTGGATTACTACGGGATCTCTGTCGCCGGCAAACATGCCGTGATCGTCGGGCGCAGCAACGTTGTCGGCAAGCCGTTGGTACAGCTTTTGCTGGCAAGGGATGCGACGGTGACGGTGTGCCATTCGAAAACCCCAAATTTGGAATATTTTTTGCGGCAGGCCGACCTGGTAGTGGCAGCCGTCGGCAAGCCCCGTCTGATTACCGGGCAGATGATCAAACCCGGCGCCGTTGTGGTGGATGTCGGCATCAACGAGTTGGATGGCTCCATTGTCGGTGATGTCGATTATGAAAGCGTCAGCGCGGTGGCGTCGGCCATTACGCCGGTCCCGGGGGGGATCGGAACCGTTAGCACGGTGATGGTGCTGGAAACTGTACTGAGAAAATGGCAGGATTAGAAAGGAAGAACGCAATGCTGGCGATTAGTGGCGGTAAAGTTTATACGATGGACGGGGCAGTTCTGGAGGCGGGCTGCGTGTTAGTGGCAGACGGAAAAATCGTCGCTGTTGGCGAGAACCTGCCGATTCCCGAGGGCTGCGAGATTTACGATGCGACAGGAAAAGTGGTGATGCCGGGCCTGATCGATGCACACACACATCTCGGGGTCTATTCCGAGCCGACCGAGTGGTCGGCGGAAGATGGCAATGAAATGAGTGGACCGGTGACTCCGGCAATGGATGCTCTGGATGCCATCAATCCGACGGATATTGCTTTTGATGACGCGTTGGCAGGCGGCGTGACCACTGTTATGATTGCTCC
>Ga0316604_10001963_pt1 | contig 16823 bp, 14 predicted proteins | sample OWC_soil_day20_C_FD_207650 | JGI IMG/M metagenome (GOLD analysis project Ga0316604, IMG submission 207650) | Wetland soil microbial communities from Old Woman Creek delta, Ohio, United States - OWC_soil_day20_CT | ecosystem: Environmental > Terrestrial > Soil > Wetlands | place: USA: Ohio... | reverse complement strand
TGAGGTCGGCGACGCGCTGCAGGAGTTCATCGGTTCCCTCGATGCCCTCGACGGCGACGACCCGACCGGAGATCGCCACCACCGCCTGGCCGATGTCGAGCCTGCCGAGTGCCAGTGACGCCTCGACGCCCTTGGCGATATCGGCCTCGTCATCAGCGGCGGGCTTGAAGCGGCCGAGGCTACCGCTGCCACCGACCAGTTCAGGCGCCACCTGATGGGCGCCAATCACCCGGTAGCCGCGATCCTCGAGGAAGCGAACAACGTTCTTCAGCACCGTATCGTCACCGCCGACCATCAGCGACAGGATCTTCGGCAGGCTCAGCACTGCCCCGAGGTCGACGCGGATCGCCGAGAAGTCCGGCCGGTTGACGGCGCCGCAGATCACCACCTCGCCGACGCGTTCGCGGGCCAGGAGATCGAACAGCCTGCCAATCTCGCCCCAGCGAACCCAGTGGTGCTGAAACGCCTCGATGTCAGGATCGGCCTCGCCGACAATGCCGAACAGCACCACCGGCCGGCCAGCCGTCTCAGCCGCTCGTGCCACAATGGCCGGCACACCGCCACCACCAGCGATGATGCCCAGGGTCGGTCGCTCGGAAACGGTGGTCGCCAAGGTCATTCGGGCTCGCCGTCCCGGCTGCGCGGCGTGCAGATGGCGCGATCGCCGCCCGCCCGGATGAACCCGATGATGCGATCGACCAGCGGGCTGCCGCCGTGAGTTTCCATGACGCGATCGAGGCGCGTCGACAGCGGATCGTCGCCCTCGAACAGCAGCTTGTAGGCATTGCGCAAGGCGTGGATATCGTCGCGCGGATGATTGGCGCGCCGGAGACCGACCAGATTGAGACCGCCGAGGCGGGCGCGATTGCCGGTCACCATGCCGAAGGGAATGACGTCGTTCTCAACGCCGGTCATGCCGCCAACCATCACCCCCTCGCCGATGCGCACCCATTGGTGCACCGCGCTGAGCCCGCCGAGGATGGAGTTGTCGCCAATGTGGACGTGACCGCCGAGCGTGGCGCAATTGACCAGGATGACGTTATTGCCAACCATGCAATCGTGGGCGACGTGAGCGTTGGCCATCAGGAGACAGCCGGCGCCGACGCGCGTCAGCATGCCGCCACCCTCGGTGCCGAGATGCAGCGTCGCGCATTCGCGAATCACCGTCCTCTCGCCCACTTCGAGACGGCTCGGCTCGCCGCCATACTTGAGATCCTGCGGCACCATGCCGACGGTCGCGTGGGGGAACACCGTGACGCCAGCACCGAGCGTCGTGCGGCCGTCCACCACCGTATGCGCGTGCAACACCACGCCCTCACCAAGCCGAACGTGCGGACCGACCACGCTGAACGGGCCAATGCTGACGCCGTCCCCGATTTCAGCGGCAGGATCGACGACGGCGGTGGGATGAATGGTGCGCATACGGATGATCCTCGACGGCGATGCGGCGGTCGGCCGCTCGTTTTCCTATAGCTTCCGTCTTCGGCGACGGGCCGCAATTTATGTTTCAGCGTGTTACGCCGTCCCGACGCGGCCGCCGACCATCAGGCATTGATCAGCATGGCGCTGAGCTCGGCCTCGGCGACCTTGACGCCGCCGACGATGGCCGTCGCTTCGTACCACCACATGTTGGCGCGCTTCTTGAGCTTGCGGACGTGATACTCGACCACATCGCCAGGGCCGACCGGCTTCCTGAATTTCACCCTGTCGATGGTCATGAAGTAGACCAGCTTCGGGACGGCGCCGTCCGCCGACGCGTTGACGCAGATGGCGCCGGCAGTCTGGGCCATGCCCTCGATCATCAGCACACCGGGCATGACCGGCGCGTTGGGGAAATGCCCCTGGAACTGCGGCTCGTTGATGGTGACGTTCTTGATGCCAATGGCTGAATTGTCACCGTCGATCTCGATGATCCGATCGATCATCATGAAAGGATAGCGGTGCGGCAGCGCCTTGAGGAGCGCCTGGATGTCCATGACGCCCAACGTGCTCTTGACTGACGTCCCGGCCTCGGCCGGCGTCGATGCGGTATCGGTTTCGCTCACGGTTCGTCCCTTCCCGTCGTCTGCTGCGCGGCCCGCTTCAGGGCCATCTGTTCCTTTGTCCATTCGCGGATCGGCTTCGCTGGCGTCCCGATCCAGCGCGCCCCTGCCGGCATGTCATCCTTCAGCATCGATCCACCAGCAAGCTGAGCGCCCTGGCCGACCGTGAGATGGCCGGCAAGACCACTGTAGCCGCCGATCGCCACATAGTCGCCGAGCTTGGTCGAGCCGGAAATGCCGACCTTCGCCACCAGCACGCAGTGGCGGCCGACTTCGACGTTGTGTCCGATCTGTACTTCGTTATCGATCTTGGTGCCTTCACCGATCACCGTGTCTCGGTTCGAGCCACGGTCGATCGTGACATTGGCGCCAATCTCGACATCGTCCTGAATAACCACGCGACCGATCTGAGGTACTTTTAGGTGTCCGCCCGGCCCCATCGCAAAGCCAAAGCCGTCCTGGCCGATGCACGCGCCGGGGTGGATGATGACGCGGTTGCCGACAAGCGCGTATTGCAAGGTAACACCGGCACCGATGTAACCATCGCGACCGAAGCGCACCCCCTGCCCCACCACCGCGTTGGCCGACACCACCGTACCCCTGCCGATCTCCGCTCCGGCACCGATGACGGCGCCCGGCTCGACAGTCACGCCGTCCTCCAGCCGAGCGCTCGGATGTATGCTCGCCTGTGGCGACACACCAACCTCGCCGAACGGTCCCTTCAGGCGGAATGCGTCCGGAAACAGCGCCTGCATAATCAACGCCATGGCCCGGTAGGGCTGCGGCGCCACGATGACGGCAGCGCTCTCCGGCGCATCGGCGGCGTGGGCGGCCGAGCAGAGGACGACCGACGCCCGTGTCTCGCGGAAGGCGGAGATATAATGGGGATTGTCGAGGAAGGAGAGATCGCCCGGTCCGGCTTGATCGAGCGGAGCGATGCTGCCGATGGCAATTTCGGCATCACCTCGCACCACCTCGCCGCCAGCGATGCGGGCCACCTCGGCGAGGGTAAGCCGGCCGGACGGCGCGAAGAACACTGGATCAGTCATGGCACTATTCGCTCGCCTATCCACAGCTGCAGACCATGGCAGACAAGCGCCCTCCTTCTCCGTCTCGGCTGAAGCAACGCATGCTCGACGGCCACCCGGCTTTCCACGGCAGCCGGCTGCGATCTTCCCGGAACGGATGGCATTAGCCATTGCGCTGCGCCGGTGTCAACCGACCGTACGCCGCAAGTCCCCGCCAGATGGCGTTGTCGGGGGTTCGAGGCGTATCGGCAGGCCGCATTCGACACTCGCCAACGCAAGAAGCCGCGGCAGCGTCTGAGGTCGCGGCTTCCCTCTCTTCACAAAACGAAACCGCCGCACCCAAGGGCGCGGCGGTCGAAAGATTCGAAAGAGGACGTACTAGAACTTGGTGCCACCAGAGAAGCGGAAGATCTGCGTCTCGTCGGTGTCCTCTTTCAGGACCGGGTAGGCGAAGTCCGCCCGAAGCAGGCCGAAGGGCGATTGCCACATCAGGCCGGCGCCGACCGAGGCCCGCAAGGCCAAGCTATTGTCGGTGCCTGGCTTCGTGCCATCAGAGGACCAGAGGGTGCCAGCGTCGGCAAACAGCGAGCCCCAGAAGCCGTATTCCTGGGAAACGAACGGCAGTGGGAAGTTCGTCTCGGCCGTGGCCGCAACAAAGTACTTGCCGCCGTAGGAATAGCCAGTCGCCGGGTCGCGGGGGCCGATGCCGTTGGTATCGAAGCCACGGATGATCGAGCCGCCCACCTGGAACTGGTCGATGGAGGCGAGATCACCATCCAAGCCAAACATGGCACCGCCCTTGGCGCCGAGATGGCCGATGAGGTCCCAGTCTTCGACAAGTTCCTTGTAGTACTCGACGCGGCCGGTGGTGCGCAGGAAGGTGGCGTCGCCACCAACACCGGCGAACTCCTGCTTGATCTGCGCGTAGATGCCATTGCGCGGGAAGGTGTAGTCGTCGACCGTGTTGTAGGTCAAGCTGGCACCGACGATCGAGATGAAGCGATCTTCTGCCGTTACGAACTGACCGTAGGGCGACTCGACGTCGGTAATATCCTGCTGGTAGCCCTCGTAGAACAGGCCGAGCGTCGTGTTGTCATTGACCGGCACACCGAGGCGAATCTTGCCGCCGGTCGTCTTCTCGTCATAGGGATGAACGCCCTCATCACCATTGTTGTAGTTGCGCTGGTAGATGTCGAACCCACCCTCGAGGCGACGATCAAACAGGTAAGGCTCGGTGAACGACAACTCGTAGGACGAGTCGCCAGCCTCTCCGTCGGTGGTGATGCCTCTGGACACCGAGGCGCGCACATACTGGCCACGGCCGAGGAAGTTCTTCTCGGTCAGCGTCAGCTCGGCCAGGATGCCGCTCGATGTCGAGTAGCCGGCGCCGATGCTCACTTCGCCCGTGGGCTTGTCGTCGACCTGCACGTTGACGATCACCTTGTCGACGGACGAGCCCTGTTCCGACCAGATACGAACGTTCCGGAAGTAGCCGAGATTCTTCAGCCGACGTTCGGCCTTCTCGATCAACACCTGATTATAGGCATCGCCTTCGCCAATATCGAACTCGCGACGAATGACATAGTCACGCGTACGGTCATTGCCGATGATGTTGATGCGCTCGATATAGGCGCGCGTCCCCTCATCGACGAAATAGGTCACAGCGATGGTCCGGTTGGCGTAGTCGCGATCGCCGCGCGGCCGGACCTGTACGAAGGCATAGCCCTTGGCCGCCACGGCCGTGGTGATCGCTTCGAGCGACTTATCGACATCGGCGGCCGAATAGGTATCGCCGGTGCGGGTCAGCGCCAGGGCCTTGAGATCATCGGGGTTGACCTCGGCCAGCGAGGTTTCGACCTTGATGTCGCCGTACTGGTAGCGCTCGCCCTCGTCGACCGTGAAGGTCAGGAAGAAAGAGTTCTGCTGGCGATCGAAATCAGCGGTAGCCGAAACCACGCGGAAGTCGGCATAGCCGTGGTTATAATAGAAACGGCGCAGCGCCTCCTGATCGGCGGTCAGCTTCTCCGGGCTATAATTGTCCGACGACTTGATCCAGCCAAACAGGCCAGCTTCCTTGGTGGAGATGATGTTGGACAGACGATAATTGGAAAAGGCACTGTTGCCGACGAACGTGATCTGACTGACCTCGGTGCGCGGGCCTTCGTTGATCTGGAAAATGAGATCGACGCGTCCCTTGCCGAGGTCGACCTGCTTGGGCTCGACCGTAGCGTCGTAGCGACCGCTGCGGCGATAAAGCTCAAGAATGCGCTGGGTGTCGGACTCGACCTTGCCTTGCGTCAGAACCGAACGCGACTGCAGCTCGACGGCGCCCTTCAGCATTTCGTCAGACTGCACATCGTTGCCTTCGAAGGCGACGCGGGCGATGACCGGGTTCTCAACGACGGTCACGACGACGCGGCCGCCGGACTGACTGATCTGCACGTCGGAGAACATGCCGGTGGCAAACAGCGCCTTGATCGATTCGTCGACCTCAGCGGCGCTAAGCGACCGACCTGGCGTCCCCTTGACGTAAGCTGCGATCGTCCCGGGTTCCACGCGAGTGTTACCGACGACCGTTACTCGGCCGGCAGATGCCGCCTCAGCCGAGATAGCGCCCAACTCCGGGACAACTCCGCCCCACAAAGGTGCCGCCACGAGCAAGGCAGCGGAGGCGGCGACGACTTTCGTCCATTCCTTGAATGAGCGCATTTAATCACGTACCCGAGTTTTTACGGCGAAGGCCGATTGGGAACCCTGTTACAGATTCCGATCAAGAGGTTTTTACAGTCTTTGCCACGATGCGCAAGCGACCTTGCAGTGAGTGGTGCCGTTTTCCATGTCGTCGTGGCCCGATGGTCACGAGTGAGGCCTAACCCGATGCGATTTTGACGATATCGTTCAGAACGCCAAAGGCCATCAGTCCCATGACGATGGCAAAACCGATACCAAAGCCGATCTCCTGAGCCCGCTCCGGCAACGGTCGTCCGCGCAACGCCTCGATCGCGTAGAATACCAGATGTCCACCGTCCAGCATGGGGATTGGAAAGAGGTTAATGAGACCGATCGAAATCGACAGAATGGCAGCAAGGTTAATAAGCGGTATCAGACCCAACGCCGCCACCTGACCGCTGACGCGGGCTATGCCGATCGGACCGCTGATCTGCGCTGTCGAGGTCCTGCCCGAGAACATTCCAGCCACGGAGGATAGCGTGCTGTCGACGATCGACCAGGTCTCCCCCACGGCCTCACGCACGGCACCGAACGGTCCGAAACTGCGCAGTTCGACGGTCGGGTTGGTCTGTCTCAGGCCGAGCACCGGCACCGTCTGCTTCTCCCCGAAGCCATCAACGATTTCGCGCGCGCGGGGGGTTGCATGCAACGTCAGCCGGTTGCCCGAGCGATCGATGTCGATGGCGAGCTCGACGCCGTTCTGCAGCATGACGACACGCTGGATATCGGCAAAGCTTTCAACAGGATCGCCATCGATGGCGAGAATGCGGTCGCCGGCCAGAAAACCGGCTTCGGCGGCCGGGCTGCCCGGTTCGACGGCGCCAGCGACCGGCGCGATCATCGGCTTGCCGAAGGCGTAGAACAGCACCGCCAGCACGGCGATGGCGAACAGGAAATTGGCCGCCGGCCCGGCGGCCACCACGGCGGCGCGGGCGGCAAGCCCCTTCGACTGGAAGGCGCCCGGATCGGATGACTTCTCGCCCGGCTGGCTGGCGGCGTTGGCGTCATCGATGAACCGCACGTAACCGCCAAGGGGAATGGCGGACAGCTTCCAGCGGGTACCCTTGCGGTCGGTTCGACCGATGAGTTCCGGTCCGAAGCCGATAGAGAACACGCTGATGGCAACGCCCGCCCGGCGCGCAACCCAGAAATGTCCAAGTTCGTGAACAAAGACCACCACGGTCAGCACGACCAGGAAGGGAATCACGGTCCCGATCAGTGTGCTGCCCGTTGCGCTGAGAAAATCCAAAGGCTTTATCCCTCTTGTCCACCCGTCGCTCCGCCCACTATAGGCAGGCCGAAGCGATCTTGCGAGCCCATCCATCGAGTTCCGTCGCCTCGGCCAGCGACGCCGGCTCCGAAAGACCGCCTTCGCCGTCGAGCTTGCCGAGGGTTTCCTCGACAACGCGGGCAATGTCGAGGAAGCCGATCCGGCCGGCAAGGAAGGCCTCGACCGCCACCTCATTGGCGGCATTGAGCACACAAGGCGCGCCCTCGCCCCGCCGCATTGCCGCTTCGGCGAGCGGCAGGCAGGGGAAACGGTCGCGATCGGGCGGTTCGAACGTCAGCGTTCCGATCGCCGAGAGGTCGAGCGGTTTCACCGCGCTCGGCCGGCGTTCAGGCCAGGCCAGGCAGTAGCCGATTGGCGTGCGCATGTCGGGTACGCCGAGTTCGGCGAGCAGCGAGCCATCCTTGTAACGGACGAGGCCATGCACGACCGACTGCGGGTGTACCAGGACCGACAAGCGGTCGACGGAGACGGGATAGAGGCGGTAGGCCTCGATCAGCTCCAGCCCCTTGTTCATCAGCGTCGCCGAATCGATAGTGATCTTGGGGCCCATGCTCCACTTGGGATGCCGTAGCGCCATCTCGCGGGTAACAGAGGCGAGGTCCGCCTTCGGCGTCCTCAGGAACGGGCCGCCGGAGGCCGTGATGATCACCTCGGAAATTGTGTCGGCGTTGCCGGCCTCAAAGACCTGGAAGATGGCGTTGTGCTCGCTGTCGACCGGCAGGATGCGGGTGCCGGCTTGACGCGCCGCCGACAGGAACAACGGTCCGGCGGAGACCAGCGTTTCCTTGTTGGCGAGTGCCAAGGTACCGGTCGCGGCAAGCGCGGCAAGGCTGGGAGCTAGGCCTGCGAAGCCGACGATTGCCGACATGACAATATCAGTCGGGCGGGCAGCGGCGGCAGCCACGGCCTCCGGGCCGGCCGCCACTTCGATGCCGGTGCCTGCGAGGCGGTCGCGAAGCTCGGCATAGGCGGCGGGATCGGCGACAACAGCGATGCGGGCGGAGAAGCGAATGGCGAGATCGGCGAGTTCGCGGGCGTTGCGGCCGGCGGTAAGCGCTTCGATCTCGAAACGGCCCGGCTCGGCGGCAACAAGGTCAAGCGTGTTGAGACCGATCGATCCGGTGGCGCCAAGAATGGAAAGTCGTCGCGGCGCCTGCATCACCGATGCGCCGGTGCCCGGGCCCGCCTGCATGTTCACCGTCATTGCCATCACCAGATGAGGAGGCCAGTGGCGATGCCGCCGCCGGTAAACCAGTCGCGTCCAAGACCAATGGCAGCAGCGACGGCCAGCGCCGCGACGAGACCGTCGACGCGGTCCATGATGCCGCCGTGACCGGGAATGAGCCGGCCTGAATCCTTGACGCCGAAATGCCGTTTCATGGCGGACTCCGCAAGGTCCCCCACCTGCCCCACCACGGACAGCAGCAGCGCGATCAGTGCCAGCATAAGGCTTGCGCTGACGCCGGCCGCGGCAGCCACCAGACAACCGACGACAACGCCAGCCAGGGCGCCGCCGAGCGCTCCGGACCAGGTCTTCTTCGGCGAGAAACGCGGCGCCAACTTCGGCCCACCGATCAACCTGCCGGAGAAATAGGCGGCCGTATCGGTGGCCCAGACGACGGCGAAGACGAAGACCACCGCGACGGCGCCGATCGAGGCAAAGGTAAGCGTGTCCGGGCCTCGCAACGCCACGGCGGCAATTGCTGGTACGGCGGCGTAGATCAGGCCGGCCGAAACCCAGGCGACGCGTGGCTCGGTGACGCGCGCCAGCAGCAGCACCGCCGCCACCAGCACGGAAAAGCTCAGGGATTGCAGCGGCTCTTCGCGGGCCATGATCACGGAAATGGCGACGAAGGCCATCAAAGCCCAGGGAGCCGCACGGAAAGCGAACGGCCCGCTCATCGCCATCCACTCGCGCAGGATCAGCACGGCCGCCGCCGCGGCGAACGATGCGAAGACCCACCCGCCGGCCCAGAGTGCCGCGACGGCCGCCGCCACCAGCACGACAGCGGAGAGTAGCCGCAGTATGAGTTCGGATCCGCCCTTGCCTGGCGTGGGCGTTGGCGCGCTCATCGGGCCTCGCCCTTCTGGGGCAGTCCGCCGAAGCGGCGCTCCCGGCCGAGATACTCAGCGATCGCCCGATCGAAGGCGGCGGCATCGAAATCCGGCCAGTAGTCCGGCACGAAGACGAATTCGGCGTAGGCCGCCTGCCACAGCAGGAAGTTGGAGAGCCGCTGTTCGCCACTGGTACGGATGATGAGGTCGGGATCGGGCATACCGGCAGTGTCGAGCCGCGTGGCGATGAGATCGGCGGTAATCTCATCGGCCTGGAGGTGACCGGTGGCCACATCGTCGGCAAGAGCCCGCGTCGCCCGCGCAATCTCGTCGCGGCTGCCGTAGTTGAACGCGATGACGAGGTTGAGGCCGGTGTTGCCGACAGTCTTCTCCTCGGCCTCGAGCAGGAGCGCGGCAATGTCGCCGGAGAGGTTGTCGCGACCGCCAATGATGCGCACACGGACGTTGCCGCGCGTCAGTTCGTTCAGATCGCGGCGGATGAACAGCTTCAAAAGCCCCATCAGCTCGCTGACTTCGTCAGCTGGCCGCGACCAGTTCTCGGACGAGAAACCGAATACGGTCAGCCACTCGATACCGATGGCGTTGGCATGCCCGACGATGTCGCGGACCGACTGCACCCCGCGCCGGTGTCCCTCGGCCCGTGGCAGACCGCGCGAACGGGCCCAGCGGCCGTTGCCGTCCATGATGATGGCGACATGGCGCGGCAAGCCCGCCTTCCGGACGTTCTCTGCCGGCACCGTTCCGAGCCGCATCATGTCCGCTTTGCCCCTCCGAAAAGCCCCGACGATCCACTAGAGCATCTCCGGCGAGAACATGCTCCCCGGAAATGCTCTATCTCTATGTTCTGGCGCAGCCCCTGACGCAAACTGCACGCTTTTGCTCGACATGCCTTGGCCCGCCCTCTCGGGATCAGACCTGCATGATTTCCTGTTCTTTGGCGGCCAGCATCCGGTCCGCCTCAACAATCGCGTCATCGGTAATCTTCTGAACGCGATCGGAATAGACGCGCAGCGAATCCTCTGAGATCAGACCTTCCTTCTCAAGGTCCTTCAACTCGTCCAGGCCGTCGCGGCGCACATGGCGGATGGCCACTTTGGTCGCCTCCACGTATTTGTGGGCGATCTTCACCAGCTCCTTGCGGCGCTCGGTGTTGAGTTCAGGGATGGGCAGACGCAGAAGCGTACCTTCGATGATCGGGTTGAGCCCAAGATTTGACTCGCGGATGGCCTTCTCGACCGCGTGGACCATGCTCTTGTCCCAGACCTGGACGGAGAGCATCCGCGACTCGGGGACAGACACCGTCGCGACCTGGTTCAGCGGCATGGTACTGCCATAGGCGACGACCACGATGGGATCGAGAAGGCTCGCGCTGGCGCGGCCGGTCCGGAGGCCCGAGAGATCGTTCTTGAACACGCCGAGCGCGCCCTGCATGCGGCGCTTCAGGTCGTTGATGTCGTAGTCTTCATCGGCCATCTTGCCAACCTTCCAGAACTGACCGGCGCCATGCCAGCCCCTCGCCGCTGTCAGGCGGCGGGCTGCCGGCGCTCGCTGTTATTATCCGTCGATGACGGTGCAGACACCCTTGCCCTTCAGAACATTGACGAATGCGCCATGCTCGTGGATCGAGAACACCACTACCGGAATCTTGTTGTCGCGGGCAAGAGCAATCGCCGCAGCATCCATAACCTGCAGGTTCCTCGACAACACCTCCTGGTGCGTCAGGCGGTCATAGCGACGCGCGGTGGGGTCCTTCTTGGGATCGGCGGTGTAGACGCCGTCCACCTGGGTGCCCTTGAGCAGTGCGTCACAGTCCATCTCGGCAGCGCGCAGCGCGGCGCCCGAGTCGGTCGTGAAGAAAGGATTGCCGGTGCCGGCAGCGAAGACGATCACCTTGTTGGCGGCGAAGTGGCGCAGTGCCTCGCGCTGCGTGAAGGTCTCGCAAAGGGCGGGAATGGCAATGGCCGACAGCACCACGGCCGGAACGCCCAACCGGTCGATGGCCGTTCGCATGGCCAGCGCGTTCATCACCGTGCCGAGCATGCCGAGATAGTCGCCGGTGGTGCGGTCGCCGCCGTCGGCGGCCACCGAGACACCACGGAAGATATTGCCGCCACCGACCACCACGCCGACCTGGATGCCCAACCGATGCGCCTCGACGATCTCGGCGGCCAGGCGGTCGACCACCTTGGGATCGATGCCGAAACCACGGTCGCCCATCAGGGCCTCGCCCGACAGCTTGAGCAGGACACGGCGATACTTGAGCTCGGTCATGGGCAAAACTCCAAATTTTCGAGAAAGATGGTTCCGCAAAAGGAAGAGGATCCTAATCCGTTCCAACTAACCCGCATCGGCGCTGATGGGAACCCCCAGGAACGGCATAACCGCGGCGAGGAGCATGCGGGCGACCGGCAGACATGACAAGGGCGCCGAACCAGTCGGCGCCCTTGTCTCAATCAGCTGGAAACAGCTCAGCCCTGGCCGGCAGCAGCGGCCACCTCGGCAGCAAAGTCGTTCTCGCCCTTGTCGATGCCTTCGCCGAGGGCGAAGCGCACGAAGCCGGTGACCTTGATCGGCGCGCCGACGGTCGCTTCGGCAGCCTTGACGGCGGCTTCGACGGTGAGCTCGGGATTGATCACGAAGGCCTGCTTGAGCAGCGTCGACTCCTCATAGAACTTGCGAATGCGGCCCTCGACCATCTTCTCGATGACGGCGGCCGGCTTGCCCGACTCCTTGGCCTGCTCGACGAAGATGGCACGCTCGCGCTCGACGGCGTCGGCCGGAATCTCTTCGGCTGACAGCGCCAGCGGCGACGTGGCGGCGACATGCATGGCGATCTGGCGACCAAGCTTGACAAGCTCGTCGACATTGCCGGTCGACTCGAGAGCGACAAGAACACCAATCTTGCCGAGACCATCGGCGATCGCCGAATGGATGTAGGTGGCAACGGCGCCGGCCGACACCTTGAGAGCGGCCGCACGACGGAAGCCCATGTTCTCGCCGATGGTAGCGATCAATTCCTGAACCTCGGCCTCGACCGAGTGCGCCTTGCCCGGATAGGGGGCCGCGGCGACGGCAGCAGCGTCGCCACCCTTTTCGACGGCAACGGCGGCCACAGCGCGCACCAGCCCCTGGAAGGCGTCATTGCGGGCGACGAAGTCGGTCTCCGAGTTGACCTCGACGACGGCGGCCGTCTTGGCACCGACGGCAACGCCGACCAGACCCTCGGCAGCAACGCGACCGGCCTTCTTGGCGGCCTTCGAGAGGCCCTTGGCACGCAGCCAATCGATGGCGGCCTCGATGTCGCCGTTGTTCTCGGCCAGGGCGTGCTTGCAGTCCATCATGCCGGCGCCGGTCTTGTCGCGGAGATCCTTCACCTGTGTGGCAGAAATGTTCATGTGACCCTCGTCTTTTCTCGTGAAACCTCGAACGCCCGGAGCCGGATTGATAGCGACCCGTCCTGACGGGCCGATGAACGGATGACGGGGCGACCTGTCGCGGCGGCCCGGTACCGGCTGGTATTCGCGATTCAAACCGCCCGCCGATGGGCGGGCTTGCTAATAGGTCGGGCGGACCCTTTGAGGATCCGCCCGAAAAGCGTCGGCAAGATCACGCCGGAGCGTGGATCAGGCGTTGGCCTCGGCGGCGGGCGCGTCGTCGGCGAGCGCCGGCTCGTCCATCGGCTGCTCAGCGGCTCCGATGTCTTCACCCATGGCACCCATGGCGCGCGACAGGCCGTCGATGGCAGCGCGCGAGATCAGGTCGCAATAGAGCGTGATGGCGCGGCCGGCGTCGTCGTTACCCGGCACCGGGAAGGTGATGCCGTCCGGATCGCTGTTGGAGTCGAGGATGGCGGCGACCGGAATGCCCAGGCGACGCGCCTCGTCGATGGCGTTCTTTTCCTTGTTGGTGTCGATGACGACGATCAGGTCGGGCGTGCCGCCCATGTCCTTGATGCCGCCGAGCGCGCGCTCCAGCTTGTCGCGCTCGCGGGTCATCACCAGGCGTTCCTTCTTGGTGAGGCGGGCCGACTGCTCGGAGTTGAGCGTCTCGTCAAGCTTGCGCAGGCGCTGGATCGAACCGGAGATGGTCTTCCAGTTGGTCAGCATACCACCGAGCCAGCGGCTGTTGACATAATACTGCGCCGAACGATGGGCCGCCTCGGCGATTTCGTCCTGGGCCTGGCGCTTGGTGCCGACCAGGAGCACGCGGCCGCCGCGAGCGACCGTGTCGGACACTGCCTTCAGCGCCTGATGCATCAGCGGAACGGTCTGCGCCAGGTCGAGGATGTGGACGTTGGCGCGCGATCCAAAGATGTAGGACTTCATCTTCGGGTTCCAGCGGTGCGTCTGGTGACCGAAGTGGACGCCGGCCTCGAGCAGCTGGCGCATGGTGAATTCGGGAAGAGCCATGGGGTAGTCCCTTTTTCCGGTTTAGCCTCCGCGGGAGGAATCAGTCGGACAACCTTGCCCGAACCGACCGGAGGGAACGCAAAAGCGCACCCGCGGCTCCCGCGTGTGGAATGGCGCGGGATATAAGGGAAACAGTCCGACATGGCAAGAGCCAACGGCGGTTGCCCGCCTCGAGGCGAGCCTTTCCTGACCGTTGGGCCATATCGTCCAGATCATCGCGTTTCGGGAGGGCCACCGCCGCACGCGCGGAGCCGAAAGCGCGTCGCGATCTATCAGACGCGCTCGACCGCCTGTCTTTGGTCGAATGCCTGTCTTGAGCGGAAAGCCGCCGCACACCTTTGCTCGACAGGCTTTGGTGCCGGCCAAGGCCATTGGTCTTGCCAGAAAGGTCGTTATCCCGCGGCTTCGGTTCGGTCGCCGGCCGCCAGCACCGTCGCCTGGCCAATCCAGTCCTCGCGCTCGATGCGGCCCGGAAAGGCCAGATAGGCGCCAACCCAGCGCATCTCAGCCGGCGTCCAGGTGGCGATCTGGTCGAAATGATAGATGCCGAGCGCATTGAGCCGTGTCGCGTTTTGCGGACCGATGCCTCGGATGCGTCGGAGATCGTCGGCACCACCGGTGCGCGCGACCGGCAGCGCCGGGGGCCGTTCGCCTACCCGATCGGCGGCGGCGATCCGGTCAAGCCCGGCGGAAACCTCGGCAGCCGGGCCGATCAGCGGCTCCGGGACGGCTGGTTCGGCACTTGGTACTTCAGGCCCGACCGCCGCATCCATCACGGACGTTACCACCTCGACCGAAGGTGTCGCGGGCCTTTCTGCCAATCCAGCGCCATCGATCGCTTCAGCCTCCGCCGCCTCGGCGGCGGCCATCACCTCTGTCAGGCGCTCGCGTCCGATCGTACGACGGCCGAACCACTGCTTGACCAGCACGCCGACCAGCACACCGATCCCCACGGCGAGCGCCGTCAGAAAGAAGGCCTGGATGATCATAACGGTCATGGCGAACTCCGCTGGGACACAATCGGCTCCAAAGCTCAGGCGGCTCCAAAGCTCAGGCCTCGATACGATCCGAACCAAACCAGCCGATGACCAGCCCTGCCCCGAAGGCAATCAGGAGATAGGGCCAGAGCATGATGGCAAGATAGAGCATTGAGGCCTCCCAATCACGGTGCCGCCAGGGAAATGGAAAATCCATCCGCGATGCCGACGGCGCTGCTTGTCTCGAGCCGGCCGGGATCAATGCCAACTTCGGCGAAGGCGCCCGCCACATTGCGTGCCCGCGCTTCGCCAAGAGCTTGGGTGCGAGCTGCATCGATGCCAGCCACCGTGGCGGTCAGCGTGAAGCGGGCGGCAGGACAGCGGAGCGCCAGCGCACCAAGCCGATCGATCACACCACGGCTTTCAGCTGCGACGTTGGCCGCTCCGTCGTCGAAACGGACGGGACTGCGCGCGAGCACGACGCCAATCGCCTCGCCGCAGGCAGCCACCTCAAGCGGCGGCTCGGCCGGCAGGGCGTTGACGGCGATTTCCAGCGTATACCCCTGGGGCGTTGCCGCAGAGAGTTCAGACGGCAGGCGCGCGGCGCCAGCGGCAGTGAAGGCGCTGCCCGTCACTCTGATGGCTGTTCCCTCGACGCTGACGTTGCCCTTGGCGAGAAGCGAGGCGGCTCGGATCGCAAACAACGCTGCATCGCGCGTGTCGGCCGGCGCGCCGACGACCACATCCAACGAGTCGAGTATGTCGGCCTTGCCGAACGCCCGATCGGCGGCGGCCCGCAGCACCTTGCGCATGGCATCGTCGGCGACATCGCCGTCGATGGTCAGCGTATCAAACCCACGTTCGAGAAAGAAGCGGAAGGCGGCCGGTTGCGAAATCTCGATGCGTCCCTTGACCACGCCGCCGGGCAGATCGTCGAGTTCCTTGCCGATCGCCGCACGTCCTTCGGCCGACGCCACCTTGCCCGTCACCGACAGCGCATTGCCGACGAAACGCACCTCGCCAACCTCGAGACCGGCCAAAATCGTCGCCGCCTTTCGCGCCACCGTGACAAGGTCGATGGCCGGGTCAAGACCAGCGCCAAGACCCGATCGGTCAACCAGCCCGAGATCGTTCGGCGCACCCTCGACGACGGCGCGGATGGCCGCACGGATGGCTTCCGACGGCGCAGAGCCAATGATGGTGAGCTGTTCGGCATCCTTGGCCATCGCCCAGACATAGGGCGATACCACTGGCGGGGTGATGCCATTGCCGATTTCGTAGCCGACCGGCGGGGTGGCGACGGCAGCCTCCAGCTCGAGGAGATCACCGGCCGTTAACGCGGCGCCCGACAGCGTCAGTTGGGTGCCCGACAAAAGGGCCGTACCCTCGTCGAGCTTGGTCAGAAGGCCGACCGCGAATTCGGCCGCCGCGTCGAAACCGGCCGGCGCGCCATCGGCCAGCGTCGTTTCGACCACCGGCTCGCTATCGCCAGCAATGGCCCGCGCCGCATCGGCGATGCCGCTCCGCACCTCCTCCGACGGGACGAATCCAGTGATCGTCACGCGACCATGGCTTTTCGAGACGGTCAGCGTGAAGGGGTCGACGATCGGCAGGGCGACGGATTTCTGAATAGAAAAACCCGGCGGATTCCAGGTCTCGAGATAGGCGTTGAGCGTACGATAGGCCTCGGGACTGGCCGCCCGGCCAGACACCACCAGCGCCCGATCACTGAGCGAAACATGCGCCGAGGCCAGAAGATCGAGGTAATCCGCCGCCGCTTCGGCTGTCTCGGCAAAGCCGTCCGGCGCGCCGGAGGCATAATCGAGGTTGTCAAACACGTTGCGAGGGCCGACCCCTTGCCGCACCACATCGAGCAAGGCACTGCGCGTCGCCGGATCGGGAACGAAACCCGACATCGTGACGCCGCTGTCGTCGCGGTCAATCGACCAGACGAAGGGCGAGGCGAGCGGACGAGATACATTCACAGCCGCGACGCTATATCCATCCGGCAGCGCCAGCGCCAACATGTTCAGCCGATCATAGGCAACGTTGCTGACCGCCTCGCCCTCGATGGTCACAGTTCGGTCGGCCAGTTCCACCCGCCCATGTGACAGGAGAGCCGGAAAGCCATAAAGCGCCCGCAGAACATCGAAATAGCGGTCATCGGCTTTGCCGCGCGCCAGGAGAGTCAGATCAACAATGCCGAGACCGGGAGCTGCGGCCGCCAGCGCACCGAGAATGCGGGCCCTGTCGGGCAGCGAGGGTACCGC
>Ga0316604_10001962_pt1 | contig 16826 bp, 13 predicted proteins | sample OWC_soil_day20_C_FD_207650 | JGI IMG/M metagenome (GOLD analysis project Ga0316604, IMG submission 207650) | Wetland soil microbial communities from Old Woman Creek delta, Ohio, United States - OWC_soil_day20_CT | ecosystem: Environmental > Terrestrial > Soil > Wetlands | place: USA: Ohio... | reverse complement strand
TGAAAACGTCAATGCGCCGAGCGGAGAACGAAGGGTACGGCAGGGACAGGAGGCGTCAATCACGCTGCCTGCATCCAGATGGATGAACCGGCTTCGCTGCGCAGTGACGCTCGCTATTTCTCGCGTTCGGACGTGAAGAAGTGCGAATTCTAGCGCCGCGAGGGAGGCAGATCGGTGCACGCGCCTTCGGCCACCTCGGCGGCCATGCCGATCGACTCGCCCAGCGTCGGATGCGGATGGATCGTGCGGCCGATGTCGACAGCATCCGCGCCCATTTCGATCGCCAGCGCCACTTCGCTGATCAGGTCGCCGGCATGCGTGCCGACGATTCCGCCGCCAACGACGCGGTGCGTTTCCTCGTCGAACAGCAGCTTGGTGAAACCCTCGTCGCGGCCGTTGGCGATCGCGCGGCCCGACGCAGACCACGGGAACAGGCCTTTCTTGACCTTGCGGCCCTGCTGCTTTGCATCGTCCTCGGTGAGGCCCACCCACGCCACTTCCGGATCGGTGTACGCGACCGACGGAATGACGTTCGCGTCGAAATGCGCCTTGTGTCCGGCGATGACCTCCGCCGCGACGTGCCCCTCGTGCACGGCCTTGTGGGCCAGCATCGGCTGCCCGACGATGTCGCCGATCGCGAAGATGTGCGGGACGTTGGTGCGCATCTGGCTGTCGACCGGGATGTAGCCGCGCTCGTTGACCACGACACCGGCCCGATCGGCACCGATCTTCCTGCCATTGGGGGTGCGCCCGACCGACTGCAGGATCAGGTCATACCACTGCGGCTCGGCCGGCGCCGACTCGCCCTCGAAGTAGACCAGCAGTCCCTCGGGCTTGGCCTCGACCGAGACGGTCTTCGTCTTGAGCATCACGTTGTCGAAACGGGGCGAGTTCAGCTTCTGCCAGACCTTGACGAGGTCGCGGTCCGCTCCCTGCATCAGGCCGTCGAGCATCTCGACGACGTCGACCCGCGCACCCAGCGTCGAATACACGGTCGCCATTTCCAGGCCGATGATGCCGCCACCGATAACCAGCATCTTCTTCGGCACCGCCGGCAGCGTCAGCGCTCCGGTCGAGTCGACGACGCGGGGATCGTCAGGAACAAACGGCAGTCGCACGGCCGCTGAGCCCGCCGCAATGATGGCGCTGGCGAAACGGATCACCTGCTTCTGGCCGGTCTTGTCCTGGGCGTCGCCGCTGGTAAGTTCGACCTCGAGGTGATTCGGCCCGACGAAGCTGCCGTAGCCACGCACCACCGTGACCTTGCGCATCTTCGCCATCGAGCCCAAACCGCCGGTCAGCTTGCCGACGACCTTGTTCTTGTGCGCGCGCAGCTTGTCGATATCCACTTTCGGCGCACCGTACTCGACGCCAAGGCCGGCGAAGTGCGCGGCCTCGTCCATCACGGCTGCGACATGCAGCAGTGCCTTGGAAGGAATGCACCCGACATTGAGGCAGACGCCGCCGAGCGAGGCATAGCGTTCGACCAAGACAACCTTCTGGCCGAGGTCTGCGGCGCGGAAGGCTGCCGAATATCCACCCGGACCCGCGCCGAGCACCAGCACCTCGCAATCCAGGTCCGCCGTTCCCGCATAGGAGCCGGCAGCGGGAGCGGCAGCGGGCGATGGGACCGCCGCCGGAGCAGTCGCAGTCACCGCCTGCGGCGACGGTGGCGTTGCCGCCGCAGCTGCCGCAGTCGCCTCCAGCTTCAATATCGGCGTGCCCTGCGACACCTTGTCACCGAGCTTGACCCGCACCTCCTTCACGACACCAGCGGCCGACGACGGAATCTCCATCGACGCCTTGTCGCTTTCTACCGTGATCAGAGACTGTTCCTGCGCCACGGTATCGCCGGGCTTCACCAGCACCTCGATGACCTCGACCTCCTTGAAGTCGCCAATATCGGGTACCACGACGTCGATGAGGGAGCTCATGGGGCCTCGCTGCCGCGTGCCGCGGCCAGATCAATGCTGAAGACGCGCGTCGGCAGGGAGGAGCTCTTGTCGAACTCCGCGCCGGCCTTCACGCCGATTTCGGCGATACGACGCGCCGAGCCGGTGCGCTCGTATGACGCGTACATCGCGCCGAGCGCGAAGTTGCGACCGGAGCCGATGCCCCAGAAGCGGTCGAAACTGAACACCTCTCGATACGAGTAGACGCCGTAGATGCCGCTGGCGTTGGCGATCAGAGCGGTGATCTGCGACGACTCGTAAGGATCGCTGTCCTCCTCCTTCGGATTGAGGAAGAAGCGCTCCTTCAGCACGGGATGCAGGCGCTGGAAGGTGTTGAAGATCTCCTGGCGGCTGCCCAGCAAGACCTCCTCCCCCAGGTGATGCAGCGCCTGCGCGAACACCGCGAAGTGGGCCGTGCTGCCGGCCAGGCCGATGTAGGAGTCACGCACCTTGAAGATCTTCTCGTTCATCTCGTAGCCGTGCGGCAGCCGCGTTTCACCGAAGGTCACGAGCGCATCGGACGCGATCGCGATCTCGCTCCCCTTCTTGACGACAACGATGGTGGTCATGCGGCATAAAACCCGAGCTGCAGCGATCCAGCCACTACAGCAGCACGCGACGGAAGTCGGCGAGGATCTGCGCCAACATCGCGTTGAAGCGCGCCGCGCCGGCGCCGTCGACGACGCGGTGATCCCACGACAGCGACAGCGGCAGGACGAGCCGCGGGACAAACTGCTTGCCGTCCCAGACCGGCTTCATCGTCGAACGGCACACGCCGAGGATCGCGACTTCGGGTGCGTTGATGATCGGCGTGAAGGACGTGCCGCCGATGCCGCCTAGCGACGAAATCGAGAACGTGCCGCCCTGCATGTCGGACGGCCCCAGTTTGCCGTCCCGCGCCTTGGCGGCCAGCGCCGAGGTCTCCTGGGCGATCTCGAAGATGCCCTTCTTGTCCGCGTCCTTGATGACCGGCACCACCAGGCCCTGCGGCGTGTCGGCCGCGAAGCCGATGTGCCAGTAGTTCTTGCGGATGATCGCGCCACCGTCGGGATCGATCGAGCTGTTGAAGTCCGGGAACTTCTTCAGGACCGCGACACAGGCCTTGATCAGGAACGCCAGCATCGTCAGCTTCGGCGTGTCCTTGCTCTTGGCATTTTCGTTGTTCAACTGGACGCGGAAGGCTTCCAGATCAGTGATGTCGGCATCCTCTTGGTTGGTGACGTGCGGGATCGTCACCCAATTGCGCGACAACGCCGGCCCGGAGATCTTGCGGATGCGCGACATCTCCACGCGCTCGATCGGGCCGAACTTCGCGAAATCCACGACCGGCCACGCCGGCAGGTTGAGGCCCAGGCCGGTGCCTGCCGGAGCAGCAGGCGCCGCGGCCGGACGTGCCCCGCCCGACATGACTCCCTTCACGTGCTCTCGCACGTCTTCGGTGGTGATGCGGCCTTTGGCTCCGCTGCCGCGCACGTGGGTCAGGTCGACCCCAAGTTCGCGCGCGAACTTACGCACGGACGGCGACGCGTGGGGCTTCGCACCGGGCGACGGGCCGAGGTCGATCGGCTGCGGCCGCGCGCCCATTTCGGTCGCGAACGCGGTCGACTTCGGCAGCTCGGACTGGGCCGCCTGTGGGGCAGCGGCGGCCGTTGCGGGGACTGCGGCCGGCGCCACAGTATCTGTCGCCGCACCGGTCAGCAGTGCGACCGGGCTGCCTTGCGACACCTTGTCGCCGATCTTCACCCGCAGTTCCTTGACTAAACCGGCTGCCGACGAGGGAATCTCCATCGACGCCTTGTCGCTCTCGACGGTGATCAGCGACTGTTCCTTCGTGACCGTATCGCCGGGCTTGACCAGCACCTCGATCACCTCGACGTCCTTGAAGTCGCCGATGTCGGGCACCACCACTTCGATGGGGCCGGCCGCGGGTGCGGCCGCGGGTGCGGACGCTGCAGGCGGAGGTGGCGCGGGAGCCTTCGCAGGAGCCGCCGCCTTGGCCGCCGCCGGGGCCGGAGCCGGCGCCGGTGCGGCCGCTCCGCCGGTGGCATCGAGGACGAGCACGAGGCTGCCCTGCGAAACCTTGTCGCCGAGCTTGACCCGCATCTCCTTGACGACGCCGGCTGCGGACGACGGGATTTCCATCGACGCTTTGTCGCTCTCTACGGTGATTAGAGACTGCTCGGCCTTAACCGTATCGCCGGGCTTGACCAGCACCTCGATCACCTCGACTTCCTTGAAGTCGCCGATATCCGGTACCTGAACTTCCACGAGCTGACCCATGTCGTCGGCCCTTTCTATGCGGTTGTCCTCGCGCTACAGGTAGCGCGGGATCGTGGCAGAGGGTGCGCGAGGCGCACGTTGCTGCATCTTTCGCTGCAGCCTCGTCAGGCCGTCGACGGATTGCGCTTGTTCGGGTCGATTCCGTATTTCTTGATCGCCTCCGCGACCTTGGCGATCGGCACGACGCCTTCGTCGGCCAGTGATCGCAGCGCCGCCAGCACGACATAGTGCCGGTCGACCTCGAAGAACTCGCGCAGTTTCGCGCGCGTGTCGGAGCGGCCGAAGCCATCGGTGCCGAGCACGCGGTAGTCGCGGCTGCGCGGAATGTACGGGCGGATCTGGTCGGCGAAGAGCCGCATGTAGTCGGTCGTCGCGATGATCGGACCGACGGTCTTCTCTAGTTGCTGCGTCACGTAGGACTTGCGCTGCTTATCGGCCGGATGCAGCAGGTTCCAGCGCTCCGTGTCGATGCCATCACGCCGCAGTTCGGTGAAGCTGGTCACGCTCCAGACGTCCCCGGAAACGCCCCAGTCCTTCTCCAGGATTTCGGCGGCGGCGATCGCCTCGCGCAGGATCGTGCCGCTGCCCAGCAGCTGCACGCGCGCGATCGACTTGCCCATGCCGCTTCCCGCCGGCCCTTCACGCAGCAGGTACATGCCACGCAGGATGCCCTCCTCCTGGCCCTTCTTCAGGCCCGGGTGCGGGTAATTCTCGTTCATCACCGTGATGTAGTACCAGACGTTTTCCTGGTCCTGCACCATGCGCTTCAGCCCGTGCTGCAGGATCACGGCCAGCTCGTGCGCGTAGGTGGGGTCGTAGCTCAGGCAGTTCGGGATCGTCGCGCTCATCAGGTGCGAGTGCCCGTCCTGGTGCTGCAGGCCCTCGCCGTTCAGTGTCGTCCGCCCCGCGGTCGCGCCGAGCAGGAAACCCCGCGCCTGCATGTCGCCGGCGGCCCACGCGAGGTCGCCGACGCGCTGGAAGCCAAACATCGAATAGAAGATGTAAAACGGCACCATGATGCGGTTGTTGGTCGAGTACGAGGTCGCCGCCGCCACCCACGAACTCATCGCACCCGCCTCGTTGATGCCTTCCTCGAGGATCTGGCCCTGCTTGTCCTCGCGGTAGTACATGACCTGGTCGCGGTCGACCGGCTCGTACAGCTGCCCCTGCGAGGAGTAGATGCCGAGCTGGCGGAACATGCCTTCCATGCCGAAGGTGCGCGCCTCGTCCGGGATGATCGGGACGACACGCGGGCCGACGTTCTTGTCGCGGACCAGTTGTGTCAGGCAACGCACGAACGCTTGCGTCGTCGAGATCTCGCGGCCTTCCGCCGTCGCCTCGAGCACCGGCGCAAACGCATCGAGCGCGGGCGCCGCGATCTTCTCGTCGGCGGTGCGGCGGCGCTGCGGCACGAAACCGCCGAGCGCACGACGGCGCTCTTGCAGGTACTTCATTTCCGGCGAACCGGCGTCCGGCTTGAAGAACGGCACTTCCTCGAGCTTGTCGTCGGGCACCGGAATGGCGAAGCGGTCGCGGAACTCGCGGATCGCCGCAGTATCGAGTTTCTTCAGCTGGTGCGTCGGGTTCTTGCCCTCGCCGACCTTGCCCATGCCGAAGCCCTTCACCGTCTTCGCGAGGATCACGGTGGGCCGCTCCTCCACCTTCATCGCCGCGGCAAAGGCGGCGTAGATCTTGTGCGGGTCGTGGCCGCCGCGGTTCAGCCGCCAGATGTCGTCGTCGGTCAGGCGCGACACCATTTCCAGCAGCTTCGGATCCTTGCCGAAGAAGTTCTTGCGCACGAAGGCGCCGTCGTTGGCCTTGTAGTTCTGGTATTCGCCGTCGACGGTCTCCTCCATCACGCGCAGCAGCCGGCCCTCGCTATCGCGTGCCAGCAGCGGGTCCCAGTACGAACCCCAGATCACCTTGATGACCTTCCAGCCGTCGCCGCGGAAGCCACCTTCGAGTTCCTGGATGATCTTGCCGTTGCCGCGCACCGGTCCATCGAGGCGCTGCAGGTTGCAGTTGACGACGAAGATCAGGTTGTCGAGCTTCTCGCGCGATGCGAGCCCGATCGCGCCGAGCGATTCCGGCTCGTCCATCTCGCCGTCGCCGCAGAAGACCCAGACCTTGCGGCCGGAGGTGTCAGCGATTCCGCGCGCATGCAGGTACTTGAGGAAGCGCGCCTGGTAGATGGCCTGGATAGGACCCAGCCCCATCGAGACAGTCGGAAACTGCCAGAACTCCGGCATCAGCTTTGGATGCGGATACGACGTGACGCCCTTGCCGTCGACGTCGCGGCGGAAATTGTTGAGTTGCTCCTCGGTGAGTCTGCCCTCCAGAAAGGCGCGCGCATAGACGCCGGGAGCACAGTGGCCCTGGAAGTAGATGAGATCGCCGCCAAAGTCCGGACTCGGGGCGCGCCAGAAGTGGTTGAAGCCCACTTCCATCAGCGTATTGACCGAGGCGTAGCTCGCGATGTGGCCACCGAGGTCGCCTTCGCCGCGATTGGCCCGCACCACCATCGCCATCGCATTCCAGCGCATGAACGAACGGATGCGCTCCTCGAGCACCGGGTCGCCCGGCGAGTGCTCCTCGAGGTGCGGCGGAATCGTGTTGATGTAAGCGGTGTTGGCCGAATATGGGATATGCGCGCCGGAACGGCGCGCCTTGTCGATCAGCGCCTCGAGCAGGAAGTGGGCGCGCTCCGCCCCCTCGCGTTCAAGCACCGTATCCAACGCGTCGAGCCACTCCTGGGTCTCGAGCGTGTCGGGATCATTCGCAGCCTTTGGAATGGCGGACATCGTTGTCTCCTGGACGATGAAGCGGCCTGGAAGAACCAATCGGCCTCGCAACATTGGCGCGGCCTCGTTGTATTGAAAATCGACGATAACAGCTTCGCTGGTGCCTTTCAAATTACGACATCGGACTTCATAATGCGGCAGTGAATCCTGGCCGGTGTGCTCGGCGCTCGATCGGGCGGACGCTGTCGATAATATGCGCGCACAGCGCTGAAGACACATCTTTCGCCTGCGCCCGTGTCCGCCCCCCCCTCTCCTCCTTCGCCCCCCCTGCCCCCGGACGCCGTGCAGCTGGCGTTCGATCGCATGGCGCGCGCCCAGTCGCACCGTTTCGAATTCGCTCGCTTCGTGCCCCTGATCGCGATCGCCCTGGTCGTCGCGCTGATCGCCGGCATCGCCTACCTGCTTGTCAATGAAGACCGTGCGCTGCAGCGTGATGCGCTGCATCGGGACACCGACACGCTTGCGCAGTCGCTCTCGCTGCGCCTGCAGGCCATCAGCGAAGCCACGAACGCGCTCGCCCGTGATGCGTTGAATACCGACCGCGCCGAGCGGCGCTTTCTCGGCACAGCGCGCGACGCGATGCTGGCGAAGCCGGAGGTCGTGCACATTGCGCTGGTGGACAAGTCGGCTCGCGTGGCCTGGTCCGTCGCTTCACCAGGGCCGCTCGGCGAGGCAGTGCGCGCGCCAAACACCCAACTGACCTCCGAACGCATCGTCGCCGCGATCGACAACGCCCGCGAAGCGCACTCGTCATTTTTCTCTCCAACATATGACGATCCCACGGGTTCAGCCGGTCCGGACAACGGCGGACCTTTCACAGACCTTGTAGCGCCCGTCTTTGTTGATGATGTCTACATGGGCGCCGTGCTCGCCCGGGTCTCGCTACCCGAGTTGCTGCGCCGCTCGGTCGCACCGGACGTGGCGCTTCGTTACCGAGTCAGCCTGCTCACCGATGCCGGCAACACGCTGGCATCGACGACGGCCAGTGAAACGCCCGCGGACGCGCTGGTCTACGTGGTGCCGATCTACCTGCTGCCGGATGGCGTCATGCTCGAGACGTCGGCCTTCCGGGTGCGTTCACCACTCCTTAAGAGTGGGCTCGCCTGGGTCGTGGCCGGACTGACGCTGGCCGTTCTGATCACGCTCGTCGCGCTGGTGCGGCGCGACGCGCGGCAGGCGAAGGTCGAGCGCAAGCTGCGTGCCGAAACGTCATTCCGCCGCGCGATGGAAGACTCGCTAGCAACGGGGCTGGCGGTCATTGACCGCCTGGGCGTGCTGCGACATGTCAACGCGGCGTTCTGTCAGATGACCGGGTGGCAGGAGGCCGACCTGGTGGGGCACAGCGCGCCGTTTCCCTATTGGCCTCCCGGGCAGTTCGCCGAGCACCGGACCTCGCTGAATGCCCTGCTCAAGGGCGAAGCGCCATCAAGCGGTTTCGAACTTAAGGTCCTGCGGAGCGACGGATCGCTGTTCGACGCGCGGATGTACGGTTCGCCCCTGCTCTCCGACGACGGCGAGCAACTCGGCTGGATGATCGCGATGGCGGACATTACGGAGCCGAAGCGCATCAGCGAGCAGCTGGAGGCTGCGCACGAGCGCTTCACGACGGTGCTCCAGTCGCTCGACGACGCCGTGTCCGTGGTCGCTCCAGGCATGTCAGCGGGTCTGTCGGACGAGCTGCTGTTTGCGAACCGCGGCTATCGCACGCTCTACGGGGCCGACGCCCTAGGTCACCAGCGCCTGCAGGAGACCCTGGCGGCACACGGCAGCGGCATTGCCGGCGAGGCCTATGACGGCACGCTGAAGCGCTGGTTCGATGTGCGCACGCGCGAGATCCGCTGGGTCGACGGCCGTGATGTGCGCCTGCAGATCGCGACGGACATCAGCGACCGCAAGGCAACCGAGGAAATCGTGCGGCAGCAGCAGGAGAAGGTGGCGCTGACGTCGCGACTGATGACGATGGGCGAGATGGCGTCTTCGCTGGCGCACGAACTCAACCAGCCGCTCACCGCAATCAGCAATTACAGCCTCGGAACGGTCTCGCGCCTGCGCGATGGCAATGTCACAGCGGCTGACCTGCTGCCCGCGCTGGAGAAGACGGCGGGTCAGGCGCAGCGCGCCGGCAACATCATCCGTCGCATCCGCGAGTTCGTGAAACGGGCGGAACCGCGACGGCGTCCGACGCCGGCGAACCGCATCGTCGAGGACGCGATCGGTTTTGCCGAGATCGAGGCGGCCAAGAAGCAAATCGCGATCCACACGCAGGTGCCGGCCGACCTGCCACCGCTTAACGTCGATCCGATCCTGATCGAGCAGTTGCTGCTGAACCTGCTGAAGAATGCCATCGATGCGATGGCGAACGCCACGACGCGGCGCATCGACCTGGTCGTGCGGCGTCTAGACGACATGGCCGAGTTCTCGGTGATCGATCATGGCTGCGGCATCCCTTCCGAGCACCGCGACAGCCTGTTCCAGCCGTTCTTCAGCACGAAGTCGGACGGCATGGGCATGGGGCTCAACATCTGCCGCTCGATCGTTGAATTCCACCAGGGCCGGCTGCTCCTGGAGGAAAACCCTGAAGGTGGAACCATCTTCCGCTTCACGCTGCCGCTTGCGACCGCTGCTTCGGTCGACGAGAATGCCCGCCACTCTGACGCGAAACAATCCAATGGACTCTGAAGATATTCTGGGCGTGGTCTACGTCATCGACGACGACGACGCCGTGCGCGACTCGTTGCAGTGGCTGCTCGAGGCGAGCCGCTATCGCGTGATCGGCTTCGACAGCGCGGAGAAGTTCCTCGCCGGCCACGATCCGGAAGCCATCGCCGTGGCCATCATCGACGTGCGGATGCCCGGCATGAGCGGGCTGGAACTGCAGGACGAGCTGATCGCGCGCAAGGTGTCTTACCCGGTCATCTTCATCACCGGCCATGGTGACGTGCCGATGGCGGTTTCGACGATGAAAAAGGGCGCCGTGGACTTCATCGAGAAGCCATTTGACCAGGCCGCCCTGAAGGCGCTGGTCGAGCGCATGCTCGGCGAGGCGCGCACGCGGGCAGCCGAGAACGAGAACCGCAAGCTGAGCGAGGCGCTGATGGCCAAGCTCACGGCGCGCGAACAACAGGTGCTCGAGCGGATCGTTGCCGGACGTCTGAACAAGCAGATTGCCGATGACCTCGGTATCTCGATCAAGACGGTGGAGGCGCATCGCGCCAATATCATGGACAAGCTCAACGCGAGCACGGTGGCCGACCTGATGCGCACCGTGCTTGCGGGGGGCGGACTGCGCCAGTAATCCCCGTCCGCGCCGGTAAACTTCGCGGCTTCCCGGATGTCAGCGAAGAAAGGTTATCCGCCATGACGGCGCGTCTCATCGACGGCAAGGCCCTTGCCGCCTCCCTACGCGCCGGCCTGGCGCCGCGCATCGCGCGCGCCAAGGAAGCGGGGCAGGCGCCGGGCCTTGCGGTCGTGCTGGTCGGTGACGATCCTGCCTCCGCGGTTTACGTCCGCAACAAGATCCAGGCCTGCGAGGATGTCGGCATCCGCTCCTTCGCCGATCGCCTGCCGGCGAGCACGACCGAAGCCGAACTGCTTGCGCGCATCGGTCAGCTGAATGCCAACCCGGCCGTGCACGGAATCCTCGTGCAGCTGCCTCTCCCCGGCCACGTCGATGCGCAGCGCGTTCTGGAGACCATCGCGTTCGACAAGGATGTCGATGGGCTGCATGCCACCAATGCCGGGCTGACGCTGATGGGCGTGCCGCATTTCCGCTCCTGCACCCCCTACGGCGTGATGAAGATGCTTGAACACACGGGGATTGCCGTCGAAGGCAAGCACGCGGTCGTCCTCGGCCGCTCCAACATGGTGGGCAAGCCGATGGCAATGCTGCTACTGGCGGCTAATGCCACGGTGACGATTGCGCATAGCCGCACGCGCGACCTGCCCGCTGTCACGCGACAGGCAGATATCCTCGTGGCGGCAGTCGGGCGCCGCAATCTCGTGACGGCAGACATGGTGAAGCCCGGCGCAGTGGTCATCGATGTCGGCACCAACCGCACGCCCGAGGGCAAGCTGGCGGGCGATGTCGACTTCAAGGGCGTCAGCGAGGTCGCCGGGTGGATTTCGCCGGTACCCGGCGGCGTCGGCCCGATGACGATCACGATGCTGCTCGTGAATACCGTCGAGGCGGCAGAACGTCGCGCCGGCTTGACGAACTAGCGAGCGGGCCTGGTGCCTGCTCCGTGAATCGCCGAATTCAAAGACAACCATGCCCACCATCGACAATCCCCTGCTCGACTTCAGTGGCCTGACCCGCTTCGACCACATCCGGCCCGAGCACGCGACGCCGGCGATCGAGGTCCTGCTCGACGGAGCGCGTGCTGCGGTGACGCAGGCTTCCCGCCCCGATGTGCCGGCGACCTGGGACACGGTCGTGGAACCGCTGGACGAAGCGACCGATCGGCTGTCGCGCGCGTGGGGCGCGGTCGCGCACATGAACGCGGTGGTCGACACCCCCGAGCTGCGTGCCGAGTACAACGCCAATCTGCCGCGCATCACCGCGTTCTGGACCGAGCTCTCGCAGAACGAAGCGCTGTACGCCCGCTTCAAGGCGCTCGCGGCGGCTGCCGACTTTGCGCAGTGGCCGGCGGCCCGCCGGAAACTCGTCGAGAACGAACTGCGCGATTTCAGGCTCGGTGGGGCCGAGCTCAACGCGGCGGACAAGCAGCGGTTCAAGGGCGTGCGCGAACGGGAATCACAGGTGTCGACACGCTTCGCTGAGAACATCCTGGACGCGACGAACGCGTTTGCGCTGTTCCTCGGCGACGCGTCGCAGCTGGCCGGTGTGCCGGACGACGCGGTCCAGATGTTCCAGGAGGCGGCGTCCGCTGACGGGCGAACCGGCTACAAGCTCACGCTGCAGTACCCCAGCTACTCGGCGGTGATGGACTACGCCGACGACCGCGCGTTGCGCGAGAAGCTCTATCGCGCCTACGTGACCCGCGCCTCCGAGTTCGGCAACCCGGACTGGAACAACGGCCCGCTGATGGTCGAGCTGATCCGCCTACGGCAGGACAACGCGAGCCTGCTGGGGTATCCGGCCTTCGCCCACGTTTCGCTGGTGCCCAAGATGGCCGAATCGCCCGATGCGGTGCTGAAGTTCCTGCGTGAACTCGGCACGCGGGCGCGGCCCTATGCCGAGCACGATGTGGACGAGCTGCGCCGATTCGCGGCCGAGGAATTGGGTATCGCGGAGCTCATGCCGTGGGACTTCAGCTACGCAAGCGAAAAGCTGCGCGAGGCGCGTTACGCCTACTCGGACCAAGAACTGAAGCTCTACTTCACCGAGCCGCGCGTCCTGGGTGGGCTGTTCAAGGTCATCGAGACGCTGTTCGGCGTCGCGATCCGCGAGGAAGCGGCACCGACCTGGCATCCGGACGTGCGCTTCTTCCGTATCGAAAGCCAGGGCGGCGACCTGGTGGGCCAGTTCTACCTGGACCTGTATGCCCGCGACAACAAGCAGGGCGGTGCCTGGCAGGACGATGCACGCAGCCGCCGGGGCAGCCGCTTGGGGCTGTCGTCGCCTGTGTCCTACCTCACCTGCAACTTTTCGCGTCCGGTGGGGGGACGGCCGGCGACGTTCCGCCACGACGAAGTACTGACGTTGTTTCACGAGTTCGGCCACGGGCTCCATCACATGCTGACGCGCGTTGACGAGCCGTCGGTATCGGGCATCCACGGCGTCGAATGGGACGCGGTCGAACTGCCCAGCCAGTTCATGGAGAACTTCGCCTGGGAGTGGGAGGTCCTGCAGCTTCTCACCGGCCACGTGGAGAGCGGAGAGCAGCTGTCGCGCGCGCTTTTCGACCGCATGATCGCTGCCCGAAACTTCCAGACCGGCTACTACACGATGCGGCAGCTGGAGTTCTCGCTGTTCGACATGCTGCTGCACAGCCGGCCCGCGCCGGAGACCGAGGAGCAAGTCCTGGCGCTGCTCGGCGAGGTCCGCCGCGAGGTGGCGGTGTTCTTCCCGCCCGAATACAACCGTTTTCCGCACTCTTTCTCGCACATCTTCGCCGGCGGCTACGCGGCAGGCTATTACAGCTACAAATGGGCCGAAGTGCTGTCGGCCGATGCGTATGCGGCGTTCGAGGAGGAAGGCGTGCTGAACCCGGCCACCGGCCAGCGGTTCCGCGACGAGGTCCTCGCCGTCGGCGGCAGCCGCCCGGCGATGCAATCGTTCATCGCCTTCCGCGGCCGCAAGCCGACCATCGACGCCCTGTTGAGGCATCACGGCATGACTTAGTCAGGAGAGCGATGAAAAGCGGTGTGTGGTTTGCGTTGGCCCTTCTAGCGATCGGGAGCGCAGCCGAGGCGCAATACCGCTGGCGCGGCGCTGACGGGCAGATCAACTACGGGGACCAGCCTCCCTACGACGCCCGCGACCTGCAGCGCGTCGATAACCGCGGGCCAATGACTCCGAACGATCCGAACGCCGCCCTGCCATTCGAGCTGCGCCGCGCGATGGCGCGGCATCCCGCGGTGATGTACACCGGCAGTGACTGCGATCCGTGCGACAGCGCACGGGTATTCCTGCGCCAGCGCGGCATCCCGTACTCGGAACGAACCGTCGACGGTGCGGACGACATCGAAACGCTGCGCCGCCTGACCGGCAGCGACAAGGTGCCGGTGCTGATGCTCGGCAAGGATCGCCTCACCGGCTTCAGCGCACCGGAATGGGTCCGCGGCCTGGAGGCGGCCGGGTATCCGGCCGAGTCACGCCTGCCCCCGGGCTACACCGGCGAGGCGCCCCAGCCCCTGGTTCCGCGAGCCAGCGGTCCAGCAAACCAGGTCGGGCCCGCGGCGCGCGCTCGCTGAATTCCACGCATCGAGGATTTGCCGATCATGTTCCTCACATCCCTTACGGCCAGCATCTTCGTCCTTGCGATGCAGGCTGCGCCCGGCGCCGAAGTCGGGGCACCGACCGCAAACTCGCCCAAGGTGACGTACCGCTGGACCGACTACCGCGGCCAGATCAACTATGGTGACCGTCCGCCCCCGGATGCGCAGAACCTGCTGCGCATCGACCTGTCGATGATCGGCGAGCAGACGCAGTCGCTGCTGCCCTACCAGGTGCGGCGCGCCGCCTCCAACTTTCCGGTGATGCTTTTCACGGCCAAGAACTGCCCGCCGTGCGGCCCCGCGCGCGACTTCCTGAACAAGCGCGGCATTCCCTTCGCGGAGCGCACCATCGAGTCGGGTGACGACGCGATGGAACTGAAGCGCCTGACCAACGCCGAAGGCGTCCCTGTCCTTACGCTCGGGGCCAAGCCGCTCCTCGCCTTCAACCCCGACGACTGGCACGACGGACTCGATGCCACGGGCTATCCGCGCACCTCGATGCTGCCTGGCAATTTCAAGCAGGAACCCGCCCGCCCGCTGACGCAGAAAGCGAAGGCACCGCCCGCGGCACAATAGCGGGATGCCGCTCACGCTCGCCACCTGGAACGTCAACTCGCTCAAGGTCAGGCTCCCGCACCTGCTCGACTGGCTGGCGACGCATCGCGTCGACATCGTCTGCCTGCAGGAAACCAAGCTCGTCGACGAGAATTTTCCGGTCGCTGCACTCGCAGAGGCCGGGTATTCGGGCGTCTTCACGGGGCAGAAGACCTACAACGGCGTCGCGCTGCTGACGCGCAATGACACGGTGGCTCCGGCCAGCGATATCGTCGTTGCATTGCCGGAATTCGCGGACGTGCAGAAGCGCATCATCGCCGCCACCGTCGGTCGGCTGCGCGTCATCTGCGCGTACTTTCCGAACGGCCAGAGCGTCGGTAGCGAAAAATACGACTACAAGCTGCGCTGGATCGCGGCGCTCGCCGCCTGGCTGCGGCACGAGCTTGCGCATCATCCGCAACTGGCGCTCGCCGGCGACTTCAATATTGCTCCCGAGGACCGCGACGTCCACGATCCCAAGGCGTGGGAGGGCCAGGTTCTCTTTTCCGAGCCGGAGAAGCAGGCGTTCCGCGACCTGCTCGCCCTCGGCCTTGTCGACAGCTTCCGGCTGTTCGAGCAGCCGGAGCGCAGCTACTCATGGTGGGACTACCGCATGCTCGCCTTCCGCCGCAAGATGGGACTGCGCATCGACCATGTGCTGCTGTCGAAAGCTCTGGCGCCGCACTGCACCGCCTGCACGATCGATGTCGAGCCGCGGCGGCGTGAGCAGCCCAGCGACCACGCGCCGGTGATCGCGACGCTCGCGCTGTAGCCCGCATGGCCGCGCCATCCATCATCATTCGCCGTATCGAAGCCGGCGACTGGATGGACGTGTGGACCATTCTGCGCGACACATTCGAGCGTGGCGACACCTACGCCTTCGCGCCCGGCAGTAGCGAAGCAGAGATCCGGCGGGCCTGGGTCGAGATCCCCGCCGCCACCTACGTCGCCTGCGCGCCGGATGGCCACGTGCTGGGCACCTACTACATCAAGCCCAACCAGCCGGGACTCGGCACACACGTGTGCAATTGCGGGTACGTCGTCGCCGCGGACGCGCATGGCCACGGCATCGCGACGGCCATGTGCGAACACTCCCAGAACGAGGCGCGCTCAATGGGCTTTCGCGCCATGCAATTCAACCTCGTCGTCTCAACCAACGAGCGCGCGATCCGACTGTGGAAGCGGCTCGGCTTTGCCGTGGCCGGCGTCCTGCCCGGAGCCTTCCGTCATGTCCGGCTGGGCTACGTCGATGCGTTCGTCATGTACAAATCACTCGACGATTCGTGTTCTCGACAGGTCCAGTCAAGAACCGCACCAGCGACGGATAGACGCGGCGAAGACTGAACTCGGCCGCAAGCAGACTGATCGCCCCGCGAGCCGATCGACGCAAAAGCGGACGCCCAATTACTAGTGTCTGTAACCAGATTGCGGGCACTTATGCGAGGCGCGATCACGCACGCAGGACATCGCTGATGAAGCGCTCCTTGCCAGCGGTGTAAGCGGCTCGATCGCCTGGATATTCAAGCCACAGACGCCGCTTGAGTTCCAGATAGGCGGAAGCCAGTGCGGGATCGGCTCGCAGCCGGTCGCGGAACGCGAGGTGCGACGTCCAGAACTCGGATCCGGATTCGCACGCTGACAGGTGATGCGTAGGTCGGCCCTGAATCACCTTAAAGAAGAACAGGCGATCGGGCACCTGATCGAGCGGCTCCAGCTGGTAGCCGTAACGTGCCAGCGCCCAGTAGAACAGCCTCGGTGCACGCAGCGACGGGACCGACACCATCAGGTCGATGATCGGCTTGGCTTGCATTCCGAGAATCGAGGTACTACCGACGTGGGCAATTGCGCCGATTTGCCCTTGCAGTCCAGTACGAAGTAGCGCCGCTTCCGACTCGTACAGGGCTGGCCAGCGGTCGTCGTAGGGAACGAGCTCAACCGTGCCCACCGCGAGCCCGAGGCGAACCCCGTGCAAAGTGACGCCAGAGTCCGGATCGACCAACGAGCCTCCTGGTGCGCTTCTTGACGACCTTGGTGGCCGTCTTCTGTCCCCTATGAAGAGATGATCGGCGCAGAACTCCGTCCGTTACGTTGAACCGTCAGCAGCGAGTCTGTGGAATATTCGCGTGCGTCGGAGACCATTTCGTGCAACCGGGCCCGAGAAGGCGATGGTCGTGGTGCGACCCCCGTCACTCCTCGGCCACGAGCGGACTTGGGGCAGAGACGGCAAACTCGCCCGATAGCGGACCGTCGCATATGGCACAAGCGTTGGTGGGAGCGGGACCGTGCAGAAAACTGAATG
>Ga0316604_10001961_pt1 | contig 16832 bp, 15 predicted proteins | sample OWC_soil_day20_C_FD_207650 | JGI IMG/M metagenome (GOLD analysis project Ga0316604, IMG submission 207650) | Wetland soil microbial communities from Old Woman Creek delta, Ohio, United States - OWC_soil_day20_CT | ecosystem: Environmental > Terrestrial > Soil > Wetlands | place: USA: Ohio... | reverse complement strand
GCGAAAGATATTAAAATACCTCACTCCGGATGAAGCGTTTGAAGATCAGCTCAGAGAGATCCTTTATCAGTGATTAACCATATTATTACAGTTTGCAATTAGTTCAATTTGCTATTGCAATTGAGGAGCAATTTAGAGTGCCAAACAGGGACGTTTGTTGTCGAACTTCCAGCCGGGAATGAGATATTGCATAGCCATAGAATCATCACGTGCGCCTAGCCCATGTTTCTTGTAGAGGTTATGCGCTTTTTCGATTTGCGCCATATCCACTTCCACACCTAGGCCGGGTTTATCGGGAACCGTAATCATGCCGTCAACAATTTTAAACGGCTCTTTTGTCAGGTGTTCCTGATCTTCCTGCCAGATCCAGTGAGTGTCGAGCGCCGTGATTTTTCCCGGGGCGGCCGCGCCAACATGCGTAAACATTGCCAGGGAAATATCGAAGTGGTTATTCGAATGCGAGCCCCAGGTCAGGCCCCATTCATGACATAATTGTGCAACCCGCACCGAGCCCTGCATTGTCCAGAAATGCGGATCCGCCAGCGGAATATCTACGGAATGCAATTGAATGGTATGACCCATTTGACGCCAATCGGTCGCTATCATATTGGTCGCAGTTGGCAGGCCGGTTGCCCGCCGGAATTCCGCCATCACTTCCCGTCCGGAATAGCCGTTTTCCGCTCCGCATGGGTCTTCTGCATAGGCCAATACATGGTGCTGGCCTCGACATAAGCGGATTGCTTCGTCTAACGACCACGCGCCATTAGGATCCAAGGTGATGCGGGCATCCGGGAAGCGTTTTGCCAATGCCGTAACCGCCTCAATTTCTTCTTCGCCGCGCAACACTCCGCCTTTTAGCTTAAAATCTTTAAATCCATAGCGGGCATAAGCTGCTTCTGCCAGTCGGACAACTGCTTCTGGTGTCAGCGCCTCTTCGTGACGGAGCCGCAGCCAGTCATCTTTCGCACCCGGAGCGCTTAAGTACGGTAAGTCAGTTTTCTTGCGATCACCGACATAGAACAAATAGCCCAGCATTTCTACTTTTTCCCGCTGCTGACCGGTACCGAGCAGGGCGGCAACCGGCACGCCGAGGAACTGGCCTAATAAATCCAGCAGTGCAGCCTCCAGTGCGGTTACGACATGGATCGTTGTCCGCAGGTCGAACGTTTGGAGTCCACGGCCTCCGGCATCGCGATCAGCGAAATGCTGCCGGACGGTATTCAGGATATTATTATAAACCCCAATCGATTGGCCAATTACTAATTCCCGCGCATCTTCTAACGTCTTTCTGATTTTTTCGCCGCCCGGAACTTCGCCCACGCCGGTGTGGCCCGCATTATCTTTGATAATGACAATATTGCGAGTGAAAAAGGGACTATGCGCGCCGCTCAAATTCAGCAGCATACTGTCCTGGCCTGCAACCGGTATAACCAGCATCTCGGTGACAACCGGTGCGGATGTTCTTTTTTGTTCCATAATCCGTTCCTCCTGTTTTCCATCTATTTTTGGTTCAATAAACCCATTCCGATCAGTACCTGACGTAGTTTTTCCCGTTCTTCCGGCGTCATTGGGCCTACCGGATCCATACACGGACCGGCTTCAATACCAAGCATTTCAAGAGATTCTTTGATTACGGCAGGGAAGGTGCCGATTGTAAACGCTATGCGCAGCGGCGCTAACGTAAATTGTGCCTCCAGAGCGCCAGCTAAATCGCCAGCTACGAATTTTTCATAAATATCCGCACACAGTCTGGGAGCCACATTGGCGCAAGAAGCAATGGAGCCAACCGCGCCATAGCAAAGAGCGCCATAAATCAGCGTATCGCGGCCCACCATTACGGAAAAATCACTTCTGTCCCGGGTCAGGCGAATATACTCGGCGGTTAAGGTTAAATCACCGCTGGAGTCTTTGATGCTGACGATATTCGGAACTTCCGCCAATTTGGCTACGGTGGCGGCAGTCAGATTGATGCCTGTTTTCGGAGGATTATTATACATTACTACCGGTAACGAAGTGTTGGCCGCGATCGTGCGGAAATGTTGAATGAGCTGATCCTGGTTCGGAGCAATGAACATGGGCGTCAACACCGACACGGCGTCTACCTTGCATTTCTCCGCCAATTGAGTCAACAGAACACTTTCTTTGGTTGTGATCCCATTCGTGCCTGCATAAACAGGCACCCGGCCTTTAGTTTCATCCATGGTAACTTCAAAAATTTCCTGTTTTTCCTCCGGGCTGAGACCATAAAATTCGCCGGTTGTCCCCGTCACAAACAGTCCATGTATTCCACCGTCAATCAGGTAATTGATTAATTTTCGCATGGCTTTTTCATTGAATTTTCCCTCGGCCGTCAACGGCGTGATGACTGCCGGAATGATGCCTTTCGGTGTAAATAACCGCTTATCCGCATTTTGCATGGTTCACGTTCCTTCCTGTTTGTTTTCCGAAATAGAAGAGTTATTGCCAATCATAGTCATTATGCAGACCCGGCAATGGAACGCCGGGCCGCGATTGAATAAACGAACACGTTATCTCGTTAACAGCCTGTAATACCCACAGGGCACAGGGACCCCGCCCTCTTAGGTCGGGGATCAACAGGCCATAACACTCGAAACCCTAAAGGGAAACTTCGGCTTCGCGAAATCAAAGATTTCGAGCCTCAGTCTTAAGTTCGCTCTAAGGGTTCGGCGGGGGCAATAACCCCCTCTGAACCTAAGGCTCACTTATATTCAGGCATAATTGATCAACAGACAAAACTTGGACGCTTCGGATCGTATTTCCAATTAGGGACCAGATATTGCATGGCCATAGCATCATCGCGCGCGCCGAGGCCCACTTTTTTGTAGAGTTGATGCGCTTTTTCGACTTGATCCATATCGATTTCCACACCCAAGCCGGGTTTTTTCGGCACTTCGACCAAACCACCGACAATTTTGAAAGGCTCTTTTGTCAAATTTCCCCGGCCTTCCTGCCAAATCCAGTGAGTATCAATGGCTGTAATTTCGCCGGGAGCAGCAGCGGCTGCGTGAGTAAACATCGCCAAAGAAATGTCGAAATGATTATTCGAGTGCGAGCCCCAAGTCAAGCCGAATTCGTGGCACAGTTGGGCTACCCGGACGGAACCCTGCATCGTCCAAAAATGCGGATCCGCTAATGGGATATCGACCGAATGGAGTTGCAGCGAATGCCCCAACTGCCGCCAGTCTGTGGCAACCATGTTGGTAGCAGTCGGTAAGCCGGTAGCACGCCGGAATTCAGCCATGATCTCGCGGCCGGAATAACCATTTTCCGGTCCACACGGATCTTCGGCATAGGCCAAAACGTGCTGCTGATTGCGGCATAGGCTGATCGCTTCGTCCAACGACCATGCGCCGTTCGGGTCGAGGGTTATCCTGGCGTCAGGGAACCGTTTCGCCAATGCGGTTACCGCTTCAATTTCTGCAGCGCCGCTCATAACCCCGCCTTTTAATTTGAAATCTTTAAAACCATACCGATCGCTTGCCGCTTCGGCCAGGCGGACAACGGCTTCGGGCGTTAACGCTTCTTCGTTCCGCAGCCGCAGCCAGCCGTCATTGTTTCCAGGGTCGTTATGGTAAGGCAAATCCGTTTTATTACGGTCGCCGATGTAGAATAGGTACCCGAGCATGCGTACCGCATCCCGCTGTTGTCCATTGCCCAGTAAAGCCGCAACCGGCACTCCCAGGAATTGACCCAACAAATCCAACAAAGCTGCTTCGATGGCGGTAATTACATTATCGGTCCGCAGGTTAATTTCATGCGGTTGTTTTAATACTGCCGCTTCGGCGGCGGACGTCACTTTGTGTACCGTAGATTGCGGCCCTGCGGCTTGCCGTTGCAGCAGTTGCTGTCGGACTGCATTGAGAATATTATTATACAAACCAATTGATTGTCCAATTACCAGTGGTTGTGCTTTTTCCAGTGTCTGGCGGATCCCTTCTCCGCCCGGAACCTCGCCAACTCCGACCTTTCCGGAATTGTCTTTTAAAATCACAATGTTGCGGGTGAAAAAAGGTCCATGTGCGCCGCAAAGGTTTAACAGCATACTGTCGTGGCCGGCTACCGGAATTACTTGCATTTCCGTGATAACCGGCGTGCCGCCGCTGATTATTTGTTCAGTCATGTAGTCATAAACCTCCTAAAATTCAGTTAGTCTTTTAACTCAAGCCGTTTGATTTCACCAACGATAAACAAATAACTTATCATAGCAATGAAAGCGTGTATTCCCACATAGACCAATGCGCCGTTAAACGAACCGGTTGTGTGGACAATATAGCCGATTGCAATCGGCGTGCTGATACTGGAAAGATTACCGCAGGTATTCAACAAGCCGCCGCTGAGGCCGGCGATTTGTTTCGGCGCCGTATCCGAGTTTACCGCCCAGCCCAGGGCGCCGATCCCTTTGCCAAAAAACGATAATGCCATGAAACCAACTACCATCCATTGCACGTCTACATAGTTGCAGAAAACCATGCTCATCGACAACAACATGCCCAGTACGATTGGCGTTTTTCTAGCTGCAGTCAAAGAAAAACCTCTTCGCAGCAAATAATCGGAGATGATACCGCCCAGAACCCCGCCGGCGAAACCACAAATTGCCGGGATAGAAGCGATAATACCGGCTTTGAGGATGGTCATTCCTCTGGCTTGTACCAAGTAAACCGGGAACCAGGTAATGAAGAAGTAGGTGAGGGCGTTAATGCAGTATTGGGCAATGTAAATGCCGACCATCATCCTGCTTTTCAACAATTCTTTAATGTAATGAAGATTTGGCCCTTCTTGTTTGCCGCCGTCTTTCTTGCCTTGGTCCATATTGACCAAGGCGCCGCCATTTTCAATATACTCGATTTCTGCGTCATTGATCATGGGATGATCTTTTGGATTATGGATATATTTCTGCCAGACTAATGTGAACAGCATTCCTAGTACACCCATAACAGTAAAGACATAATGCCAGCCGAAACTATGCACCAGCCAGCCCATCAGCGGGGCAAAGAAAACAGTAGCGGCATATTGGGCCGAATTGAAAATCGCCGATGCGGTACCACGTTCGTTAGCCGGGAACCAAGCCGCAACAATCCGGCTATTGGCCGGGAACGAAGGGGATTCGGCAGCTCCTACCATGAACCGCAGAGCAAATAAAGTCATGACTGCGGTCATGCCGGTTAAAAAGCCGACGAAACCTTGGAACAACGTAAACAATGACCAGAAAAAGATGCTGAAAGCATACACTTTTTTGGAACCGAACTTATCCAGAAGCCAGCCGCCGGGCAACTGGCAGGCTACATAGGCCCAACCAAAAGCGGAGAAAATATACCCCATATCCACGGAAGTCATTTTTAATTCTTTGGCGATTGCCGGTCCGGCAAGGGAAATTGTAGCCCGGTCAGCATAATTGATTACCGTAATAAAGAATAATACCGCAACGATTATCCAGCGGACATTCGTCATTTTTTTTGTCGAGATTTTGGTTTGTAAATTTTCCATAGACCACACCACGCGAATTTATCTGTAAATAAATTCGCTTACCCTTTCTTCAATAGTATTTGTTTTCACTTGGACGTCTTACGTAGAGTAATTGGCCTATAAATAGGCAGGCTAATTCATAAATAGACAGCTTGTCATGGATCCCCTCCCTAAAAGCAGTATGACACTTCTTTAAGATGCGATAACTAAACTGGACTTTCTGTGATCGCGACAATCAATATCCGTTATAAAAATATCAGGAAATACGCAGCTAATATTTTTATAATCAGCATATTATTTCACTATGTGAAATAATATTTTTATATATGAAAAAAATTCTATATATTTTTAAAAAATCCTTCACGTAATAAAATATTATTTCAAAAAAACAGTGCAGGCTCAAAATATGGCCTGCACTGTTTTTGATATGAAGTGTTAAAGGGGCTAAAGGATATCGGAAGTTGCCGATAGAAAAACGTGGTAGAAAGAGTTAAAGAAATTAAGAAGAGATGAGAGGGGATAAGATGTTACGTCAGTTTCATCGTTCGCCTACGGACCCCATTTGTGATGAAATACGATGGGAATATTCGAATAGCTGCGGGATGCATTCCAGAATTTTTTCTTGTGAATAAATACTTGTTGGTCCCGAAATACTGATGCCTGCAATAATTTCTCCGGCAATATTGTAGATCGGAGCGGCAATACAATTAATTCCATTGCTCCATTCTTCAAAATCTACCGCGTAACCTTGTAAACGCGCTTTTGCGATTTCTGCAAGATAATCCGTTTCATTCGTGATTGTATGCAGCGTATATTGACGCACACCGCGTTTAAAAACCTCCCGTGCTATTTCCGGTGATTTGCAGGTTAACACTTTGCCGAGGGCTGTGCAGTGGATTGGCCGCCGCATGCCGATGTGGAAATAACCGTATACGCAATAGGAAGTCTCAGCCCGGGCAACATAGACCACTTCCTGACCGTCAAGAACAGCCAGGTTAACATTTACTTTTAACCGATTAGATAAGTCCTCCATTATAGGCAGACAAACCCGGCGAATTTCCATGGAATTGAGCACTATTCCTTGATATTTTAAAAAGCCGCGGCCCAATAAATAATATCCGTCAAGCTGTTCAACCAAATTGAACTCTTTCAATGTATTTAACATGCGGTGGGCGGTCGGTTGACTGATGCCGGTGATGGCACTGATCTCTTTCAATCGCAGTCTTGGTTTTTCGTATGAAAAACAATCCAAGAGAGTAATCGCTTTGGCAATACTGTTGTTTGGAAAATCTTTTGTTGCATCGGTTGGCATATCCGTCCCTCTTTGCTTTCATATAGTAAAATCGATAATCATTAGTATGTATTTTCTTTTCATTATACGAAATATTGTTTTAACTTTGCAATAGGTTTTAAAAGCAAATTTATGTAAATACTTGACGTATGTTAGATGTCTAACTACAATAAAATTATGATGAAGAATAATATGATTGCTCTAGCGAGCCGAATAACAGAAACAGCGCATAAGCTAATTGTCAGGGAACTTGAATTGCGTGGAATTCATGGGGTTGTTCCTTCCCACGGGGGAATTTTGACCCTTCTTTTCACCGGCGATCCTTTTACGATGAAGGATTTAGCGGAAAAAATCCACAGGACAAAGCCAACGGTGACGGTGTTAGTCGATAAACTGGTAAGTTTGGGATATGTTATAAAAGAAAAAAGCAGAAAGGACAACCGGAGTACTTTCATCAAACTAACAGAAGAAGGCTGGAAGTTAAAACCAGCGTTCCTAGAAATTTCCGAAAGTGTGAATTCTTTAGTATACAAGGGATTGTCAGATAAGGAAGCAGAATGTGCAGAAGCAATACTGGGGAAAATTAAATGCAATTTAGAGGAATTGGAGGAGCCTTGCTCGAGGGCTTTGTTTTAGCCGCGCTAATTTGTAATAGCTTGCATACGCTGACAAATTGGCGAGTGTAATTACCAATGCCATGGGAATGGCAGTTGTTCCGCCGCCCAAACCAACGAGAGGGGACGCTATGGCTCCGAAGATAAAAGAGACTACGCCGAGTAAGCCGGACACGCTGCCGGCGGCATGCGGTTGGCGCTGAATTGCCAAGGAAAAACTAGATGTTGCTGTAATTCCAATACATGACACTATAACGAACAATGGTGCCAAGATGCAAACTGCCGGTACTTCCATAGTGCTCAACGCCAATAACGCTACGCTGCAGAATAATGATAAGTTTAAACCAAATAAAAGCAATTGTTTTTCACTGAACCGGCCGGTGAAATAACCGGTCAATTGGGCAAACAGCATGATTCCGATCCCGTTTACAGCAAAACAATAACTAAATGTTTTCGCGGAAAGACCATAGACGGTTTGCAAGACAAACGGAGAACCGGCAATGTAGGCAAATAGGCCTGCGGTGATGAAACCCTGTACGAGAGTGTAGCCGACAAAGCTCTTATCGGCAAAGAGGCGTTTAAACGTAATAAACGTTGCCTTTAAACTTCCTGCGCTCCGCCGTTCTGCCGGCAAACTTTCTTTCATGCCGAAAATCACAGCTGCAGTTAAGAGGATACTGAAAGATCCCAGCGAAAAAAAGATCCCCTGCCAATTACTCAGCGAAAGGATTTGCCCGCCGATAACGGGGGAAAAAATGGGCGCGACCCCATTAATTAACATCAATAAAGAAAAAAACTTTGTTAGTTCTGGTCCGGAATAAAGATCACAGGCAATGGCCCGGGATAAAACAACTCCGCCTGAACCTGCGAGGCCTTGGATAAACCGAAAAATAATTAACTCCCCGATGGAGGTTGCAATCGAGCAGAGAAAGGATGTTACAATAAAAATCAATAAAGAGATTACCAAAGGCTTTTTTCGTCCATTACTGTCGCTATGGGGTCCAATAAAAACTTGCCCGATAGCGATGCCTAGCAGGGTAGCCGTCAAACTAAGCTGTACTGAAGAGGAACTCGCACCCAAACGAGAGGAAATTTGTGGTAAGGCGGGCAAATATAAATCTGTGCAAAGGGGCGCCAGGCCGGCCAAGCAGCCTAATATCACCGCAGCCCACAGCCGGTTATTCTCTGCGATTGGTTCTAAAATCCGTTGTTGTGAACGCTTCAAAGAAACTCACCTCATATAGTATATATAATAATTAAAATAATTATACCACAATTTATTTAGTTTCCCAACTAAATAAATAATCATGAATTATTTCAGCGTGCCCTTGATTGACTTCAACATACGGATCAGTTCTTTGCGTTCGGTGGTGGATAAAGTTTTTAATAAATTTGCTTCGGTATTTTCGCTAATTTCATATAAATGTTCTTCTTTTTTCTTACCTTCTTCTGTTAAATATATTTTTTTTATTCTCGCATCTTCTGCGTAAATTTCTCTTTTGACCAAACCCTTTTCTGCTAACACGTCAATAAGCTTTGTAATGGAAGATGCTTTGATCAGTAAATCTTTTTGGAGTTCTGTCTGCGTCATGCCATCATTCTGATATAACAAGTAAATTACCCGCGCCTGGGAAATCGATAAATCTTCGTTGGCTAAATTTTTGTTAAACAGTTGTTCTAATAGGTGGGAAATTTGCTGTACTAAATAGCCTACATGGTTCTCAATGCTGATTTTCATGGCATCACTCCTCGTATGATTGGTTTTTATCATGGTTTATTCCGCCAAAGAGTTCAATGGTTATTGTTTTCCACGAATACATCAGGCGAGCAGTCTGTTTACGATCGCATCGATATGGATCTGTGTCGTATCCAAAATTAACGTATCCAAGTCATTTTCCTGGATGATCAATGGCAGTTCGGTACAGCCAAGAATCAAAGCGTCGGCGTTTTTTTCCGCAATGATCCGGTTAGCGATTTGTAAAATGGTTCGTTTGTCTTCTGCTAAGACGACTCCTTCCTGCAAATTCGGAAAAATAATTTGATGGATTGCTGTCTGCTCTTTTTCCGTAGGGACAAATGAATCGATTCCGTATTTGGCAAAGGCACTGGAATATAAACCGCTGCTCATAGTGAACGCAGTGCCGAAGATCACGACCTTTTTGCAATGTTTAGTTTGGGCATATTTGCATGTTTCATCGACAATACTGATCAGGGGAATGGGGGCTTGTTTATTTACTTCAGGGAATACGATATGCGCTGTATTCGCTGCCATAGCAGCAAATTCAGCGCCGCCGGCCGCCAAATTTTTCACCGAATCGGTCAATCGCTTTGTAAATTCACACCATTGTTTATTGGCGGCATAAGAATACATTTCGGAGAGATTTAAACTGTCAATGATGATCGGCGGATAATTGTCGTTTCCGGTTTTCCGCCTGCAGCCGTCGATAATCCCTTTGTAATAATCTAAAGTGGATTCCGGGCCAATTCCCCCAACTAAGCCAACTTTTTTCATGCTAACCATCTCCTGGAGCATAATTTATTTTATTGTTTTTCATTTATTATACCATGTTAAGTACTCTTTCGGCTTCATTGAAGAGTATAATAAGGATAGAAGAAAGAGATTGATAGGAAGGTGCATTTTGCGTGGCAGAAATCACGATACAAGAATATACACACGAATACCAAGACAAAGTCATTGAATTGATCCTCTGTGTTCAGCGCAATGAATACAATATCCCCATCACTAAGGAAGACCAGCCGGATTTAAGCGCTATCCCTGCTTTTTACCAAACTAAATCAGGGAATTTTTGGCTGGCGATTTGTGGTCAAGAAGTTGTAGGAACGATTGCGTTAATTGATATTGGCAACCGACAAGGAGCATTAAGAAAAATGTTTGTCGATGCTGCTTATAGAGGGAAAATGTATAATACAGCGGAACTATTACTCAATACATGCATATCCTGGGCGGGTGAACACGGTATGCAGGAAATTTATTTAGGAACTACCGAGAAATTTCGAGCGGCCCATCGGTTTTACGAAAAAAACGGGTTTATGCAAATTGCTAAGGAATCACTGCCAGCGGCGTTTCCGCTTATGAAAGTAGACACGCGATTTTATCTGAGAAAGATATCATAAAGGTTTCCAGTTCCTGTTGAAGGGATGATTAGAAACATGAAAAACCATTTGAATATTTTTTTTCCGCAATGGCAAGGCGGAGGCAAAGACAAATCGACCTACGCCGGCGCAGTCGAAATCAAAAAAAATTACCTGAGAAACCGAAACTTCCGTGATGTGGAAATAAGTCTGGAAGAGGATTACCGTATCCAAAACGGTATCATTGGCTATCAGCCTATTGTGAACCAAGTAAAGCGATGTAGGGAATTGATACGACAAGAACAACCCGCCAGCATTTTTACGATCGGTGGCGGCTGTGATATTGCCATTGCCCCAATATCATACTTAAATAGTGTGGCTGATCTCACGGTTTTATGGTTTGACGCCCATGGCGACCTCAATACGCCAGAAACGTCTGCAAGTAAGGCGTTCCATGGAATGCCGCTCAGGACTCTGCTGGGAGAAGGGGACAGTGAAATTTTACAGCAAACCTTTTCCAGATTGGCGCCTTCGCAAATCATCTTATTAGGAAGTAGGGACCTTGACGACGCAGAAACCCAGTATATCGAAAGGGTAAATATAGATCTTTTCAAAGTAGAGTATCTTGAAGCCGATCCAAATTGCCTGTTGGCTGCCATGAAGGCGAAAGAAGTAAAAAAGCTCTATATTCATATCGATTTGGATGTTCTTGATCCTGTAGAGTTCCCGTTTGTTCCGGTTCCGGCGGTGGGGGGGCTGACAATTCCGACACTTTTACGCCTTTTAAAAATCTTACCTGCACAATTTCCAATTCTAGGCTTATCGCTTGCGGAATATCGGGCATCTGGGCGGGGAAAAATAGAAATAATGGAGGAAATTATTAATCTGGGCGTTGCGCTCTGATGAAGCTGCCGGAGTGGTAAGGAACTTTGATTTACGAAAGGCGTGTTAGGTTGCAGCGGGTTGCTAAGCAGGAAACCATGTTGCAATGTCGAATTATAAAAATATATAGTTTAATTTAAAACATAGAATATTGGCAAACTTGCCTAAAGGCAAGGACGCAAAGCCGTGGGTCTAAAAGCCACGGAGACCAGGCTCAAGACTGCCAGGCCGCACCGGATGAATCCGGTTAGGTTTCGGTAGTTTTTTGTTTCTTACGCAAAACAGGGGATTATTAGCAAATTCTTTTTGCAGGGGATTGGTAAGGTCGTTGTCTAAAACCTGGATGTCTTTTCCACGGAATGGATGTAAAGGAGTGTGAGAGGTCGCATGAACAAAATTGTTGTGATTGGCGCGGATGCGACTGGATTGAAAGCCGCCGCAAAACTCCGCAGAGGCGATCCCCAAGCGCAGATTACCGTTGTCGATAAAAGCGATTTGATTTCTTACGGGGCCTGCGGAATGCCGTATTACGTATCCGGAGAAATCGACCATATCAACAAACTAATGTCGACTACCAGTGGCAAATTGCGCGATGCCGCATACTTTAAAAGCACAAAGAATATTGCTGTTTTGACAAAAACTTTGGCAACAAAAATTGATCGAGCAGGCAAACGGATAATAGCAACAGACCTTTCAACTGGGGAAGAAAATTTATTGCCGTACGACAAGCTGGTTATCGCTACAGGAGCTTCAGCAGTAAAGCCGGCATTGCCGGGAATTGCCTTGGGGAACATTCACCCAATCTGGCATCCGCACGATGCCGTCGCGATTCGTAACAGTGTGGACCAAGGGAGGTTTAAGAACGCTGTCGTTGTCGGTGCCGGTGTGGTTGGTCTGGAAATGGCGGCCGCTTTAAAAAGGCAGGGGCTTAACGTTACTGTTATTGTGCGAAAAGATCGTGTTTTCACTGCTTTTTTAGACGAAGAAGTTGCTAAAATAGTGACAGAATATGTACGCGAAAAAGGCATTACTATTCTCACCTCAGAAAATGTGCAGCAGTTTATTGGCGATACGGTGGTAACTGCCGTGGAAACTGATCAACGGGCTATTCCGGCGGATTTGGTTGTTTTGGCAATTGGCGTTAAGCCGAATGTTGAACTGGCCCGCGCTGCCGGTCTGGCAATTGGCGCAACTGGCGGAATTGCTGTTAATGAATATATGCAAACCAGCGATCCGGATATTTATGCCGGCGGCGATTGTGTGGAAACAACCAACATGATTACCGGAAAAAAAGTGTTTGCCCCAATGGGTTCGACGGCCAGCAAACAGGGGCGGATTATCGGCGAAAACCTATGCGGAGGGAACGCAGTCTTTCGCGGCGTTTTGAATACAGTGATTGTCAAAGTAATGGATTTATCGGTTGGAAAAGTCGGCCTAACCGAACAAAATGCAAAGGAGAATGGCTATGAATATGCGACCGTGACGGTTGAAGAGCATGACCGGCCTCATTATATGCCGGAAGCCCGGTTGATAACCCTGAAATTAATTGCTGATGCGAAAACACGCAAAATTCTCGGCGCGCAAGCTTTTGGCGAAGGCGAAGTGGCCAAACGCATTGACGTCATTGCTGCAACGCTGACCCTCGGCGGGACAATCGATGATTTGTCGGATATGGATTTAGCGTACGCGCCGCCTTTTAGTAATCCGATCGATACCATCGCTGTGGCTGCTAATCTCCTAATGAATACGTTAAGCGACTGAGAACCTTGTTAAGATGTATTCGGTTCCTTTTTTGAAATAATGGTAAGTGAAATCTTCAGATTGTTTTAGAAAAACGTATTATAATAGAATCAAAGTAACGGTGCTTCCCTGTGCCTGGGAATAAGGCCGTAATAACAAAAAAACTGCGAGGTGAAAGATCTTGGCTAAAAAAACTGTTGTTGTGTTAGTGTTCCTGCTTTGTCTAATCTTTACCGGGCTGCAGAGTTGTTCTGCTGCTGATTTGCAACGAGTGGCCATACTGCCGGTATCGTTCTCACATAGCTATGTTGACCAGGATGTGGAGGCTGTCATTAGTAAAGCGTTGGCAAATAAATTTCACACACCGTTAGCCAATATTGTCCCTGTTTTTCAAATCATACCCAAAGAGGAAGTTCAAAAGGGATTGATAACTGAAGTCGGGGCAAAAAAAATCCAGGCGTTTAAATTAGACAAAAATCTTCTCAAGAATATTGCCGTAAAAACAAATGCTGATATTGTGATCGGCGTAGAAGTAACACAATTCTGGACGATGCAGACGATCACTTTTTATGGCGATATCTTGCGGGAAACCAATTTGGCGATGAAAGTTCTTATTTACCATAAACCGACAGAAATGGTTACGGAGAAAAAGGATTATGATAATTATGCCGGAGATGAAATCTTGTGGGGGCAGCCAGAGTATATGGCGGATCAGATGATATTTAAGTTGCTGAATAAAATCCCGGATTATTCAGGCTATGCAACACCAGCGCAAGATAAATAAATTTCTTGATATTGTATTGCCCGGTATTAGCTGACTTTCGTATGGAGCGGAGTGGGTTTAGAGTGGATTTGTTACATTATAAAAATTTTATTACGATCGTAGAGGAGGGCAGCCTTTCGGCTGCCGCAAAAAAGATCCATATTGCCCAACCGGCACTTAGCAAGCAACTAAAGGCCTTTGAAAAAAAGTACGGAACACGGTTGCTTGAACTTCGTCGCGGCGGCCGCACTGTTGAGCTTACTGCTACTGGGCGGATTTTGTATGAAAAAGCGAAATATTTGCGTGACCTGGAGGAAACTGTCCAGAAAGAAATTGATGAATGTAAGAGCGGCGTTGCCGGAACGCTCCGGATTGGCATTTCGCCCTCTTCATCGGACTCCTTTATTCGCAACCGCTTAATCAAGTTTCATAAACGTTATCCCAAAGTGCATTTTGACCTGTTCGAAATTCCGATTGACTATCTGCTGCCCAGTTTAATGCACGGCGATACGGAGGTTTTATTTATTCGCGCCCCGGTGCCGCAACCGGAACGGTTCCATATTCTCTTTCCCCAGAAAGAGCGCCTGTCCGCCATCTACCGCAAAGACAACCCATGGATACGAACGGAACATGAATTTTTGCGTATTGCCGATCTTGGGAACGCGCCGCTAAGCCTGGTTAAAGGCTGGGCTGAATTTTTTTATGCTGCTTGCGCCGATGCTTTGTACACCCCAAATATCTTGAGCCTGAATTCGGCTCAGTCCGCCATTTCTTGGGCAAAATACGGTGCTGCGGTAGCCATTAACCCAACGACTCCGGCAGAAACGTTTGATGACGGCCTTTGCCGCAAGTTTATTGACCCTGTTATTAGCAGCAGCAGCGCGTTTATCACCGTGAAGGGCCGTTCCCTTTCCGCGATTGCGCAAAATTTTCTTGATTTTTGCGGAAGTTAATACTGCCGGACGAGGTGCGTGAGGATAGATTGTGACAAAAAATATAATTAATAGTTATATTATATGAAATATATTTGTATTTTTATTATATTTTTTAGCGTGCTATACTTTCTTTGAAAGCATAAGAGTTTGTTGTTACAATAAACTCGTCGAAAAAGAAGGGTATAGAATGTCTGTTAATGAATGGAAAAAATCGTTTATCATCATGTGGTGTGCACAATTTATTGGGATGAGCGCTATTACCGGTCTGATTTCGTTTTTGCCGCTGTATGTATCCCATCTTGGCATTGCCGAGGAATCTTCCGTGGCTTTATGGTCGGGGCTGTTGATCGGAGCTTCATCGTTTGCCGCAGCAATTGCTAATCCTTACTGGGGAGCGCTGGCCGACCGCAAGGGCCGAAAACCAATGACGGAAAAGGTATTGTTTATGTTTGGCCTTATTATGATCGGTATGTCATTTGCCGCCAACGTGTATCAACTTTTTGCCCTGCGCATTTTTCAAGGTTTGTGCGGCGGCTTTGTTGCTGCATCGACAGCGCTGGTGACCAGCTTGACACCAAAGGAGAAAATTCCTTTCATGGTCGGAATGTTCCAAACGGCAATGATTGCCGGCGGCGCTGTCGGCCCGATGATCGGCGGATTTATTGCGGATTCCTTTGGCTATCGCCAGCCGTTTATTGTGTTTGGCTTGCTTTGTTTTGTCACTCTTGCGGTTATCCACTTTGCAATCCAGGAAGTTTTTCAACCAGCGCCACAAAAAGAAAAAACTTCAATTCGCAAAACGTTCGCGGATCTTTGGTCTTTGGCTGATTTGAAGCTTATGCTGGTAGTGCAGTTTCTGAGTCAGTTCGCTATCCAAAGTATTGGTCCAATTTTACCGTTGTATATTCAAAATCTGAGCGCGAATACTGCGAACCTTGCCAGCATATCCGGTACCATCATTGCGATTGGCGGAGTCGCCAGTGCGATTTCTTCCGCCAGCATGGGGCAGATTTGCAATCGTTTTTCATATCGTCAAATTTTGATTACCTCTGCTTTATTAGGGGCAATCAGCTTTATCGGTCAATTGGCTGCTACGGATATTGTTATGCTTGGTTTTATGCGGGCGATCAATGGTTTTTGCATTGGGGCTATGATTCCCAGTTCCAATACAATCATCACCTTTTTAATTCCGGAAAGTAAGCGTGGCGCCGCTTTTGGCGCCACGAGCAGCGCATCGCTGATGGGCAATGTCTTGGGTCCCCTCTGCGCCGGGTTGTCGGCCATGGTTTTCGGGCTGCAAGCAATTTTTTGGATTACCGCAGCACTGTTCATTGTAATCATGCTGCTGATATTCTTCAAAATACGATCAAATTATGAACCGGAAGCAACTACTGTTTAACTCATCATACTGAAGAAAAAACTACGCTTCTCCTGATATCTTGGGAGACGCGTAGTTTTTTCTTCAGAAGGTACGCTTGTTTTCACATGGTTGTGCGATTAATGGCGCTGCTTCGTTTCCATCATTTTGTCAGGACCTGGTATTGTGATGTTTTCTTGTTGGTACCGTCTGTAAATTTTTTTGATGAATTCATGGCGGATAAGATTTTGGTCGGTGACGGTTTCTACCCGCAGGACAACCGTAAGATTAATTCCGGATTCTCCGAACCCGCCATAGCGGACGAACGGTTCGAAGCTTTTGACGCCGCCTTTAATTTCATGCAGAATTTGTTTTGCAACCTCAACAGTCACTTTTTCTACCTGGTCCAAATCACTTTCATAACTGACTGTGATGGGGATGCCGATGGAACATTCAGCAAACGGCTGCGCATAATTGGTGATGGTTGATGAAGCAAATTTTTCGTTAGGGATGACCACCATGTTTTCCGTAGACGTTTTGATTGTGGTATTGCGCCAATTCATGTCAACGACATGCCCTTCTTCGCCGGTTGACAGTCTGACGAAATCGCCCATTTTGATCTGTTTGGACACCAGAATGTTGATGCCGGAAAATAAATTTGCCAGCGTGTCCT
>Ga0316604_10001959_pt1 | contig 16838 bp, 13 predicted proteins | sample OWC_soil_day20_C_FD_207650 | JGI IMG/M metagenome (GOLD analysis project Ga0316604, IMG submission 207650) | Wetland soil microbial communities from Old Woman Creek delta, Ohio, United States - OWC_soil_day20_CT | ecosystem: Environmental > Terrestrial > Soil > Wetlands | place: USA: Ohio... | reverse complement strand
TTAACCGATCGGTCGTAGGTTCGAGTCCTACTCGAGGAGCCAAATATCGCGGGATGGAGCAGCTGGCAGCTCGTCGGGCTCATAACCCGAAGGTCGTAGGTTCAAATCCTGCTCCCGCAACCATGTATAATAAGTCGGCTAAGGAAACTTCAGCTGGCTTTTATATTTTATAAATGGAGGGGTTCCCGAGTGGCTAAAGGGAGCAGACTGTAAATCTGCCGGCTTTGCCTTCGCTGGTTCGAATCCAGCTCCCTCCACCAAATCAAATAAGCAACCAACTTAAAGAAGGTTGTTTATATAATATAGCTAGCATGACTCCGTAGCTCAGCTGGATAGAGCGTTTGACTACGAATCAAAAGGCCGCAGGTTCGAATCCCGCCGGGGTCACCATTTTATGTTGGTGTAACTCAGTTTGTAGAGCGTATCCTTGGTAAGGATAAAGTCATCGGTTCAATCTCAGGTTAGGGGCTTCACATTAATGGCGGCGTAGCTCAGTTGGCTAGAGCATGCGGTTCATACCCGCAGTGTCCGGGGTTCAAATCCCTGTGCCGCCACCATATATTATTTAATAAAATTACGGATACGTCCTAGCGTTTAACGCTAGGACGTTTTTAATGTAGTATAGTCAAATATTATGTCTGCTGTACTGGCGGTCATCTATTTTAAAAAGCTGAATTTAGCATATAAATGGTTAAATTCGATTTAGTATAACCGAATTAGCAGCAAGTGATTTATATTGCTAGGTATTTTTATATTTGCCGATGAAAGACGAAAATACTTCGTACTGACTTTTGCAAAGACTTTTGAAAACTGGTTGAAAAACTAAATAAATGAATATATAATAAATTTTATATTCAAGCATGTAATTTCGGTTTTATTGGGAGTTGATTGACCTGCAGACAAGAGCAAAGTTCACCCAGGAACAAATTGGCGAGATGAATAAAGTTAAAATTATCAGATTAATTAAGAATAATAAAGAAGTTACAAAATCAGAACTTAGCACAAAATTAGGCTTAAGCCATACTACAGTAAATACCTATGTTCAGAAGCTCATTGATGAAGGCCTTGTAGAACGGGCTGGAGTTGCTGCCTCTAATGGTGGCCGCAAGCCGATGATTGTGAAACTAGTTGCTGAAGCCAAATATTCTTTTGGGGTCAGTATTACACCAAAAGCGGTATATATTTTGTTAGTGAATCTATTAGGAGATAAAGTGGTAAGTACTTATTTCTCATATCGTAAAGGGGATGAGTTGGAGAAGGTTTTAAACAAGCTAAAGTATTGGATTGAACAGATTATTTGTGTGAACGGTTTGGATAGGAACAAAATAATGGGTATGGGTATGGTATTTCCGGGAGTAGTGGATGATGATGAATGTGTATTGAAATATTCGCCTAATTTAAATGTAAGAAACTATGATTTTAAACGATTCGAAGAAAATATCGGGCTAAAAATTTATGTAGAAAATGAAGCCAACGCGGCCGCTTATGCCGAACAGTTATTGGGGAAAGGCCGAGATAAAGGAAATTTTGTATACGTTTCCATTGGGGATGGAATTGGCACGGGAATCATTATTGATAAACATATTTATAAAGGTAATCAAAAAAAAGCAGGTGAATTTGGACATTTAAAAATATCTGAAGAAAAAATAAAATGTAATTGTGGGCGTACTGGATGTTGGGAGCTTTTTGCATCAAAAATGGCCTTGCTTCGCTATTTTGAAGAGTATACGCAACAGAAGATATATTTAATTGAACAAGTATTCATGGCTTATCAGCAAGGTGATACAGGTGCTAGCCAAGCCCTAGAAAAGTATGCTCATTATTTGTTTCGCGGTTTAGAAAACATTCTACTGTCCGTTAATCCTGACTATGTGATTATTGGCGGAGATTTAGGACAATACGCTCAACAAATAATTGAAATTGCGGTTGAAAAGCTTCATTTTACTGACCGGTTTTTTGGCTATGAAAATACTAAAATCTATTGCTCAGGGTTGCACGCAGAGGGGGCAGTAATCGGCGCAGCCCTTCTTCCGTTAGAAGCGATTTTTAATTATCAGAAAAACGTAATTTAAGTTAAATTAAATAAAATACTGAATTATATCAGGAAGGGGAGTATTATGGTGGGCGAAGCAAAAATAATAAAAACTGCTTGTAGAAACTGTCACGGAGGCTGCGGAGCGCTGGTAACAGTAGAAGATGGCATTGTAACAAAAATAAGGCCGGATAAGGACTCACCAATAAGTCAAGGCCGTATGTGCCCAAAAGGGTTGGCGGGAATAGAACTTTTGTATCATCCCGACAGGTTGAAATACCCAATGAAGCGAGCCGGAAAGAGAGGCGAGGGGAAATGGGAACGGATAACTTGGGATGAAGCCTATACAATTATTGTCGATAATATTAGAAAAATTGAAAATAAATATGGAATTGAAGCCCTGGCAATTGCCCAGGGAACTGGCCGACACCATTTGAATTATGTTGTCAGGTTTGCTAATACCATAGGAACGCCAAATTGGTTTGAACCAGGCACTGCCCAATGCTTTTTTCCACGGGTTAACACCGGAGAAATTACCTACGGCTATTTGCCGGTAGTAGATTATTATAGTGAAGTAAATCCAGGGTGCATATTGGTTTGGGGGGCTAATCCGGAAGTGAGTGGTGCTGACTGTGAGAGTCAATTTAGGTTTAAAGATGCGGTAAAGAAAGGTTCAAAATTAATCGTAGTAGATCCGAGACGAACTAGCACTGCCGAAAAGGCGGATATTTGGCTGCAAATAAGACCTGGCACCGATGCTGCCTTGGCCCTGGGAATGATGAATGTAATTATTAATGAGGAACTTTATGATAACGAGTTTATAACAAAATGGTGTTATGGGTTTGAAGATTTAAAAAGACGGGTACAAGAATATCATGTAAGTAAAGTTTCCGAAATAACCTGGATACCAGAAGAAAAGATTGTGGAAGCAGCAAGATTATTTGCAACAACAAAACCGGCAACCCTCGAGTGGGGCTGTGCGGTAGAACATACACCTAATTGCTTTCAAACGGTTAGAGCGATGGCCTTGCTTCCGGCAATAACCGGTAATATTGATGTTAAAGGTGGATTTATTGAAGGAATGCATCTATTGCCTGATCCGGATGTTAACTTAAGTCATTTATCTCAGGAACAGCGGCTAAAGCGAATGGGAGAAAATACATTTAGGATGTTGGCTGGGGCGCATAAGGCATTCCCTTCGGCGCATATTCCCACAGTATTTGAAGCCATGCGTACAGGAAAACCTTATCCGGTGCGAGGACTAATGCTGTGTGGTAATAATGGGTTAATTGGGTTTGCCGACAGTCATAAAACCTATGAAACTTTGGTTGGGTTGGATTTTATTTGTTCCCAGGAACTATTTATGACGCCAACTACCCAACTTGCCGATGTAGTGCTTCCGGTAGCCAGCTGGCTGGAATTAGATGCGATATACAGCGGCCCGACCTTTGGCGATCACATTGCATTAGCGCAAAAGAAAATTGTTCGTACCTATGAGTGCAAGGCCGATGAAGAAATATTTATAGATATTTGTAAACGACTTGGCCGTGATTATGGGGCCAATACGGTTGAAGAGATTCATGACTCACAACTGGCGGCGGTCAGAGCTAAGTATCCGCAATATGCTGATTTGGATATTAAAAAATTTAAAGAATTAAGCTATATTCAAGTACCTATTGAATACAAGCAATATGAAAAAAATAATAGGGGTTTCAATACCCCTACCGGGAAAGTGGAATTATTTTCAACAATACTAAAGGAGTATGGCTATGACCCACTACCGTACTATAAAGAACCGCCTGAAAGTCCCTACAGTAACCCGGAACTAGCTAAAGAGTATCCATTGATCCTAAATACCGGAGGGCGGTCACCATTTTTCTTCTTATCCGAGAATAGGCAAATGCCATCGTTACGTAAATATAATCCGTTCCCGTTGGTAGAGATTCATCCTAAGACCGCGAAGCAGTATGATATCAATGATGGTGATTGGGTATACATCGAATCGCCGCGCGGCAGGATCACTCAAAAGGCAAAATTGACTGAGGGAATTGATCCAAGAAGTATAAATTGTCAAATTGGGTGGTGGTATCCAGAAAAGAAAGAGCGGCCTGACTTTGGTGTCTGGGAATCAAATGCCAATATTTTGACAAGCATGGAACCGCCGTTTGATCCACAAGCCGGGACTTATCAATTAAGAGCATTATTGTGTAAAATTTATAAAAATAACCAACAAACAGATGCAGATTTTAATCCAGAACTATAGTCAAAAAGACGAGTCAGCCCATGCTGCCTCGTCTTTTTAGATATGCGCAAATATAGAAAGTAAAGAATGACATAAATAATATAAAAGAAAGAAATAACGACATTAGTCTTTTGCTAATGATAAAGGAATATACCTAAAATTGTAAAATTACACGGTTTAATGTTATTAGTTGTCAGTAATTACTGGATATATATATAATACGAAGGATTTACTTGCGGGGATGAAGAAGTCAATAGATCGGTAGGTTGCTTACTGAAGGAAAAAGATAGTATATGGGTTGATAAAGTAATAATAATTTTAGCAATTAGTTGGAGGTACATATGAAAAAACCTATCTATGTGATTGGGCATCGCAATCCAGATACCGATTCAATTTGTTCGGCGATTGGTTATGCTCATTTGAAAAATGCGATGGGAGAAAATGCGGTAGCGGCCCGAGCGGGTAAAATAACTGCCGAAACAAAATTTGTTTTGGAATATTTTAACATACCGGTACCGATCCTCATTGATGATCTATATCCCCAAGCCAAGGACATCATGACCAGAGAGATGGTGACCGTTAAGCCTGGTAATACATTACGTGAACTTGGACAGATAATGACGCGCTATGGGGTAAAATCAGTGCCAGTTGTTGACGATCTGGGAATGTTAGCGGGAATGGTTACGGTGGGGGACTTATCTAAACGCTACTTTGATGAACTTGAAATGCAAGATCTCCAAGAGGCAGGGGTGGACTACGCTGGATTGCTACGGACACTGGATGGAGTACTTGTTACCGGCGAACACCTAGAAAAACAGATAGCCGGTAAAGTTCGTATTGGCGGAGCCCGGACGATAACGATGTCGAAGTCGATTCAACGGGGTGATATCGTCCTTGTTGGTGATCGGGAAACTACTCAACTTGCGGCGATTAAACAAGGCATAGCCTGTCTGATAGTTACTGGCGGAGCGGAGATTACTTCAGAAGTAAGAGCAGCTGCTGAAATTAGTGGTAGTATTATTATTCAGGTTGCATATGATACCTATACTTCCGCTCGGCTGATAAACCAAAGCATTCCGGTGCGGATGATCATGCAGGCGTCGGTAGTTGGGTTTAAGCCTACTGATTTGGTAACTGATATCAAGAATATCGTTATTGCGGCAAAACATCGATTCTATCCGGTTACAGAGGCCGGAAAGTTAGTTGGACTTATCGATCGGGATGGGCTGATTGTTCGCGAGCGTGAACAAATAATTTTAGTTGACCACAACGAAGAAACTCAAGCGGTAGAAGGTATTGAGGAAGCTAATATTGTTGAGATTGTTGACCATCATCGCCTGGGAGGCCTGCAGACTGGTGAACCTATTTTTATCAGACATGAACCTGTAGGCTCTACGGCAACCATTGTGGCTAATATGCATTGGCACCGGGTTGTTGATATGCCGTCAGACATTGCTGGGTTATTATTAGCGGCTATTATATCGGATACGCTGTTTTTCCGGTCGCCTACCTCTACCAATATGGACAGGCAAACAGCTGAAAAATTAGCTCAGCTTGCTAATTTGGAGTTGGAGAAATTTGGTATGGCAGTGTTAAAAGCCGGTGCTGGGTTGAATGGGCTCTCTCCCAGCGATATTGCGGCTAATGATATGAAGGAATTCCAGATGGAGGAGTACCGGATTTTTATTTCCCAAATTTCGGTGTTAGAACCAGACGAAGTTTTAGTCAAAAAAACTGAAGTGCTTTCAGCGATGGAAGGACTTCGGTTAAAAGAACAAGCTGATATCGGAATTTTGCTGATAACAGATATAATTAAAGAAGCAACCTATCTTTTAAGTGTAGGCCAAGCCAAAAATATTATCACTCAGGCCTTTGGCCCGGAAGGAACTGACGGTTTATGGTATTTGCCGGGGGTAATGTCCCGTAAAAAACAAGTAGTTCCGCCTTTATTGGAAGCAGCAAAACAACAAAGTCAATACTAACGATAAGTTTTTTTAATGGCTAATGGGAACCTGTGGTATACTAATAAGTGATAATAATGACAACTAACGGGAGGGTTCCTTTAATGATGAAGAAGTTAGTCACCGTGTTAGCGCTTGTAATTTGCCTAAGCATTTCCGCCGCCTGTGCGAGCAGTGGTTCAAAATTGCAGGCTAAGCCCGATGATGCAGCTCAGAAAAATATTGGAACAATAAATGAAACCAATAAAAGTAATAGTATTGCAGTCGTTGAGACTTCAATGGGCAATTTTAAAATTGAACTGTTTGAGGACAAAGCACCTAATACGGCCCAAAATTTTATTGAGCTTGTTAATAAAGGGTTTTACAATGGGATCATCTTTCACCGGGTAATTGATGGCTTTATGATTCAGGGCGGTGATCCCATTGGAAATGGAACTGGCGGCCCTGGCTATACGATCCCCGATGAATTTACTAAAGCTTTGCGGCATAATGCCGAAGGCGTGGTATCCATGGCTAATGCCGGAAAAAATACCGGAGGCTCGCAGTTTTTTATAACCTTGGTGCCTACCCCGTGGCTGGATGATAAGCATGCCGTATTTGGTAAAGTAATTGAAGGCATGGATGTGGTTAAGGCGATTGGTAAGGTAAAAGTCGGCACCAATGATAAACCGCTTACTGATGTAGTAATTAAGAAGATAACAATAATTAAATCGTAGCTTTAATTATTATAGTAATCTATAAAACCTAAAAAAACTGGTGTGTGCTGATATATTCAGCGCACACCAGTTTTTTTATTATGCAGGAGTTATATTGTCATTCTTTTCTTCAACGCCAAAATGCTCCTTAGTAACAGTTTTTAGAAATAGCGGTACCAAGGGATTAGTTGTTGCCTTTCGCCAAGCAACAACATAGCCACTCAAAAAATTGCAGCCTTCTAGTTCAATATAACGGACATTAGAACTTGCATATGCTTGCGTATGCTTCGTCTGGATAGCTATACCGATTCCTGTTTCAACCATTAATAACAACGTTTCTATTAGTGGTGTTTCTCCCACTATCTTGGGATAAAATCCGTTAGCAAGGCATATTTGACGCATGTTTTCATATGCTAATGGACATTCTGCGCGAGAAAGAACCACAAAGGGTTCTTTTGCTAATGTGGATATGTGGACTTTAGTTTTCATTGCCAAGGGATTGTCAGCGGCGACTAATAGTGATAGTGGATAAAAGTCGCGACTGACTCTCCAGGAAATTCCGTGTAGTCGTTCAAGACCATCGGTTACAGTAAATGCAATATCCACGGTACCCCTTACTAGGGCATCGTTAAGTGGTCCCCAGCCTAATTTAGCGAAATTGAGAGTGCAATTTGGGTAAATTTTTCGGAAATTTTTAATTAATTCTGGCAATTTATCTTTTTCAAACGGCCCCATAAAGCCGATTTTTAATGTTCCAATACTACCGGCCGCTGCCAACTGGGCTTGAGTTATCGCTCTCTCGGTTCGAGCCACAATTATGATAGCTTCCTTAAAAAGTTCGATTCCAGCTGCAGTCAACTTGACATGACGCGTATTTCTATCGAACAGTTTTATGCCGAGTTGTTCTTCTAATTCGGCGATCTGTTTGCTCAAATACGGTTGAGCGATATGTAACTCAGTGGCAGCAGCAGTGAAATTTAAATTATTAGCAACTGAAATAAAATAACGCAATTGTCTAATATTCATATATATTTACCTTTTAATAGTATATTTTCTTATTTAAAATTATACTATTAGTATTATACAATAATTGGTAAATCATATCAATTAATCTACCCCAAATATGCAAAAAATTACTAATAATAATTAATAACTATTTGTATATAAAATTAAGATACAATTAAGTATTTAACAAATTGGTTATTTGGAGTTATTATTAAGTTGCTAATATTTAAATAATTTACCACATATTAGTATTTTACAGATGGACAAGGCAAGCGACAATATTTTACTAGTTCCCAGAATTCTTTGTATAAACTTTAATTATTAGTGACTTAGATAGAAAATACAGTGTCAAATATTTATATATTTACCTTCAAGTAGTATACTTTTTTAAGATTTAAATGTAAAATGATTACATAAATACTAAAATATACAAAAATATTTAACAGCCTGCCTTAATTTTTAATGCTACTGCCTATGCTGGTAATATTTTCATAATTTTCCGCGTATTAATAGAAGACTAGTCTTCTATTTAGTGAGAGGTGGTGATAAAAATAGAACGAAACGATTATCTCTAGATGGAGGTGAAACAGCGTCTTAAAGAGCAGGTAGTTACTTATTCAGCGGAAAAGTGAAAGAAACATAGGACAATTTCACTGTTTTCCGGAGCTAAAATTCATAAAGATTAAAGCGAGGAATTTTTTATGAAAAAGAGTTTAATTGCCTTACTTATGATTGGGATGTTTTGTTTTGCCAGCATGGCATCAGCGGCCACTAGTTCGTTTAGTGATGTTCCTTCAAATCATTGGGCGTACAGTGCAGTCAACCAGCTAGCTAAGGCTGGCATTATCGATGGTTATGGCAACGGTACCTTCAATGGTGATAAGACTATGACCAGATACGAAATGGCGCAAATTGTAGCAAATGCTATAACTAAAGCCAATAAGGCCAATCCTGAGCAAAAAGCTTTAATTAACAAACTCAGCAATGAATTTTCCGATGAGTTAAAAGCCTTGGGCGTCAGGGTGGCAACCCTGGAAAACAACGCTAATAACTTCCACTATTTCGGAATCTTCGGTAATCGTTATGATCACATGAAAACCGAGGGTGTTACCGATCGAAGCAGTGTGATTCTCTTTAATACCTTTTTCAAGATAAATGATCAGTTTACGATGGTAACGCGAAGCGAAATGCACCGGTTGTATACTCCAACTGCTGAGTATTGGGATAATAATGGCTCAGAGGTTACACCTAACGACAAAAATGATTGGCAGCATTTCGGAGAACTGGTATATGCTGATTGTAAATTTGACGGAGTCAATGCCAAGTTGGGGCGGTTTGACTATATCCCAGCCTATGGCATAACCCATGGCGATTATCTGTATGTCAGCGGCGCGTTAGTATCATTTGGCGACCAAAACGCGAAAGCTACGTTGGTTGTTGGTCAGGATACTGATTATGTGCCACAAGGCACTTATGCCAGTATGAACTATAAAGCAGCTGACGTGGTGTTTGCCGTAGATCCTACCACAAATATTCGGTTATCGTACCAACGCAACCAAAGCAACTTAGGTTTGGCACCATACTATGTTTATTCGAATGGTTACGCGACTTGGAATGGCGATAACATGAATTACTTTGAAGGCGGTTTTGATACCAAACTTGATAAGGATTGGGCTTTTGAAGCAGCTTATATAAAGAGTAGCTATGACACAGATAATAAGGGCTATTATGCGCAGTTGAAGTACAAAAATGCCATTCCTTTCGTTGCTAATACTTATGATTTTTATGTTGCTTATCATAATTTAGAAAACAATTCTATAATGTACAATGATCTGCGGTACTATCCCAACATGAAAGGCATACGGGTCGGTTTTCATTACGCTCCTTGGAACAGTACGCTGCTGACGGTATGGTATGACATCCAAAAATATATTAATGCAGGTAATGCTGTTAAGGATAGTTCCATTGCGGTTGCTGCTGGTGACAAAGATAACTTCTTACGGGCGCAGTTAGACTTTTTCTTCAAGTAAGCAAGTAGGGAGCTTACCCAAGCAGTAGCTCGACTGCTTTTAATCGATTAGGTTTGAGCTAGTAGTAAACAAACTAAATGGAAGTGACGTCGCCAGTCTGTGTTGGACTGGCGGCGTCCTCCCAATTATTATTAACCTCCTATTTGAAATTATCAATCAGTTATCCTAAGACGAAAGTCTTTTAACATTATTGATTAAGAAGGGGAGAAGAAAATGGGTAAAGAAGAGGTCGTATATTCGAAGTTTCGCTGGTTTGTGTTCATCGCTCTTTGCTTAGCGACTGCGACAAACGCAGTTACCTTGATTGCGCCTGCGACGCTAATCGGTCCAATGGCTAAAGCGCTGGGGGTCAGCTTGGGAGAAACTGTTGGTGCTACAATGGGGACATATAACTTATTTGGTGCTATTGCTTGTATTGTCGGCGGGTGGTTCCTTGACCGGTTTGGCGTAACACGGGTATGGCTTGTGTGTTTGTTAGTGATGATCATTAGTTCGTTGCTGATGCCAGTATTCGGCACGACTATCATGGGGTTAGCCGTACTTAGATCTATCCAAAGCATCGGTGGCGGTCCAATCATGGGTTCAACAGTCAGACTTGCCGCGGAATGGTTCCCCAAAAGTGAACGCGGCTTTGTTACCGGGATTCAAGGGGTAGCAATGGGTCTTGGGATTATTATCGGCTTAATGCTTGGGCCTAGTTTTATGCAACTTACCGGAGACTGGGCAATGACGTTGGCGTGTGTCAGCATCGTAGGCATTATTGCTTTGATACTTACAATTATCATTGCCGTAGGACCAAAGGCTCCGAAGATCGAGGACGCCGAAGTACAGACGGTTGCTGGTTCCGAGAGTGCCTTCAAATTGGCAATTAAACAGCCAGCTACTTGGTTGGTAATTATTTGCATAGCTTTGGCCGGTTGGATATTTCAAGCGTTTAATGATATCGTGCCAAGCTATATAGCGATTGATCCTCCGGTAGGTCTGGGGATGGGGCCGATGGTGTCCGGCAGTATGATGTCGGCAGTTCAAGTTGTCTTTATGATTGGTGCGATTTTGAGCGGCTTTATTGTAGAAAAATTATTTAAAGGCAGTTCGAAAACAGTATCGGTCATTGCCTTTATTGGCTTTGCGATATTTATTTTTGCGATTAAATTTGACGCTATAACGGCTAGTAGCTCCACGCTGCTAGGTTGCTTGTTGCTGGCAGGCTTCTTTAACTCGTTCCTTACTCCGGTGCCGATGGCCTTTATTGCCAAGAATTACCCGGAAAACGTTACCGGTAAACTGGGCGGTGTTGCGCAGGGCTTGGGTATGTTCGGGGGAACGGTAGGTGTTTCACTCGGTGCCACGGCACTGCATATGACTAATATGTATCAGCTGCCAATTACGATCATAGTTGTCGTAGCAGTTGTTGGTTGCTTGTGCGCATTTGGCCAAAACCTGCCGAAAGTTTTTGCTAAAAATACTAATTCAACCGGTATAAAATGCTAATTAAAATTAATTAGCATATCGATTGAAAAACTGCTTATAAAATTATCTCGCTGAAAACCAGAAAATGCAGTCCGGCTCTTATGAGATGGTGCTGCATTTTTTGATTTTCTATATTAGACTATTCAATACTATTCCCTAAGCAGCTAAGGGTACTGACTGATGAAAAAAACAACTTAAGGTTGTGGTTGAAAACGTATAAATTTATAACAATTTAATACCAGCGAAAATGATATTGCATATCAAAATGCTTTATGTTAATATAACACTGTCACCTGAGATGTGCGTTATCTTTAATATGTCCAACCTACCTTTATAAACGGGGAATCTAATGATATGGGGCTGCCGGGCCACCTTTGAGTGGAGGGCAAAAGCATATCTCAGGATGCCCACCTGCGAGTAGCGGGTTTGGACATAGGAAGAGACGGCATTGTGGGTGCTTCATTATGAAATGAGGGCTTACCAATTGGTAAGCCCTTAATTTTTTTTGTCCAATATTATGTTAAACAATATAATCGATAGGTCTGCCGAAGCATTTAGCACCATTAAATTCTGGATAGCATGATAAAAAGTGCAGCCAGATTTCTGCGTAGTCAAGCCGTGGATGGCATTTAAAATAGAGACTATCGCCATACCTGATGGCTGTCAGCGCTAAGGGGAGATTTTCGTTAAATATTTTATAGCGTTTAGTTGCCGCAAGTTTATCATTTTCGGGGTTATCTACGCGTACCCAGCCGGATAAATATACTATACAGCCACAGTAGTGCCATTCGGCTAGTACCTCGTCTCGTTCGGGGCCAAGTTTGTCGAAAGAGAACTGAGGTCCAATAGTAAGAAATAACTGAGCTGTGCTATCGGAATGAGTAAGAGTATAGCGCCTTGGCAAAACAGGCAGGAGGGGAGTAATACCTTGAAAATTGGTAGTAAGCTTTTGGGGGTTAAAGTTTTCCATAGTATTTCGCCTCAACTAAATGAAAGATCTAATATATATTATTTCAACTTGGTTAAGGGGGTGCTTTGCGATTGATAAGGCGGGCTTATTAATCGCAAGGTGAAAATTTTATATGGATTCCTAAAATGAAGATATAATCTCAAAATGAGATTAATGTGGGCCAATATAGTAGTTAGAATAAAATGAACAATCCGGTTATTCATGTACTAACCAGCCCAGCGAAAGATTTGGCATGCTTATTGCTTTTATACTAGATGGTACACACAAGCAAAAAAAGGGTTGGTGAAAAAATGAAAAAAGAATGGAAAGAGGAAAAAAACGGCTGTTATACCGTTAGAACATGCGGCTGGTCACCGCCGGGAGATCATCCGGTGGGTTGCGGTATGAAGCTTCACATTAAGGATGGCAGACTGGTAAAGGTGGAAGGCGATCCCGAACATCCTATTAGCCAGGGGCGACTGTGTGTAAGATGCCTGTCCCTGCCAGAGTACGTGCATCATCCTCAACGGATTACTTACCCTATGAAACGAGTCGGGGCGAGAGGCGAGGATAAATGGCAACGGATATCCTGGGATGAAGCCTGGGACATTATTGTTGAAAAAATCAATGGATTTAAGAAGAATTATGGTGCGGAATCGATTATCGTGTTTGGCGGAACCGGCAGAGAGGCGTGTTTGTATTACTATCCGCTAGGGTTTGCTTCACTCGGCACACCAAATGTTTGCTATCCGCTTAGTGGATGGTCGTGCTATGGACCAAGATGCGCCATTACCGATTACATATTAGGCGCAGGGTACCCGGAAATTGACTTTGCAGGTCATTACCCGGATCGCTATGATAATCCTAATTATAAATTACCTAAATACATTATGTTATGGGGAAAAATGCCCTTGTGGTCAAACCCAGATGGATTCTATGGGCATTCCCTCATTGACATGATGAAACGAGGAACAAAAATCATTTCGGTTGATCCGCGGATTAACTGGTTAAGCACCCGGGCTGAACATCGGCTTCAGCTACGGCCAGGTTCAGACACGGCCTTAGCGCTGGGGTTGCTTAACGTAATTATTAATGAAGATCTCTATGACCATGAGTTTGTGGATAAATGGTGCTATGGGTTTGCGGAACTTAAAGAACGTGTCCAGGAATATCCTCCGGAAAAGGTAGAAGAAATAACCTGGGTTAAAAAAGAAAGAATTGTTGAAGTTGCCCGTATTCTTGCTACCGATAAACCTAACGCCATCCAATGGGGGCTGGCTATTGATGAAAATCCCAATGGCGTTCAACTTGGTCATGCGATCCTGTCAATCATCGCTATTACCGGTAATCTTGATGTGCCAGGTGGGATTACCCTTGGTCCACCGTCAACTCTTCTTGGTAAATGGCGGATAGAAACCAGAAGTGAACTTTCCGAAGACCTGTGGGCGAAACGTATCGGTGCAGCTGAGTGGCCGGCCCTGAGTACGGCGCTAGCGACAACGCATCCGGATGAAACGCTGGACACCTTAGAAACAGGCAAACCTTATAAACTCAGAATGGGTTGGTTTAACAGCAGTAACTTCATAACCGCTACCAACTCGGCGCAACCTGACCGGTGGTACCGGGCCCTTAAATCTTTAGAATTTAACGTCGTCCAAGATTGTTTCATGACTCCCACTGCGATGGCGTTTGCGGATATATTCCTACCGTTGCCGACTTTCGCCGAACATGACGGCGTAGTGCTTACTCATTTTGGCCGTAATGCGATCTTTGTTGGGGCCATGAACAAGGCGCTTGAAGTTGGTGAATGCAAGTCCGATATTGAAGTATGCATAGAATTGGGTAAACGTCTAAATCCTGAAGCTTGGCCATGGGATAATGTAGAAGACTTCTTTAGCGATCAGTTAAAACCGGAACTTGGTTTCGACTTTAATGGATTAAGAGAACGGGGCGTGTACCAACCTGGTTACACGTATCACAAACATGAAAAGGGATTACTAAGAGCTGACGGTGAGCCTGGTTTTAATACAGTAACCGGCAAAGTGGAACTAAGTTCGACCCTATTTGAATTATGGGGTGATGATCCTCTGCCGTATTATAAAGAACCACCATATAGCCCGATTAGCACACCGGAGCTTGCGAAAGAATATCCGCTCATACTTACGACTGGTGCGCGGAATGTTACCTCCTTCCATTCGGAACATCGGCAAATACCTAGCTTGCGGGCGATTACTCCAGATCCGATTATGGAAATTCATCCTGATACTGCCGCTAGTCTTGGTATTATCGAGGGTGATTGGGTATACATGGAAAATATGTTTGGTAAAGCTAAAGAAAAAGCTCATCTTACACCAGCCATTCATCCTAAGGTAGTCCACGCCTCGCACGGTTGGTGGTATCCGGAAAAACCAGCTGAAGAGCCAAGTCTGTATGGGGTATGGGAATCCAATATTAATACCCTTATACCACATAAACACATTGGCAAACTTGGGTTTGGCGCTCCGTTCAAGAGCATACTCTGCAAAGTTTATAAAGTAGAATAAAGAATGGAGGGAAAAGAAATGTCCTGCAATGGGTTATTGATTGACTATGAATATTGCACTGGTTGCCATAGTTGCGAAGTTGCCTGCCGAAATGAGAAAAAGATACCTCGTGATAAATGGGGGATAAAACTCACTGAGGTGGGACCGTGGCAGGTAAGCGGTGATAAATGGGAGTGGAACTATATTCCTGTTCCTACCGAACTGTGCGATTTATGCAAAGATCGGGTAGAAAATGGTGAAAAGCCATCCTGTGTCCATCACTGTCTCGGGCAGGCCATGGAATGTGGTCCGGTGGAAGAATTGGCAAAAAAAATGGTGGAGAAGGGCAAAAAAGTAGTTTTGTTTATTCCCTAAGTTATGTCGTAATAAAAGTAAACATATAAAAGAAAATTTGCGTACCCAAGGGGCGGGGGAAAATTGAAAACAAATCGTCCGCAGCCCCTTCTAATGGCTATGTGATATTACTATTAGAACAAATTAGTCGGTGCCTTGTTCGGGTGGCTATAGACTAGTTTAAGCGCTAGTAAAATGTTGCCGTGCGTATTAGTGGTATTGATTGCACCTTGCAGAGTGGGGCTGTAGGTTTGTCCAACTGTAAAAAAATATTCCCTTGACAAGTACTGGGGTTGTCATTTAGAATAATATCAAAGCTGAATATTCGAGGGGAGTAACCCTAGCAGCAGAGTCGTCAGTACGGGCTAAACACCCCGGTTCTGTTGGCAACCTTTGGTTGTTGGTGAGACCTTGCCTAAATCTATATGATTATGGGCAAGGTTTTTTTATATAGAAATGTTGCAAAACGAGAAATAGTGGAGGGTTTAGATGTCAGAAAGAATGAGTTTAGAAGATGTTTTGCGTGACTATGGAGTACCATTAATTCGATTAAACGTGACAGCATCGTCGGAGCAGACGGGAGAATTGCGCGAAAGGTTACTTGCGGTACGTAATTTAAGTCATGGCAAAGAACAAGGTTACCTAGAAGTGGCCTGTACGTTCTATATCGATGTGCATGATATTGACCGCTACTTGTCAGGTGAGTTGCCCAGTCTGGCCGAAATATATGCCTTTGCTGATGATGTAAAAGCGCATAAGGAGGAATAGTATGAGAAAAAAATTATTACTAATTGTTGTGTTCATATTTGCGTTAAATTCGGTATGTTTTGCGGCGGTTGGCGGTTCAAAAGTTAAAATGTCGTCGCCTTCGATTAAGTCGTCTACTACGCAAACGGCTCCGGCTAGCAGTGCTAACAGTTACAAGCCTTCTGCTCCGGCAAATAGCTATAGCGAAAAAGCGCCGGCAAGTGTACAAGCTGCAAAAACGACAACCAATACTCAATCGCAATCCGGTGGCTTTTTACGTAAAGCCGCGCTATTTGGCGGTGGCATGTTGTTGGGCGGATTACTTGGAAATATGTTAGGCTTCGGTGCAGGCGGTATGTTTGCCTCGATCATTGGAATGCTCGTCAATATTGCTATTGTTGTCGGTATTTTTATGGCAGGACGTTATTTATGGCGCAGTTATAAAGACCGGCAAGCGAAACGGCAGGAGCGAGACTACTATGATATAAATAATAGATAGTAGGCATTAGATAGATTAATCTTCCTGAATAAACTGCATAAACGATAAAATAAAACCCAGGATTTGAGTTTGCAAATCCTGGGTTTTATTGGTTATGTTACCTATCCAATAAGATATGCATATTGTATAGTAAAGGAATAGGAGGGCCTTATTATGAGACGAAAGTACGAGTATGTTCATCCGTGCACAAACTGTAGATTTAAGCATGGGTGTTGCGTACGTCAAGTAAATCACTTTATACTATTTCCCGAGCTATTAACTGAAGTTTCTCCCCAAGTATTATTTCCCGAGTTATATTTTCATCCCTAGAAGGAGCCTTAAGACGGGCTCTT
>Ga0316604_10001958_pt1 | contig 16838 bp, 17 predicted proteins | sample OWC_soil_day20_C_FD_207650 | JGI IMG/M metagenome (GOLD analysis project Ga0316604, IMG submission 207650) | Wetland soil microbial communities from Old Woman Creek delta, Ohio, United States - OWC_soil_day20_CT | ecosystem: Environmental > Terrestrial > Soil > Wetlands | place: USA: Ohio... | reverse complement strand
ATGCCGTAATGGCAGCCACGGCAATAATCGGTCCGACAGCAAAACCACCGTTCCCGCCTACAGAAAAAATACTCAAGGCCGTACCTCTTCTTGTTCCGGAAAGTTTATGGATCATACGCGCCGCTTCAGGATGAAAAATAGCACTGCCGATTCCACTCACCGTTACCACTGCAAAAATAGCCCAATAATTTTCAAAAAGTCCTGCCAACCCCATTGCTGCACCACCTAAAAAAATCCCCAGCGGCATCAGCCATGTTTTGGAACTACGATCTGCCAACCAGCCGAATGTAGGCTGTACAACGGAAGATAAAAAGCAGGATGCAAACATCAAACCCGCTACAGCTTGATAATCCATACCATACTGTAACATAAAAAACGGCAATATGGCCGGCAATGCCCCCATGCCAATATCACAGAAAAAATGACCTACTGCTATTACATACACATATTTTCGATTCAATTCCAGATCCTCCTATGTATCCTATTTATATTTCTTCATTTAGTTTTTTATCATACTTCTGATTTATATCGCTCAGAAACCGTAAGATAATAGCTTGCTCATATTCACTATACGTTAACAAAAGAGCTAATTTTTCTTGCCACGCATAATTATGACACTTTTTATGTTCGATATATACTTTCTGCCCTTGCTCCGTCAGGCAGAAATAAATCTCTTTATTATTATCTGGCTTTTGATAAGTGTCAATTAATTCTTTGTTTAGTAATTTTTTACTAATTTTACTTATGGCTCCTCGTGTCATACCCATTTCAGCAGCTACTTTCGTCACATTAGCATAGTCCATCGAGCCGATCTTATCAATGCAGTGTGCTTCCGCTAAATTAATCCCCGCAAAAATCTCTTCTCGATGATGCTCAAAAATAGTGGAACGTTCTTGTATTCGGGTAAGTGATCTGATAATTTTTATTGCATTGTCCACACCATTCCCCCCTTTGTTTCCGCGGAAACAATATTATTATAACACACTTTTGTTTCTGCGTAAACAAAAGTATGTTATAAATACGTAATCTTAGATGAAAAATGCTTCACGATGAATTACACAAAGTAATCCACTTTAGCCTCTGGAAAATACTCCTTTGCCTGTGCAGACATATATTCCTTTAATGTCGCTATTGTATTCTCTTGATAAAGATATTTGCCATAACCGAATTGGCCATATTTAAAGCGTCGCGCCTCCTCGTCCATAGGGAGAGTTGTTTGCGGAAACAGATCTAGTATCTGACTTTTTGCCCGCTTAGTAAAACGGTGACTAATAAATTCAAAGGTAATATCCCTACGCGCTGTCTGGGGCAACTGTCCATTTAAGAATTGGAACAGCCCGTCATATTCTTCCTCCCACCCCTCGAATTTAAAAATGGGAGCAATGATGAACCCCAGCGGGTAACCGGCATCAGCCACTTTGACCGCTGCTGCCACCCGTTCCGCCGCCGTCGGTGTCAAATGCTCGTATTTTCGTATCACAGTTGGGGCGTTAAGGCTAAAACGAAATCGAGTCCGGCCATTATGCCTAACAGCCAACAGGGAGTCAACATCCGTATACTTCGTGACAAACCGGAAACGTCCCAATGTTCGCTCGGCAAAAAATTCAATTGCTTGCCGCAACACTCCTGTCAGGTATTCTGTAGGAATAGGATCAGAAGTAGCCGCTCCTTCAAAAATGGTGACATCCGGCGCGCGTTCAGCTATATATTCGTCGGCCTGTTCTAATATTTGCTCATTGTTGACATATACACGCAAGTATGGCTTTTTACCCAGCGATGTGGCCAAATAACAGTATTCACACATCCCGGGACAACTAGTATTTAATGGAAGCTGGTAATGGGCCGATGGCTTGCATGCTGAAAATTGAGTGCCTCGGCGCACGCCTACAACAAGCGTACGTTTGGCTTCAATAAAAGCCTGCTGTTGGGTTTTCCCCGGAATGCCGGTAACACGGTTATGAGACCCTGTAAACTCAATGGGCACTGACAAATCCAACAACTTATCATAGATCTTTTTGCCAAGCCGAAATTCTAACGCCTGAGGCTCAAAATATGCTCGTTTAGGTACAAAGCGCATATACTTCACTCCTATAATATTTGAGCCTAGTATGTGTCATATCTCCTTGGAATATCTTGTGCAGACTCTGCTGGATAATCTTACAATAGGAAAAAGTAAATATTCATGTTATTATACTATGTAAACATGAACCATCATTTTAAGTATCAAACTAAGAGAGAGGAAAATATGAAATGAAACGATCTACTCGTAACGCTCTGTTAGGATTACTTGGAACATCTATCGGGTTATACATGTTGGCAATGCCACTCACAACGACGGCATATGCGTACACACCTTATGGCTATTACAATTCGGGTAGCACAAACATTAATGCCAATTCCAATACTAATAGTCAAGATCCCGTTAATGTAGTTAAAGCTTCATCAGTATCCCTCGGATTTAATGCGAGCACTGATAAATTTACTTTAGTAAGTAAAAGTACGACATTAGCCGTTATCAATGTAATTCATAACGGTACTAGCTACAATGTTAACCTTCGTAGCTATAATGGTTCATGGTCTATCACATCAGTAAAAGCAATTAAGAGTAGTAGTAATTCTTCTAATAATACTAATAGCGGCCCTACAACAGGTTCTAATAGTACCGGTTCCGCAACGACTGCTACGGGTAGTTCCTCAACAACCACTTCTAATAGCAACACTTCAACGACATCAACTGGCACAAGTTCTGGAAATGTGATTGCAACTGAACAACAAGCAGTTAATTTGTTAAATGCTGATCGCCGCGCCAATAGTCTTCCTGATTTACAAGTGGATTCTCGTTTGACTACACTTGCGAGAAACTATGCTCAGGACATGTTTAACCGTAACTATTTTTCCCACTACAGTCCGGAGGGACAATCTCCGTTTGACCGTATGAAGCTAGCTGGAATAACCTACAGCGCCGCTGGCGAAAATATCGGCATTAACCAGACTGTTCAGCAAGCAGAGGTAGCCTTTATGAATAGTTCAGGACACCGCGCCAACATCTTAAATTCATCTTATACCAAAATCGGAATCGGAGTCGCTTTCGATAAGAGTGGCAACGTTTATATAGTTCAGGATTTTATCAAGCCATAAATATACCGCATCCAAAGCTTTTCCATACCACCTATAGGGGCTAACCTAAAACTTTTAGGTTAGCCCCTGATTTTATAAAAGATATCTACCAGAAAACACACGACATCTTGAATTAATTTAAATGGAATACAAAGCTTTGGGATATATAGCAGCGAACGGCTCTTCCCCGGGCGTTTTTAGCCGGGGCAAAGGACCACTGATAAAAAGCCGTTAAAGCCGCCTGATCCAAAGCAGATGAACCAGAAGAAGCGGTGATACTAGCCCCTTCAATGCTGCCATCCGTACCGATAACAGCTCGGATGCTCACGGTGCCGCTTATGCCCTGTCGGCGCACTTCTTCCGGATAAGCCGGATTCGTACGGCTTATCACACGCAACGGTGTTGCCGGTTCCAAATTATCTCCCCCGTCTGAATCGCCGCCACCTTGGCCATTGCCTTTTATGCCATCGGCGTTTCCACTGCCCTGCCCCTTGCCGGTACCATTGCTTTTGCCGCTGTCGGAACCAGCATTAGAAGCTGATTCAGCCGCTTGCGATGGTTTCTCTTTCTGCGTGCTGTCAGATGGCGTTGGTTTTTTCTCCTCCAGCTGCGTTGTTGGCTGCTCTGGTTTTGGCAGGGCTATATTCGAAACAGGAACCGAGCTGTCACTGCTATTACTATCACTGCCAGCACTACCGCCGCTGCTACCGCTGACAGCTTCGTAGATGATATCTACCATCAATGGCGGTTTCTGCTGTTCTAAATAGTTAAAGAAACCACTGGTCGCCAATACAATGAACAAAACAAGATGCAAAAGAATCGAAAGGCCCCAGCCGATGCGTTCATTTTTATCTTGTTGCATTTAGTTTTTCACCTCAGCATCGACAGCCAAGCCAAAACGTGTGATGCCCGCAGCTTTGAGGCTATCGAGAAATGTTATGACCTTGCCATACGCTAGGCCTTTTTCGGCGCGGATAACCATGGAAAATCTTGGATTTTTAGTGTTTTCGGCCTTGGCCTGCAGCAGCAAGTTCTGTTCAGTAATAGACTTATCTTCAAGCCATAAAGTGCCATCTTCTTTTATTGTCACCAGAAATGTCGCATTGATCTGAGAATCCGCATGTTTTGCTGTTGGCATATTAATCGGTAGTGCTTTTAAATCAACCATATATAAGGTGCTTAACATAAAAAACACCAACAGGAAGAACATAATATCGATCATCGGAATAATCATGATTTCCGGTTTTTTGAAGGAGCGGCGGTCACGCAACCTCATTGGCCGCACCCCGTTCAACTTGATTTTCCAGTGAAGAAAAGCATTGTTCCATATCGGTTACGATATGATCGAGCCGTTGAATGAAGTAAGCATGTACAGCCATAGAAATAATGGCAACACAAAGCCCCGTAGCCGTCGCAATCAGGGCTTCTCCAATGCCGCCGGTAATTGCCATCGGCTGGCCGGCCTGTAGATTGAAAATGCTGAAGGCGGAAATCATGCCACTGATCGTACCTAAGAGACCCAGCAAAGGTGCCATAGTTACGATTACGCTCAAATAATATAAACGGCTGCGGAATTTTGCCAAAGCAACGCCAGACTGGACTTCAGCAAAGCCAGTAATGGCTTTGGCACCTTTGCCCGCCTTCTGCATGGCGACTTCGAGAATACCAGCGAGATCACCTGATGTTGCCGCCGCCAATTGCTTGGCATCCTGCCAGCGGTCATTACTGAGGGCATTGCAATAGTCTTCGGCAAATTTGCGACCGGAATCAGCCCGGCAAAAATAAAGGAATCTCTCAATGGCGATAGCTACAACGAAAATCGAACACAGCACAAGAATGTACATGACGAAACCACCCTTTTGAAAATAAGCGGCTCCCTGAAGAATTAAGTCCATAAATAATTTCCTCCAATTAATTATGTAATTATGATAAAAATCTGAATATCCTGATTAAGCCCCTCGCCCCAGATCAAATTTACCTTAACCCGACACAGGGCTTTTATTCACACTAAAAGTCTTGATTCTGCTCCTTTAATGGTACACAGATTACAGCTTCCGTACCATTTTCCAGTTCCGGCCTTACAATCTGAACATTAACATGGTATGTATTTTTTATGTAGGTCGGATTGATTACTTCATCCGGTCTTCCGATTTGAAACCGGCCCCCACTGCTGATCGCAGCTACTTTTGAACTATACTGCAGGGCATGATTCGGTGAATGCGTTGTCATAATTACGCCCAGCCCTGCTTTTTGAATCATCGTATGAATGTAGTCGAGCACGCGAATCTGATTCCCATAATCAAGATTTGATGTAGGTTCATCCATAATCAAAAAATCCGGTTTTTGCGCCAATGCTCTGGCAATCAATACAAGCTGACGTTCGCCACCGCTGATTTCGGTATAAATACGATCCTTTAAATACCCAATGAATAAAGATTCCAGAACCGCGGCGGCAATCTCAAGATCGGCCTTGCTTGGTGATCCCCAAAGACCAAGATGAGCCGCCCGCCCCATAGCGACAACATCGAGGACCTTAAATTCAAAAACAGATGAATGGGCTTGCGGCACATAACCAACTCTTTTGGCAAATTCCTGGCACGACCATTTGGCTATGTCCTCGCCATCAAGCAGGATCCGTCCCGACTGTAATTTCAACAACCACAAAATCGTCTTAAATAAGGTCGTCTTCCCTACGCCATTCGGCCCCAACAGGCAGAAAAGCTCGCCTGATTTTACAGTAAATGATATATCTTCCAAAATTGTTACTTTACCGTAACCACAATTCACGTGATCAAGTTGAAGCTCCATATTCTTTTATTCCTTTCTGCAACCTGGCTCAACCTTTATGGGTTTTATACAACAAATAAATAAAAAATGGTGCGCCGATGATCGAAGTCAATATCCCGAGGGGAACTTCTATCGAAAATAACGTTCGCGCAAAATCATCCACCAGCAACAGAAAAATAGCCCCCATAACAACCGATACCGGCAATAAGATTTTATTATTCGGTCCAACAATCATCCTCGACAGATGTGGTACCACCAGACCAACCATGCTGATAGTACCGCTTATAGAAACTGCGGCTGAAGTAATAAGTGTTGCCGCTAAAATAACGAAAAAACGCAGTCTAATAACATTCACACCTAATGCTTTGGCTTCTTCATCACCAAACGATATGACATTCAGGTTCCAGCGCAGTGCCAGGAGCAGCATAAGTCCCAATAAAATAGGAATTGCTGTAATGTATACGGCTTCACCACTGGCCGAAGCCAAACTGCCAAGCAGCCAATAGGTAATTGCCGGCAAAGTGTTTTCGGGATCGGCCACAAATTTCGTCAAGGATACAAACGAAGCAAAGAGCATCCCGATGATAATCCCCGCTAAAATCATCATTAAAACCCTATCGCCACGTTTGCCTACCCACGTCGCAATGCCGTAAGTCAGCAATACGGCAATAAGTCCAAATACATAAGCAGAAAGCTGGATACCAAGTGCTGACCATGACAAAAGGATGGCTATAGCAGCACCAAAACTTGCTCCCGCCGTCACGCCTAAAATGTCAGGCGAAACCATTGGATTGCGAAACATCCCTTGATAGGCTGCACCAGCTGCAGATAACGCCGCGCCGACAAGCATAGCGGCAATAATTCGCGGCAAGCGGATCTTAAACAGGATAATCTCTGTATTTGGTGTCCAAAACGGCGTGATATGCATAATTTTTGCGGCTAATATTCCCAAGGCCGTATCTGGAGCGATAGGATAGCGCCCCACCATAAAAGATATAAAAAAAACGGTCAATAAAGCGATCAATAAGCTGATCAATTTCACTGTATCCTCAGAACATCCGATCCATTTCATCACTTTACTCCCCACTTATTTATATTCTAAAATAAAGTCCCATGAAAATTCAGGCAAATAACTCCACGGGCTTTACATTTGCAAAAAACCTGGCAATAAGCTCCTATTATTCCGGATTTTTCCCAGAAATAATGCGATTCGCCTCAGCTTCCGAAAGATCATAATTCATAAATGTTTTATAAAAATACCGTGTTTCCTTGACAATATCTATATCCTGAAATTGCTCAGGGTACAATGTTTTAGCCGCCCATTGAATTTGCAGTGCCTCTTCCGCCCCATAGCGATCCCACAAAAAGGCCCCGTCAGGATTCGCATAAACTTTTTTATTTTGAACCGCCTTGATGCCCTGCCAAGTAGGATTATCCATAATCATATGTATATTGCGCGTACCATTCGGCTCAATAGGCAAAGCATTGCTGCTCACGATAATAACATCCGGGTTCCAAGCTATAACTTGTTCCATTGTTACTGGTTTCATATTGCCTTTAACATCAACCGCGACATTCGTTCCTCCGGCAACTTCAATCCAATTGTCAATGATTGTATTTGTTCCATCGATGACCAATGGATTCCAAGAATTGATATGCAAGATTTTAGGACGTTGTTCCTTGGGAATCGGATCAGTAACAGCCTTGATTTTAGCCATTTTTTCATCTAAATAAGCAATATAAGCATCAGCTTTCGCCTTGGCCTCAGGGCCCAAAATCGTACCGGTTGTCTGGAAGCAATCCTTGAGTCCGGCAAAATCAGTAAAAAACAATTGCACAACCGGTATCCCTGTATCTTTCAATTTTGTAGCAATTACATTGTTTGTCGAGATAAATATAATGTCCGGTTTTGTCTTCATAAGTTCCTCGATATTCACGTCTTTGGGTGTGAACACAATTTGCGCGTCATTCATCGCCGGATTCACAGTATAAAGCCACGGCCTGGCACCTTTTATATCTACAGTAGCTTTTATTTTATCACCCGCCCCAAGCATCGTCAGTACTTCATTATGGGCCGGCCAGGCATCCGCAATACTTTCAATCTTGGCGGGAATCTCAATCTTGGCTTTGGCAGAATCGGTTATAACAACCGTTTCTTGCTTTGTTGCTGGCTGTTCACTGCCACAACCGGCTAAAGCCAAAATCAATAACAGCAATGTTGCAAAAATAAAACCATTTCTATATACACTTTTATATGCCATAACGCTACATCCTTTCTGCTGTTGTTAAATAATTCAATGAGCTATGAATTCGGAATTTATTAAATCAAATTACATAATCGTCTAATTCATATTGATGTTACTCAGCCCAACCATACATAATTATGGTTGGGCTGAGCAGCTTTACTCATTTTATATTTATATTTTACAATGTCAACACAGAATTAGAATTCCCTGCTGAGCTGAACACCGTAGGTGGCTCCGGTATCATACACGTACATGCCTGTAGCATAGCGCCGGTCAGTGATATTGTTGCCGAACAGGGTAAGGGTGGTATTTGCATTCAATTCCTTGTTGATGTTGATATCGATGGTAGTGACTCTATCCATATTAAAGTCTGTGCCGCTACCTGCATTTACGCCACTGCTTGTACCTCGATACTGGCTGTTATGATGCAGCATCAGATTAGCAGACATGTCCTTATTTTTATAATTTAGCGCTATATTATAAAGGTTATGCGGCGTGCGGCTATTATCCAAGGCATCACTTGAAGTAAAATAAGCATAGCTCGCTTTATAACCAAAGTGATCGGTTAAATTGCCATGTAAGCCCAATTCAAAACCTCTCCGCTGCAAATCTCTGGCAGTATAGCTGTAAACCGGGTAGCTATACGATGTATCCCAAGACTCATAATATTTGTTGCCTGTAGCAACCCGGGCATTATCAATGTCATAATAAAAGGCTGTTAACGAGGCATTTAGCGCTTTACTGTAATTCGCTTCCACTCCCGTTTCACATTTTATACGCCTTTCATCGCCCAGTTTTTCATTATTATCCACGAGGGCAAAGTCGTTATCTGCCTGTTGCGAATAGCCCAGACGCGCCGTTGCTTTATAGACCTTGCTAAGCTGATAAGCCGCGCCGACCGATGTGCTGACCGAATTTCCTTCCCACATGTCTCCAAAAAGCCGATCATACGCTATTGAGGTTGAGCCAGCTAAATATTTACCAATTCCTGCTGTAATATGTTTTTTATCAAGCCGGGCAGAGACATCAAGTGTTACTTTATCCGTAGCTTTTCTTTCCCCATACAGATAAAAGCCGTACAGTTCTTCCTCACGTGGACCGCCGCCGTATGAGCCCAGCCCGGTCGGTGAGTCAAACCACATAAGCTGTGTACCGAATTTCAGTTTATCCCGGCCATAATCCAGCGTATGCCCCAGATTCACTTGCCGCAAATAGTCCCGTTCATAAAAACCGCCAGCCTTCTTTGTAACCGGGTCTCCATTGAGTGCCCATCTATATGAATTTACACTACTCCAGCCGAAACTAAAGTCAGTTGTATGATGCTCATCCCATTTTTTCGCCGCATTCATCGCCAATACTGTCGTCTTGATCGGCAAAAATCCACCAAGGGCCAATTTATTTGCAGAAGTTATATTGAGAGCATAGGAATCTGCTACCGAGTTAAAATAAGCTTTATTGTGGACATCGCCTTCATTGTACAGCAGTGTCAGATTGGCAACCCAGTCCTTGCCTTTATCCCCGATTTTAAATAAATATGTATTCAGATTTTGGCTATTGTTCCAGCCATCCATGCCGTCGGTCTTGTCTTTCGCGTAGCCCAACGTATAATAACCTGTGTCACCGATCTTGTCACCACGCACATAGCTTGCTTTTTCTGCATTGAAAGTTCCGTAGCTCACTTTGGCCTTGTCAACCGACTTGGTAGGCGTCATGGTCGTAATGATAATATAACCTTGAGCAGGAGCACCGGACTTAACGTTAGTTTGCGCGAAGGAGGCTACTGGCCCCATCGTCAAGATTGATGCATCGCGGCAAAAAGTAATCGATTCGATCATGTCAACCGGCAGATTCATGAGCATACGCGAGGCTTGCGTTTCTGGCAGCCAGACGCCATCAATAATATAACCAATTTCATCACCGCCGCGCGTCTCGACTTTGCAATAGCCTTTAGCACCATAGCGCATGACATTGAGTCCCATTCCGTTTTGAATGAGTTCCAATATATCTTTAGGATGCATTTTTTCAATGTCTTCCTGGGTAAAGGTTTCTGTCGCTATCTTACTGCTTTCTGGAACAGCTAAACGAGCATCTACCGGATCGGCCATTGTATTTGCTGCTTCTTTGGCAGGTGTTGCAATTTTTTTGCCTGTTACCAGAACATCGCTAAGTACAGTAGTATTTTCTTTATCGCTTTCTTGGGCCTGTACCGGCAACACTGTGCCGCCACAGACTATGGAAGATACCATCAATGCTGTCAATAACTTGTTGTGTTTCATAAAATATAAACGCCTCCCCAACATAAATGCGTGTTAACTTGAATCCCCTATTAACTGGGTCGATTCATCGCCAATGATTTGTCTTACTTCGTGATCAGCCAATTCATAATGGTAAAATTCTTTAAAAAACCATTTAACTTCAGGCCCTAAATCATCTTTAAAATTCTCCGGATGAAAAACCTTAGCCGCCCACTGTATTTGTAGCGCTTCCTCCGCGCCATAACGATCCCAGGAAAATACCCCTCGGGGATTGACGTACACTCGCTTAGTCTTTACGGCAGCGATCTGTCGCCATAGATCATCTTGCTCCAACTCCATGATAATTTGCCGGCCAACTAAAGCCTCCCGGGCAATAACAATTACCTCAGGATTCCAGCTGCTGACCTGTTCCAGCGTTACCGCCTGTAAGTTGCCGGTTACGGCAGCGACATTTACACCGCCGGCCATATTGATCCAGTCATCGATAATTGTACCGGCACCATCAATGAGCAGGGGATTAAGTTTGGCAATATGTAATACCCGTGGTTTTTGCTGCAGCGGTATTTGGGCGGTAATTCCGGTTATTTGGGCCTGTTTATCGTCCAGATACCGAATATATTTATCCGCTTGCGCTATCGCCGACCCGCCCAGCACGGCTGCTGTAAGTCTGACACAGTCTTTCAAGCTGTTAAAATCGGTGACTGACAATTGGACTACCGGAATATCAGCTTTTCTGATGGCCTCCACGTCTTTATCACTATTTGAGACAAAAACCACATCCGGTTCACATTTAATCAACCCTTCCACATTAGTACTGGCGGAGCTGAATATTAGCGCCGCCTTATTAATGTCCGGGTTGATTTTTTGCAGCCACGGTTTTTGGGTTGTCTCCATAGTTGTCGCCACAATTTTGTCACCGCCGCCCAATAAGCAGACAATGTCCTGATGAGCTGCCCAGGCATCGGCAATGCGGGAAATTTTATTGTTCAAATTTACCGACACACCGAACATATCTGTTACCAACATTGCCTGTTTTACCGCTGGTATTGTTGGAACATCCGCACTACAACCGCTCAACAACATTAACAAGGTTAGCGTCATTATAAAAATGTGGTTATTTTTTGATCGGCCCCAATAAGAATTATTGATTATTTCAAAATCGTTTTGCGCCCAGTTTCTTATTTTTGAAATTTCTCCTGGTGAAACACCAGCCGATTCCAGAAACAACTGGTGCTGCTCTGGCGACATCAGCTCAAATTCCCGGTGCCACTGCCATTGATCATAAAGACTAAATCCTGCAGCACTAAAGATTCCATCCCAGGCATCATTAGCAACTAGTGCTTTTCGCTCTTGCACCTGAAAGTCCAGCAATAACCGGACAATCCCTTTTTGTTGCTCACGCAATGCCTCGATAGATTTGTTTAGCTCGTGGATTCTCTTCTCCAAAAGAAACACTGTTATACTTTGAGAACCGGATAGTAGTTCCTTGATATTATCCAAGGACATTCCAGCTTCGCGATAGCTGCAAATTCTTTCGAGCAGCTGGCAGTCGGACTCGGAATAAAGCCGATACCCAGATGACGTTCGCTCTGAACTCTTCAAAAGTTCGATGGAGTCATAGTATAGAAGTGCTGTGCGAGAAAGGTGAAACTTCTTTGCTATCTGTCCGATGGTATACATCAACAATCACCTTGCCGTATTTTCCCAGTCTGAAGAAAATAATTCAAAGATCGTTGCATCCAAATCATAGCTTTGGGGGATTGATCATCTTCATATAGCGCAGCCTGCCCGGTCATTATCCGGTAGTCCTCCCCTTCTGGCAAAACATTAGTCTTAACAGTGCAGCCCCGTCTGGAAACACCCGCTCCGGAATAAATCACCTCGTAATTCCACCCGTCAATCCAACCCAATCCTCTTTCGAAACAAAGAAGGGGAACCATAACATTCGTTTTAGTAACCAGTCTCATACTAAGTTTGTTGTTAACAATCCTCTTTCCCACAAACATGCTCATCTTCCTACTCCTAACGCTACCAGTTCTCATCATAAACTATAAAGCAATAGACAGGTCAATAACTTAAACAAATATTAACTAACTCATTAAACAAATTAATCGACTACTATTCGTTTTTTATTTGTAATAATAGCATAAGCCCTTTATTTTCGTCAATTTTTCGCTAATTTATATTTGTTTAATGCAACTATTTGATACATAAATGAAGACAGCTGAACAGTACAAAACTGAATCGGCTTTACCAAGAAAAGTTCTGGTACAAAAATCTCACCAATCCAAAGGTTCCCTGCCATTCACCAAAATATCAAGCCGCTATACCCATAATTATATTCCATTGTAAGTATGGGGTAATGTGCGCAATAGCAGATGAAGAGGTAGGAATACGGCTATGGGACATCGTATCGGCTATATAAACTTTTTATTGAATATTACGCCTGACTGTGACCGTGCGGCATGGAGCGATGCGCCGATTGTTCCCGATATTGGGTTTCTATCATCTACTGACCCTGTAGCTATTGATCAGGCAAGCTATGACCTAGTCAATAAGCAACCTGGCTTCTCTCATTCTTTGCTTTCTTCCAACCTTGAAGTCGGGGCAGATAAGTTTCATGGTTGCGTCCTCACATAGACGGTGCTATCAAACTGCGCTATGGAGAGGAAATTGACATGGGTAGCCGTGATTATGAATTAATTTCCCTGTAATAATGGTAAAAACCACGTCTTACACTTCGTATAAATGTAAGACGTGGTTTTTTATATTGTTTATTCTGCCCCTTTTACATTTTTGTGAAAGTTAAAATTATGATTGAAATGGCGAAAGAATACACTTTTCACACGCATGGAAACTAATAATAGGTACATACCGTTCGGTATATGGCGGTTCAATAATTTGAATTCAGGCGAACGGAAAAAACGAGATCAGGGCAGCTCCCTAATCTCGTTTTAACTTTTACACCATTCCATCATTTTGCTTTAGAATGCTAACGGCTTCCTCTGTACGCTCCTCGGGAACAAACGCAACAACCGAAAAAGCGTGACCAGCCAACATACCATGGCCTTCCGCGCTCAAACCGCTAACAGAAGGATCTGAACCCATTAATATTCGTGCTGAAGCGTTATTCTCGGCTGAGTTATTACTGGAAAATAACGTCAATCCTGTCAAAGTTTGCGCGTTTGAAATTGGGTCATTACGCTCGTCATCATTGGTTACGCCGAACCGACTAGTTCTTTTAAGTGTAGCATCTGTCATACCAACGACTGATAAAGCTTTAATAGCTGATTCCGCCTTTGTGCTGGAGGGAAAATAAGAGATAATCGTTCGTTCTTTTGACATAGAAATCACCTCCTTTACTGGCACGCCGCTCCCTTGACGGCCTGATTTGGTGCTAGTAAATGATTCACACTACTACTCACCGAGAGAATTAAAAGCCAAAAAAATGTCTCGTTTTGACATCCCTTTTGGCCTTAATGGCTAATATATTTTAAGACGTTAGTGGGTGGGATTGCCTGGATCAGGGTCTTGTTTCCGCCTTCTTGTTCTGGGTTAGTTTCACCAGAATGTGCGTTGGTTATACAATGACTGCTTAGCCCTTAGAGAATAGTGGGTGTTCTCGATGAGTTCTCTAGCCCTGTATCTACCAGAACCCACCCGTTCCCATGATTTCCAACTATACATGCATTGACAATGGTGAACTCAAGCACTAGAGTGTCCGGAGTTACCTCTTGAGATGATGTAGTAATTGCAGACAACCATTTCACTATTTTATTACCCATTATTCTTACTCCTTTTGTTAATAACCTGGGAACACTCTCACCACTTACACCTGATCATATGCACCGCGAAGAGTGCTATTACCTTACCAAGCTTGCCCAAGTTGGGGTAGTCAATAATTCCAAAGGTTCCAGATAATCATGGGGTGCACCGGGACCTCCGTGCAGCACCAATAAAGGAGTAGTAGGCTGAGCGCAGCCTAAACTACGATACCAAACTTTTCCTCCGGGAACTGCAAGGAAACCCTCCAAATTTTTTGTAAACTCCATCGCGAAACCCTCCTTATAATATAATTAATATTCTGTTGTTTCTGTAAGTCTTATGTTATATTCTTTCAGAATGGTTATTGACTTCTTAAAGCCTGCCAATTCATCAGGGGTTAACCGGATTTTGACGATTTCCCTGACACCCTGCCTGTTAAGCACAACCGGAACTCCGGCGAAAACTTCATGTTCGCCAAATTCACCATTTAGCAGTGTGGAAACTGGAATAATTGTGTTTTCATCATGAAATATTATCTTAACAATTTCTGCGACAGTCATGGCAATGGCAAAATTTGTTGTCTTTTTGATACGTCCAGCTTTAAATGCGGCTTCCTTAACTTCATCCAGGAACTGTTCTAAGTCTACTTCGTCGAAGCGCGCTTTGTTATCCGCGAGTATATCGGCAAAACGTTCACCGCCTGCATAAATATTACTCCAAGGAATACATTGGGAGTCTCCGTGTTCTCCGATAGTATATGCCTGTACACTTTTGGGATCAATTTGGATAAACTCCCCGATCATCCCCTTAAGGCGGGCTGAGTCAAGTGCTGTTCCGGTTCCGATTACTTGATTACGAGGCAAATTAGAAAGCTTATAAACCAAATAAGCCATAACATCTACGGGGTTAGTAACAACAATAAACAGCCCACCGAACCCACTATCCATTATTGGCGGAACAATAGATTTTATGATTTTTGCTGCGCTGTCCATCATATCCAATCTTCTTTGCCCTTCAATATATGGCACCGCCGCAGTAATGATCACAATGTCTGCATCCCCACATTCCTCATATGCCCCGGCAGATATTTTTACATTTCTCTTTAGGTAGGCAACGCCATGATGTATATCCAGCGCCTCAGTATAAGCCTTATCCTGGTTGATATCCATCAATACGATTTCGTCACACAATCCTTGAACACATAAATTAAAAGCAATTGTAGTCCCTACGGCACCTGCCCCGACAATAACCACTTTATTCTTTTTATTTTTTATCACGATACCACCCACCTTCTACCAAATACGCTAAAACTGCCCTAATAATAAGATACTTATTTTTTTATTGCATTATTAGCTAACTGCAATAACTGAACTTCTCGCTGCTGAATAGTCTTTTTCAGCTTTGATTACTATTTTTGTAAACATTATATGCCCGACAATTTTATCATCAACTACTGCTACAAGAGATAACTCTGGAACAAAAGCTGTACTATTCCCAAATATTACCGCTAAATTCTGTTCATCATGGGTTGTATGTGCTGCAACGTCCTTTCGGGAGCCCTACTTCTCTATCACCGTGGAACCGCCTACTATTTATGATCACCGGCATGCCCTACGGAGGGTCGCTGAGCTTGCCGATGAAGATAGCCCTTGCCCAGGGAGCTGCTCTAGCCGGGACTTGCACTAATACTGGGAATCGGCGATAACGGCTGAAGAACGAGGCGCTGGGAAATTTCTTATCGGTCAGTATAACCGCGGCGGTTGGCTTTCTTCGCGCGAGCAACTCCAGCAGCTCGATGCGATAGAAGTACAACTTGGGCAAGGCGCATGGGGTGGCGCCGTGGAAGATCAGGTTGGCATCAGAAGGATGAACATTTATTAGAAAGTTGGCATCTTCAACCAGGTCAAGGTGCGACAATCTATTCAAGAATGCCCAAATGTAATTCCCCGCAAGATTGCGTTAGTCTACTAAACGGATTTGAAGTCCCAATATGATGTACCTGTTGGAGTCAAAATAGTGGGCACTGAGGAGCTAGCTGTCATAACCAAAACCCAAGCTGACTTTATTGTTATTGACGGGGCCGAAGGAGGCTACCTCCGCTTCTCCTCCGCCCACACTGCAGGATAACGTAGGACTGCCCACACTGTATGCCTTAGTACGAACAGTTAACTGGCTGCAAAAACACAACCTCCGCTATCGTTTCAGTATAATCATAGCGGGTGACATGTCGTCTACCCCAGGTCATTTTGTAAAGGCGCTAGCTCTAGGGGCCGATGCAGTATATATCGCCTCAATAGCAGTCATAGCAGCTCTACAAACCCAAAGGGCAGCGTTGCTGCCTAATATCCCCCCTCGCAACTCGCTTTCTATGTTGGAAAGCAAAAAGAGCAGTTGAATGTAGCAACCCATTTATATAACTTTTTAACCTCCTGCACCGAAGAAATGAAGCTGGTTGTTCAGGCTCTTGGCAAAAACTCCACCAAAGACCTTAGTCACAACGACTTGGTCGCGATAGACCAAGATTTGGCCGATACGCTCGAGCTGCGTTTTGCCGGAGACCCGCGGAGTCAGCAACCTGACACATTTAACTGGACTACCAGCTCAACAGAAAACTCCACCTATCAAATGCAGTAGATTGGAGTGTTACAATCTACATCCAAAAATAACA
>Ga0316604_10001956_pt1 | contig 16861 bp, 13 predicted proteins | sample OWC_soil_day20_C_FD_207650 | JGI IMG/M metagenome (GOLD analysis project Ga0316604, IMG submission 207650) | Wetland soil microbial communities from Old Woman Creek delta, Ohio, United States - OWC_soil_day20_CT | ecosystem: Environmental > Terrestrial > Soil > Wetlands | place: USA: Ohio... | reverse complement strand
GGCCAAGAAACTTGAGGTCGGCGTCGTTGAGCGCCTGCACACCGAGCGACAGGCGGTTGACGCCGGCCGCCCGATACCCGCGGAAGCGTTCGGCCTCCACCGATGACGGGTTGGCCTCCAGCGTGATCTCGGCCTCGGCCGACATCTGCCAATGATGACCGATCAGGTCGAGAAGACGGCCGACGCTTTCCGGCTTCATCAGCGACGGCGTGCCGCCGCCGAGGAACACCGAGGTTACCGTACGGCCGGGGGTAAGGCGGGCATGGGCGGCGATCTCCCGCTCCATGGCGGCGAGATAGCCGGCCTCGTCGATGCCCTTCGGCCGGACGTGGCTGTTGAAGTCACAATAGGGACACTTGCGGGCGCAGAAGGGCCAATGGATATAAACACCAAAGCCGATGTCCGGCGTGCCCTGGGCCGCCGCTTCCACCCCCGAAAGAAGATCCCGCTCGCTCATCGGTTCACCCACGCGGTCCGAAGCCGACGGGGAACGCGCCTTCGACGAGCAGCTTCAGCGACCGCGAGCGGTGCGACAGCGGCCCCGGCGCGTCCCAGATCGAGCCGTGCTTTTCCGCTTCGGTCATCTCGCCGAAGGTCTTGCTCTCGCCGTCCGGCATGAAGACGGGGTCATAGCCGTGGCCGAAATCGGCCGAGCGTGGCGGCCAGACCAGCGTGCCATCGCGCGTGCCGAGATATTCCTGGGTATGTCCGTCCGGCCAGGCGAGGCACAGCAGCGACACGAAGGTCGCTCGCCGCCTGTCCGGCGTCGCGGCGCCGGCCTTGTAGAGTTCTTCCTCGACAAGGCGCATGGCCATCGACCAGTCACGGTTCGGCCCGGCCCAGTCGGCGGTATGAACGCCGGGCCGGCCATCCAGGGCTTCGACGCAGAGGCCCGAATCGTCGGCAAGCGCCACCTCGCCGGCAGCGCGGGCGGCTGCCAGCGCCTTGATGCGGGCATTGTCGACGAAAGTCTCGCCGTCCTCGACCGGCACCGGCAGGCCGAGATCGCCGGCCGAGACGAGGTCGATCGAAAGGCCGCCCAGCAGGAAGTAGAACTCCCGGAGCTTGCCATTGTTGTGGGTGGCAACCACGAGGCGTTTGCCGTCGATACGGCGCTGGTCGGTCATATCAAGCCCTTTCAGGACGCGATGGTCGCTTTCTGCAGGTCGATCAGCTTGGCGATGCCGCCCTTGGCCAGCGCGAGCAACTGATGCAGTTCGTCTTCGGAGAACGGGGCGCCCTCGGCGGTGCCCTGGATCTCGACGAGGCCGCCGGAGCCGGTGATCACGAAGTTGGCGTCGGTCTCGGCCGCGGAGTCCTCGATATAGTCGAGGTCGAGCACCGGCACGCCATCGGAGATGCCGCAGGAGATGGCGGCGACGTGGTCGCGCAGCACCTTGGCCTGGGCTGGCACCAAATTGCGTCGGCGCATCCACTCGATGGCGTCATAGAGCGCCACGTAGGCACCGGTGATCGAGGCGGTGCGGGTGCCGCCGTCAGCCTGGATGACGTCGCAGTCGATGATGATCTGCCGCTCGCCGAGGGCGATCAGGTCGACGACGGCGCGCAAGCTGCGGCCGATCAGCCGCTGGATCTCCTGGGTGCGGCCCGACTGCTTGCCGGCTGCCGCCTCGCGTTTCATGCGCTCGCCGGTGGCACGCGGCAGCATGCCGTATTCGGCGGTCACCCAGCCCTTGCCGCCACCCCGCAGCCATGGCGGCACCTTTTCGTCGACCGAGGCGGTGACGAGTACGTGCGTATCGCCAAACTTCACAAGGCAGGAGCCTTCGGCGTGGCGCGACACGCCGCGCTCAAGGCTGACGGGACGCAACTCGTCGGGGGCGCGGCGGGACGGGCGCATGCTGTTCTCCGTAGATGTCGGCCGCGGAGCGATGGGCTCCGCGAGGTTGCGCCCTTGTAGCCCTGTCGGGGAAGTCCCGTAAAGGGCGGCGATCGATGAACAGGCGGGAAAGCGGCGCTTCATTCCGATCGGCGGCCGTGTATAAGAGCCAAAGATCCCTTCCTGTCCGGACGCCCCGCATTGGCCAAGCCGCCCTTCTCCCCGAAACCGCCCTTCCGCACCGGCCGCGCCCACAAGCCTGAGGTGGCTGGGGAAACGGCAAAGCAAACGGTGCGGCCCGAAGTGCGCGGCCCTGCCCGCCCATCCGCCGCCGCCGCCCTCAAGCGGCCGATGCCGGCCGTGCTCGGTCCGCGCCTTGCCTCGGAAGAGGTGGCCGCGCTGGTTATTACTGATGGCTGGGACGATTATCGCCTGCTCGACATGGGCGAGGGCGAGAAGCTCGAGCGCTATGGCGACCTGACGGTGGTGCGGCCGGAGCCGCAGGCCATGGGGCCGCGTCGGCTTGCACCGTCGGTCTGGGCGTCCGCCGGTGCCGCCTTTACCGGCGACGTCGAGGAGGATGGCCCTGGACGCTGGCGGACCGGGCCGGGCATCGGGACCGCCTGGGAGATGCGGGTGATGGGCCTTCCCGTTGTCTGCCAGTTGACCGCCTTCCGCCACGTCGGCATCTTTGCCGAGCAGATCGCCCACTGGAGCTGGATGGTCGAGCGGTTGAAAGCCCATCGCGGGCCGGAGCGGCCGAAGCTGCTCAATCTGTTCGGTTATACCGGCATTGCCTCGCTGATCGCCGCCGAGGCCGGCGCCGAGGTGACGCACGTCGACGCCTCGAAAAAGTCGGTGGCCTGGGGACGCGAGAACCAGGCGCTGGCCGGTCTCGACGCCGCGCCGATCCGCTGGATCGTCGACGATGCCGTCAAGTTCGCCGAGCGCGAGGTGCGGCGAGGCAAGCACTACGACGGTATTCTGCTGGATCCGCCACGCTTTGGCCGCGGGCCGGACGGCGAGGTGTGGTCGCTCGAAGCCGACCTGCCGCACCTTCTCGATCTGACGCGGCAAATACTGGCGCCCGGGCCGGCCTTCGCGGTGCTGACCGCCTACGCCATCCGCGCCTCATTCCTGTCCATCCACGAGATCACCGCCGACCTCCTCGGCCACCGGCCGGGTGTGCTGTCGTCGGGCGAGCTCGCCGTCCGCGAAACCGGCGACCCCACGCGGCCGGGCCGGCTGCTCGCCACATCGATGTTCTCACGATTTCTCGGAGCCTGAGCCATGACCAACAGGGACAAGGCACCCGGCGCTGTCCGGCAGATCACCTCGCTCACCAACCCGATCGTCAAGGATATCCGGGCGCTCGCCATGAAGAAGGCGCGCGAGGAAACGGGGCGCTTCCTGGGCGAGGGACTGAAGCTGGTCACCGACGCATTGGAGGAGAATTGGCCGATCGCCGCTATCGCCTACGCGCCAGCGGTGCGCGACCAGCCGCATGTTGCCAAGGCCGCCGCCGCCGTGCGCGCGCGCGGCGGCGACGTGCTGGAGATGGGCGAGGCGGTGCTGGCCAAGATCACCCATCGCGACAATCCGCAGATGGTAGTCGGTGTGTTCGGTCAGCGACTGAAGTCGCTCGCCGACGTCAAGGTGGGCGAGGGCGAGGTCTGGGTGGCGCTGGAACAGGTGCGCGACCCCGGCAATCTCGGCACCATTATCCGCACCGTGGATTCGGTGGGTGCCAAGGGTGTCGTTCTGGTCGGCGAAACCTGCGACCCGTTCTCCTTCGAGGCGGTGCGCGCCACCATGGGCTCGCTGTTCCACGTGCCGCTGGTCAAGACCGGTCGCGATGCCTTTGTCGCCTGGGCGAGAACGACCGGCATCCGCCTCGTTGGTACCCATCTCAAGGCGACGCATGACTATCGCCAGGTCGAAAGCCAGGCGCCAACGATGCTGGTGATGGGCAACGAGCAGGCCGGCATGACCGAGGAGATGACGGCGGCCTGCGACGTGCGCGTCAAGATCCCGATGGCCGGTCGTGCCGACAGCCTCAATCTGGCGGTGGCGACCGGCGTCATGCTCTACGAACTGAGGCGCGGCCAGCTGAACTAAGCCAGTTCCTTGTAATAATAGAGCGTGCCGGTCAGGCCGCCGTGCGGCTTCAACGCATAGTTCGGCACCTCACCGGCGAGGCGGAAGCCGCAGCGCTCGTAAAGTGGTCCGGCGCCGCCGTCGCTCGCCGTGTCGAGCACGATCAACGTCCGTCCTCTGGCGCGGGCGATTCCTTCGGCCTCGTTGATCAGTGCCGTGGCAACGCCACGGCCGCGCTGGCTTGGCTGTGTCATCATCTTGGCGAACTCGGCCCGATGCGGCTGGTTGGGTGGGCAGTCAAGCAGCAGCGTCAGCGTACCAATGAGCGCATCGCCGTCGAAAGCGCCGAGTACCATGCGCCGGCCCTCGGCGGCGGCGGTAAGCGCCCCCTGCCAGAAGGCGCGTGCGTCGTCCATGGCTAGCGGATGCATGAAGCTCACCGAGCCACCGCCGGCCACCGTCTCGACGATCAGCGCGGCGAGCGCGTTGACGGTGGCGGCATCCGGGCCGAGCGGACGAACGGTAAAATCGGGCATGTCAGCTCCTTGCGAGCGCCACGATATAGCGGGCGGGCGCGTCGCTTTCGTTGGAAATGGTGACGTCGGCCGGCGGGCCGAAACCCAGGCAATCGCCGGCCGCGAGCACGTGCCGACCGTCCGGATCGGTGACGACGAGGTCGCCCTCGGTTAGCCAGACCACCTGCCGGATGAAGGCGTAGGACGCCGCTGGCAACACGGCACTTTTCCCTGGCGGCATCGTCACCTCGACGATCTCCAGCGGATGGTCGGGGCGAAGGAACACCTGCCGCCTGAGATAACCCGTATCGGGGTCGCGCCACACCGGCTGGTCGGCGGCGCGGATCAGCCGGTCGGCGCCGGCCTCGGCCCGGACGAGCAGGCTCGCCAGCGTCAGGTCGAAGGCGGCGGCGAGGCGGACCAGCACACCCGCTGTCGGCGATGCGTCACCCCGTTCGATCTTGGAGATGGTCGCCTTGCCCACGCCGGAGCGTGCCGCGAGATCGGCCAGCGACCAGCCGCGTCCCTCGCGCTCAAGGCGGAGGCGAGCGGCGAGCCGAACGCCAGTTTCGTCCTCTAAAGTATCCATACGTCTCTTTTAGGAGACGATTGTGAGGCGCGCAACAAAAAAGCGGCCGCCGATGGCGACCGCTTTCGATGTCTTTGCGACTGTCGCTCAGGCGTCGATGTCGACGCCGCTCGTTTCCTTGCCAAGGAAAAGCGCGGTGAAGGTGAGACCAGCCATCACCGTCAGATAAACGCCGACCCAGAACGGGCTGCCGGCACCATAGGTCCAGAGCGCCACGGCGATGAACGGCGCGACGGCGGCACCGAGGATCGACGAGACGTTGTAGGAGATGCCGGAGCCGGTGTAGCGAACGTTGGTCGGGAACAGTTCGGGCAGCAGCGCGCCCATCGGACCGAAGGTCATGCCCATCAGCGTGAAGCCGATGATCAGAAAGGCCATCACACCGAAGCCGCCGAGCGACAGGATTGGGACCCAGAGAAGGCCGAACAGCATGATGGCGGCGGTGACCCAGAGCAGCGTCCGCCGACGGCCCCAGCGGTCGGCCCAGGGGCCGGACAGCATGGTGAAGATGCCAAAGAACACCACGCCGGTGATCATCATCATGACGAAGCTGCGGTAGTCATAGCCGAGACCCGGCACCGGTGCCGTGGTGGCGGCGCGGCCGTAGCTCAGCGAGAAGGTGGTCATCAGGTAGAACAGCACGTAGGTCGCCAGCATGTAGAAGGTGCCGAGGATCAACGCCTGCCAATGATGGCGCACCGCATCGGCCACCGGCAGCTTGCGCAATTTGCCGGTCTTCGCTGTCTTCTCGAAGGCGGCGCTTTCCACCAGACTGAAACGCACCCAGAGGCCGACGATCACCATCACGGCCGAGAACAGGAAGGGAATGCGCCAGCCCCAGTCGAGAAAGGCCAGCGACGGTCGCGTCGGGTCGTCGGACGGCAGAACCGCCGAGATGATCAGGAACAAGCCATTGGCGATGATGAAGCCGATGGGCGCGCCAAGCTGCGGAAACGTGCCGTAGAAGGCGCGCTTTCCCGCCGGAGCATTTTCGGTGGCGACCAGCGCCGCGCCACTCCACTCGCCGCCAATGGCGAAGCCCTGCGTGAGGCGCATCAGCACCAGGAGGAAGGGCGCGAACCAGCCGACGGAGGCATAGGTCGGCAGGCAGCCGATCAGGAAGGTCGCGATGCCCATGGTGAGCAGGGCGGCGACCAGTGTCACCTTGCGGCCTCGCTTGTCGCCGAGGTGTCCGAAGAACACGGCGCCGAGCGGCCGGGCGACCATGGCGGCCCCGAAGATGGCAAAGGAGGCGAGCAACGCCGTCGTGTCGTTGCCGGCCGGGAAGAACAGGTGCGGAAAGACCAGCACGGCGGCGGTGGCGTAGACGTAGAAGTCGTAGAACTCGATGGTGGTGCCGACGAGGCTGGCGAGGATGACGCGCGCGCGCGAATTGCCGGCGCGGACGGTGCCGGACGGGCCGGCGAGGGTGGTCGTGGACATGGCTTTCCGTTCGTCTGGAGCATCCACCCGAGAGGTTGCAGATCCCTCGGCGAAAGTGGAGGCGCGAAAACAGGGCGCGGAGCAAAGGCCCCTTCAGGGCCGGTCGGCTTTTGCTTCCTTCGGTCTTTGCAGCATCCGCGAGAACCAAAACGGCTCGCAGGACGCCTGTGGAAGCGGCCTTATTAGACGAAGGTCGTAGTCATGTTAAGCGATGGGAGTCGGTTTCCGACACTTTGTTGCGCATGGCAGCCATGAAATGTCCGAATTATTCGCTGGCGACCCTGTTTTTGAAAGAATGCACCAGTCGCTGACGCTCGACCGCTGAGGTGGCCATGATTGTTGCAAGGGTAACGCAGCGACTGAAGCCGCTCCATCGTCCTGATGGTGGCAGCATTCTTTGTTGGTCGCCAGAACAGAAAGCCCCTCTTTGTTCCCTTACTGTTCTTGACAGGTTGCTTGGCGTCCGCTTAGGTTGTAGCGGGTTCAGGGGACGAACAATGGTCGCGCACGTCAGAACCGTTTGCTTTCAGGGCGTCGAAGCGACGCCGGTCGACGTCCAGGTCCACATGGGTCCCGGCAAGGTGTTGTTCAACATCGTCGGCCTCGGCGACAAGGCGGTCACCGAAAGCCGCGAGCGTGTCCGCGCTGCACTGGCGGCCTCAGGCCTCGCTCTGCCGGCCAAGCGCATCACGGTGAATCTGGCGCCGGCCGACATGCCCAAGGAAGGTAGCCACTACGACCTGCCGATCGCGCTTGCCATGATGGCGGCAATGGGCGCCCTGCCAAGTGACGCGCTCGCCGACTATGTCGTGCTCGGCGAATTATCCCTGGATGGGACCATCGCGCCGGTAGCCGGTGTGCTGCCGGCAGCGATCGCCGCCAACTCTGAGGGGCTGGGGTTGATGTGCCCGCGCGCCTCCGGCGCGGAAGCGGCCTGGGCCGACGCCGAAATGCCGATCCTGGCTCCGATCAGCCTGATCGCCGTCGTCAACCATTTCAAGGGCACGCAGGTGCTGTCACGCCCCGAGCCGAAGGTGGCCGACGCCATCGGGACGCTGCCGGATCTCGCCGACGTCAAGGGCCAGGAGAGCGCTCGCCGGGCGCTCGAGGTCACGGCCGCCGGAGGCCATAATCTGTTGATGATCGGCCCCCCCGGGTCCGGCAAGTCGATGCTGGCAAGCCGCCTTCCCTCCATCCTGCCGGCGCTGACGCCGCAGGAACTGCTCGAGATCTCGATGATCGCCTCGGTTGCCGGTACGCTCGCCGACGGCCGTCTGTCCGACCGGCGGCCGTTTCGGGCGCCGCATCATTCGGCGTCGATGGCCGCGCTGGTGGGCGGCGGCGTGCGGGCGAAACCCGGCGAGATCTCGCTCGCCCACCGCGGCGTCCTCTTTCTTGACGAACTGCCTGAATTCAACCCGGCCGTACTCGACAGCTTGCGCCAGCCACTTGAGACTGGCGACGTGGTGATCGCCCGCGCCAACAACCGCGTCACCTACCCAGCCCGCTTCCAGCTCATCGCCGCCATGAACCCCTGCCGCTGTGGCATGGCGGGTACGCCGGGTCACACCTGTCGACGCGGGCCGGCCTGCGCCGCCGACTATCAGGAACGTATTTCCGGCCCGCTGCTCGACCGCTTCGACCTCACCGTCGAGGTGCCGGCCGTGTCAGCCTCCGATCTGATCGGCGCGCGGCGGGGTGGCGAGTCCTCGGCGGCCGTTGCCGCCCGTGTCGCGGCGGCGAGGACCATTCAGTCCGAGCGCTACGCTTCGCTCGGTCTCGGTGCCGCGATGACCAACGCCACGGCGCCAGCGGCGGTGATCGACGACGTCTCGGCGCCAGACAACGCTGGCCTTGCGTTGCTGAGACAAGCCGCTGAACGGCTGTCGCTGTCGGCGCGCGGCTATCACCGCGTCCTGAAGGTTGCGCGTACCTTGGCCGATCTCGAGGGTGCCGAGGACGTCGGCCGCCTGCATATCGGCGAGGCGCTTGCCTATCGCACCGGCGCGGATCGGCGGGCGCGAGCGGCGTGATCGACGCGATGGCTAAATCGAAGGTGGAGTTCCGCCCAGGCAGCCGACATGCGTGCCGACTATGTCGCGCTCGGGGAGCCTTTTTTGACTTCACCAGTATCGGTGGCTCGTGTGCTGCCCGTGGCGATCGCCGCCAACTCTGAGAGGGCAGCCGGGCCAAGCTGATATCAGGGGCCAGAAGAAGGCTTGCGGGGTGCTCGAGCATCACGGCGGCTGGCGGTCACAATCTCCCGCATAATGGGCAGCCCGGATGGCTGCCAAAGATTGTGATCCAATCCCCCTGGCGCAGATGCCTACCGTTATGATGCCGATATTGGTACAGACGATGAGAATTGGGAGCGACCCCTTTGCTGATCAAACCCCGCCAGTTGCGCCCCGGAGACAAAGTGGCGACGGTGTCGCCATCATGGGGAGGACCATCCGCATTTCCAAATAGATACGAGACAGGCAAGCGGCAGCTAGAGGAGACTTTCGGCGTATCGGTCGTTGAGATGCCGCATACCCTTGCCAGCCCCGAGTTTCTATCATTGCACCCTGAAGCCCGAGCCGATGATATCATGCGGGCCTTTGGCGACCCTTCAATTTCAGGGATCTTCGCCACCATTGGCGGAGACGACAGCATTCGGCTCATTCCCTATCTAGATTTAGAAATCATTCGCCAGAATCCGAAGGTCTTCATCGGATTTTCGGATACGACCGCACTGCATTTTGCGTGTCTGACGGCCGGGGTCTCCTCATTCTATGGACCGAGTATAATGGCCGGGTTTGCCGAGAACGGTGGTATTCATCGCTATACCATCGACGGTGTGCGGCGGGCGCTTTTCAGCGCCGATCCAATCGGGCAGATACCTCAAAATCTGGACGGTTGGACCGCTGACCGGGTGGACTGGGCTGATCTTGAACTTCAGCATGTGCCCAGAGTGTTGCAGAAGGCAGCCTTGCCAACTCTGGTACAAGGAACCGGAGTGGCAGAAGGCCATCTGATTGGCGGATGCGCCGAAGTCCTGGAAATGCTCAAGGGAACGGCTTGGTGGCCCTCGCTAGATATGTGGCGGGGCGCAATCCTATTCTACGAAACGTCGGAAGATGCCCCGTCGCCTCAGTTCATACGCTATTGGCTCAGAAATTTTGCCGCCCAGGGCATTTTGCAGGTCTTGAACGGCATCTTGATTGCCCGGCCTGATCCAAAAGGCATCTCAGGTTATCAAGAGCAAGTGGAAGGGGCTTTCACGGACTGCTTGGCGGAGGCGGGCCTGCCGGCAGTGCCGGTCCTTTCTGGTCTGGATTTTGGGCACACCCAACCAATGCTAACCCTACCTTATGGTGCGCGAGCACGCGTTGACTGCACTCGCCTACAGGTCTCGATCTTGGGCGGGGCGTGATCGTGTCCCTCCCCGCGGTGTAGCAGGACGCCAGCAAATCCGCCTTTGTTCGCTGTCGATAGAACCGTGCGGTGCGGGCGGCGTGAGCGACGGCCAGACCGATCAATCCGGGGTGCGTGGCGGAATTCTCTGTATTTCGCCAGTTCATCAACGGATTGGCAACCTTGCCAGCCTAGCCTTCGCATGCCCTGCCGAGACCGGTGGGGCCGGCGCATTCCTCGCTGGGGGCGGCGCACGACCGCGTCGCACCTTCGGGACGGATATGACCGGCCAACCTGCCCCCGACCTCACACCGCCCCGCCAGACCGCCGGACGGCTTCGTCCGCCACGTGCTCGCTGGCGCCGCGGGCTGTTTGTAACTGCCGCCGCGCTGGCGCTGGTCGCCGCGACCGTCACGGTCCTCACGTCGCTCCCTGGGTCTCCGCCGCTCCTTGCCGGCATCGCCGCTCTTCTTGTCGGCGGTGGGTTGTTCGAAGCCGGCCGCCGCTTGGCCCGCCGCGACCTCGGTCGCCTTTACGACGCCGCCGTCGCTTCGGCCGCCGAGGGCGATGGTCTTGGCGATCTCGTTATCTGTCGCGACACAGCCGGCCGGATCACCTCCACCAGTTCCGCTACCACCGCGCGGCTTGGCCAGCCGCCGGGCGCCTTTATCGGTCTCGACTTTTCCGTCTTCGCCGCCGATCTCGCCGCTGGCGAGCTGTTCGCCGCCTCCGACGTGGTGGCGAGCGACGTCCGGCAGCCGCGCGCCGACCCCTGGCAGCAACTGCGGCGTCGCCTGACAGCGCTCGCCGCTCTGTCCGGCCATGGTGTTGCGCGGCAGGATCCGAGCCATCTTTCCGGCGATATCTCAATCGAGACGGTGGATGGCCCTCGCTGGTTTTCCTTCTCGGAAGCGCCGGTCGTCGAGGACGGCAGGGTGACTGGGACACGCACGCTTGGACGCGACATCACCGAGCGCAAGGCGATCGAAGCGGCGCTCGAGAAGACCCGCGATCAGGCGGAGGCGGCGAGTGCCGCCAAGAGCCGCTTCCTCGCCATGGTCAGTCACGAGATTCGCACCCCGCTCAACGGCATCCTCGGCATGACCGCGCTGATGCAGAAAACGCCGCTGTCGGCCGAACAGCGCACCTACGCCCGCGCCATTGAGACTTCCGGCGAAGCGTTGCTCACCTTGATCGAGGATCTGCTGGATTTCTCCAAGATCGAAGCTGGCCGGCTGACGCTGCAGCTGGAGCCGACCTCGCTCGTCGCCATCGTCGAGGACCTCGTCGAGCTGATGGCGCCACGTGCCGAGATGAAAGGCATCGAGCTCGCCGCCTATATCGATCCGCGGCTCGATTGTCTGGTTCATGCCGATCCGATCCGGGTCCGGCAGGTCTTGTTCAACCTCGCCGGCAACGGCATCAAGTTCACGGCCGAGGGCGGCGTCGCCATCGAGCTGCAGATGACAGGTGAGGCGCAAGGCGCCGTCGGCGTGTCCTTCCTGGTGCGCGATACCGGCGTCGGCATCGCCGAGGCCGACCAGCAGCGCATCTTCGGCGAATTCGAACAGGCCGATCCCGGGCCGGCTCGCTCCCACGGCGGCACTGGCCTCGGTCTTGCCATTGCCCGCGAACTGACGCGGCTGATGGGTGACGACATTCGCCTGGTGTCGGCCCCCGGCGAGGGGGCGAGCTTCGGCTTCTCCCTCAGCTTCCCGCTGGTTGAGGCGGGCGTGCTCGCCAGTCCGGCTATCCCGCCAGCGGCCCCCTCCGCCGGACACGCCGAGGATGCAGATGACCCGGCCGCTGGCGATGCCGTCGGCGCCCGTGCCGCTTTTGCGCTGCTCGCCGCCAGCTTCGCGGCGAAAGATCCGATGCCGGTACCGGCATCACCGGTGCCCCCTTCGGGCGACCGCCAGTTTGCCGGTCGCCGCATCCTCGTGGTGTCGCACGCCCTCATCGAGGGGCCGTTCCTGATCCGCCGCCTGTTCGACGCTGGCGCCGACGTGACGCTGGCCACGCAGAAGGACATCGAACAGGAGGTCGTCGGCTCCTGGCAGCCCGACGCCGTGCTGATCGACGCTGCCGCTGGCGATCCGCTTGCCATCATCGAGCGTATCCGTGCTTTTTCGTCGACTCCGGTCGGCGTGCTGATCACCGCGTCCGAACGACCGATGCTGCCAGAATTGCAGGCCGCCGGTTATGGCGCCTATCTGGTCAAGCCGGTCAGGGCGCGCTCGCTCTCGGCCGTCGTCGAAACGCTTCTCGGCCACGGCCAGTTCGCAGCCGCTGCCGACCCGATGATTCCCGTCGGACCGACGGCGCCGACGCATCGTCTGTCGGTGCTGCTCTGCGACGACAACGAGATCAACCTCCTGCTCGGCCGGGCACTGGTCGAGCGGGCCGGGCACGCCGTCACGCTCGGTGCCGACGGCCAGAAGGCGTTGACCGCCACCGCGGCCATGCTGTCCTCGGGCGGCAGCTTCGACGTGGTGCTCATGGATTTGCACATGCCCGAAATGGACGGCATCGAGGCGGCGCGGCGTATGCGAGCGATGATCGCCGACCGCGGCGGCCGTCAGCCGGTGATCGCCGCGCTGACCGCCGACGCTCTGCCGGAAACGCGGGCGCGTTGCGAGGAGGGGCTGTTCGATGCCTGGCTGTCGAAGCCGCTGCGGCCGGCCGACCTCGAGACGCTGCTCGAGGCGAGCGCCAGCGGTGAGGTCGCCCACGCCTCCTGAAAAGATCCTGACGACACTCTGAAAGCAAACAGGAGGCGGGACCCGGCGGTCCCGCCTCCATTTGTTTGGCAAGTGCGCCGGCCTCAGCCGCGCCGACGGCGCAACTGGTCGAAGTAGACGATCAGGATGATCAGGAGACCGGTGATGATGCGCTGCCAGAACGAATTGACGTTCAGGAGATTGGCGCCGTTGTTGATGGTGGCGAGAATGAAGGCGCCGATCAGCGGGCCATGCACCGAACCGACGGCGCCGAACAGCGACGTGCCGCCGATCACCGAGGAGGCGATGGCCTGCAGCTCCCAGCCGTCGGCCTGCATGGCGTTGCCGACGCCGATGCGAGCGGCGAGCAGCAGTCCGACGAAGGCGGCGCAGGTCGATGACAACGTGTAGGCGAGGTAGACGGTCAGCTTGACGTTGACGCCTGACAGGCGCGCCGCCTCCATATTGGAGCCGACGGCGAAGATGTAGCGGCCGTAGCGGCTGTGATGGAGGAAGATATAGGCGGGTATGCCGACCAGGATCACCATCCAGAACAGGTTCGGCAGTCCGAAGAAGTCGTTGCGCGAGAATTCTGTGAAGGTGTCATTGACGATGTTGATGGTGGCGCCATTGGTAATCAGCAGGCCGAGGCCACGCAGCGAGGTCAGCGTCGCCAGCGTGATGATGAAGGGCGGCAGGCCCATCTGCACGATGCCGAAACCGTGGAACATGCCGATGGCGACGCCGACCCCCAGCGTGATGATCACCGTCGTCATGATGGAGAAGTCGTGGGTCAGGAGCCAGGCGGCGATGACGGTGCAGAAGCCAACCACGGCACCGACGGAGAGGTCGATACCGGTCGTGATGATGACGAAGGTCTCGCCGACGGCCAGGATGGCGATCATCGAACCCTGACGCATCAGGTTCATGATGTTGGTTTCGCTCAGAAAGCTCTTGGTCGTCAGGCTGAGGACGATGCACATGGCGAGCAGAAGCCCGATCAGCGTCAGGCCGAATAGCCAGTTGGCGCTGCTCTTCTGGATGGCCGCCGCTGTCTTGTTATCCGTGGACATGAATTTCCCCCCGTGAACGCTCCCCGTTCACACACCGATCGCTTCAGACAGAATTTCCTCATGGCTCGCCGCGTGGTAGGCGTGCCTGGCGATGTCCTCGCCACGGCGGAAGACATGCAGCTCGTCGGCGAGCTCGTAGACTTCCGGCAGATAGGACGAGATCAGGATGATGCCGGCGCCCTCGGCGAGCAGCCGGGCGAGCAGGCGGTAGATCTCCGCCTTGGTGCCGACGTCGACGCCGACGGTCGGCTCGTCGAAGATGAACAGCTTGGCGCCGTGGTTGAGCCATTTGCCGATGACGATCTTCTGCTGGTTGCCGCCCGACAGCGACGACACCAGCGCGCCGCGACCGGAGGTCTTCACCTGGAGGTCGGCGATCTGCCGGTCTGCCCGCTGGCGATCGGCAGAGAACGGCACCAGTCCGGCCATGGTGATGCGCGGGAAGATCGGCAGGTTGAGGTTGAAGCCGACCGGCAGATTGATGCAGAGGCCCTGGTCACGCCGGCTTTCCGGGGCGAGCGCAATGCCGAGGTCCATCGCCTGGCGCTCGGAACGGATGTCCACCTCCTTGCCCTGCCAGAAGAGGCTACCGCCGGTTCTGCGCTGGCGGCCGAACAACGACATCACGAATTCCGAACGGCCGGCACCGATCAACCCGTAGAGGCCGACGATCTGGCCTGAACGGACGCTGAGCGACACGTCACGGAAGCCAGGGCCGCTCAAGTTCTTCGTCTCGATCAGCACGTCGCCGGCCGGGAAGAACTCCTTGTGGTAGATCTGCTCGAGCGAGCGGTTGATCATCAGTGAGATCAGCTCGGTCTCGTTGGTCTCGGTGGTGACGCGGGTGCCGACCAGCGTGCCGTCGCGCAGGATCGACACGCGGTCCGACAGCTCGAACACCTCCTCGAGGCGATGGCTGATGTAGACGATGGTGACGCCGCGCTCCTTGAGGCGACGGATCAGCGCGAACAGCTGCGCCGCCTCGGTGCGGGTGAGATAGGCGGTCGGCTCATCGAAGATCAGGAAGCGCGTGCCGCGGATGGAGGCGCGGGCGGTGGCGATCAGTTGCTGTTGGCCGATGGTGAGGTCGCCGAGCAGCACGTGCGCCGGTAGCTGGAAGCCAAGGTCGTCAAGGATCGCCTGCGCCTTCCGCGTCATGTCGCGTTTTTTGAGCAGGCCGAAGCCAACATCTTCGTCGCCGAGGAACATGTTGGCGGCAACCGTCAGATGACGACAGAGCACCACCTCCTGATGGACGGCGTTGATGCCGAACTCGATGGCTTCGTGCGGTGTGGCGAGCGCCACCGGCTGGCCTTCCCAGAACACCTCGCCGGAGGTGCGCGTAATCACGCCGGTCAAGAGCTTGATGAGCGTCGACTTGCCGGCGCCATTCTCGCCAACAATGGCGTGAATCTCACCTCGGGCGAAGATGAGATCGGCCGGTTTCAGTGCATGAGTAGCGCCATAGCGCTTCTCGAGGCCGCGCAATTCGAGAATAGGCACGCTCGCGGTGGCGACGGCGGCCTCGGCCGTCTGCCCGTGGGGATTGGTTCCGACCATGATCAACCCGCGTCAGTTTGAGATGCAAGCCGTGCAATCGCCGCGATTCCGGCCGCGAGTCCCGGCGCTAGCCGGTGCCGGCGGCGCGGGCCGCAGCCCGGCTCGGCATGGAGAAAGACGCCGGATCTGGAGGGATCCGGCGCAATGCCTGTGGCTGTCCGGACGGTCGCTTCAGGACCGTCCGGACGCCGAAGCCTTGCCTACTTTACCTTGGGGTTCAGCAGTTCCTGGGCGCGCGGCTCGTTCATGTTCGCCGTGGTCACCAAGTTGGCGCCGGTGTCGACAAACGCCTCGACCTTCTCCTTCTTGGCGGCGGCAAGCGCCGTCTTGATCCCGTCGTAACCCATGCGATACGGGTCCTGCACCACAAGCGCGTCGATCACGCCGTCCTTCAGGAAGCCGACCAGCTTGTCGTCGTTGTCGAAGCCGATCAACGCCACCTTGTCGCCCAGCTTGTTTTCGGCGATCGCCTGGCCGGCACCCTGGGCGGCGATCAGGTTCGACGCGAAGACGCCCTTGAGATCCGGATTGGCGGTCAACAGATCGGTCATGATGTTGAGCGCGGTGGTTGCCTGACCGTCGCCGACTTTGTCGGCGACCAGCTTGAGCCCGGGATACTTGGCGGCCAGCTGCTCCTTGAAGCCCTGGGCGCGCTGTTCGAGCGAGCCGGCGCCCGGCAGGTTGGTGATCAGGGCGATATCGCCTTCCACCTTGCCTCCATTGGCGGCGCCGATGGCGGCGGCGAGGCCGTCGGCGGCAATGCGGCCGCCTTGGACGTTGTCAGTGGTCAGGAAGGACGTGAAGGCCTTGGAATCGGCGCCGGAGTCGATGCCAATGATCGGCACGGACTTTGCGGCCTCGTCGATCGGCTTGCCGAGTGCCTTGAATTCGGTCGGCGCCACCACGATGGCGTTGGCGCCCGAGGAAACGGCGTTCTCGATGATCGAGATCTGGCCGTTGATGTCAGCCTCGGACTGGGCACCGAGCTCGTTTACTGTCACCCCGAGATCCTTGCCAGCGGCGCGGGCGCCAGCCAGCACGATCTGCCAGTAGAAGGACGTGGTGTCCTTGACGATGATCGGAATGGTGTACTCTTCGGCCTGGGCGGCAACCGGGGCGACGGCCGACAGCGCGACGGCGCCGGCCAGCGCAACGAGCGTGCGACGGGTAATGCCAACAGCTTTCATGGTGTGATCCTCCCGAGATCAGCGTCGCCTCCGACAATGTCCGATCCATGCTCCTCAGCCATCGGACTTTATCGATAAAAAACAGCGACAGGCGACAATTAGCCGAAACTCCCAACTAGCGCAAGGCCCGCAGGCCGGAGGGCGACCGACCCTTTGGTCGACATCGCCCTGCATTTCCCCAAACGCCGCCGACTATGGGAGCCGGATAGCAAGGTCTTACAACATTTTACGGAAAAACGAAACGAACTTGTTTCGATCCCCGGTCCATCCTCCGTGTTTTCCAATTCTCAGAACGTTTCACATCATGTCAATACATGACATACATATATATATCAACGGGTTGTAAACGAAGGTCGACTTTTGGCCAATAGGCCGTATAGAATATACGTTACATATACTGCAGGAAAAGAAATGTATGCGCCACGTTGCGTAGCCTTGATC